>Ga0078972_1003863_pt1 | contig 43317 bp, 30 predicted proteins | sample YelNatPaOPGAMG01_FD_67568 | JGI IMG/M metagenome (GOLD analysis project Ga0078972, IMG submission 67568) | Hot spring thermophilic microbial communities from Obsidian Pool, Yellowstone National Park, USA - OP-RAMG-01 (SPADES assembly) (version 2) | ecosystem: Environmental > Aquatic > Thermal...
GTATTTGCTTGAATATAAGGATCGAGCGTCGAGTTGATTTTTTTTTCTAAATGAATGGTCAAATGCAGCTTATGCGGTTCTGGTGGGATGATTATGTCTGAATGTTTTGTAGTCGAAACTCTTTTTTTTGTTCAATTTGTTTTGTCTGTGAATAAATTTCGACAGAAAAAATCTTTGATTCATTTTTGTTCAAGCCATTTAGCCGTAATATTCATTTTTTCAGTGAATTTGTGTATCACGGTGCGTCATCGCAGCAGATGAAATCTTTATTTTTTCTAAAATCAAGATCAAAAGGAGGTTATCATGCAATAATGTTGTACATTTGAACAGAAATCAGATCAAAATGGAGAATAGATGGATTGGTATGATACATTTCCATTTTCTTTTTTGGCGGTTGAAACTATTTATTTACAATTAATTATTAATACGAATCGAATGAAGAAAATGTTTTTTTTATTGGCAAGCGCTTTTCCGGTGTTATTGGCGGCTCAGTCTCTTTCTTTTACCGTCAATGGGAATGTTGACCATTTAAATGCTCCTGCAAAAGCATATTTGACGTATCGAACGAGTGTCAAAACAGTGATTGATACAGCAGACATTGTTCAAGGAGTTTTTCATTTTAACGGTAAATTAGATGAACCAACGCAAGCTTATTTGCTCATTGATCATGATGGTACCGGTGTGAAACGATCAGGCAATGATATGTTGCCTCTTTATCTGGAAGCGGGAATCATTAAAGTGACTTCTCCTGACTCCATAAGTAACGCAATCATTACCGGATCTGAGTTGAATAACCTCAATCAGAATTTATTAAATGAGTTGAAACCCATTGAAGCCAAACAGAAAGCGTTGTATGCCAGGTATAAGGCTGCCACACCTGAACAACAGCAGTCGAAACAATTTATTAGTCAAATTGAGGATGAGTTTAATGCACTGGACGTTGAGCAAAAAGCAACCATAAAAAAATTCATTCAGACACATCCTGAATCACTCGTCAGCCTTGATGCATTGAAAAGTTTAGGTGGTTATACTCCCGATTATAATGAAATAGCTCCGCTTTTTGCTTCGTTATCGGATAAAGTGAAAAATACGCAGGCAGGAAAAGCCTATGGAGAAATGCTTAATCAATTAAAAACGGTAGCTGTTGGCTCGATGGCACCTGACTTTACTCAAAACGACACATTGGGACATCCGGTTAAACTATCCGATTTCCGTGGAAAATATGTGTTGTTGGACTTTTGGGCTTCGTGGTGCGGCCCTTGTCGGCGTGAAAATCCTAATGTTGTGAAAGTTTACAATGAGTTTAAAAATAAAAACTTCACCATTTTAAGTGTTTCCCTTGATAATGAAAATGGTCGTCAGGCGTGGCTGGATGCCATTCACCATGATGGCTTGACATGGACACAGGTTTCTGATTTGCAATATTGGAATAATGCGGCTGCTCAATTGTATCAGGTGCGTTCTATTCCTCAAAACTTTTTAATTGATCCTCAAGGAAAAATTATAGCCAAAGATTTGCGAGGTGATGCCTTGTACGATAAATTAGTTCAGATTTTCGGAACTCCTTCAAAATAAATAGATGATTAATCATTTTTTTACACACAACCATGAGGCGATGACCTTGTGGTTGTGTTTTTTTTATTTTCAGGATAGGAGTGTGGTTGGAACTTCCTTTTGTTAAAAATGAGGCTATTTGTTTGATTTTCGTTCGAAGCAACGTATCTTTACGATGTAGGAACGCCAAAATCATTTTTTTGTTTGAGAAAACGTTGTTTTTGATCGGTCGTCGATTCATTTGAAGAATTGTTTCTTTCAAGCATCTTTTGTGGTCAAATGGTTTTCCTGCTATAAATCATCGGATGAACAGTCCTAAAAAATAATTCACGCTTCGGCGTCTTATTATTTGGCGAGTCTCATCCATCCATTGTCCAAAAAAATAAAAATAAACGGATGAAACGAGCATATAAATTTCTTACATTCAAGAATATGAGAATAGTTGATATGCGAGTTCCATACGACCTTTAAAAACAAATTATTCACGTATGAAACGAGCCATAAAATAGCTCATGCTTAAGAGAATGTTTATTGGCGAGTTACATACATCCTTAATGTTAAAAATAAAAATAAACGTATGAAAACCAACTTATTAATAGCATCAGGTTTTGCTTTGTTGAGTTTCTTTCAAGCTCATGCACAATCCGGTTCAGCACCTGGAGCATTTTATCAGTTCAAAGCTACTTTGCTTGATGGCAAAGAAGTGAGTATGAAAAATTACGAAGGGAAAGTGGTGTTGATTGTCAATACGGCCAGTAAATGCGGGTTTACTCCTCAATATGAAGGACTTGAAGCATTGTATAAAAAATATGCCGATCAAGGCTTTGTTATTTTAGGATTTCCATGCAATCAATTTGCCAATCAGGAACCCGGCAATGCTCAAGAAATTGCAACTTTCTGTCGCTCTACGTACGATGTAACGTTTCCGATGTTTCAGAAGATTGATGTAAATGGTAAAAATGCAACTCCTCTTTACAAATGGTTAAAGAATGTGTTGCCCGGAACCATGGGAAATGCCATCAAGTGGAATTTTACTAAATTTTTGTTGGATCGGCATGGTAATCCTGTAAAACGCTATGGGCCACCTGTGAAACCCGAAGCCATTGCCAACGATATTGAGTCGTTGTTGGCAGCGCATTGATACAGTTTTTGTGTTGATTCGATTTGAGTTGTCTTAAAAACCGATTTAACGCTCATTGTTAAAATGAACGAACGGATAGATTGCTTGCAGTCGTCTGATTCGTTCTTTTGTTTTTTCTTGAAACAGTTGATCGGCTTCTGAGTCGGGACGAAAAGAGCGATGATTTAAAGCCTTTTGAATAGCGTTAATTTCGTTCAAAATAGGTTTTGCCTGTTCATCAATGACTGCTTGCAAAACTTTTTCCCAAATGAATTCGATGGCTAACGGACTTGGATGTAGCATGTCATCAGCATAAAATCGATAATCGCGCAATTCATCCATCATAATTTCGTAAGCCGGAAAGTAGTGTACAAAAGGGAATGTTTGTTGCAATTGCTCAATGGTTAATAGCAAGGTGGCTTTGCTAATCTGATTTTCGTGAGCGCCATCTTTCCAATGTCGAATTGGGCTGACGGTAAAAATCCATTGCAATGCCGGATTTGTTTGATGCCATTCTGTGAGCAACGAAACAAATGAAGAAACAATCTCAGATTGACTTAATTGTTGTTTTACAAAATGGGTTTCGGGCATTTTATGACAATTGGCGACAAGATGTCCTGTGCTTGCTTCTCGGTAAACTGAGGTTGTTCCAAACGTGACAAGAATCCATTTTGCATTTTTCAATCGATTTGCTCCTTCGGTTAATTCCTCATTGATGGATTCTACCGTTTCTGTTTTTGAAATACGTGAAAAACGGCTGTGATGTGAGAAACTATGCCAAAGTCCTTGATGATAAAACAGATCGTCCGTTGTGAACGGTTTTGGATGCATCAACTTTTGGAGGGCTTGATGAATGGAGGCGGGATTGTATAACGTGCCAAATGGATTGATGGTGGTCTGAAATCCGGCATCCTGAAATTTTTTCCCTATATTTTCAACAAAACAAGATCCGATGAACAACAATTCATCTTCAAAGTGGATGAGAGGCTCCATCTTTCTGATTGTTATTTCAGTGCGAAAATTCATGCCAATGCTTTCTTGTTAAACTAATGAACCCTGTTAATACATTTATCCTTTTGAATTTTTTGCTATGAAATGCAATCTTCTACTTCCAAAGAGTTCGAGTGACCTTCCGGTTCAACATGAATGGTCACATGCGTCTTAAATCGAACCGATTTCCTGATTTGCTTTTCAATGCGATCAGCAATATCGTGAGCTGTCTGAATGGATTGTTCGGGTGGCACATGAATGGAAACGCCAACAAAAATATCACCTCCGGAAGAACGAACTTTGAGATCATGAAAGCCTGTGATTTCATGATTTTGGCCTAATACTTTGATGATTTGGTCTTCAACATCTTTAGGCGATTTATCTAAAAGTGAATCAACGGCGCGTTTTGCTAATCGAAGTGAAATGACAATGACAATAACGGCTACAAAAAGACCGGCAATCGAATCGGTAGCTTTGAATCCCAATTGAGCGCCGATTAAACCGATCAGCACAACCAATGAACTTAAAATATCCGACGAAAAGTGCAAAGCATCGGCTTCCAGCGCTTGACTGTTGAATTTTTTTGCGACTCGTTTCAATGAAATGGATCGGGTAATGTCAATGCCAATGGCCACGATAACCACGGTGTAACTCCAATAAGTGACGGTGAGTTGAAATGAAGGATGCATCAAACGGTGAATGGCTTCATAAATAATCCAGCTACAGGTCATTAGCAATAATCCTGCTTCGATCAAGGCCGAAAAGTTTTCAATTTTTCCGTGCCCGTAATGGTGTTCTCTGTCTGCCGGTTTATCGGAGATGTTGACCGCAGTCAGTGTGATGATGGCTGCTATGAGATCCAGTCCGGAGTGTAATGCTTCCGACAAGATCCCCAAACTGTTGGTGGCTAACCCGACAATGAGCTTAAAAATGGTCAGAAACAGGGCGGCGGCAACCGAAAAAATGGAAACTTTAATTTTTTCTGTAGTCATGTTGGTCTGATGATAGCAAGCTTTCGATGCTTTTTTTGGCAAATTTACAGATGATGTAACAAAAATAAATGGGTATCTGGAACGATATTGCTCGATGAGTTTTCTTTTGAAACAGCGACTGACCATTTATTCATCATGAACAAATGGTCAGCCTGCTTTTATATTTATGCTCTTTTTTAGCTTGGAAAATTCAATCCATATTCAAGGTTAAATGGATTCCAACAAGGCTGTCAATAATTTCCAAAAGCGTTGGGTGGAAAGAATATCCAACCGCTCCGAAGGCGAATGAACGCCTCGAATGGTAGGTCCAAATGAAACCATGTCCCAATGAGGATATTTTTGAAGAAACAATCCGCATTCCAATCCTGCGTGAATAGCACGAACGTGTGGTTTTTCACCAAAAAGTTTTTGGTATGTTTCCACAGTCAATGCAACAATGGGCGAATTTGGATTGGGTTCCCAACCTGGATAACCATCGCTGTGTTGTACGGATGCTCCGGCTAACGTAAAGACGCTTTCGACCATCGACGCTACATCGTGTTTGGCTGAATCGATGGCGCTTCGTTGGCTGGTCGTGATGATTATTTCTTTTTGATTCATTTTGATGGATGCTAAATTGGTTGATGTCTCCACTAATCCGGGAATGGCATCACTCATGCGCATCACTCCGTGAGGACAAGCATACAACGCATTCAAAAGGGCATGTTGACTTGCTTCGTCAATGACATGTTGAGGTGTTGTTTCTGAATTTAATTCAAATTGCATGGTTGGCTCCTTGTGTCCTAGTTCATTTTCGATGGTGGCAGCAAAAAGATTAAAATCAACCCGCAAAGTTTCTTTGAAAGCATTTGGAACGCCGATTGTAGCTTTTGCTTCTCGTGGAATGGCATTGCGCAAATTGCCTCCGTTGATTTCGGCTATTCGCAAGGCTGTTTTCTTGGTTTCCTGCCATAAAAATCGATTCAAAATTTTATTGGCATTGCCATATCCTTTGTCAATATCATCTCCTGAATGTCCGCCTGTAAGTCCCTTGACCTCAACGTTGCACCAGAAATAATTGGCAGGGATCTGTTCGGCACGATAGGGCAAAAAGGCTAACGTATCCACGCCTCCTGCACAACCGATAAAAAGTTCTCCGTCGTCTTCCGAGTCCAAGTTTAACAAAATGTTACCTTGCAGCATATTGGGTTTCAAAGCTGCTGCTCCCGTTAATCCTGTTTCTTCGTCAACGGTAAACAGACATTCAAGCGGCCCGTGAGCAATGTTGTCGGAGGCTAATACGGCTAATGATGCTGCCATGCCAATGCCATTATCTGCTCCTAGTGTGGTTCCTTTTGCTTTTACCCAATGGTCTTCAATGTACACTTCAATCGGATCATGATCAAAATCATGCTGCACATCGTTGTTCTTTTCACACACCATGTCCATGTGTGATTGCAGAATCACTGTTGGCTTATTTTCTTTCCCTTTCGTCGCTTTTTTGCGAATCACCACATTGCCGGCTTCGTCGGTCTCGGTTTCCAATCCCAGACTTTTTCCGGTTTGTTGAAGATAAGCAACGATTTTTGATTCTCTTTTTGATGGACGAGGTACTTGACGAATTTCGTCGAAGTACTTCCATACCAATGCGGGTTCTAATTGATTAAAAGGATTCATGATTGTTAATTTTTTTGAGTAAGGGATCAGGCAATGTCGTTTTTCAATAGAAGAATCAATCCGATAACAGGTTTGTTACCAATTGATTTCCAAACTTAAAAAATGAGCATTGCCGGTTGATTGATAAATGAATTTCCTTGCAACAAATATACAGTTTTATGTTGGGAACAAGAGAAGTTGATCTAAAAGAATTGGGAACAGGATGAAATTATTTCCATTGGTAATACGTTTTTTTTCTAAACAATTGAATGTAAAGATTTACCAAAGGAAGATAAAGATCAAAAAGCAGAAGAAGGATGTAAAATGAACGCTCGTTCCACAGTTTAGCTATTTTATTGATGGTGTAGCATTGAATGGCATACCGTGTCAAAAACAATGCGATGGCAATCAATTTCAATAACATAGGGCTGATGGCCAGGATGGCAATAAAGAAAGCATAAAAGAGTCCTCTCGACAGAACTTCCGTTCCCAACATCAACAAGCTGTGGCCTTTGTAATATTTGGCTGTGGACAAGTGTCTTTCTTTTTGACGAAACCATGACTGAAAATTGTCTTTTGGAACCGACCAAGTGACGCTTTCACTGGATATTTCAACGCGAGTGTTGAATTCATTGGCATGACTGTTGACAAATAAATCGTCATCCCCTGATTGAAGTTTTAAGAATTTTGAGAATCCCTTTTCACGGTTAAATGTTTCTTTGCGATACGCCATATTTCGACCTACTCCCATGTACGGATGTCCGTTTAATGCATATCCCAACGATTGAATTCCAATCAACAAGGTGTCAAATGTAATGAGTTTACTGATCCATCCTTTTGTTTTTTGATATCCTCCGTAACCAATCACAAATTCGGTGCCTTGTGTGAAGTTTCGAACCATGGAGCTGATCCAATGGTTGCTTGCAGGCCGGCAATCGGCATCAGTGAATAAAAGTAAGTCGTATTTTGCTGCTTTGATGCCAATGGTAATGCCTAATTTTTTGGTACTGATTACGTTGGCCGATGCAGGGACAAACGTATGATAAAGGTGAGGATATTTTTTTGAGAAGTTTCGCAACAGTTCATCAGTGGCATCGGTCGATCCGTCGTTGACGATAATGACTTCATATTGAGGATAATCTTGTTCTAAAATCGACGGAAGAAATTGCTTCAGATGTTCCGACTCGTTGCGGGAACAAATAATGACCGATACGGGAGGTTGTGAATCAAGAAATGGGACAATCCCTTTTTTTTGCTTTCGGGCATATCTCAAAATGGATTGAAAATGATAGAGATAATAAAAAAGTTGAATGCCCAAAACAATGACAAAACAAGCTAACAAAAGCTGATCTACTGTTTGCCACTGTTCATTCAAATTAAAGTCCATTTTCTGTTTGTTGGCTAAAACTTATTCTGCATAGAAAACTCCGGGTAATTTTCGCAAGTTGTATTGAGAAGCCATGATTTCGCCATAAGCTCCTGCCGAGCGAATAGCAATGTAATCGCCTCGTTTTGTTTCGTTGAGCAATCGTTCTGTCCCGAATGTGTCGGATGATTCGCAAATGGGGCCAACGACGTCATAGGTTGTTAGCGGGGCATCGGATGAGATGTTTTCAATGTGATGATATGCTTGATATAAAGCTGGACGGATCAAGTCAGTCATGCCGGCATCCAGAATGACAAATTGTTTCGTAGCTCCTTCTTTGACATACAATGTTTTGGATATCAAAGTTCCACATGGTGCCACAATGGAGCGTCCCAATTCAAAATGCAATTGTTGTTGAGGACGTAGCTTCAGATGGTGGTGAAAGACTTTGAAATAGGATTCAAAATCAGCGATCGGAATGTGATTGGGATGTTCATAATTAATGCCCAATCCACCTCCAACGTTGATATGTTGCAGGATCATTCCTTTTGATTCAAAAAAGTCTTGAATTTCATTGACCCGAACACATAAATTTTGAAATGGAACCATGTCGGTGATTTGCGATCCAATGTGAAAGTGAATGCCGATAATACGGATGTTTTTTAATTTTGGCAGCAAAGCAAGTACTTTGTCCATGTCCTGCATGTTGAAGCCAAATTTGTTCTCGTTCAATCCCGTGGTTATGTAGTGATGCGTATGAGCGTCCACATTGGGATTGATGCGAATAGCTACCGATGCTGTTTTGTTTTGTGCCAATGCCAATTGATTGATCACTTCCAATTCGGGGATCGACTCTGCGTTAAAGCCTAAGATGTTGTTTTCAAGCCCTGTGTTGATTTCCCAGTCGGCTTTTCCGACTCCGGCAAAAACAATTTTGTTGGCAGCAAATCCTGCTTCTAAAGCTGCTTTTATTTCTCCTCCGCTGACACAATCAGCGCCAAGTCCGGCTTGTGCTATTTCTTGCAGCAGCCGTTTGTTGGCATTGGCTTTAATGGCATAATGAACTTGATACTGATATTCTTTGGCTAACGTCGTGACAAGGTTCAATGTTTGCCTGAGTAATCTCAGATCATAAAAGTAGAACGGAGTTTCTGTTTCTTTGAATTGTTCGATCGGGAAATGTCCTTTTATCATAGTTGGATGTTGTTCGGAAATGATAAGTTGAAATGAATTTAACAAAATTCAATCACATTGATTTCCATGGGAATGATCATTTTGTTATGGCGTTTCATGAGCGCTTCATGGAAATCAATTGATCATATGAAAATGGTTTGCAACGCCTGCAATGCTTTTTGTTTGTCTTCTTTATGAATCAGGAATGAAATGTTGTAGTTGCTTCCGCCGTAGCTGACCATCCGGATAGGAACCTCTTTGAGGGCATTCACTACCAGCGCTTGCAATCCGGTGTATTCATAATATAAATCACCGACTACACAGATGATCACCATGTCATGATCGACGGTTACCGTCCCTAATTTTTTGAGGTCATTGACAATTTCTTCCAAGTGTTTTTCTTTATCGATGGTGACCGAAACGCCCACTTCGGAAGTGGTCACCATGTCGATAGAAGTTTGGTAACTTTCAAAGATTTCGAATACTTTACGCAAAAAGCCATACGCTAACAGCATGCGTCCTGATTTGATGCGAATGGCGGTGATGCCATCTTTGGCGGCAACGGCTTTCACTTTTCCATGTTCTGTTTCGTTGGAAATGAGGGTTCCGAGCGCTGACGGATCCATGGTGTTGAGTAAACGAACGGGAATATTGCTGAGTTTTGCCGGTAGAACACAGGTTGGATGAAGAATTTTTGCCCCGAAATAGGCTAATTCAGCAGCTTCTTCAAAATGAAGATTGCGAACCGGCCGTGTGTTGGGAACGAATCGAGGATCATTGTTATGCATTCCGTCGATATCGGTCCATATTTGCACTTCGTCAGCATCCAATGCCGCCCCCAGCAAAGAGGCGGTGTAATCGCTGCCACCACGTTGTAAATTGTCAATTTCGCCGTAGAAGTTTCGGCAGATGTAGCCTTGTGTAATGTAAATCTCGGCGTCAGGATGAAGTTCCAATTGCTTGTGAATATTTTCACGAATAAAGGCATTGTCCGGTTCTCCGTTTTTGTCTGTTTTGACAAATTCAAGTGCATTGAGAAGAACTGACTTAACGCCTAATTCTTTCAGATACAAATGCATCATCATGGTCGAAAGCATCTCGCCTTGAGCCAGAATGATTTTTTCTTCAAAAATGGTAAAAATGCTTTTTGAGAACGTGCGAATATAATTGAAGTGCTTCTTTAATTCGGTTTCAGCTTCCTGCCAAATTTCGGGTTTGGAATAAAGCTCACCAATGGTTTGGAAGTACTTTTTTTCGAGAGAGTTAACAACTTCTAATGCACCAACCGGATTTTTTTTGTAGAAATAATCGGCAATTTCTACTAATGTGTTGGTTGTTCCGGACATGGCTGAAAGCACGACCATGTTTTGATTTCCGTCACACATAAGTTTGGCGACATCTTTCATCCGTTGCGCTGAACCAACAGACGTACCGCCGAATTTTAATACCTTCATTTTCTGAAAAATAGAATTTGTAAAACTGCGTATGTTTTTGTTGCAAATATAGCCTTTTTCGCTCATTTTTTGGTGTTCAGAAAAAAAATAGTAGCTTAAGGCTTACGGGACGCTTGTTGTGACCTATCGGATGGTTGTCAATGCTTCTCCGATGCGTTTGAGTGCTGCGTGAATGATCGAGCGCGGTGCACCAACATTCATGCGTTGATGGCCTGTGCCTCCCGGTCCGAATGTGTGACCTTCGTTCATCCCGACTTTTGCTTTTTCCACCATGCATCGTCTGAGTTCTTGGTCGGAAAGTGACAAATTGGAAAAATCGATCCAGACCAAGAAAGAGGCTTCGGGCATCATGGCGCTCACGAATGGTGCTTCTTTTTCAAAAAAAGAAACGACTTCGGCAGCATTGGTTTCAACATAGCGAATCATTTGATCCAGCCATTCATCTCCCTGTCTGAATGCAGCCTCCATGGCTTCATAGGCAAAGAGATTCCCATGTAAATCAAATTGTGCGATCGTTTTGTGGAATCGACGAAAATGTTGCTCATTGGGAATGATGGAAAAAGATCCGATTATGCCAGGAATGTTAAAGGCTTTGCTGGGTGACATGAACGTGACGCTATTGGTTGCCGCTGCTTCCGAAACGCTGGCAAAAGGCGTGTGTTGAAAAGCGGGAAATGTCATGTCGGCATGAATTTCATCGGAAATAACCATGACTCCCTTTTGCAGACAAAGATCGGCTAATGCCGACAGCGTGTGACGATCCCAAACGCGTCCACCCGGATTGTGCGGATTTGAAAGGATGAGCATGGTCGTTTGTTCGTCCATTTGGGAGGCAAGATGTTCTAAATCCATTTCAAATTGGCCATTATGGATTTGAAGCGGGTTCCAAACCACCTGGCGTCCGTTTAATGCCGGCGAAGTGAAAAATGGCGGATAAACTGGGGGTTGGACAATGATCTTATCTCCCGGTTTGGTAAATGTGTGAATGGCCAAATCGATGCCGGTGACAATGCCGGGAACAAAATCGGTCCATTCTGCTTTCACTTCCCATCGATGACGTCGTTTAGTCCATTGACAAAATGATTCTGTGAGGGAATCAGGCATTAATGTATAGCCAAAAATGGGATGTTCACATCTTTTTTTTATGGCTTCGACAATAAAGTCGGGGGTGCGGAAGTCCAAATCAGCAACCCACATGGGAGTAATTTCTTTCGTGCCAAACATCGGCTGGCTTAAATCGTATTTTACGCTGTTGGTGTTGTGTCTGTCAATGATTTCGTCAAAATAATAGTGCATGGGATTGATTTATAAGTGTTTTTCCGGTTGAATGCCTTCCCTCAAACCGATCAAAGAAAAGAGATTAACCCAATTTAAAAGATCGTTTAGAGGTTTTATTTTTTGTGCATAAAAATACTCAAAAATTCATTCAGGTGATGAAGATCTGTTATTTTTACGATTGTATTCATTTGTTCTATTGAGTAATAGGAGAATAATGAAGTTTAAATGGTTGATATATACTATCTTAATCTTCTTTTTTCTGTTGATTCTTTTCCAATTTTCTTTTGTTTTCTTTCCTCTTTTGATGCAGATCAAATAGGCTCATGCTTCGTCATGCTTTTGTTCCATTATCACCAAAGATAGAGTGAATCATGCGGTTTTCATGCGTTTAGTTTTAACATGAAGAATGGATGGAACTTGCCAACTAACTATTCCTTTAATCATAAGCTGTTTCATGGCTCGTTTCAAACGTTATCTTCATTGTTGACCATAACATCTTATTTTGTAGGAAAAATGGTGCTGCAATGGATGAATTTTTTTTTGACTGTTTAGGGGTATTTGTTTAAAATGGTGTCTAAAAAACAAAAGAGTGCTTGAAAGAATCGAATGAAAATAACAATAACGCTGCTTTCAGGTGATCTTGTCACACATGAGCGATGAAATGGGATGTGTGATCTCAAAAATGAAATTGGGTGTATGGAAACTCCTTATGTATTGATTATTAAATTTCTGGAAGATATAGCCACTTCGGAAGAGATAGAAGCTTTGATGGAATGGCGTCAGGCATCGTCACGAAATGAACAACTATTTAACGAATGGTTGCGCACATGGAATCGGAATCTTCAACGTGACGAAAACGCGGTGATTCCGTCTAAGCATAAAGTATGGCGTTCCATTCAGCAACAACTTGATTTGTCCGAGGACGAAAGATCCTATTCTAAACGAAATGTTGTTCAATTAGTGGCATTGGCTGCGGGCATTGCGCTTTTTATCGGATTTTTCATTGCTTTCTTTGCCATCTATCATCCTATGGTCCCTGAAACGCTTGTCAGCGTGGAAACACCTGCCGGGCAAAAAGTACATGTAACCTTGCCCGATGGATCCAAGGTTTGGTTGAATGCAGGATCGACATTGTCATACAGCAGCAATTTTAATCATCATCACGAACGCATCGTAACCTTGAACGGAGAAGCCTATTTTGATGTCGTCCATCATGCCGATCGTCCTTTTGTCGTTAAGACAGGATCGTTGAATGTCAAAGTTTTAGGAACTATTTTTGATGTTCAGACTTACAAAAATGATGTTTTTGCTAACGTATCTTTGATAAGAGGGAAAGTGTGTGTCTATTCTGAAATGAATCACAAGCCGATTGCGGTGTTGTCTCCCAATCAAATGCTAACGCTCAATACTTTAAACGGCATGTCTTCCGTCACATCATGCAATGCCACGGATCAAAGTATTTGGATCAGGAATGAACTTCGTTTCAACGGCATTTCGCCGCAAGAGATGTTCAAACAATTGGGGCGTTGGTATGGAGTAACGTTTGATGTGGCCAACATGCCGGTCAAAAATCGCTATTGGCTCACGCTCAAAACTGAATCATTGACGGAAGCGATTCAGTTAATCAGTAAAATAACGCCATTAAATTACACCATTAACGGAGAGGAGGTGCATGTAAAATTCAAGCCGTGACAAAAAACAACAGAGCATGAAGAATGGCCGTTCTTCACACTCTGAAAATCAACAAGCTGTACATCATTCATGTAACTCCCATGTTGTGGGATTTTAGGCTTATTGTTTTATGTCGGCAAATGTAATGAATAAAATTTAGAGCAGCTAACTTCATCGTGCATTTTTGGATTTTCTTATTATTTATTTTCTATTAATCAGCTTGTTGGCTGATAGATGACAGGTAATAGACAATCAATGCTTCAACGATTTTCAATCGTATTTTTTAGAAGGCAATGCTTATTTGGAATTTGACGCCTTCCTTAACCTTATAAGATCATTAAATTATTTTCAATCACCTTAATTAATAATTGAACACATGAAGAAACAATTCTATTTTTTGTTCATAGTGGCCTTGTTATCAATATCAGGAAATGCAACAGCTCAAACTCCTAAGATTGATTTGTCACTAAAAAATGTGTCATTAAAAGTATGCATGGCGGCTATTGAAAACCAATGTGATTATACTTTTATGTATGATAATTCCATTGATACAAATCAGAAGGTGTCGATGGAAGTGAAAAATGAAAGTTTACCCAATGTATTAAGAACGTTGTTTTCCCAGACGCCAATTCGTTACGAATTAGTGGGTAAACACATTGTTTTGAAATTAAAATCAAATTTCAATGACGATAACGGAGTTCGTGTCGTTTCAGGAAAAGTGACTGACGCAAGCGGCAGTGCATTGCCGGGTGTAACCGTGCAGATTAAAGGCACGTCGAAAGGCACCATCACGGATGTCAATGGGATGTATTCTTTATCCAATGTTACGCCCAGTCAAATGATTGATTTTTCCTTTGTAGGCATGAAGCCTGTTAGTGTATTGGTTGATCATCATTCAGAAATTAATGTTTCCATGGTTGAATCGACTACCGGATTAAACGAAGTGGTTGTGGTCGGTTATGGAACCGAAAAGAAGAAAGATTTAACCAGTGCCATTTCTACGGTTAACGCCAGTGAAATTGCCAATGTGCCGGCTTCTTCGTTTGCTTCGGCTCTACAAGGCAAAATGGCAGGAGTCCAAATTACCAGTGACGGATCGCCCGGAAGCAGTCCTTCCATTTTAATCAGAGGAACCGGGTCGATTTATAATTCCAATCCGCTTTATGTTGTCGATGGAATGATCGTAGATAACATTGATTATCTTGGTCCGAATGATATTCAAAACATATCGGTGTTGAAAGATGCTTCCGCATCGGCTATATATGGTGTAAGAGCAGCCAACGGCGTGATTTTGATTACCACCAAAAAGGGAAGTAAGACGGGGAAAATTCATGTCTTTCTCAATTCTTACATCGGATCCAAAAACGTAGCTCATATTCTTCCTATGGCTAATGGACCTGAATACATTACCCTTTACGACGAGAAAATGCAATATTTGGGGTATCCTCAAAATGTGGTGAATTACAATGATTTTAATGTTTCGACCAATTGGTTTGATCAGGTGTTGACCAGTTCGTTCACCAATAATGATGATCTCAGCATTCAGGGAGGGACTGAAAAATCTTCGTTTAATGTGGGAGCTAATTATCTTAGGGATAACGGTTTGATAAAAGGGAATTCATATGAACGACTCGGTTTCAGAACCTATTACGATTTTCAGCTCAGTAAATATGTCAAAACAGGGCTCAATGTCATTTTTTCAAGTGCCAAATCAAGGCCCTACCCTGGCAATGTATTAGTAGATGCTTACAAGGCTTTGCCTATTTTGCCGCCAACCAATCAAAACGGTGTTTTTGTTGATCCGACGAATTTGAACATTCAAGTAGGTCAATCAGTGAATCCGGCCGCGGAGATGTATTATAATTTTCAATGGCAAAACACGTACAATGCCATAGCGAATTTTTTCGTTGACGTGAATTTTTTAAAATATTTTACTTTTAATTCGACGTTGGGGTTCAATCCGACCTTGAATAACTATGTGAGTTATACTCCTATTTATTCTGTTTCGGCGTTTCAACAAAACACTACCAATACCATGTCGAAAACGAGGGGACAAAACAACAATACTTCATGGGACAATACGATTACTTTTGAAAAGACTTTTCATCAGCATCATCATTTGAAGTGGATGGTTGGCTATTCCTATCGTCAACAGACGACTGATAATCTGTATGCTTCGGCTTCGGGCTTAATTGCTTTACCCAAAATCAATGCCAGTTTCCTGTTTTTAAGTATTGGTTCAACCGATAATTATGCTGTTCAGGCTTCTGATGACGGCAGTAAAGAGGTACAGCTTTCCTATATTAGTCGGTTGACTTACGATTATCTGCATAAATATTTGTTGAATGTCTCTTTTCGTGCCGATGGGTCTTCCAAATTTCCAATGAACAATCGGTGGGGATATTTCCCGTCCTTTGGTGTTGGATGGGTTATGTCCGAAGAACCCTTTATGAAAAGTATATCGGCAATCAATTTTTTGAAGTTACGTGGCGGATGGGGTTTGTTGGGAAATGATAATATACCGTCCAATATTTATCGACCAACGGTCAATACAGACGATTATCATTCAGTCATTTTCGGCCCTGATCAAAATTCGGGCAATGGACCTGTTTCTCATGCTGCTACCATCACCCAATCTTTTAATCCCTATTTAAAATGGGAAGTAGTGAGTCAAACCGATGTTGGATTGGAAGTGAACATGTTTTCAAGCCGATTAAACGGAACCATTGACTGGTATCGAAAAATGACTGATAATGCCATTTTTCCAATCACATCGCTTGGCAGTTCGGGCATTGATCCAACCGGCGTGTGGGGAAATTATGCCAACATCTTGAACACCGGAATGGAATTTACCGTTGGATGGATTGATCGGCTGAATGATCGTTTCTCTTATAATTTGAATGGTAATGTGTCTTTCAATAAAAACAGAATGAGTAAGATCAACGCTGCCGGAGCAAGCTACTTTGATATGGGATTTTCAGATACTCCCAATATGACACGAACTACCTTGAATGAACCTGTGGGTGAATTTTTTGGGTATAAAGTCATTGGCGTTTTTCAAAATCAGGCACAGATTGATGCAACTCCTCATTTGCCTGGCGCCATTCCTGGCGATTTAATTTTTCAAGATGTCAACAAGGATGGTGTTATTGATGCGTCCGATCGAACGTTTCTCGGCAATCCCAATCCATCGTTGATCTACGGGTTTAATGTCGGGTTCAAGTATGAAAACATTGATTTTAACATGTACACTCAAGGCGTTTTGGGCAACAAGATTTTTAATTGCAATCGGATGTTGCGTTATCAAACAGAAAACTATGACAGGAACTTCTATTTGCATCGTTGGCATGGAGAAGGAACATCTAATTCATATCCATCGGCGGTGATGTCTAATCCAACTACGCCAAACTCTTTTTATGTTGAAAACGGAAGCTACTTTCGCATTAAAACATTGCAATTGGGTTATACGTTGCCCCCTTCCGTGAACAGCGCTTTGAAAGTTTCAAAGATTCGCTTTTATGTCAATGCCGAAAATCCGTTCACGTTCTTTTCTTACAATGGATTTTCGCCTGAAGTATCTTCCTCTAATCCTTTGTTGTCAGGGGTTGATCGGGGTGTTTATCCTTTGTCGTCGGTTTATACGTTTGGAGTCAATGTGGAATTTTAAAATTTACCATTATGTCTAAATTATTTAATATCATCATCATTATTTTGTTGGCATCGATGATGAGTTCATGTACCCGCGATCTGAACTTTGATGCTTACAATGTGTTGCCTCAACAAGCATTTTGGAAAACTCAAGCCGATGCTGAAGCATCTGTATTTGCGTGTTATGGCGAATTGTCCGATTGGCCTTTTGTTGAACCGACTACCTTTGGACCTGAAGAAATTGCCAGCGACAATACGGCCAAAGGAAGCACGCCTGACGATCAACCGGACGTCAACCAATTCAAGACTTTTACTTTCACTCCTTCGTTGGAAGCTTTTAATACGTTTTGGAATTCAAGGTATTATCTGATCAACATATGTAATCAGGCCATTACCAACATCCCTTCCATTAATATGGACGAAGCGTATAAAAAACAATTAATCGGTGAGGCGCGTTTTATTCGGGCATGGACTTATTTCGAATTGGTGCGTATGTTTGGTCAGGTTGTGATTTATAACGGATTGCCTCAGGATAACTTATACAATATTCCAAAATCGTCCATAGAAGATGTGTATGCTTTTATTCTCAGTGATTTGGACTATGGTTATAACAACATGTATAAAACGCCTTGGGCAAGCCAGTGGAAAGGGAGAGTAACCGCTTGGGCAGCACGTGCATTGGAAGCCAAAGTGTTGATGTATATGGCTTCAGGTGCCAATTTTATGGATAACGGACAGCCCATCGGCGGAAAAACATGGCAGGATGTTGCTCAAGTGACCAATGATGTTATTTCCAACGGTCCATACCATTTGTTTACAGCAAAAGGCGATTCGAGCTTTTTCTATCTGTTCAGGCTCCAAAATGAAAATTGCGATGAATCTATTTTTGAAGTTCAAAATGGAGCGTCAAAAAGTTTTGGAGCTATCAATCGGTGTGCCTATGCAGTCTATCGTTGGGTGCGCGGTGATAATGCCAATGGAAGTGGCTGGGGATTTGATGTTCCTACTGATGGTCTCATCGCTGATTGGCAAAAAAGAACTGATGATACCATTCGGATGCATGCCTCCATTGCTTTTCGGGGCGATCGATTGTCAGATGGCACCATTGTGGGCGGATTGACTCAACTGAGCGGAACGCATGCCGGCGAAGCGGGTTATGCGCCTGCCCGATACAGCATGAAAGCGTATGTGCCTCTTAATCAACAAACTCAACTTTCATGGATTTATGGCATTGAACAAAACATTCGATTGTTGCGTTTTTCCGACATCTTGTTAATCGATGCAGAAGCACGGTTTAATCTAGGCGATAAAGTAGGCGCTGCTGCATCCATCAACCAAGTGCGCGAAAGGGTGGGTGAGACTCCTTATTTGCCATCTGATTTAACGTTACAAAAAATTTGGGATGAACGACGTTTTGAATTGGCTTTTGAAAATGACCGTTTTTTCGATTTGGTGCGTACCGGCCAGGCTAAAACGGTGTTGGCAGGTCAGGGATTCCAATTCCCAAAGAATGTGTTTTATCCTATTCCTCAAGCGCAAATTGATCTTTCAAATGGTGTTTTGACTCAAAATAAATATTATTAGCCTTTTGTAGTCTCTTCTTCATAGGATTATTTTCTTCCTTTGTGTTTCTCTGTGCAGGCTGTGGATGATGTTTTTTTTCACCATGGAAGGCACAGGGGAGCACGGAGGATTTTTTTATTTTTGCTCATTGGTTTCCTGTGCTCAGATGAAAATGATCCATGGGAGTTGCTATGCGTTGGTGGCTTTACTTTAGTTCAAAACGAACCAAGACAGAGGCTTCGACTTTGATGGGTTGAAATTCGATTTTTTACCTTGTTGCAAGGGTCTTTATTCTTGTTGAAAATTGAGTACTTTTGCATGGTTCAATTCAATTCGTTTTTTTATGGCAATGAATGACAATCATGCGAACGTTTTCAATAAGAAGTTTGGGTGGGCTTTTCTTTTGTTGACGCTGTTGTTTGTCTCCTGTTCGCATGGGAAATATCCCGAAAATCTCACCATGATTCCGTCAGATGCATCCATGGTGTTGTGTGTTGATATGAATCAACTGCTGAAGAAGGCTGCTGTGTCATCCAACAACGAGACGGCTTCTTTTGATGTTTTATCCCAAATGGCATCGTTGAAAGTTCCCATGTTGGCATGGTGGATTCATCATCCTGACCAAAGCGGCATTGATTTTCATCAAGCCATTTTTGGATTTGAGACTGCGTCTCATCAAGTCGGGGTTACCTTTCTGCTCCATTCGAAATCAGATTTTAGGAAGGCTCTTCAAAATGCCATTGCTTCTGTAAGATCCGGCTCGGCTTCGATTGTTTCTTTGCCTCATCTGGAGTATCTTTTTTTGCCCGAACAGGATAGTACCGTGATTGTTTGGGATCGGCATAAAGCGTTGGTTCTTTTTCATTCATTGCCCAAACAGGCCGCCGCCGTTTTCATGACGAAGGAGTCGCAAAGCATGGTTGCCAATGCTGATTTTGTTCATTTTTATTCCCATTGTCAAGATGTTTCCTGTTGGATTGATCCCCAAAAAATGATGGACGGTTCTTCGGCAGGGTTAAGTGGCAATGCAACAAATGGGAAGGAGCAATCGTTTGTGCATGGTTATTTATCATTCCACAAAGGGGTTATTGAACTGAAGGCAGACGGCGTGGAATCGATTGTCCCTTTCAGTTGGGTGAATGTTGAGGCTAATGATTCGCTTCCTTTTTTACTTCCGGCTTCTTCGTTGTTGTCGGCACATGTGGCGTTGCATCCTGAAGCCGTCTTGAAGGCTTTATCGGAACGAAAAATGGCAGGTTCAACGCCGTGGGAATCGTTGCTTCAGAGTTGGTCGGGCAATGCCGTGATCTCATTAACGGGTTTTTCTCAAGGTGATGGTGCGCTTCCACAAGTACTATTGTTGGCTAAACTGAAAGATAAAGCAGGTTTTGATGTGGTGGTCAATGAACTGTTACGTGCTTTTCCGCATGAACAAAAAGAAGGTTTTACAAAGGTGACGGTGCAGATGGTTCCGTTGTATGCTGCATTGAAAGGGAAGATCATGCTGCTGACGACTTCTTTGCCTTTTGTTCGTGATTTTGTCAAGGGCAACAAAAATCAGCCGACCACGAAAATTCATGGGCTTGCATCGACAGTATCGGATCCGGTTTATTTTTATCTCAATCTCGATTTTGAGCATTATCCTGAAGGATTCAACGATTTTATGCAGAATTTCCCGATTGGCGGGTCATTGGATCTTGTCAAGCAAGCGTTTTTGTTTAAGGAAATTGTTTTTTCTTACAATCCGAAACAGCAACAAGTGAAGGTGCAATGTCACATGAATGATACGACGCAGAATAGCTTACATGTGATCGTGAACAAGTTCAATGACCTATTCATTTCAAAGCATTAATTTTAATCGTCGTGATACAGCATATTCATTTACGTCAGGTAGTTCCCGTTCCTTTAGTTGAGACAGCATCCAAAGAATCTGCTATATGGTTTGCCGAGCGTCATTTTGAAAAAGGGAAACGTTATTTGATTTCTTCTGAGTCGGGAAAAGGGAAGTCCACTTTGTTTGATTTTTTATATGGCAGGCGTCATGATTTTACCGGCACCATTCTTTTTGATGAGCAGCCCATTGCGGAATTTCGGCGTCGGGATTGGAATCGCTTGCGACAACATCATTTAAGTATTGTTTTTCAAGGTTTTCGCCTTTTTCAGGAGCTAACGGTGTGGCAAAATCTTATGCTCAAAAATCAATTGACGCATCATCTCTCGGCTGCTCAGCTTGAGCAATGGCTTGAAGCAGTCGGTATTGCCGATAAAAAAGACACGTTATTGCAATTTTTGTCTTATGGTCAACAACAGCGGGTTGCCATTGTGCGAGCGTTTTGTCAACCGTTTGATTTTTTGCTTATGGACGAGCCTTTTAGCCATTTGGATACGGCCAATCAGCAATCACTGTGCGATTTAATCACTTCTGAAGTGGAACATCGAGGTGCCGGGTTGTTGTTGTCATCGTTAGGTGATACCTATTTTTTCAATTTCGATGAACAATTAGCGTTGTGATCGTAGGGAGGCAGACTTTCACCATTCATTCATTTGTATCATTATGATATTGTGGCACTTATTGCGTAAGAATTTGGCCTTGGGGCAATTAATCGGCTATGTATTGGCTACCTTGCTGGGGTTAACCATTGTGTTGATGACGCTTCAATTTTCGGAAGATTTACGTCCCATGTTTAATGAAAAAGAAGGAATCTTTGCGCACGATTATTTATTGATCAGCAAAAAAGTTTCTGTGTTTAAAACGCTGGGAATCACCAAAAGCTCCTTTTCCAAAGAAGAATTGCAAGAATTAGCTGATCAGCCTTTTGTCAATCGATTGGCGCCTTTCACAACGGCAACGTTTAAGGTGTATGCTTCGCTTTCGATGGGAAATAAAATGGCCAATCTGGGGACAATGCTTTTTTTTGAATCGGTTCCCAATTCGTTTTTGGATGTGACGCCGACTGACTGGCAATGGACTCAAGGCAGTCATTTCATCCCTATCATATTGCCTCGTTCTTATTTGGCGTTGTATAATTTCGGCTTTGCTCCAAGTCAGGGGTTGCCTCAATTATCGGGCAGCATGTTGTCTCATATCAATCTGACAATTGATGTGACGGGACATGGCAAAGAGGCTGCTTTTCAAAGTCGAATTGTGGGATTTACAGATCGCATCAATTCCATTTTGGTACCTCAATCATTTATGGATTGGGCAAACAATGAGTTTGGTTTTGGGAATGAAGAACCCACGCATTTGATTCTTGAACCAAAAAATATTGCTGATCCGACCATGAAATCCTTTTTCAGTTCGCACGAGTACGAAGTGGCCAATGACAAAGCCGCAGCCAGTGAAGCATCTTCTTTTTTGCGTATGCTCATCATCGTGGTGTTGAGCGTCGGAGCCGTCATTACGTTGTTGGCTTTAGGACTGATGCTGCTGAGCATTCATTTGTTAATACAGAAAAATCACGAACGAATCGAAAACCTTTCTTTGGCGGGTTTCTCTTCTGCCGTCATTTCAAAACCCTATCAATACTTAGTGTTGGTCGTCAATGGCGTCATCTTTTTGCTTTCCATGTTGCTGGTCATCTATCTGCGGCATGATTATATCGCCCTTTTTTCATCGTCGATGCATGTTGATCAAGCACGTTTTTTGTGGAATAATTTTCTTTGGGGAGCTGTCATTGTCGCGGCGTTGACCGTCATCAATATGTTTTGGATCTTCAGAAAAGTACGTGAAATCTGTCGATAATGTACCCCTTCATTCAAGTCAGGAAGCCCCGCCGATAAGCACTTTGCCATAAGAATTGATGTTGAAGATATTAACAAAATTTCATCCACTCTTCTTTTTGGCAGAAAGGAAATTAAGTTTTATCTTTGCAGTTCAATTTTAGACAACATAATGTCCAATCTATTAACAGAAAAGTTATTTTATTTTTATGGAAGAACAACAAGAAAACATCGTGGATGATGTAAAACAATCTCCGGCTGAGGAAACAGCTCAAAACCCTACCGAAAATTCACAAGAACCTCAACACGTTGAGGCAGCTACAACTGCAGCGCCTGCGCCTAAACAAACCGCTCCGGTTACGGTGAATGAAGATTTCGACTGGGATCTTTATGAAAAAGGAGATCTCCCTGAAACCAATCGGGAAGAACTCGTTCATCAATATGACAAAACCCTCAACACCATCAAAGAAAAAGAAGTGGTTGAAGGGACCGTCATTGCCATGAACAAACGCGAAGTAGTTGTCAACATCGGATTTAAGTCGGATGGCATCATTTCATTGAATGAGTTTCGCTACAATCCTGATTTGAAAATTGGCGACAAGGTTGAAGTGTATATTGAAAATCAAGAAGACAAAAAAGGGCAATTATTGCTTTCACATAAACAAGCACGCACCTCACGTTCTTGGGATCGTGTCAATGCGGCACTTGAAAACGACGAAACCATCAAGGGCTATGTTAAATGTCGTACCAAAGGCGGTATGATTGTGGACGTATTTGGCATTGAAGCCTTCCTGCCTGGTTCGCAAATTGACGTTCGCCCTATTCGCGATTACGATGTGTTTGTTGGCAAAACCATGGAATTCAAAGTGGTAAAAATCAACCATGAATTCAAAAATGTGGTGGTGTCACACAAAGCATTGATTGAAGCTGAACTGGAGCAACAAAAGAAAGAAATTATCTCCAAACTTGAAAAAGGACAAGTTTTGGAAGGAACGGTTAAAAATATTACCAACTATGGTGTCTTTATCGATTTGGGCGGTGTGGACGGTTTGATCCATATTACCGATTTGTCATGGGGTCGTGTTTCACACCCTGACGAAGTAGTTAAGTTGGATCAAAAACTGAATGTCGTAATCATTGATTTTGACAACGAAAAGAAACGAATTGCTTTAGGATTAAAACAATTAACTCCTCATCCATGGGATGCGCTGGATCCGAACCTCAAAGTGGGCGACAAGGTGAAAGGCAAAGTGGTAGTCGTTGCTGATTATGGTGCTTTTGTTGAAGTGTTACCCGGCGTCGAAGGGTTAATTCACGTCTCTGAAATGTCATGGAGTCAACACTTGCGCAGTGCTCAGGACTTTTTGAAAGTAGGCGACGAAGTGGAAGCTGTCGTGCTGACACTTGATCGTGAAGAACGCAAAATGTCATTGGGCATTAAACAACTGAAACAAGATCCATGGCTCAACATAGAAGAAAAATATGCCGTTGGCTCAAAACATGTTGCCCGCGTGCGTAACTTTACCAACTTCGGTGTTTTTGTCGAAATTGAAGAAGGTGTTGACGGATTAATCCATATCAGTGATTTGTCATGGACTCGCAAAATTAAACATCCTTCTGAATTTACGCAAATCGGTGCAACGTTGGATGTGGTCGTTTTGGAGATCGACAAAGAAAATCGTCGTTTGAGCTTAGGTCACAAACAATTGGAAGAAAATCCATGGGATGTGTTTGAAACCATTTTCAAAGTGGACAGCATCCACGAAGGAACCATTATTGAATTGTTGGACAAAGGCGCCGTTGTAGCTTTGCCGTATGGTGTGGAAGGGTTTGCTACTCCGAAACATTTAATCAAAGAAGATGGTACTTCAGCCAAATTGGACGAAAAATTGCCGTTCAAGGTGATCGAATTCAATAAGGATGCTAAACGAATCATCGTTTCGCACAGCCGCATTCATGAAGATGAACAGCGTGCAGCAGCTCCTGCTCCCGAAAAGAAAGAAAGTGCAAAGAAAGGGAAAAAGAGTAATGCTGATGAAACAGCACCCGCAGCTTCTGCTACTCCATCGTATGAAAAAACGACCTTGGGCGATATTCAACAATTGGCCGATTTGAAAGATCAATTGTCAGAAGAAGAGCACACTAAAGCCGTGAAAGCTGCCGAAGCTCATGCAAAACGTGTTGCTAAGAAAGCGGCTGCTGATCATAAAGAAGAGCCAAAAACGACCGGTGAATCTTCTGAACCTGTTTCGGAAGAACCTGCCGAATAAGTTTGTTTTTAATAAATGTTTAAAAAGCCGTCCTGTAAAGAGCGGCTTTTTTTTGTTACATTTGTGGGAGTTTACCATGCAAGGTTGCTTGGTTAAGAGGCAACACTTTAACTAATTTGTTTCACATGTCACACATTGAAAATGATCCTCAATTCAAAGGCCTTTCTGTGAACGAAGGCATTACACAACCACCCAGTGTAAATCCTTATCTGGAACATCATAAACGGAAAAAGCGTCAAAAACATACTGTCGATCAATACGTTGAGAGCATTTTGAGAGGCGATCGGATGATGTTGAGTCAGGCGGTGACATTAATTGAAAGCGAACTGCCGGAACAACAAGCCATGGCGCAGGAAATCATCGAAAAATGCCTGCCTCATTCGGGCAATTCCATCCGTGTGGGCATTACGGGTGTTCCCGGTGCAGGTAAAAGTACGTTCATCGAAGCGTTAGGGATGTATTTGATGAAAGAAGATCATCGATTGGCTGTGTTGGCGATTGATCCCAGCAGTGAACGATCCAAAGGCAGCATATTGGGCGATAAAACAAGAATGGTTGAGTTATCAAGACATCCAAATGCGTTTATTCGTCCTTCTCCTTCAGCAGGTTCATTGGGAGGAGTTGCCCGTAAAACCAGAGAAATCATCTTGTTATGCGAAGCGGCAGGGTTTGATATCATTTTTGTGGAAACGATGGGCGTCGGTCAGTCCGAAACGGTGGTGCATTCCATGGTCGATTTCTTTTTGTTGTTGCAAGTAGCCGGAACGGGCGATGAATTGCAGGGCATAAAGCGGGGCATCATGGAAATGGTCGATGGCATTGCCATCAATAAAGCCGATGGAGATAACATCGATCGCGTAAATATTACTAAAGCACAGTTAACGTCTGCTTTACACATGTTTCCCTTGCCTGATTCGGGTTGGTCACCGCAGGTATTGACTTGTTCTGCCAAGTTTCGACAAAATATTCCGGAAGTGTGGGAGATGATTACACGCTACATGGATTTTATTCGACAAAATGGATTTTTCAAAAAGAACAGGATGATGCAATCGACTTATTGGATGTATGAAACTATCAACGAACAACTTAAAGCTCATTTTTACAATGACCCCAATGTTGTTCGTTGGTTAAAGGAATATGAAAATAAAATCTTTTCAAATGAATTATGTTCCTTTGCTGCCGCTTCACGATTGCTCGACTTGTATTTTAATCGATCCAAGGACAGTGAGGAGCAACGACGTTGCGTTAGTCAATCGGATACTCTTCAAAAGCATACAAAACAGTAGAAAGATAACGTTCTCCGGTATCGCACATGACGGTCACAATGCGTTTGCCGGCGTTTTCGGGTCGTTGAGCGATTTGCAACGCCGCAAAAGCATTTGCTCCGGCAGAGATGCCTACCAGCATGCCTTCGGTGCGTGCCAGTTCTCGGCTGGTTTTAATCGCCTCATCGTCATTCACCCGTACAATTTCGTCCACCACTTCGGCATGAAATGTTTTAGGTTTGAAACCCGCTCCAATTCCTTGAATTTTGTGCGGTCCGGGGTTTCCGCCTGATAGGACGGGAGAATTGGCCGGTTCTACAGCAATGATTCGGATGGCGGGATTATGTTTTTTGAGCGTTGTTCCCACACCCGAAATGGTACCTCCGGTTCCAACTGCCGCGACGAAAATGTCGATTTCGCCGTTGGTGTCTCGCCATATTTCTTCGGCGGTAGTTGTGCTGTGAATGCGAGGATTTGCTTCGTTCTCAAATTGTTGCAACATAACGGAATGGGGCGTTTTTTCTTTCAGTTCGCCGGCCACTCGTATGGCTCCTTTCATTCCTTCGGCGCCGGGGGTTAGTACGATTTCAGCTCCTAATGCTTTCAGCAGATTGCGTCGTTCGATGCTCATGGTTTCGGGCATGGTGAGGATCAGCTTGTACCCTTTGACGGCTGCTACCCAAGCCAATCCAATGCCTGTATTGCCACTGGTAGGTTCAATGATGGTTGATTGAGCATTGAGCGTTCCGTCGGCTTCAGCCGCTTGAATCATGGCAAGGGCGATGCGATCTTTGACGCTGCCTCCCGGATTAAAAAACTCCAGTTTGAACAGTAAAGGCGTTTTTAGTCCGTGTTTTTCACTAAAATGAGAGGCTTCCATTAAGGGAGTGTTCCCGATTAAGTCAGTCAGTTGGGATGCTATTGATTTTTTGTTCATGATTCTACAAATGAAGGGTTTGAAATGCTTGTTCAAAATCGGCAATGATGTCGTCAATGTGTTCAATGCCTACAGAAACTCGCAACAATCCGGCTTCGACTCCGGAAGCTTTTTGTTCTTCAGCTGATAATTGTTCGTGCGTGGTTGACGCTGGGTGAATGATTAATGATTTGGCATCGCCTACATTGGCTAAATGGCTTAATAATTTGACGTTGTTGATTAATATATCCGCATTTTTGGGATCACCTTTCACTTTGAAAGTCAGTACGCCGCCAAATCCTTTTTTGAAATATTTCAATGCCAATGCATGATAAGGACTGCTTTCAAGGCCGGGATAATGTACATATTCTACTTTTGGATGTTTTTCGAGCCATTGAGCCAGTTTGAATGCATTCTCCACATGTCGTTCAACTCTTAACGACAATGTTTCCAATCCTTGGAGAAGTAAAAAGGAATTGAACGGACTGATGACGCTTCCCCAGTCGCGAAGTCCTTCCACGCGGGCGCGAAGGGTAAAGGCAATGTTTCCGAACGGACTGTTGGCACCGAAAGCATCCCAAAATATCAATCCATGATAACTTTCTGACGGTTCGGTAAAGACAGGGAACTTTCCATTTCCCCAATTGAATCGACCACTGTCCACAATGACTCCTCCCAGCGAAGTGCCATGACCGCCGATCCATTTGGTGGCGGATTCAACAACAACAGAAGCGCCATGTTCCAATGGTCTGAAAATGGCTCCACCTGCGCCAAATGTGTTGTCAACAATCAAAGGAATGCCATGTCGATCGGCCACTGCTGCGATGGCTTCAAAATCGGGAATGTTGAGATCGGGATTCCCGATGGTTTCCACGTAAAGTGCTTTGGTTTTTTCGTCAATTCTTTTTTCAAATTCTTCTGCTTCGTCATTGGGAGTGAATCGGACTTCAACGCCTAATCGTTTGAATTGATTTTTAAACTGATTGTAAGTGCCTCCGTAAAGATGAGAAGTGGCTACAAAATTATCGCCGAGTTCAATGATGTTATTGAGTGCAATAAATTGTGCCGATTGCCCCGATGACGTGGCCAGAGCGCTCATGCCTCCTTCGAGCGCAGCAACCCGTTTTTCAAATACTTCGGTTGTCGGATTCATGAGACGCGTGTAGATGTTGCCGAATTTTCGCAAAGCAAACAGATCGGCTCCATATTGTGCATCGTCGAAAAGATAAGAACTGGTTTGGTAAATAGGAACGGCGCGCGATCGGGTGATCGGGTCAACTTCTTGACCGGCATGAACTTGTAAGGTTTCAAAGTGTAATGATGAATGGGACATAATGGGTACGTTCTAATGTTTTTATTTGTTTTGAACAAAGATAGTACCAATGTCTCCGACTCCGCAATACCATGAACATGGTAATTTTTCGGCTTCAGATGGATAATGTCTGTTTTTTTAACCTTAAAGAAGGATGATCAGTAGCATTGAAAAAGGAGGAGATTGCCATGAGAGAGCTCAATTTGAAAAGAATCGGATAAACTCTCATTGAGCGTTCCCTGCCACCAATTGGTCAGGGATCGGTTTTCTAAAGGATATTTCAAGCCGTCGGAAGTGATGCGTTGAGTTGGATCTAAAGCAAACAAAGAGATCTGTTGCCCGGGATAACTTTTCATCGTGACCGACGTGGAAATGACCGTGAAGACGCCGAAATCGGTCATCATTCTTACTGTCGGCAGTTTCATGGCGTAATCGGCTAAAAGTGAAATATTCCCCAACGTGTGATCTTCACGCAATCCTGTTGCTCCAAGAATGGTAAGATTGGTGGCGCCTAGTTCTAAACAAAAATGAAATCCTTTGGTCAAATCATTGGTTTCTTGATCCGGATTATGGATAAGGCGATCTTGAAAACGATCCCTTATTTGTGGACTGATGCTGTCAAAATCGCCCACAATGTAGTCGGGGATTTTTCCAAAATCGAGTAATTTTTGGGATGCTCCATCACAGCAGACCACTTTGTCCGCCTGTTGCAAGTAACTCAACGGCAGTGGATGCGTCGGGAAGAGGCCGTCGGCTAAGAGAATGTAGGTATATGATTGGGTTGTGGTCATAAGGTGAACGACAGTGATTTCAGGCAGCTTGTTAAATCATGTATTCGGCAACGGAAAGGATTCCTGCCCGAAGTGCATATTTGGTCGCTTCGTGAATGTTGTTAACTTCTAATTTGTGAAAGATGTTTTTGCGATGCGTGTTAACAGTGTGAAAACTCAAGTTTTTTTCGACGGCAATTTCTTTGGTCGTCTTCCCAAGCGACATCAAACGCAAAATAGACTGTTCTGTTTCCGTCAGCAATGGTTTCTCGTCCGATTGTTCAGGCGTGGAAGCCAACCATTGCAGGGTTTTGTCATCAAACCAGCGCTTCCCATCAGCAGCGAGTTTGATCGCTGTTTTGCATTCGTCCATCGATGAGGCTTTGAACAAGACACTGATGGTATCCGAACCGGTATGGATGCGTCGAAGAAATGAACGACTTAACTCATCAGAAAAAATGATCCAGCGGGCTGATGGATAGCGTTGAGCAAGATGAAGCAACTCCTCAGCGTCGGTCATCTCCGAAAGCCTATAATCGAAAATGACGATTCCTTTCTGATGTTGATGCAAAACGGATCGCAACTGATTTTTTGAATAGACCTCTAAAACGGGAGTCTTCGAAAAGTGATGCTTCAGGAGCGAGGTCAATCCCATGCGGGTGATGTCCTGAGGATCAAATAGGATGAATTCCGTGGTATTCATGGCAGCTTGAGGTTTCTATTTACTCTTCTTCGGCCATGACGCTAAACAAAGGAACGCTTTCGACGGTCACATTGGTAGGATCGAGATCCAAAATTTGCGTGTCCGAAGTGGACATTTTTTTCATATAGTAATAGGCGGTCAATATGATTCGCTTGATGGGAGGTAATGGGGCGCTGCCTCGTAAGATGCGTTCTACCACCACAAAACGGAAATCACCAATGATGTTGTGTTTCAATAATGATGGATAACGGCTGTCCAACGAAACCATCCCTTTTTCTTCCATTTCTTTGGCAATTTGGTGAATGTATTTATCAATGTGAATGCCTAACTTGAATCCGGCACTGATGTCAATTCGAAAAATTTTGTTGGGAGAAAACGTCTTGACGGTGTAATTAAATTCATACGGTTCATCGCTTCTTGTCATGTAAACAAACCAATAGGTGTCAGCTCGTTTTGGTAAGAAATGAATGAGAGAATAAATCACTTTCCGCTCAATTTCGTTTGGATATTTTGCGCGTGTGACATAAACTAAATGAGTGGCAAATTTAGGAATGGTATTGTCATTGCTGATATCTTCCAAGATGGGGATCGTTCCTTTAATAGGTTCATAGGTCACTGCACGATTTTTGATACGGCGCCCGTTGTACCAGATATACATTAAAAAGAAAATAACGCCTGCTATCAAGATGGTGGCAAAACCGCCATGAGCAAACTTATGTAAGTTGGCAATTAAAAAGGACGTTTCGACGGTCACAAATAAGAGCGTGATGGGAACGGCAAACCACAGCGAAATATGTTTAATTCTGAAATAGAGAAATAACAACAGAGTGGTCATGAGCATGGTAATAGTGATGGACAATCCGTAAGCAGCTTCCATGTTGCTGGATGACCCAAAGGCAATCACCACCAGTAAACAGAGCACCATTAGAATGTAATTGGTCGTAGGGATAAACATTTGACCTTTCACTTCGGTGGGATATTTGATGTAAATGTTCGGCCAAATATCCATCGAGATGGCTTCGCTGATAATGGTATAAGACCCGCTGATCAACGCCTGACTGGCAATGATAGCGGCTAATGTTGCCATGGTAACTCCAAACCAAGAGAACCAAGAGGGCATGATAGCAAAAAATGGGTTGACAGTAGATGTAATAGTGTCAATATGTGAAATAATCCAAGCTCCTTGTCCGAGATAATTGAGAATTAAGGTGGTTTTTACAAACATCCATGATACGCGAATGTTGTTCAAACCGCAGTGCCCCAAGTCGGAATAGAGAGCTTCTGCTCCTGTCGTACAAAGGAAAACAGCTCCTAAAAGAACGAAGGCATGAGGAACATCCCGTAAAAAATAGAAAGCATAATAGGGATTGAATGCTTTGAAAATATCAGGATACGAAAAGATTTGTGAAAGCCCCAGGATGCCAATCATGCTGAACCAGATCACCATGATGCTTCCGAATGATTTACCGAGCCAAGCAGTCCCAAAGGGTTGAATCAGAAATAATGCCAACAGAATGGCTAATGTCACGGGAACAATCGGGACAACCGGAAGAACGCCATGCACGCCTTCGATGGCAGAGATGACGGTGATGGAAGGGGTGATCACACCGTCAGCCAGCAGGGTAGCAGCACCAATGGCAGCAATGATGTAGGCCCAACGGTATTTTTTTCGTAGCAGCGCAAAGAGCGACATGATGCCTCCTTCTCCTTTGTTGTTGGCTCGAAGCGTAATAATGACATATTTGAGGGTGGTTTGTATTGTTAATGTCCAGATGATGCAAGAAACAGCACCGATAACCGCTGTCGATGTAAGAGCGTGTGCTGGTAATAATCCATCAACGATGGCTTGCATTACGTAGAGAGGTGAGGTGCCGATGTCACCGTAAACAATTCCAAATGCAATGATTAATCCGATAACTCCAAAAGGAACTTTATTGGTGGTTTGTGCCATGTTATTTCATTTTGAATGACGCTGCTAAGTTACTTAATTCTTTGAAATGCTCTCCACATCAGTTTAGATATTGTTATGTGGTTAATGCTTTGAAAAATTCCCAAATGACGATTCCTGCAGTGACCGATACATTGAGAGAGTGTTTGGTGCCAAACTGAGGCAGTTCGATGCAGCCTTGACACAGGTCCACAACGCTTTGCTGAACTCCTTTTACTTCGTTACCCAGGATAAGAGCATATTTTCCTTTTTTCTCCGGACGAAATTGATGGAGCATCATACTGCCTTCGGCCTGTTCAACGGCAAATGCTTGATATCCATTTTGTTGCAACTCCGAAACGGCTTCTTCCGTGTGAGTAAAATAACGCCATTCCACTGAAAATTCAGCTCCTAAGGCTGATTTGTGAATCTCCGGATGTGGTGGGACTGCGGTAATGCCGCATAAATAAACTGCTTCAATGAGGTAGGCATCGGAAGTGCGAAACACGGAGCCGACATTGTGCAGGCTGCGAACATTGTCCAAAACGACCACCAAAGGAATTTTTGCGGCTTGTTTAAATTCGTCGGCAGAAAGGCGATGGAGCTCGGTGATCCTGAGTTTTCGCATAAGCATTATTTCACTTCAACGCCGTTGGTGACTTTGGCGCTGGGTTGAATGATCACTAATTTGCCGTCGGCATCTTCAGCCGAAAGAATCATCCCTTCGCTCATAATGCCTCGAAGTTTTTTGGGTTCAAAATTGGCCACGAAGCATACTTGCATGCCGATGAGCGCCTGAGGATCGGGATAATATTGCGCTATTCCCGAAAGGATGGTTCGTTCTTTCAGCCCGTCCGCAATGCGAAATTGAAGCAGTTTGTCGGCTTTGGGGACTCGTTGGCAGTCAAGAACGGTGCCTACACGAATGTCCATCTTCATAAAGTCTTCGAAAGCTACGTTTTCTTTCACCGGTTTGGCTTGGTAAGCTGCCGTTTCGTTGGCTTTTTTGGTGACCAGCAGTTTTTGTATTTGTTGTTCCACTTGTTCGTCTTCAATTTTTTCAAACAACAACGACGGTTCGCCTAACAAATGGCCTTCGGGTAACAGGTCGAAATTGCCTAAGGCATTCCATTCCCATACCTTCAACCCGATCATATTGCGTAGTTTTTCGGCTGTGAAAGGCAGGAAAGGCTCAAAGGCAATGGCAAGGTTAGCCGTTAGCTGCAAACTGAGATGCATGATGGCAGCTACTCGTTCCATGTCGGTTTTGGCTAATTTCCATGGCTCCATGTCGGCTAGGTATTTGTTTCCGATGCGGGCTAAGTTCATGGCTTCTTTCAATGCATCGCGGAAGCGGTAATGTTCCAAAAGCCGTTCCATTTCTGTTTTTACCGCTATGAATTCTGAGATCGTTTGTTGGTCGTAGTCAGTCAGGATTCCTTTGGAAGGCACTTTGCCGTCAAAATATTTTTGTGTTAACACCAACGACCGATTCACAAAGTTGCCGAAAATGGCTACCAGCTCATTGTTGTTGCGTGCCTGAAAATCTTTCCATGTGAAGTCGTTGTCTTTGGTTTCGGGAGCGTTGGCCGTGAGCACATAACGAAGAACATCCTGTTTGCCTGGAAAGGCCTCTAAGTATTCATGAAGCCACACGGCCCAGTTGCGGGAGGTTGAAATCTTATCGCCTTCGAGATTGAGAAATTCATTGGCCGGAACGTTTTCGGGCAAAATGTAGGATCCTTCCGCTTTGAGCATGGCGGGGAAAACAATGCAATGAAAAACGATGTTGTCTTTACCGATGAAGTGAACCAATTTCGTTTCGGGATCTTTCCACCACTTCTCCCACGATTCGGGGAGTAATTCTTTGGTGTTGGAGATGTAGCCGATTGGTGCATCAAACCAGACATAAAGCACTTTTCCTTGAGCATCGGGCAGGGGAACCGGAACGCCCCAATCGAGGTCGCGACTTACCGCACGCGGTTGCAATCCCATGTCAAGCCATGATTTGCATTGCCCGTACACGTTGGGTTTCCATTCTTTGTGTTCTTCCAGAATCCATTCACGCAGCCATGCTTCGTGACGGTCAAGCGGCAGATACCAATGGGTAGTTTCTCTAAGAACAGGACTGCTGCCGCTGATGGTCGATTTGGGATTGATCAAATCGAGTGGACTGAGTGACGTGCCGCATGCTTCGCACTGATCGCCGTAGGCATGTTCGTTTCCGCAATGGGGACATTTCCCCGTGATATAGCGATCGGCAAGAAACTGTTTGGCTTCTTCATCGTAATATTGTTCGGATGTTTTGGTGATAAATGCTCCTTTTTCGTAGAGTGTTTTGAAAAAGTCGGAAGCTGTTTTGTAATGAATAGCCGACGTGGTGCGTGAGTAGATGTCGAATGAGATGCCAAACTCCTCGAACGAACGTTTGATGATGGTATGATAGCGATCAACGATTTCCTGCGGCGTAACGCCTTCATTGCGTGCTTTGATGGTGATAGGCACTCCGTGTTCGTCGGAACCTCCGATCATGATGACCTCTTCGCCTTTCAGTCTTAGGTAGCGTGCATAGATGTCAGCCGGTACATAGACTCCGGCCAGATGTCCAATGTGAACAGGACCGTTGGCATAGGGCAATGCCGTAGTAATCAACGTTCGTTTAAATTGTTTTGCCATTGTATCAATGTGTTATGTGAAGATGCGCTTCCTCCGGTGTCATGAAACATGAGCTATTGTTGAGGCGTGCAAAAAACGCACAAAGATACAAAATCTATATCAAAAATAGTGATAATCCCTTTTTAAGCTGTTTCTAACTTGTCATTTCCTCCTTTTCTCAACGGTGAAAAGAACGAGTTGCTTTGAGAGGCCGATAAAAAAGAATTTCCTTTGAACCGAGTGTTCTCTGGTTACGTCCTTTAATGGACTCACTGAATAAAAATTCCACAAAAGAACGTATGTCACCTCCTTTATTTGTTGTATTTTTGTAGCGATGAGACTGATGAATCGAAGTCGTTGACGCAGCGGATTGAATTACTCCGGCATGACGAACGTCGTCTGGCATTATTGGGTTGTTGTCTCCCCATTTCATTTGTTCTAAATGCGTGTTTCCCAATCTTCTTTGTAGTTTATCTGAGACGTTGCGATTCACTTGTTGTCTGATTTGGTTACCATACTTATTATTATTATTTTTATGATTCACACTGAATATCATGTTAAAAACTCCGATTTCATTACCGATGTAGTTATCGGGATGAGCGACGGACTGACTGTGCCTTTTGCACTTGCTGCCGGTGTCAGCAGTGCGGTGACGAATAATCATATTGTGATTACGGCGGGCATTGCCGAAGTGATTGCCGGATGTATTGCCATGGGGCTGGGTGGTTATCTGGCTGGTAAAACGGAGTGGGATCATTACAAATCGGAAAAAGCCAAAGAAGAATACGAGGTGGATCATATTCCCGATAAAGAAAAGGAAGAAATCAAGGAGATTTTCGCCGATTATGGTTTTAGTGAAGCTTCGCAGACACTCTTGGCCGAAGAATTATCCAAAGATAGAACCAAATGGGTTGATTTCATGATGAAATACGAGTTGGGATTGGAAGCCCCTGATCCCAATCGAGCGTCTAAGAGTGCCATTACCATCGGGTTAAGCTATGTTGTAGGAGGCATGATTCCTTTATCACCCTATTTTTTCACTTCCACTCCTGCTGTTGGGTTGCACATTTCGGCGATAGTAACATTGATCTGTCTCTTTATCTTTGGTTATTTCAAAAGCAAAGTGACGGGTCAGCCTATTTTGAAAGGAGCTTTCAAAGTGATGATTATCGGAGCGCTTGCTGCTTCAGCAGCATTTGTTGTGGCCAAACTTTTTGCTTAACCGGCCCAACCTTCGCGATCGAGATTCCGATAGTTAATAGCCTCGGCAATGTGATACACCATGACCTGTTCACTTTCTTCTAGGTCGGCAATCGTGCGCGATACCTTCAAAATGCGGTCGTAGGCACGTGCGGAAAGATTCCGTTTTTGCATGGCATTCTTCAATAAGGCAAGACCTGTGGAATCGGGTTGCGCAAATTGTCGTAATTGTTTTGAACTCATCTGTGCATTGCAATAAACTCCTTTGAGGTCTTTGAATCGCTGCTCTTGAATCTGTCGCGCTTTCATCACCCGTTCCCGAATGGCAGCGCTCGATTCGGGTTTCGAGGTATTGGATAATTTTTCAAATGGCACCGGCACAATTTCGATTTGAATGTCAATGCGGTCTAATAACGGTCCTGAAATGCGGCTCAGGTATTTTTGGATAGCTCCCGGTGAACAAACACATGCTCTTTCCGGATGGTTGTGGTAACCGCAAGGGCAGGGATTCATGGAGGCAACCAACATGAAACTGGCAGGATATTCAATGGCAAACTTGGCGCGCGAAATACATATTTTACGTTCTTCCAACGGTTGGCGTAACACTTCGAGCACGCTCCGTTTAAATTCGGGCAGTTCGTCCAGAAAGAGTACACCGTTGTGTGCCAACGAGATTTCTCCGGGTTGAGGGAAAGTGCCTCCTCCAACTAATGCAACATCCGATATCGTATGGTGTGGATTGCGAAATGGACGTTGTGCCAGTAACGAAATATTCCCGCTGATTTTGCCTGCTACCGAATGTATTTTGGTGGTTTCTAATGCTTCTTGCAGCGAAAGCGGTGGCAAAATGGATGGAATGCGTTGTGCCATCATTGACTTGCCAGCTCCCGGAGGTCCCACCATGATGAGATTGTGCCCTCCGGCAGCCGCTACTTCAATAGCCCGTTTCACACTTTCTTGTCCTTTCACGTCAGCAAAATCGTTTTCAAAGTGTCCCATGTTTTCCATAAATTCTTGTCGCGTGTTGACCACTGTGGGTTCAATGGTTTTCTCTCCGTTCAGAAAATCGACTACTTCTTTGATGTTATCTGCTCCATAGATGGAAATATTGTTCACTACGGCTGCTTCTCGTGCATTCTGTTTGGGCACAATCATGCCGTGAAATCCTTCTTCACGCGCTTTTATGGCGATGGGCAACATTCCTTTCACCGGTTGAAGAGCTCCATCTAACGAGAGTTCTCCCATAATAAGATAGTGGTCCAGGTGGTCACATTGAATCGTTTTGGAGGCTGCCAAAATGCCTATAGCCAAAGGCAAATCATAGGCTGATCCTTCTTTCCGAATATCTGCCGGTGCCATGTTGATGACAATTTGATGTCGCGGAAATTCAATGTTGTTATACTGCAACGCCGAAACAATTCGTTGTTGACTTTCCTTTACCGCATTATCAGGTAATCCCACCAAGAAAAATCGAATCCCGCGCGAAACGTTTACTTCAATGGTGACAATGGTGGCGTGAATTCCGTGCACAGCCGCTCCAAAGGTTTTGACTAACATGGTTTATCCTAAATTTTATTTATTCTTGCTCACAAATGTAGTAATGTTTATTTAAAATAAAAAACAAGTGCTGCTGATTTAAATTGTCTTTAAACCTCTTTGCAACATCCTTGCAATGAATGTCCTGCTTTCTGTAGGAAACAGATTCATTGCCTCTCGCTTTTTGATTTTTTCATCTCTGTTCTTTTGTTTTATGACTGGGAAAGGGCTGGAAAAGGAAGGATGGCCTGTTTGTAACGATTTGCATCAGCGATCCGAATCAGTCAGGTTAAATTATTTTTCAAAACAATGCGAAGGTGATATTATTTTCATAATTTTATCGTACATTCGCTTGCATACTAATCCTTATGCTTATGTACACTCCGGAAGAGATACAAACAATTGTTAATCAAAAGATTGCATCAATCGAATTCCCTGCACAACCTGCCGATTTATATTTGCCGATTCAATATGTTTTATCATTGAACGGCAAAAGATTACGTCCTATTTTGTCGTTAATGTCTTGTAATCTTTTCTCCGATTCCATTGATCATGCATTGGAAGCTGCCATCGGCATAGAAATGTTTCATAATTTCACCTTGTTGCACGACGACATCATGGATCATGCCGATAAACGAAGAGGTCATCCCACTGTTCATCGAAAATGGAATGAAAACATCGCTATTCTTTCCGGTGATGCCATGCAAATTGATGCTGTTCGTCATTTGTCTCAAGTGCCTCCGGAACTCTTGCCCAAAATTTTGCGGCGTTTTTTGCAAACCGCAATGGAAGTGTGTGAAGGGCAGCAAATGGATATGGATTTTGAAACGTTGTCCAACGTTTCACGAGAAGATTACCTGGAGATGATTCGATTGAAAACGGCGGTGTTATTGGCCGCCTCTTTACAGATTGGCGCCTGGTTGGGAGGTGCTTCCGATCATGATGCAGGGCTGCTTTACCGGTTTGGTCTTTTACTTGGACAAGCTTTTCAATTGCAGGATGATTTATTGGATGTGTATGGTGATGTGAGTGTTTTTGGAAAAAACATCGGTGGTGATATTGCGGCCAATAAAAAAACCTACTTGCTTATTACGGCATTAAACAACGCCAATGAGTCACAAAAAGAACTGCTGTTTCATTGGATGGCAACCGACTCGACGCACGTTTTGGAAAAAGTGAAAGTGATTACGGCTATTTACGATGACTTGAACATTAAAACTCTTTGTGAAAATGAAATAGCTTCTTTTCACGATCAGGCTTTTCGAGCTCTTAGTGGTCTTTCCGTTCCCATTGAACGACAGCAAGCGATCATCAACTACACAACTCGTCTGATGAAACGTCAATTATAACCTTCCAATTTTTTCACCATGCCATACCGACGATTACCCAAAACAGATCAGGCCCGTCTTCGTTCTTTGCGCGCTTTGATTGTTCAATGTAACGAACACAAGGATGAGGAGGTGGTTTCGTACAAAATCCAGTCAGAAGCCAATGCGCTGTTGCAAAAGTTTGAAGACGGAATCACCTTATATCATGAAGCGTATGAACGGCAATTGGAGAAAAACAAAGAATACCAATGTCTTTTTCAGAATGCCAAAATGTATTTATCTCATTTCGTGCAGGTGTTGAATATGTCCATTCAGCGGGGAGAAATGAAACCCGAGATCAAAACATTGTATCATCTGCCTGCCGACTCGTATTCGATGCCCGATTTTTCATCAGCCGATCAATTGATCAGTGCAGGACAATTCATTATTCAGGGTGAATCGGAACGAATGCAATCAGGAGGAACTCCTTTGTACAATCCTACCATAGCAAAAGTCAAAGTGCATTATGATCTTTTCAAGGAATTTCGATTCACTCAACTCATCATGCAACAGAATACGCAACGTTATGCGCGACAAATGGATGAGCTTCGTCATGCCATCGATTTGTTGATTGTGAATGCATGGGATCAGATTGAAGCGGCATTTTCAGACCTTCCGCTTGCGCAACGTATTGAAACCTGTCAGTCATGGGGCGTTATTTATTATTATCGACGCAATGAACAATCGCCTGAAGCAGACGAAGCTGGCGGCTATGATGTCGTTGATGAAAAACCTCTTTTGTTGGCTGAAGAACAACAATCATTGAATCAACCGGATCAGGTTGATCTTCAGGAGCAGCCGTTGTTCGAAGAACCGGATGCGCCATCCGACGCTTCCCTTACCGAAAAGGAATCTGTTCCTGCTTCCCGAAAAAAGAAAGAAAAAGGGAACGATCAATCCTCGTTGCTTTCTTTGTTTAATTGATTGTTGAGAATCATTTGATTTTCAAAGAAAAAAAGCTGCCTTCGCAACAACATGTTGAAGGCAGCTTTTTTGGTAGATGTGAACGGTTGTTTGTTAAACAACGTAAGTAGTAGAAGCTGTATCGCCACCTTTGCCGGTCCAATTGGTATGGAAAAATTGACCTCTTGGTTGGTCAATGCGTTCGTAAGTGTGAGCGCCAAAGTAGTCACGTTGCGCTTGAAGCAAGTTTGCCGGCAATCGTTCCGTGCGCAATCCGTCAAAATAGGTCAAGGCAGCGGTGAGCGCAGGAACCGGAATGCCGTTCGATAAGGCAGTCGAACAAACTCGGCGCCATCCTGCTTGAGCCTTTTCGACAATGTTTTTGAAATATGGATCGAAAAGTAAGTGTTCAAGATTTGGATTTTTGTCGAATGCTTTTTTGATGTCGCCTAAAAAGATGGAACGGATAATACAACCACCACGCCACATCAGGGCAATTCCACCGTAATTGAGATTCCATCCGTATTCTTTGGCTGCTTCCATCATCAGGTTATAGCCTTGTGCGTACGAAATGATTTTTGCTCCGAAAAGGGCATCCTTCAAATCGTTGATCATTTGTGCTTTGTCGCCATTGAAGGTAGGCTTGGGGCCTTGAATTAACTTAGAAGCTTCGACGCGCATCTCTTTTTGAGCCGACAGGCAACGGGCAAAAACCGACTCGCCGATCAACGTCAAGGGAATGCCCAAGTCAAGAGCGGTCACGGCTGTCCATTTTCCGGTACCTTTTTGTCCGGCAGTATCCAGAATTTTGTCAACCAACGGAGTGCCGTCTTCATCTTTGAAAGCTAAAATATCGCGGGTAATTTCGATGAGGTAGGAGTTAAGATCGCCTTCGTTCCATGTTTTGAATACGTCATGCATTTCGTCAGCCGACATTCCAAGCAGGTCTTTCATGATTTGGTATGCTTCGTTTATAATTTGCATGTCCCCATATTCGATGCCGTTATGTACCATTTTTACAAAATGACCGGCACCTCCTTCGCCTACCCAGTCGCAACAAGGTGTGCCATCTTCTACTTTGGCCGAGATGGATTGAAAAATCTCTTTGACGGCCGGCCACGCAGCTGGAGAACCGCCGGGCATCATGGAAGGACCGTTCAAAGCGCCTTCTTCACCTCCCGAAACACCGGTGCCAATGTAAAGCAATCCTTTGCTTTCCACATATTTCGTCCGTCGAATGGTGTCAGGAAAGTGTGAATTGCCGCCATCAATGATGATGTCTCCCGGTTCTAAGTGCGGAATCAGTTGTTCAATGAAGTCATCTACCGCCTGTCCTGCTTTTACCAGCATCATTACTTTGCGTGGTTTTTCAAGTGATGCACATAGTTCTGCAATGGAATGAGTTCCAATAAAATTCTTACCCGCACCCCGTCCGTTGATGAAATGATCAACCTTTTCCACCGTGCGATTGAAGACAGCTACCGTGTATCCTTTACTTTCCATGTTCAAAACAAGGTTTTCGCCCATCACGGCTAATCCGATGAGTCCAATGTCTGCTAATTTTTTCATACGTTTGGTTTTATTTTTTTTACACTATGGATGTATGGAACTCGCCTGCTAATTATTCGCTTGATTCTAAGCTATTTTATGGTTCGTTGCATACGTTTATTCTCTTTTCTGCAATGACGAATGGTTGAAAACGAGTCACCCAAACCGGTGCTTCATTGAACCATTTTCTAATCGTTTCTTTTTTCCATTTATTGTTGAATAGTAAAACCTAACTGCTTTAACTTTTCAACGATGTCGATGTCAATATTTCGTGGTTTGATGGTATAGGCCGGAAATTCTCTTCGTACCGGATAGTCGCCTCGTAATTGTTCAAACAGCGATGTGTTGGCTCGAAAGGTGCGGTCGTCCTCGCGAATGTCATACGTGGCAAGAACGGCTTTCGATAAAATTTTTTGTTGACTGAGCCCGAACCCATCTAGCTCAATGATCGGATGCTGTGGCGGTTCAATGGACAATGGTTTCCATTGGTCAAGTCCCAACCCGAAAAATCGACTGACAGCCTGAACGCTCATTTGTGTTCCCAGGGCTTTGCCATCTTTGGAATAGCCCGCGATGTGTGGCGTTGCCAATGCGGTCATGGCTAATAATTCCAGGTCAATGTCCGGCTCATTTTCCCAACAATCGCATACAAAATCTTTAATTTGACCCTGCCGGAGCGCTTTTTTTACCGCTTCTGTTTTGACGACCTCTCCACGACAAGTATTGATCAGAACAGGTTTTTTTGTCAATTGCTCAAAAAATGCATCATCGGCTAAATGAAACGTAATATCTTGCCCTTTCATGTTGAGCGGCACATGCAATGAAATGATGTCCGCTTGTTCCATGATTTGTTCGATGGAGACAAATGCGCCTTTCCCTTCAACACGTTCACGCGGTGGGTCATTGAGCAAAACTTTCATTCCCAACCGTTCGGCAAATTGGGCAACTTTGCTCCCAACGTTTCCTACACCGACAATGCCGATGCACTTTTCTTCTAAGTTCCATTTCTCACGTTCTGCCAACACAAAAAGCGCTGAAGCAAGGTATTGTTCCACTGATTTGGAATTGCAACCAGGCGCATTAGCCCATTCAATCCCATTTTTTGCACAATAATCAGTGTCAATATGGTCAAATCCTATGGTGGCTGTGGCAATAAATTTCACCTTCGATCCTGCTAACAGTTTTTCGTTGCAAATTGTCCGTGTTCGGGTGACCAGCGCATCGGCATCTTTCACCACTTCGGCGGTTGTTTTCGCCCCGGGCATGTAAACCACTTCTGCTACTTGCTCAAATGCTCCCCGAATGTAAGGAATCTTATCGTCAATAATGATTTTCATACATTTACTTTATTTTTTAACGCTAAGGATGTATGGAGCTCGCCTACTAAACATTCCCTTGCACATAAGCTGTTTTATGCCTTGTTTCATCAATGAATTGATCATTTTAATGGTGTGAAATCAAAAATGGTAAAAATGAACGTGTATATTTAATAGTGAAACCGATCCTTGAATGCCCACAAACCCAATGCCGGATTAGAGATATAGAAAATTTCCTCGCCGTTCGGCATTTGATTGTATCCTTCTTTCAACGTATCAAAAGAATATCTTTCTTTTATTTCATCGATATCGCCATAATGGAACCCGACGCTTTCAATTTCTGCTTTTGTTAAATTATCAGCTTCTTTTCCAGGGCAATAGGTGATGCTGAAACGACCTTCGGACGAACCGTGAATCAAATGAGCGGCAGCGCTCAGGTTGTTGCGCAATTCTTCGTTTTCGTCACAGGCTTTGAGCGTGGCCGGTGTGCCAAAATATCCGTATTTTCGGATCAGTCGATCAATTTCTTTGTCCTCGCCAAACTCTTTTAGCGCCGGTGCAATCACAATCAGCTCGCCGCCGTCGTCAATGGCCATGCGTGTGCGATAAATCGATTTATTGCCTAACCATGTGCTTTTGAACTCTGTAGGATCCAGATAGACCACCACTTTTTTCAACGGTTTGTCGAGCATTTCAAAATTTACCTGAAGCGCTAATTTAGCAGCTTTATCGAACACTTCAAAATCATCGCCGATAAATAATCCGCGGCATTTTATTTTGCCATCCGTTTTGTCTAATCCCACCACGGTTTGCACATAGACAATGGGCAAATGCTGGGCAAAATGCGCTGAAGCATAGTTAAACAGCCGACGGACGGGCGTATCGGCATGTCCCATCATTTTTTCCATGCCGTAGGCTGCTCCCACAAAGTGACTTTTGTTGATGCCTTCCACGCCGCCGGTTCCCACAAAAATGTTTTTGTTGTAATTGGCCATGCCTACTACTTCGTGCGGAACAACTTGTCCGATCGATAAAATGAGATCAAAGTTTCCTTCCACGAGTAGTTTGTTGACTTGCACCGGCCAAGCAAAATTGACAGCCCCTTCGGAGACTTCTTTCACATAGTCGGACGGAACATATCCCAAAGTTATGACATCATTCCGCCAGTCGTGTTCTCGAATCAACGAAGCGGGAAGCGATCCAAACATGTGGGCAATTTGTTGTGAGGTCATCGGCGTGTGCGTTCCCAATGCCGGTAAGACATCCGTTAACGCATCTCCATAATATTGCCACGTAAATTCCGTCAATTCACCCGATCGACTTGGAAGCCGCGTGTAGTCAGGTGGAATGGCAAGCACCTTTTTTTTGGCACCCAACTGATCCAATGCTTCGTAAAGACCTTTTTTCAGCTCTTCTGCATTGAGTTCGAGTTCTGTTGATCCTTTTTCGTAATACAACATGGTTT
>Ga0078972_1003864_pt1 | contig 43308 bp, 28 predicted proteins | sample YelNatPaOPGAMG01_FD_67568 | JGI IMG/M metagenome (GOLD analysis project Ga0078972, IMG submission 67568) | Hot spring thermophilic microbial communities from Obsidian Pool, Yellowstone National Park, USA - OP-RAMG-01 (SPADES assembly) (version 2) | ecosystem: Environmental > Aquatic > Thermal...
GCTTTGTTTGCTTGTCTGAATCTGGTCAATTCAAGCACCGGCAGGGTGCATCCTAGCATCGGACCGGATTCTTTCGGCCGGAAGGCCTGGGGCTGAGAAACCGCTGAGACGCGAAGAGCGCGGAGATAAGCGGGCTTGAGCTTTTTTGCGTAGTTCGCGTATTTAGCGGTTTAGGGCTTGGGCGCAGATGGGTTGGTGGTTTCGGCGGGGCGCCGAGACCGACCGGCCAGCGGCCGGGGCTACCTATGCGCATCCGACGCAGTGGGGCTGCGGTGAGTCGGCCCACTGCGCGCGCAGCGCCGCACTGAGTAGGCGAGGCAGCGTTCATTAACCGCAGGGGCGCGAAGAGCGCAGAGATAGACAGCTTTCAGATTCGTTCGCGGAGTTCGCGTATTTCGCGGTCTGATGGTTGGCGGGAACTCGGTTGGTGGTTTCGGCGGGCCGCCGAAACCGACCGGCCAGCGGCCGGTGCTACCCACCGGAGGCCACCCCAGCGGGGCGGCGGTAGATCAGCCCAGGGCAAGCGCAGCGCTGCACTGAGTAGGCGAGGCAGCGTTCATTAACCGCAGGGGCGCGAAGAGCGCAGAGATAGACAGCTTTCAGATTCGTTCGCGGAGTTCGCGTATCTCGCGGTCTGATGGTTGGGAACTGGGTCAGTGGTTTCGGCGGGCCGCTGAAACCGACCGGCCAGCGGACGGTGAGACTGCATCCGGTCGAAGCCCGTTGTTCAATCCAAGCTCGTTCTTGGATCCCCGCTGGGCTGGGGTGGCAGACGGATTGCAACAGCGAGACCGCGCGGTTAGTCTGGGCGCATGCCCGCTTCGAGTCAACCGCCCCAAGCGGAAGCGCCTGCCGAGGTGGCCGGGCGCATGCGAACGCTCAACCCATGGGTTTGTGTGCTAGTGAATCAACTGGCCTGTCCGGGCTTGGGCACGTTGATGGCCGGACGGAAAGTGGGTTATGTGCAGGCGGGGCTGATGGTGCTGGGTTTTGGGCTGGTGCTGCTGTTCATGGCGATGTGGTGGGGGGCAGTATTACGGCTGGCCAGTGACCTGAGCTGGACCGAGGAGCAGTATCGGACCCAAGTGCGGGCGTGGCGGTGGGCGTTGGTCAGCGGCGCGGCCCTGTGCGGCTTGGCGTGGGGTTGGGCACTTGCAAGCAGCATTGCAATTGTGCGCCGATCCAAAGAGACTGCTGCCGTGCAAGCGCACAGCGCGCATTAGAGAGTATGTCCGACGTGCACGACTTGTTCCAAAAGGCGTTCGGCCAGACGCCCACCAGCACGGTGCAGGCGCCGGGCCGACTTGAACTGATTGGCAACCACACCGACTACAACGAGGGGTTGGTGATGGCGCTGGCGGTGGACCGTTACATTTACATGGCCGCTGGGCCCCGCACCGATGGCTGGGTGGAGTTGGTGTCCTCGGCGTTCCCGGGTCAACGGGAGCGGTTCAGTGTGCACGAGTTGCGCAAGAACCCGGCGGTGCCTTGGGCCGATTACGTCAAGGGCGTGTTGGACCAACTGCGGCGTCGGGGGGTGGTGTTTGGCGGGTTCAATGCGGCCATTCACGGCACTATTCCGTTGGGGGCAGGCATGAGTAGTTCAGCGGCGCTGGAGGTGGCCACGGCGTTGACGGTGCGCCAGCTTTATCCCTACAGCCTGACCGACGCCGGGGCTGGCACGCCGCCCGCGCGCAATGCTCAAGGGCAGTTGCCTCCGATCGGTCCCCAGGAAAAATTGCGAATCGCCAAAGCGTGCCAAGCCGCTGAAAACCAGTTTGTGGGGGTGCAGTGCGGTATCTTGGACCAGATCTCCAGCCTGTTTGGTAAAGCGGCGCATGCGGTGGAGATTGACTGTCAGTCCCTCGGAGTCGAGCTGGTGCCGCTGGTGGGGGACATCGCGGTGATTGTGTGCAACACCGGGGTGAAACACGCGTTGGTGGGTGGCGAATACAATGCCTTGCGCCGCAACTGTGAAAATGCGGCCCGCGTGTTAGGGGTTAAGTCGTTACGCAGTGCTGACCTGGCCATGGTGGAAGCGGCTCGGAGCCGGATGGCACCGCGCGAGTACGAATGCGCGCGGCATGTGGTAACCGAGATCCAGCGTGTGGCTTGGGGTGCGCGTGCCCTGCGGGAAGGCGATTTGCGCCAGTTCGGCCAATACATGTTCCAAAGCCACGAAAGTTCGCGCGACTGGTTCAAGAACAGCGTCGAGGAACTGGACACCTTGGTGGAGCTGGCGCGGCAATTGCCCGGGTGTATTGGGGCGCGATTGACCGGCGGTGGGTTTGGCGGTGCCACCATCAACTTGGTCGAACGAGCTCATGCGCCTGCGTTCATGGAGGGCATCGTGGCTGGTTACCAAAAGAAGTACGGCGTTAAACTGCAGCCGGTGGTTTGCCAGATTGTGGACGGCGCACACTAAGTCGGGCGCCCAGACAGCCCGGGCGTGCCCATGGGGCCCTTTGCGATGACTGGACCGGAACCAGGTTGCGGACCTAGCCAGCGTCAGCCGCTTGGGTGTAAGAGGTTGAGCAATGATCTTGCCGGTCGCCAACCTACTCAGAGGCCGCGCCTGGTGTTCGGTAGCGATCAATCAGGTCTGGGCGTCTCCGGCTGCCAGCCTGAAGTGCGATGCGCTGCGCTTAGCCCATCTGTGCGCTCACCATGGTGACCTTGACGCTGGGCCATTCGCCTGATCCTGACGACGCGTTCATGTTTTACGCGCTGGCGCGGGGGCTAATTCCGACGCCCGGGTTGCAGTTTTCGCAGGTGCTGGAGGATATCCAAACGCTGAATGAGCGGGCGACTCGGGGCGAACTGGACATCACTGCCATCAGCTTCCACGCTTACGCTTACGTGGCTGATCAATACGCTTTGCTCCCCTGCGGCGCCAGCATGGGCGATGGCTACGGCCCGCTGTTAATAGCTCGGACCGGACTTGCTCGCGAGCAGGTCGTGCAGGCTCGGATCGCGGTGCCAGGCCGATTGACCTCAGCCTTTCTGGCCTTGCAGTTGTGGTTGGGCAAACCGGCGGCGGACTTGGACGTGTTGGTGGTGCCGTTTGACCAAGTTTTTCGCGTGGTGCAAGAAGGGCAAGCTGACGCAGGCCTGATCATTCACGAAGGCCAGTTGACGTATGGGGATTACGGGCTGCAAGCCTGCGTGGATTTAGGCGCCTGGTGGAGCCAGCAGACCGGTGGCCTGCCTTTGCCCTTGGGGGGTAACGTCATCCACAAACGCCATCCGCCCGAGCTGCGTCGGCAGGTGGCTTGCCTGCTAGCTGCCAGCATTCGTTACAGCCTCGAACACCGCGCCGAGGCCGTGCAGTATGCACTCGAGTTTGGACGCGGCTTGGACGCGCAACGAGGCGACCGGTTTGTGGGGATGTATGTCAACCATTGGACATTGGACTACGGTCCAAAGGGGCGCGAAGCGATCCGCCAGTTCCTGGGCCAAGCCTTCCAACAGAAGCTAATCCCTCAGGCCCCCGCGCTGGAGTTTGTGGACTAAAGGCCCGTTAGCGCTGGGGTCTCCCCAACGGGCCGCCCAACGCAGCAGGTTGAACTCGGGGCTGTTGGGCCACCGGATGGATGGGGCCGAACCGCTCAGCGATGCGAGCCACCAGCTCGGCTTGGCGCTGCCGGAACACGGCCTCCGTCACCAGCACATTGTTGCTGGCGATTACGACCGGATCGGCTTTGAAGTTGAAACTGTGCGCCCAATTGTTCCACACCCGATTTCCACGAGCCTGCTGCTGTTTTTGGCCCAACATTAGCCAAGGCCGCGCTCGGCTGGGCCATCGGCTGAAACAGACGTTATCGTGCAAGTGGCAATCTTGCGCGTCGTAGAGCGATATCCCATGCCAGTGATTGACCAGCACCACGTTCTGCTCGACGCTGAACCGGAGCAAGGGGCCGTCAAAGGCGCCAATGCCCTGCAGCGGATTGGCCAACGGCAGGTCATCGCTCTCGCGTGCGATAATCAGGTTCCCGCGCAAGGTCATGTCCCGCACGGTGCCCCGGCCAACGTTGAACAGGAACACTTGGATGCCGTCGTCGTGGTTATGGTCACCGTCCCCGGCGCCGACAAAGTTGTTCTTGATGACGTTATACTGAACGATCTGTCCGTCGCGAGTGGCCCGGAGCCCATCGGCCGAGAAATTGACCACCACGTTGCCCTCCGCCACACAATCCGGTGCGCATAGCTCGATGCCGAACCGCGTGTTGAGCACGTAATTGTTCCGAGCCACATGCCCCCGCCCGTGCCGGCCCAGCCAGATGCCGTTTCGAGCGCGGCTGATCCAGTCCTGGGCAGTCCAGCGGCTGCTGTCCAGCTCGGTAAAAACAAAGCTCTCTTCGATCACCAGCCCTGTGCTGTCCTCCGGCCCATGCTCGCCCAGCGAGACCAACGTACGCGGCACACGGTCTAACGGCGCCGGAGCCAAGGACGGCGAGACCAGCAGGCCTTTGAGATGCCAGTTGCGCCCGCCACCGATGTCCACCCACCCGACCGCCGGCCGATGCCCGGGCTCGGCAGCCAAGGTGATGGGAGCGGAGTTGTAGCCGGTCCGGATTCGGATTACTCCGTGCCAGCCCGAACGCAGCAGGACCGTGTCACCGGGCTTGACCGCGGCTTGTGGATTGGTCGGGCGTCCTTGTGGATCGCAAAGCTGGATCAGGCCAGCCTTCAGCACTTGCTCCAACCGCGGCCAAGGCCGAGCGGCGCTGCCATCGCCATCCGGTGAGCCTGCGTCCGGATCGCAGTAAAAGGTGGCGCCATGCGTTGCGGTCCAGGCTAGGCAGCTTGCCGCTGCGGTGACCCACCGCAGCCCCAGCACTGCTGGCCAAGCCCAACAGCCAAGGCCACTCCTGCCACGGTTACTGGTCAATAATCCCATCAGGAACCAGATTGCTTGCCCACTTGTCACCAGTCGGTGGGCTCTGGCCCAGCCTAAAGTTGCACGGAGCTCTGGGCCAGGCGGCCAAGATCCAGCTTCGCGGCGCCGGCCACTCGATCCACTCACAGCCCCGGCCGGAACGGTGTCCGCCACGGTGACCATGCAGCTCATCCTGAGCCGTGAGCAGGTCGAACGGCGACGCGCGAAAAAGCAGGTCTTGGCCTTCTACAAGCCAGACCCGAGCTAGCGGGCACTAGCCAAGTGGTGCTCGTGCCCGGGTAACCGGGGCTGACGGTTCTGGGACAATGCCGGCCGGTTGACCTACCCGGCAGTTGTGTTTGAGGCTAGGCCAGCGCCTCAGTTTTCGTTGATGTCAATCGGAACGCGGGAATGGTTGTTCCCGTTATCCATGTCGGAGGCTTGGGCTTGCTTACGCAAGAGGGCAGTGCTGACCTGCTGCACGCTGCCGTCGGCCAAAGCCAAGTTACCGGCGTTGTTGTGCAGCTTGGTATCCCAACTGGAGTTGACTGTGATAGGACAACCAATGGCACCATTCCACGCCCCGCATTGGGCGGTATTAGCCGCTCCAGCGATATTGCGATCGCCTGACAGCAAGCTCTGGGGCACCGTCTCGGTAGCCTCGTAACCCACAAAGTAGGACAGATGCGCGTTGCGACCGGTCAGGTAAATGTCCCACCGGGCCGCTTCAGTGCGCTCCTTGTCACTGGGGCACATCAGTACTTTGGGGGTACTCAGTTCGTTGGTGACGGGGATGAAATGCCGCCAGGCCGCCTGCTGCTGTGGATCTTGGGACCCGCCCTCGTTAACCGGCACAAGCCAAGGGAACCGCTCACGGTTATCGTTGGAGAACAGCCGGAAAGCGAGGCCCACCTGTTTCAGGTTGCTGGCGCATCGAGTGCGGGCGGCGCGCGCTTTAGCTTTAGCTAACGCAGGCAAGAGCAAGCTCGCCAGGATGGCAATGATCGCAATCACCACGAGCAGTTCGATCAATGTGAACCCAGGTCGATGTTTCGGTTTCATACGCACAGTTCAGTTTTGGCTGATTTGTCCCTGATTGGGACAGTTTAGTCAACCCTAATCATGTTTTCGGTTAACGGCACAGGCCCGACGCCTTGGACCAAGGCTTTGTGCACCCGGCTACCGAGCCTGCCCCGGTTCACCCAGCCCGAATGACGGGCCAGGCGGACCCACGTCCATTCAGACCGCGCCACCGGCGTTTGCTCACGCTGCAGCGGCAGCCGGCCCTTTCTCTTCGGGAATCCGCATCCCGAAGAACGACCGGTAAATGAAGGTCAAGGCCACCAGGAACAAGACGATCCCGATAGCCAGCTTCAGTCGGAGTTGGCCTTGCACCTGCATCGCCACCGCAATCTCGACAGCCAGCAACCCGAACAGGGTGGTGAACTTGATGATCGGGTTCATGGCCACCGAGCTGGTGTCCTTGAATGGGTCGCCGACCGTGTCGCCCACCACGGTGGCGGCATGCAGGTCGGTGCCTTTTTGCCGCAGGTCAACCTCGACGATCTTCTTGGCGTTGTCCCAAGCGCCGCCGGCATTGGCCATGAAAATGGCTTGGAACAGACCAAAGAAAGCTATCGAGATCAAATACCCGATGAAGAAATACGGGTCAAAGAACGCCAGGGCCAACGACATCGAGAAGATGGCGATAAAGATGTTCCACATGCCTTTCTGGGCGTAGATGGTGCAGATTTTGACCACTTCCTTGCTGTCCTCGATGGATGCCTTCTTGGCACTGAGGTCCATGTTTTCCTTGATGTAAACCACAGCGCGATAGGCCCCGGTGACCACCGCTTGATTGGAGGCGCCGGTAAACCAGTAAATAACCGCCCCGCCCATCAGGAACCCCAGCACAATCTGCGGCTGCACCAAGCTGAGCATCGAGGTGATCTTCCCCTGGGCGATGGTGCTATTGAGCAAAAGAATGATGCCGAAGATCATGGTGGTGGCGCCCACCACCGCGGTGCCAATGAGCACCGGCTTGGCCGTGGCCTTGAAGGTGTTACCAGCCCCGTCGTTCTTCTCCAAGTTGTGTTTGGCGGCTTTGAAGTCGGGCTTAAACCCGAAGTTCTTCTCGATGTCCTGCTCGATGTTGGGGACCGACTCGATTTGGCTCAGCTCGTAAACCGACTGGGCGTTGTCCGCCACCGGGCCGAAGCTGTCCACCGCGATGGTCACCGGCCCCATGCCCAAAAACCCGAATGCGACCAACCCGAACGCGAAGATAGGCGCGGCAAAATCGATGCCTTTGGGCATCAGCATCTGCAACGATTCATGCCCTGCCAACAGCGCAGCTATCAACATCAAGCCCAACATCAGCAGCCCTTCCCAGTAGGCCGAGAAATTGCCCGCCACGAATCCGGACAAGATGTTCAACGACGCCCCGCCCTGACGCGAGGCGGTGACGATCTCCTTGACGTGCCGGGCGTTGGTGCTGGTGAAGAACTTGGTGAACTCGGGAATCAGCGCGCCGGCGGCGGTGCCGCAGGAGATGATGATCGACAGCACCCACCACAGGTCTTTGTGGATGCCCGGGCCTTCCACCAACAACAGTTTGCTGGCCACAAACGTCAACAGAATCGAAATGGCCGAGGTCATCCACACCAGCCAGGTGAGCGGTTTTTCGGGATGAAATTCTTTGGCCTGACCATATTTGGCGCTGAACAAGCGGGCATTGGTGAAGTAAGCCACCAGGGAGGTGATGATCATCAGGATACGCATGGTGAAGATCCACACGATCATGCGCGCGCACAATTCCTGGGTTTCCGGCGCTGCCCCAAGGGTCAGTGCCAAGAACGAAATCAACGCCACCCCGGTCACACCATAGGTCTCGAAGCCGTCAGCGGTGGGCCCCACCGAGTCGCCCGCGTTGTCGCCCGTGCAGTCGGCAATCACACCCGGGTTTTTCGGGTCGTCTTCGGGCAGCTTAAAGATGATCTTCATCAGGTCTGACCCGATATCGGCGATCTTGGTGAAGATACCGCCGCAGATACGCAGCGCCGACGCCCCCAGCGATTCGCCAATGGCAAACCCGATGAAGCACGGCCCTTTCAGGTCCACGGGCAGGAAAATCAAAATGCAAATCATGAAAAACAACTCCACCGAGATCAGCAACAGGCCCACGCTCATGCCCGAGCGCATCGGAATGGCCAACGGTGGCCAGGGCAACCCGCCCAAGGCCGAAAACGCCGAACGCGAGTTGGCCCGGGTGTTGATGCGCATCCCGAACCACGCCACCCCATACGAACCCAAAATGCCCAGGACCGAGCAGACCAGGATCACCACCACATACCCGGCCTGCATCTTCTGCAGCGCAGCGAAGTAATACACGATGCAAACGCCGATGAGGGCCCAAAGGATGGCCAAGAACTTCCCCTGCTGGATGAGGTAACTCTTGCAGGTCTCCCAAATGATGTGCGACACGTTGCCCATGGCCTCGTGCACGGGCAAGCGCTTGGTCTGGTTGTACTGGACCAGACCGAAGATCAGCCCCAACGCGCAAACCCCAAGCCCAATGAACATCAGCGTGGTGCCCGTTAACCCGCCCACGCCGGGAAACGTCACATGCAGATCGGGCAGTTTCAGTTCCGCTTCACCGGCCAGCGCACTGGCCGCCAGGCATGACCACATCCAGAAGCTCAACAAAGAACGCAAGCAAAGATGTCGTTTCATCATAAAACGCGCCGCAGTATTGCCAGCAGGCGCTCTGGGGTGCCAAGCCTTTTTTGCATTCTTTTTGGCGTTTCTTGTGCGCCGTGCGCCCACACCCCTGCCGCACCGGACGGGTTTTGTTTGGGTGCCCACCGTTGCGCAGGGTCCCAACCTGCTGTATCGCCCGCTTCCAGTGGGCAGCGGGTGGGAACAATGGGTGGTACCGTAGCCGCCGCCCTAAGGCGGCGGAGCAGGTCATTCCGCCGACTCACGTCGGCGGCTACCCATTGCACGTCCGGTGGGATGGGAGGCTGCCCGGACGCAATCCCCGGCTCCCGACCCGATCGGCATCGCCGCAGCGGCCCCTGTAGCCACCGATCTGAGTCAGCGGAAGGCAACAAACTGGGATGCGGCGCTTTAAGCCCACGGGGTTTTTGGGTTTGACCAAGAGCAGATGCCGCCCCTAGGCTGCGGGCTCTGTTTGGATTACAAACGCGTTTATGTTCGCACGATTTCGGCGGTACCAGAAAGTCATTTGGCTGGCGATCATCATCGTGATTGTGCCGGGCTTTGTGCTGATTGTTTCGTCCGTGTCGGACATTCGGATCTGGGGTCGGTTGTTGGCCGAGATTCCGGGCTTTAGGGGACTGGCTCCGGACGAGCCGGTGCAGCTTGAGTTCGGGTCGATTGCCGGCCGGCCCATCAAGCGGGACGAGTTCCTGGACGCATGGCACGAGGTGATGCTGGGCTACTTACTCCAGCGTCGGGAATGGCCCAGCAGCGAGGACGAACCGGCGCTGCGGCGCGAAACCATCTCGCGGCTGTTCATCCTGCACAAGGCACGCGAGCTAGGCATTGAAGTCAGTGATGTGGCCGTAGGCCAAACCATGCGCGAGTGGATTGGGGACATGCCGCGCGAGCAGTTTGTCCAGCAGTTCCTGGCCGAGCGGAACCTGAGCTGGGAGGATTTCGAACGGTTCGCTCGCCACGAAACGATGATCCGGCAGCTTATTGGGGTGGCGGGGCTGAGCGGCAAGCTCCTGGACCCCAAGGAGGCCACCGAGCTGTATCTGAAAGACCACGAGCAGTTTCACCTGTCGGTCGCGGTGTTTTGGGCCAGCAACTACCTGGGCCAAGTCGAGGTCTCGCCTGAGGAGGTCGCTCGCTTTTACACCAACCGCATGGCGGCCTACCGCGTGCCAGAGCGGGTCCAGGTCAGCTACGTGCTCTTCCCTGCCTCCAACTACTGGGCTGAGGCCGACGCCGAGCTGGGCAAGCAAACCGACTTGGCCGCACGCATCGATGAGGTATATCGCAGGCTGGGTGGGACCAATTACTTCAAAGACGCCCAAGGGCGCCCATTACCAGAGGCTGAAGCCAAAGAAAAGATCAAACAGGAAAACCGGCTGGGCTTGGCCCGGCGCGAGGCGCATCGCAAAGCCGCTGAATACGGCAACGAACTCTACAGCCTGCCCCAAACCAACAGCTTGGACAAATTCGAGAAGTTCGCCGCCGCCAAAGGTGTGCCGGTGCATGTAACCCCACCGTTCGACCGGTTCGAGGGCCTGGGCGACACGAATTTCCCGCCTGAGTTCGTCGAAACCGCTTTCAAATTGGCCCGTAATCCAGCCGAACCGATCTCGTTCCGCCCGATTGTGGGCGAGAATGCGGTTTATCTGATGGCCTTCAACAAGCTCATCCCGTCCGAAACGCCGCCCTTGGAGAAGGTGCGCGACAAGGTCACCGCCGATTGTAAGCTGGAGCGTGCCCTGGCCCTGGCCCGACAAGCCGGCACCAACTTCGCCAATCTGGTGGCCACCAACCTCGGCGCGGGCAAGTCGTTCGCCCAATTGGCCACCGAGGCCAAGGTGCCGGTGTTGAAACTACCACCCATCAGCCCCAGCACCACCACCTTGACCAACGTGGACGAGCGACTGCACCTGAGCGACTTGCAACGGTGGGTGTTCGACCTGCAGCCTGGCCAAACTACACGGTTTGTTGCCACCCCCGATGGCGGTTGGGTGGCGCACTTGGACGCCCGTACACCTCCCAGCCCCACTCAGGTCCAAGCCGAGCTACCCCAATACATGGCGACGCTGCGCCGATACCGCATCGCGGACGCCTTCAACCAATGGTTCGCTAGACAGGCTGAGCTGGCCCAAGTGAGCGCCCCGCGCGAGCCCACCAATGTCACGCCGCGTCGGGCCGCTGCCAAGGGCCGGTAGGGCTTTGATGCAGCCGCAGCTCCGGTTCCCAGCCGGCTGTGGCCGCAGGCCGGCGGTGTTTGCCCCCGAGAAGAAGCCAGTAAGCCGCGCTGCGTCAGGCCCAGACCCTTGACTCACCCAACGGCAATGAGCCCGCCAATCAAGCTTTCCTGGCCAGCCACACGCCAGTTCTGGGAAATCCCGGTGCTGTATGAAGACGACCACTTGCTGGCGCTGAACAAACCGCCGCTGTTGTTAACCTCACCGGTTCCGCACCTGCCGGGCCAGCCCAGCCTGATGAACCTGCTGCACACTGGCATTGCCCAAGCTAAACCGTGGGCCAAAGCCCGAGGCCTGGCTTACCTGGCCAACGCACATCGGCTGGACTTCGAGGCCAGCGGCGTGTTGCTGTTGGCCCGCAGCCGTACTGTGCTGATTGCGCTGGCGGAGTTGTTCGGATCCGAAAAGCCGTATCGGTTCTACGTGGCGCTGGTGCATGGTGCGCCCCAGACCGCTCAGTTCGAGTGCGATGCCAAACTGGGGCCAGATCCGAGCCAGCCGGGCCGCATGCGGGTTGACCCGGCTCGGGGCAAACGCTCCCGTTCGCAGTTCGAGGTGATCGAGCGGTTTGTCGGCTATGCTCTGGTGCGGTGTGTGCCGTTGACGGATCGACCGCATCAAGTGCGGGTGCACTTGCAACGGTGCGGTTTTCCGGTGGTGGGCGACCAGCTTTACGGTGGCCACGCCCTGTTGTTGTCCACGCTCAAGCCTAATTATCGGCTTAAGCCGAATCGGACCGAGCGGCCTCTGATTGCCCAGGCAGCCGTGCACTTGGAGCGCATCGAGCTGCCTCACCCCGTCACCGGCGCGCCCCTGTCTATCAGTGCGCCCTGGCCGAAAGACTTGACCGTGGCGGTCAAGTACCTGCGCCGGTTCGCCACTCCAACTTCTGCTGCCCATTCCCTCCCGGCCCTGCCGCAGCAGGCGCAATCTGACTCGGAGGGCTAGACCGCTTCTCAAGTGAAGCCACGCCTGTGCGTGGTGCTGCCAGCATACCGTCGGTGCCGGATGCGCAGCGCCCTGTCGAGCGCCGCTGTCTGGCGCGCATTAACGGGCCGGGCAGGCTTCAGAGCGTCCCTAGGATCTCGACCGCTCCACGGATAAACTCCGGGCAGCGCGTGGTAATGAGGCCCTGGGCATGCGCCTGTTGCCAGCCTTCAGGGGTGCTGATGTCGCAGCCCAACAGCTCGCGACAGAGACTACTGCCATGCCGCGCGTTGAACTGCGCCACAAACTTGCGCACCTGCGCGTAGATGTGTTCTCTAGCTGACCGGTCCGCTGGATTAGGCCCGCTGTGGCGCAACCCCAGCACCATAATGGCGCCTGTGACGGCCCCGCAGGTCTGGCCTAGCCGGCCCAGACCACCCCCGAAACCAGCGGCCACTTTCAGGGCCATATCACGTGGCAGGCCCAGCTCAGGGCTAAAGGCCTGCAGCACCGCTTGTGAGCACGAACAACCCGCGCGAAAAGCGCGTTCGGCATCTTCAGCTCGACTCATATTGTAGCTTTACTGTGTGGTTTAGTCCTGTGGGTAACCCACCGCTTGGGCCAGAATAATCCTCTGGTCGGGCCGCAACTGGAACGCACGAGCCAACGGCGCCCGGTCCAAGTCATGCACCACGGTGGCCAGCCCTTCGGAAGCACAAAACAGGTAGATGTTCTGACTGACGTAGCCCGTGTCCACCGCAGCGTAGAACTCTCGGTCCGCCGGTTTGGCCCGAGCCAGCCGCGTCAAATCAGCCACAAACACCACTGAGACGGGTGTTTCCTTGACGAACGGTTGGCTGCCGGTCAACCCCCGCAGGTCGCCCGATGCCACAGGCCGCAACTGGTGCGGCCCGGCTTCATACACAAAAGCCCCCTCGGCGGTAATCACGTAAAGGTCCAACTCCTGCGCATTGAGCGCTGACGGGGCGGTGCGATGCCCATTGTCGGGCCGGTTAACACCAAAGGCAGCCCATAACAGGTCTGACAACACCTGCTGAGGCAGGGGCTTCGAGTTGAACTGGCGGATGGTGCGGCGGTGTTTGAGCGCCTGCATCAGCGGTTTGCCACCATCAGTCTGCGGAGGGGGTAACCGGACCGGCTGCAGCTCGGCGCAGTGGCTTAGGCCTACGCCCAGTAGCAGCACAGCCATCCAAAACCGGGCACCGCTGTGGGTCCGCATGCGGCGATGCTGGCAGTGGGCCGCCCAGCCGCTCAAGCGCAAAACTGCCGCGCGCAGCGCATCATGATTCGGCGCACCCCGGCCTTCGGGGCCCAGCGGCAGGACAGTGTTTGAGGGAGAGGATCGAGCCCAGCGGGCGTTGTGCCGGCAAGGCGGCGGGCAGAGGAGCAGCTCCTGGTTGGGCGAACTGCAAAACCGGCCGGTCGAGTTGAACTCCCTGCCACGGCAACACACCAGCCCGCTACCGGGCGCTGGCCGGCCAATCGCACACGGCCCGAGCGCACCAGGCCGACTTGGGGGCTGGCTCAAGGTCGGCATCCGAACGCCAAGCAGCCTGGTTGGGCGCCGCGTTGCCCAGGCCTAGTCGAAACCCGGATGGCCCTGCGGGAGGCCCTGACGCGCGCCTTGACATTACGAGGCTTTAGGCTTAGGGTAAGGGCTAGAAAACCAATCGCTGTCTATGAAACGTCAGGTATCCTGTGCTGTCGGTGTGGTGTGTGTTCGTGTAGTAACCTGCGTGCTGCCGCTGGCGTTGGCTGTAGGAGCGTTGCGGGCCCAGACGATCCTCAACCCCAGCTTCGAGTTGGACACATTCAACACCTGGCCGGGCTACATCAGCGTGAACTCGCCCATCACCGGCTGGAGTGGTAGCCCGCCCAACCAAGTGGGGATAAATCCGGCGGGCGGGCAAAGCCCGTTCGCCAACAACGGGGCCATACCCGATGGCAGTAAGGTCGCCTTCATTCAAAGCCAGGCCGGCAGCCCCGCCACCCTCAGCACAGTCATCAGCGATTTGATCCCGGGCCAGCGTTATACAGTGAGGTTCCGCTTCAATGCCCGGACCAATGCACCGGCCCAGACGCCGTTTTTGAAGATCGGGATTGATGGCCAGCCGATTTTGAACATCTCGACCATCGGCGTGCAGATTGGCGGCACCACCACACCCTATCGCTACGGGGCGTTTGATTTTGTGGCGGGTGGCCCGACGGCCACCCTGTGGCTGACCAACGATGCCCCCAGCGATACAACGGTGTTGGTGGATGATTTCCGCATCCATCCATCAACCAACGGCTGGTCTTACGCGGCTTGGACGGGCGATGCCGACTCGGGGGTGGACCCCAACCTCAATTACACCCACGCCTACAACTTTGGCGGCGGGGCCGCCCCGGACACAACCATCAATGGCCTGCGGTTCAAGGGTGTAGTGGGTGCCAATCCGGTGGTGGCAAATGAGTTTTGGATTCAAGGGCTGGGCAGCGCTTACGGCTCCGATGAACCCAACAACCTCAACAGCGGCGGCAGCGCGGCCCTGGCCCGGCGCTTCATCTACGGCGGCAATCCCGGCTATTTCTCCATCGCCGGCCTGGTGCCGGGTATGGAGTATGTGGCTACGTTCTATTCGGTCGCCTGGGAGGACGGCATGCGGGCCCAGACGTTCTCCTACTACGACGATCGGCTGACCGTGAACCAGGACCATTTCAACAACAACAACGGTATTCGGATCATGTATCGCTACGTGGCTCCGGCCAGCGGCGCCATTACTTTGATGCAAAGCCCCACGCTGCCGGGGACTACCTTCCACCTTTATGGGTTTGCCAATTGCGAGGCCAATCCGCAGCCGTTGCCTGTGGTGGGTTTGCAGCCCCGCAGCCAAGTCACCACCCCAGGCTCGACCGTCACTTTCAGCGTCACTGCCGGCGGTGCACGGCCGCTTTGGTTCCAGTGGTTGAAAGACGGCGACCCGATCCCGGACCAGACCAACCGGTTCCTGACGCTCAACAATATCGTGCCCGAATTGCTGGGTGAATATGCAGTGATGGTGAGCAACCCTAACGGGTCGGTCACCAGCCAAGTGGCCACGCTGACGTTCGGCCCCATCGCCAACCCTGGCTTCGAGGCGGATGTGTTCCGCACTTGGCCGGGCTATGCCAGCGGCAACACGCCCATCAGCGGTTGGGCGGCTAGTAACCCGGGTCGCGCGGGTGTGAATCCACTGCCGGATTTCCCCGGCCCATTTGCCAACAATGGCACCGTGCCTGAAGGTAGTCAGGTCGGCTTCATCCAAAGCACCGGCACCAACTGGATCAGCACCATCCTCAACGGGCTGACGCCGGGCCAGAAATACACGCTGAGCTTCCGGGCTAATGCCCGCAGTGATCAGCGGCCCCTGACGCGGGTGGCCATCGACGGGCAGTGGATTGGCGAGTTCCGCGCCGGGCCGGTGGGAGGCACCGAACCGTATCGTTACATCGCGTTCGACTTTACGCCGAGCACCGAATCGCCGGTGTTGTATCTGACCAACGACGCTGCCGGCGACCACACCGTGCTAATCGATGATTTTCGGGTCGCCCCGTCTGTGACCCGCTGGTCGTATGCGCCGTGGACTGATGACAGTTCGTCGGGGGTGGACTCAGGCCGGGGCTACAGCCATGCCTACAACTTCGGCGGCGCCGGTCTGGCGGTGGACACCACCATCAACGGTGTCCGGTTCCGCGGTGTGCCTGGGCCGAACCCGGCGGTCAGCGGCCAGTTTGCCGCCTCGGGCCTGACCTCAGCATTTGGGGCCGACGACAACAACCTCACCCTAGCCGGCGGCGGCAGCGCCCTGCTGGCCCGCAGTTTCCTGTATTATGGCGGCACCATCCCAGCCAACGTCGCGCAGACCCTTACGCTCAGTAACTTGGTGCCGGGCGCCGAATACGAGCTCACCATTTACGGAGTCGGGTTTGACGCCAAATACTACGCCCGCGCTGCCACTTTCGAGGTGGGCGAGGACCGCATGACCATCAGCGAGGATGTCTATGACAACAACAATGGCATCCGGGTCAGCTACCGGTACGTGGCGGACGCCAGCGGCACTATCACCGTGAGGTGGTGGCCCACCGAGCGCACCAGCTCGTTCCATACTTATGGCTTCTGCAACGCTGAGGTAAATCCGACCCACCCGCCTGTGGTCTATCGCCAACCCCAAGGCCGGACGGTGGCCGGCGGCGCCACGGTTGTGCTGGACTGCCTGGTGGGCGGTCAGCAGCCGCTGTTTGTCCAGTGGCAAAAGGACGGCGTGGACTTGCTGGACCAGACCAACTTGGTGCTGGTGCTCACCGGCGTGGACGGCTCGGCCACAGGCGATTACACCGTAGTCGTGTCCAACGCGTTGGGCGTGGTGACCAGCGCCGTGGCGCGCCTGGAAGTGGGCTTGGCTATGGTTAACCCCAGCTTCGAGGCCGACACTTTCACCGCCTTCCCCGGCTACATTAGCGGCAATACGCCTATTACCGGTTGGACGGCTACCATCCCCACCGGTGCGGGCATCAACCCAGCCGCGGGCCAAAGTCCCTTTGCCAACAACGGTGTCATTCCTGACGGCACCCAGGTGGCCTTTATCCAGGCGGATGGCTGCGCCTTGAGCCAAATGCTCAGCGGCATGGTGGTGGGCCGGACCTACTACTTGGTCTTCTACGAGAACGCGCGGGCGGGTTACCCGGCGCCAAGCCTGACGGTGACGTTGGGAGGCGAGACGATCGTGCCCACGCACGTCGTGCCCTCCGGCGCGTATGTGCGCGTGGTCAGCCCGCCGTTCCTGGCCACAGCCGAATCAGCCGAGCTAGCGTTTGTGAAGAGTGCTGGGCCGGCTGGTGGCGATAGCACAGTGCTGATTGATAATGTAGCCGTGCTGGAGCTGCCGCCCACTGCACCCGTGTTCCTGGTGCAGCCGCAGGGTGCGTTTGTGAAGCAGGGGGATGCAGTGAGCCTTTCGGCCCTGGTCCAAGGCACGCTGCCCATGAGCTTCCAATGGCAGCGCAACGGCGAGGATGTGCCTGGCGCCAACGCCACCAGCCTGACGCTGTCCGATATTCAGATGAGCCAGGCCGGCGATTACACCCTGATCGCCGAAAACGCCCTCGGCCGCACCACCAGTGCGGTGGCAGTGGTCAAGGTCGGCCTGGGCATCACGGAACTGTTCAACACCAGCGTGGACGACACCGGCGCGGTGCTCCCGGGTGGGCTGGTGGATCCACATTACCAACTCATCAGCAGCGCCGACCCGGCTTTTCCGGGGCCGAACGCGATGACGCATCTGAACCAGTGGCCCGTGGGCGGCGGGGTTTATCTCCCCAACGGCCCGCTCTCGGGCTGGATCGGGCCGCGGGTCAACGAGACCGGCTATCCGGGCAACCTCGACGGTGTGTATGTGTATCGCACCAGCTTCCTGCTGGATACGCTGGATGCCTCCACAGCCGAAATTCGTGGTCAATGGGCTCTGGACAACTACGGATTGGATATCCGCCTCAACGGGACCAGCCTCGGCTTGGTCAACAACAACGGGTTTACTACCTGGACTCCCTTCAACATTACCAGCGGGTTTGTTCCCGGATCCAACACGCTGGATTTTGTGGTGAGCAACGCCCCGCCGCCCGGCCCCACTGCCTTGCGGGTCGAGCTGTATGGAGTAGCCCTGCCGTTGCCGCCCACGCCGCCCAGCATTGTGCTCCAGCCTCAAGGCCAGCTTGTGCAGGAAGGCCAAGACGTGACCTTGACGGTGATGGTCACGGCCAGCCCGCCCGTGGTTTATCAGTGGTATTTCGAGGGCTTGGATTTGCTGGGTGAGACCAACCGCACGCTCCGGTTGCGCCAGGTCACTCAAGCCGAGCACCAAGGCAATTACTGGGTCGAGGTGTACAATCCTGAAGGCTGGGTCACTAGCGAGCCGGCCTACCTGGCAGTCAACCGCCCGCCTGTAGCAAATCCGGACCAGGCAGCTACGGCTGTTGGCACGGCGGTGGTGGTGCCGACTTGGAAGCTGCTGCTGAACGATTCGGATCCCGATGGCGACGCGCTTCAGCTTACAGCGGTCAGCCCAGTCAGTGCCCAGGGCGGCGCGGTTACTTTGGAGCCTAACGCGGTTCGGTACAATCCGCCTGCGGGTTACGCAGGGCCCGACAACTTCAGCTACACCGTAACCGATGCGCGCGGCGGCCGGGCCATTGGCACCGTTACGGTGAGTGTCGGCGAGACCAACTTCGTCCGTGTAGTGGCGCTGCCGCAACTGCTGCCGGCCCAACCAGTCCGCATCACTTACCAAGGCATCCCAGGTTACCCGTACCTGATCGAGTGGGCACCGGAAGTGACCGGCCCGTGGTCGCCGCTGGCCACCGTAGTGGCCGGGCCAGACGGCCTGTTCGTGGTCGAAGACCCAACTGAGCCGCGGCCACCCATGCGGTTCTACCGGGTGATCTATCCTTAAGCTGGCAGACGAGCCTGGGCTCCCGAGCCTGAGGTGAAGCTGGTCGGGCCGCTACGCCACGCCCCGGCTAGCCGGTCACTCTTTTTGGTTTTGCGCAGGTGCTTGGCTACCCACCGCCAGGTGCAACACAGGCTGCATGTGAGTTGCCAGGTAAGCGGCCCATGTGGTATTCAGTGTCGCAATGAAACCGAATCAATCCTTGGTCAGCCTGGCCGCTATCACCGCCTTGGGTTTGGCCCCTCTAAGCCAGTCAGTCACTGCCCGGGACGCTGCGCCACAGCCAGCAGGCTCGGGCCGGCTACCGAATGTGGTGTTGATCTTTGCTGATGACCTGGGGTATGCCGACATCGGGGTGTATGGAGCCCGCGGCTACGAGACCCCTCACTTGGATCGACTGGCTCAGGAAGGCATCCGGTTTACGCGGTTTTACGTGGCGCAGCCGGTCTGCACCGCCTCACGTGCGGCGCTGTTGACGGGCTGTTACCCAAGCCGGGTGGGCTTGCATGGTGCCTTAGGCCCAAACGCCCGCGTGGGCATCCACACCAACGAGGTGCTCTTGGCCGAACTACTCAAGAGCCGCGGCTACGCCACTGCCATCTTCGGCAAGTGGCATCTGGGCCATCATCCACAGTTCCTGCCCACCCGACATGGATTCGACGAGTATTTCGGGTTGCCCTACTCCAACGACATGTGGCCCAAGCATCCCGAGGCCAAACCGGGCGCGTATCCGCCATTGCCTCTGTTGGAGGGCGAAACCGTAGTGCAAACCATGCCTGACCAGACGCAACTGACCACCTGGTACACCGAGCGGGCCGTCCGGTTCATCGAGCGGAATCGGACACGCCCGTTCTTCCTGTATCTGGCGCACAGCATGCCGCACGTGCCGTTGCACGTCAGCGACAAGTTCAAAGGCCGCTCCCGCCAGGGCCTGTATGGTGACGTGATCATGGAGATTGATTGGTCGGTGGGCGAAATCCTGGCTGCACTGCGCCGCCACGGACTGGAGCGAGATACGCTGGTGATGTTCAGCTCCGACAACGGTCCCTGGCTGGCTTACGGCAACCATGCTGGCTCTGCCGGCCCGTTGCGCGAGGGCAAAGGCACCTGCTTCGAAGGCGGCGTGCGGGTGCCGTTCCTGGCGCGCTGGCCTGGCCGAATCCCAGCCGGTGCGGTCTGTCGCCAGCCGGCCATGACATTGGATCTGCTGCCCACGCTGGCCAAGCTGGTGAGTGCGCCCCTGCCCTCGCATCCGATCGACGGTTTGGATATCTGGCCGCTGTTGTCGGGCGACCCGACAGCACGCAATCCCCACACAGCCTACTACTTTTACTTCGGCAACAACGAACTGCAGGCCGTCACCGCTGATCGGTGGAAGCTCATCCTGCCCCATACCTACCGCACCTTGGCCGGCCAGCCGCCTGGCCGCGACGGTGTGCCAGCCAAATACCAACAACGGAAAGTGGAACGCCCGGAGCTGTACGATCTGGAAGCCGACATTGGCGAGACGACCGACGTGGCGGCGCAGCATCCCGATGTAGTCAAACGGCTCTTGGCTCTGGCCGAGCAAGCTCGAGAAGAGCTGGGTGACACCCTCACCGGCCGGACGGGCAAAGGCGTGCGGCCGCCAGGCCGCATGCTACCCAAAAGCAACTGACCGGCATCCATCCCGCCGCCTCCAACTGCCAGTCGCCGCAGTCTGCTCTTAAGCCGCCGCACAACCTCACCAACACCGTGGCCAACCGTTCCAGCCCCGGCATTTGTTCATTGTGAGCTGGGGCGGCTGGAGTACCCTTGCTTGCCAATGACGGTTTATCGCTTTGTCGCCATCGCACTGATGCCGGGCTTGTTGCACCTGGGTTGGCCGGTGCACTTGTGGAGTCAACCTGTTCGGAGCCCACTGCCCACTGTTGAAGACCCGACCCTGCAAAGGCTGTTGGACAAAGCCGTGAGCGCAACCTTATCCCAATTCGCCTCCGCCAAGTTGGAGTCCAACCAGCTTGCCGTGACGGTGGTGGACTTGACCCAGGGTGAGCCGGTGCGCTGGGCCAGTTACCGCGGCCAGGTGCCCATTTACCCTGCCAGTGTGGTGAAGCTGTTTTACTTGGTGGCCGCGCACCAGTGGCTGGAAGACGGTCGGTTGACCCACACGCCTGAGCTGCAGCGCGCGTTGCGGGATATGATTGTCGATTCCTCCAACGATGCCACCCATTACGTGGTGGACCTGTTGACCGACACCACCAGTGGACCGGAGTTGCCTGAAGCTGAGCTGGACCGTTGGTTCGAGAAACGCAACGCAGTCAACCGCTATTTTGCCTCACTGGGCTACACCAACATCAACGTCAACAAAAAACCCTGGTGCGAAGGCCCCTACGGCCGCGAAGCCCAATCCATCCGCCGGCACCAGCCCAATCGCAATTGGCTGACGACCGACGCCACCGCGCGTTTGCTGGTGGAAATCGTCACCGGGCGCGCTGTCTCTCCAGCGCGCTCAGCTCAAATGCTGGAGCTGATGCGGCGGGACCCGTTCAAACCCCGCCCAGCCGGATGCGAGCCGGATCAAGCCACCGATTTCATTGGCCAAGCGGTGCCGCCTGGAGCGCGGCTGTGGTCCAAGGCCGGCTGGACTAGTCAAGTGCGCCACGATGCCGCGTATGTTGAGTTGCCCGGTGGCGGACGGGCTGTGCTGGTTATCTTCACAGTGGGCCACAGTTACGAACGCGGCATCATCGGCGCAGTAGCTCGACCTTTGCTGGAGGCACTCGGCACCCCGCGCCGCGCGAACTGATAACTGCCAGCGCCGCAGGTTTTTCCAGCCACGCCCGACCAAACCCACGGTCCCCTGCGCTAGGCACGCTAGCTCCTACACGAAAACCCTGGACCGTGCACCAGCACTCCCAAGCCGAGTCGCCTCTTAAGCCGCGTCTTGCTCTTGGGCCGCCGCGCCGGTCAGGTACTAGCCCCGGCAGCCGAACCCTGCCGACGCAACGGAAAGGTCAGCACCACCGCCAGCCCGCCACCCTCGACATTCTCCAACGTGAACTGATGGTCTGGTCCATACAAATGCTGCAGTCGCGCCCGGGTGTTGGATAGGCCGATGCCTTCCTGCAAGGGTTGTTCGGGGCGCAGGCCCTGACCGTTGTCCCGAACCTCCAACCGCAGGCGCCCGTCCACCTGCCGAGCGCTAATCATGATGCATCCGGCTCGGCTCCGCGGTTCCAGCCCGTGCCGGATAGCATTCTCGACCAGCGGCTGCAAAATGAGGCTGGGCACCAACGCGTCCCAAGTCTCGGGCGCAATGTCGAGTTGCACCTGTAAACGTGGCCCGAAGCGGATTTGCTCGATGTCCAAATACTTCTGCAGGAAGGCTACCTCGCGCCGCAGCGGCACTTCCTGCGTGTCGGTGCTGTCCAATGCCATCCGCAACAGGTCGCTCAGCCGACTGATCATCCGGTCGGCGGCTTCCACATCCGTATGCATCAGCGCCGAGATCGCATGCAGGGTGTTGAACAAGAAATGCGGGTTAAGCTGGGCCTGGAGCGTTTCCAGGCGGGACTGGACCAACAACTTCTCCAACTGCATGGCGCGCACCTCGCGCTGGCGCAGCTCCCGATAGAAACTCACGGCGTGGCTGGCCCCCACGATGAACCAGTAAACCAGCAGGTTAAAATAGAACGACCGAGCCAGGGTCCAGTGGAACATCTCGCCAAAATCGAACGAGGGCACACGGCTAGCCAGTCGCACCTGTTCCACCCATACCCGTAGGCCGACCCAGGCCACCGCAAAAACCGCGCTGGCCAAGGCGTGGAGTGCCAGATGCCTTTCCCAGTGTGCACCGCCCAGCCGACACCGACGCGCCAACCACAGCGCCGGGATCGATAACACCGCAAACACATACCAGTCGGCCAAGGCCGTCACTAACGAATACCGCCACGTCACCACATAGCCCCGGCGGGACTGGGTGAAGTTGAATTGGCTGGCAAAGGCCAACCCTATCAACGTCCACACCACCACAAACAGCAGCCTCTTGCCTACGGCCTTGCTGGTCAATCTGCGCCACATACTGCCAAGGCCATCATACTCAGCCGCCCCTCAACTGCACGGCCAAATCCGCTGACCTGCCGATCCCCTTGCTGCGGCCTTCGGCATCATGGTGCACCGTGCGCACGTGAGGCCCGAGCGGGCAGCTCGGCAAAGTGAATGGCTTGGGGCCTTACGGTAGTGGCTTCAGCCCAGCAGGTCTTACCGCCTCCACAAATGCACTACCGCATGCCCCGGCGCAGGCGCCTTTAGGGTCTGACGTCCCCCACCCGCAATTGTCGCAGCCGAGGTGATCTGGCCGGTCACCGGATGAATCCATTCCACCTGCAGCGTGCCTTGGGCGGCGGACAGGTCCACCGTGACCTCGCCCCCAGCGGGCAGATACACCACATACTCCCGCCCCGCTTGAGCCAGGCAGTAGCCGCTGGAGACCAACTCGGGCTGCGGCAACATGGCCGCCAGACTCAGCCGGTCAGCCAGTTGGCGGGTGACGCCCAGGGCGCGCCGCACCGGTTCCCAGCGCCCCGGGTCGCCGCCGCGCAACACGCCCTGCTTGTAAGGGTCCATGAACAACGGGTTGTGCCCGCGGGTGAAGGTTTTCCACACCCAGACGGCATCACCGCCAATGCCCCACAAATGGTCCGTGTCGCTCAAGACCACCTTGCGCCCGTCCGCCGGAGGCGGGTTGGTGCGGTAGTTAAACCGACCGGCGTCCGGGTTGGGCGACACCCAGTCGGCCGGGCTGTTGAACAGCGTGGCGTTTGAGCCGCGTTGTTTGGGGTCGCGCGCGTATTGGAAGGTCATGCCCACCGGATGTTGCTTGGGCTTGGTCTTTTCGTAGTCGTGGATGAACCGGATGAAATGCTCCTGCCAAGCGGTCGAGTAAGCGCCGCTTTCGTTGGCGATCTCGTAAAGGACGTTGTCCAGGTCGTTGAGCGTGTCCACCACTTGGCGCACGTAAGCCTCCTGCACGCGCGTGACCGCCGGCACCTGCAAGGTGTGCACCTCCAGGCCCTGGCCATCCCCGTTCAGATCCACCTGCAAGCCGTTGATGTGATTGGACGGATGGAACGGATGCGCCTCCCACGCCTCGGCCACGTGTTGCACGCCCCAACCCTCGAACAGCATCACCGACACGTAAATGCCCCGGGCTTGCGCCGCCTGGACCCGCGCGCGCAAACGCTGGAAGTAGGCCGGATCGAACCGCTCCAGATCGAACCGGAGTTTGCCATCCAACGCCAGGCCCGGCCCGGTCCGCGCCCAAGGCTGCGGGGCGGCCACCAGGTGCTTGGGCGGTTTTTCACTGTTGGCCCCGGTGTCCCAGCGCACCAGTTCCCACCGCCAAAGCCGGATGAAGTTGTGATGGTGCTGCTCCAGAAAATCCAGGTAGGCGCTGAAATCGAACGGCGCCGGTGGATCGGTCTCGCCCATGTCCTGGGAGTTGTCCCAAGTATGCGCCCCGGTCAGATACACCGCCCGCTGGCCGTCGGCAGTGAAGTAGCGCGGATTGGCCGGATGGACCCGCAGAGGCCCGCGCGCCGGGGCGGCTGCGCCCGAGCTGACCCCTAGCCAAATCACCGCGGACGCCAGTAGAGTGACCGAAAGTAGTCTGGAAGCTCTCATTGCCGGAATCCCTTTGTGCGCGTTGGCCGTCACGGCTCGACTCTGGAGGAGTCGCGTTTTCCAATCAAGCGCGCGAAACACTGGCCGGTCGGTTTCAGCGGCCCGCCGAAACCACCAATCCATGCTCCATGCTCCACGCCCCATGCCCCTTGCCCCTTGTCGCTTGCCGCATGCTCCCGTGGTGGCGCCCCGCTGGGGCAGCCTAGTTTTCCGCAAGCGGCGGCTAGCCGCCGAAGGACAACGGCTGGGCGCCTGCTGGCTGCGTCGCTCCCGCAGAGGCGCCGCAGGCCGCGTGCTGCACTGAGCGCGGCCTCTTTTCAAGCGAGCAGGTTGGGCGGTCGGCAGCCGGCACCAACAGGCGGGCGGGTGGTGGGCTCTGATGCGGCGGCGAGCTGTGTTAGCCGTAGCGATTGCAGTTCGGTGGCAGGCTGAGTAGGCTGGAGGCGGTTTTCATGAGCATTGCGCCTAGCCCGCCTGCAGCTTGCCCAGCCCGCAGCCCCGGTTGGGTGCGATGGATCATCTGCGGGTTGCTGTTCGTGGCTACGACGGTCAACTACATCGACCGCCAGGTCATCGGCATTCTCAAACCGCATTTGGCGCGCGAGTTGGACTGGAGCGAGATGGACTATGCGCGGATTGTGTTAGCGTTTCAGGTGGCTTACGCAGCGGGCTACTGTTTGGCAGGTCGGTTCATGGATGTGATCGGATTGCGGGCGGGCTACGGATTGGCTGTGGCGTTGTGGAGTCTGGCGGCCATGGCCCACGCGGCGATGCGCAGTGTGGCAGGCTTTCAGGCGGCTCGATTCGCCCTGGGCCTGGCTGAAGGCGGCAACTTCCCGGCTGCAGTCAAGACGGTCAGTGAATGGTTCCCGCGCAGCGAACGGGCCTTGGCGACGGGCATTTTCAATGCCGGGAGCAACGTGGGGGCCTTGATTACCCCGCTGCTGGTGCCGTGGTTGACGGTGAAGTTCGGCTGGCCTGCGGCGTTTTTGGTCACAGGCACGTTGGGGTTTGTGTGGCTGGTGGGCTGGGTGAGTGTGTATCGGGCCCCGGATCAACATCGGTGGCTTTCCGCGCGCGAATGGGCGCATATTCGCCAAGATCCGCCGGACCCGCCGGTGCGGTTAGGCTGGTTGCAGCTAGTGCGGCATCGGCAGGTCTGGGCGTTTGCGGTGGGCATGTTTCTGACCAGCCCGATCTGGTGGATGTATCTGTATTGGGTGCCGGATTTCTTGAACAAGCAATACGGGTTAAACCTGCTACAGTTAGGCCCGCCGCTGGTGGCGATTTACCTGATGACCGATGCGGGCAGTGTAGCCGGTGGCTGGCTATCGTCGTGCTTGATCCGGCGTGGCTGGAGTGTGAATGCGGCGCGCAAGACCGCTCTGCTGAGCTGTGCGTTGTGTGTGGTGCCCATTTTCTTTGCGTCACAAGTTTCTGGCTTGTGGGTGGCGGTGGGGCTGATTGGGTTGGCTGCCTCGGCGCATCAGGGTTGGTCGGCCAACCTCTACACGCTTGTGTCCGATACGGTGCCGCGCCAAGCCGTCAGCACTGTGGTGGGTTTGGGCGGCATGGCCGGGGCGGTGGGTGGGATGGGGATTGCCACGTTCATGGGCTGGATTTTGGACCGGACGGGCAGTTACCTGATCCCGTTTGCGCTACCGGGTTTTGCGTATCTGACGGCTTTGGGCATCATTCATGTGTTGCTGCCGCGGCTTGAACCGCTGAAACTGGAGCGCAGCGGGGCCGACGGAAAGCTGAGTCGGGCCCCAGGCTGGCCATGAACTGCATTGTCACTGCTGGCCCAACGTGCGAGCCGCTGGATGAGGTCCGCCGCCTGACCAATTTTTCTACAGGACGGTTGGGCGGTGAGCTGGCGGGGTTTCTGACCAGCCGCGGCCATTCGGTCACGCTGTTACTCGGAGCGCAATCGACTTGGCCAGGGCCGCCCCAGGCAGCGCGGGTGGAGATTTTTACCACCACGGCGGATTTGCGGGGTTGGTTGCAAGCCCTGGGCTCAGCCAACGTCCAGGCCGTGTTTCACGCCGCTGCGGTCAGCGATTTCCGTTTCAACCGCGCATGGCAGTATGCGCCCGATGGCACCTTGACCGAGGTGCAGTCGGCCAAGTTCTCCAGCCGTGCGGGTCCATTGCTGATTGAGCTGCAGCCGACCGAGAAGATCATCGTGGGCTTGCGCGACTGGTTTCCGCGGGCTTGTCTGGTGGGCTGGAAGTACGAACTGGAGGGCGACCGCGCCGCGGCCCTGGCAGCGGCTCAACGCCAAATCCTGGAAAGCCGCACCAGCGCCTGCGTCGTCAACGGGCGCGCTTACGGCGAAGGGTTCGGGCTGTTGACTGCCGATGGCAGGTGTGTGCACCTGGCCACGCGCACGGCGCTGTTTGATGCGCTGGAGGCTTTGGCACGGAATTTCTGGAGCTTGGGCCAAGTTAGCCGGCCGCAATAGACCGGGGCCACTGGAAGAGGACGTGTGGGGTGGCGACACGGCAGCTTGAGGTCCGATCGAGCGGGTGTGGTGCTCGTCGGCCTGGCAGCCGGTGCGCCGCTGGAGGTCTGCCTGTTCCGCTCTGGCGTAATGCCACCTGACTTTCTAGGTTCAGGCGCGCTGTTACGTCCAACCTGCTAGCTATATGCAGCCGGTCAATACCCAGGCCAGCCCACAGCCTCAGCCGCAGGTCGCCCTCCGCGGCCGGGTGGCCCCGCTGCCCAAGCCGCTGATTGCGGCCATGCTGCTGCAGTTTGCCGCTACGGGAGCGGTGCTGCCGTTTGTGACGTTGCTCCTGCGGGATCGCGGTCTGAGTTACGAGCGCATCAGTCAGGTGTTCTTGGCCGCTTCAGCCACCATGCTGGTGTTCCCGTTTCTGTGGGGGATGGTGGCAGACCGTTACCTGGCACTGAACCGGCTGTTTATCGTGGTGAACCTGTGCGGGGCAGCCGCATTGGCAGGCATGAGTGTGGCGGGTGGCTTTACCGGCCTGTTGCTGGCGTTTGCCGCGTACACCGCGTGCATGAATCCGACCTTTGCACTGATCAGCGCGCTGAGCTTCCATCATCTGCCTGACCCGCGTGAGCAGTTTGGGCGGTTACGGGCATGGGGATCGGTCGGCTGGATCATCCCGTTTTTGCCGATTGCATTGTGGACGGCGCATCAGCACCAGGCTGGGCTTAACGTAATTTTGTATTTGGGCATGGGCCTGTGCGTCGGGATGGCAGGTTTGTCGTTGTGGTTGCCGCACACTCCGCCCCGGGCCCGGGGCACCACAAACACCGGATCAACGCCGCCTCTGTATTTGCCTGCGGTGCGGCGGCTGCTAAATAACGCCAATTACCTGGTGGTGCTGGCGGCCATGTTCTCGGTGTCCGGATCGTTCGCCCTGACGATGTACTACGTGCAGCCGTACTTAGAGACGGTTGGGGTGCCGCGACCTTGGATTGGCCCGGTCCAGGCCATCGGCGTGGCGGCGGAGGTGATCCTGTTCCAGTTTCAACCAGCGGCACTGCGTCGGCTCAATTACGCGGCGACCATCGCGTTGGGTTGTCTGGCACTGGCTGTCCGGCATTTGCTGTTCAGTTGGGTAAATGTGGCCTGGGTGTTGTGCGCCAGTTACGCGCTGACCGGTGTGGTGGTGGTCTTTTTCCACATGGGCGTCAGTGTGCTGGTCAACGCGCTGGCTGAGCCGGAGGTGCGCGCCACGGCGCAGACGTTGCTTGGATTTTGTAGCCTGGGCTTGGGCCCCATGTTCGCCAATTGGGCGGCTGGTTTCTTGACCGCCCGTTGGCATGACGATTTGCACCCGGTTTTCCTGTTGGGCGCGGGCATGGCGGCGCTGGCCGTGTTGTTGATCGCCGTGCGTGCCCGCCAGCTTAATGCAGTGAAACATCCAGAACCATGAAGTTGAACCTAACCCGCAGGTCACAGTGCCTGAACCGAATAGCGCCACGGGCGGCAAGTCGAATCTTTCGATCTATGGCGCAGGCCATCCCGCGGAAGACTGCCGACCAGCTCCTGATCGAGCGCCTCCCGTCTGTCCGGCCTTTTCAGGCGCTGAGGCAGACAGGGCACGAACCGCACCGCGGACAAATTCCGCCAGGCTTGCGGCGGCGATGCGAGACTCGATGTTTGGAGGGGATCGCGGTGACCCAACGCCGGACATGGGCGTGTTTCATTCTTGGGCTCTCCAGCGCGGTGTGGGTTGAGCTGGTTGACCCTGCATCGGCAGCACCATGGTCGGCCTCCTCATGGCTACAGCGATTGGAGGAAGACTGGTTGGTCGAAGCCCGGCTGCGCAGCGAGGCCGAGCTGGTCTCCAAACCGGTGACCACTCGTGACGATGCGGCGGGCGGCTGCGACGGCGTCATTGATGGCCAGTGGGGCTTCCACACCGGCCAATCGCCCGAGCCGTGGTGGCAGGTGGACCTGGGCACCACGCAACAGATTGACCGGGTGGTGATCTGGAACCGATGCCAGGCGGCTGAACGGGCTGCGCGGCTGCGGCTGCGGTTGTCGAACGACGGCCAGGCCTGGCGCACCGCCTATCAGCACGACGGCACGGTCTTTTACGGGTTCACGGACAAGAAGCCGCTGGAAGTCCGCCTGACCAATGCCGCAGCCCGGCTCGTTCGCGTTCAGTTGCCAGGCACCGAATACCTGCACTTGGACGAAGTGCAGGTCTTCGGCCCGGCCGATCTGCACAAGAACCTCGCCCTGCACCGGCCCGCCGACCAAGTGAGCGTGTCGCAGTGGTCCGTGCCGCACATCAAACCGGTCGAGCCGGACTGGGCGGAGCAAACGCGGCGCACGCTGGCGATCTGCGAGCGACTGGCGCGAGAGTGCGGTGAGCGTCCCCTCTCCCCCATCGGGGGAGAGGGCCGGGGTGAGGGGGCCGCAAGCCTTTTGCGGCAACTGCGCCACCGCCTGGCTACACTGCCCACCAACGTCTCGGCCCGACCGCTTTACCTCGAAGCCCGCCGGCTGCAGCGCCAGTTGGCTCTGAGCAATCCGGCGCTGGTGTCGTTACTGGATTTCGATGCGCTGCTGTTCAGCAAGCGGGTGCCGCCCAGCTTCAATCACATGTCCGACCAATACTACGGTTGGTGGTCCAAACCCGGCGGCGGCCTTTACCTGTTGCGGCTGGCGGCGTTGAAGGCCGATCCGCTGGCTCCGCCGCAGGAGGAATGTTTGACCAGCACATTCACTGCGCCGGGCAGTTTCCTGCGGCCGACCCTCTCCTACGACGGTCGCAAGGTCCTGTTTGCTTGGTGCCGATACTATCCGCATCTGGCCGGCCACTCCAACAAGCTCGACAAGGCCAACGTGCCCGAAGACGCCTTCTATCACCTGTTCGAGATGAACCTGGACGGCACCGGCTTGCGCCAGCTTACCCGGGGCAAATACGACGATTTCGATGGCCGTTACCTGCCTGACGGCCGCATTGTGTTCCTCTCGACCCGGCGCGGGCAGTTCGTGCAAGTGGGCCGCGCCAGCGCCGCGCAGACCCTGGCCCGGCCGGACCTGCCGGATTGCTACGTGCGCTGCGGCGGCGGACCGGAACGGCCCGTGGCGGTCTATACCCTGCACACCATGAACGCCGACGGCTCCGGCCTGTGCGCCATCTCGCCCTTCGAGATGTTCGAGTGGACGCCGGAAGTGGCCCGGGACGGCTCGATTCTGTATTCGCGCTGGGACTATGTGGACCGGGACAACATGCCTTACATGGGGCTGTGGGCGATTCGGCCCGACGGCTCCAATGCGCGCCTGATCTACGGCAACTATACCCGCGCGCCGCATTGCACCTTCGAGCCGCGGCCCATCCCCGGCTCGCACAAGATCGTCTTTACCGCCAGCGCGCACCACGCGCAAACCATGGGCAGCCTGGTGCTGCTGGACCCCAGCATCGACACCGAAGGCGCGCAACCCATCACCCGCCTGACACCCGAAGTGCCGTTCCCGGAGGCTGAAGGTTGGCCCAAGACATCCTACGCCAATCCCTGGCCCCTGTCGGAACGGTTTTACCTGGTGGCCTGGGGCTGCGAAGGGTTGCGTGTGCCCGGACCCTCCGGCTGGGACCGCTGGCACGCGGTGCAACGCCCGCCCGACGGCATGGCGCTTTACCTGTTCGATGCTGCCACCGGCACACGCGAACTGCTGGTGGCCGACCCGCAGTTGACCTGTGGCGACCCCATTCCGGTCCGGCCGCGCGAACGCCCGCCTGTGCTGGCTGAAAGTGTCAGTTGGGACGGACCGAACGAAGGCCGGTTCTTGCTGATGGATGTGTATCGGGGCCTGACCACGGTGAAGCGCGGCGACATCCGGGCGCTGCGGGTGGTGGCCATCCCGGCCAAGACGCACCCGACGATGAACTTCCCCAACATGGGCATCACCGCCGATGACCCCGGCAAGTGTGTGTTGGGCACCGTGCCGGTCGAGCCGGATGGTTCGGCTTACTTTCGCGTGCCGGCGGGTGTGATTGTCTTTTTCCAAGCGCTGGACGGCAGCGGCCTGGCGGTGCAGACCATGCGCAGCGCCACGCATGTCCAGCCTGGCCAAACGGTGGGCTGCATCGGTTGCCACGAACACCGGCAGCAAGCGCCGCCAGTTCGGCCCGTCCTGGCGGCGCTGCGCCAGCCGTCCAAGATCACTCCGGGGCCGGACGGTTCCTGGCCGGTGGACTTTGGCCGACTGGTGCAGCCGGTGCTGGAGGCCAAGTGCGTTCGATGCCACAGCCCCTCGGCGCAAGACGCCAAGGCTGCCAAGTTCGACCTCACTTCGGCCAGGGCCTACGAAAACCTGATCAGCTTCGGCAAACCCAGCCTGCGCGATCTGGTCTGGGCCGCCTACCGCCGCGGCTATTCCATCGAGGGCGAAGGCCCGGCCCGGCGCAGTGCCTTGATGGCGTTGTTGGCGCGGGGCCATCACGAAGTGAAGTTGACCGAGGCAGACTGGGAACGGCTATTGACCTGGATGGACACCTACGCCCAACGGCGAGGGGCTTTCAGCGCCGAACAAGAAGCTGAGCTGGTGCGGCTGCGCCAAGCTTGGGCTGACCTGCTGAATGAGCGAGGCGGCCCGCACCAAGCTGCGCAGCGGGCCGACACTGGGCTGATGGGTGGTCGGTAAGTCGAATTGGGCTAGCCGACTGGACCAGCTCGGCAGCACGCCTCAGGCTCGATGCAGCCCGGTGGCCGCCCCATGAAACTGGCGGTGCACTTGGTCAATGCGCTGCCGTGCTGCAGTCGCGGCAGACGTAGGCCCAAGGGGCGCGATCGCGGCGCCGACCGGCTAATGCGAAGGTCCTGAATGCAAGATCCTTCGTCCACCCCTTCCGGTCTGGCCTCCGAACCAAGAGGCCCACAGACACACCCTACGGTCGGCTGAGCAGCCCGCCGCTCTCGAAGCCGTAGCCCCACCCCTGCGCATGCATCCGATCGTGCCGGAGCCGGTCGTGCCACTTGCTCGACGGGGTTGAGCACTCTATGTTGCGGGTGGTTACCAGGCTGCAGGCCTGGAGCAACAAGACGTCATGTGCACGCAGACCGACATCGGGTATGGTAGCACCATGGAAGGGGACGTGGTCGTCACCCGGCTGGACGCGGCTCTGAACTGGTTCCGCAAGAACTCCCTTTGGCCGTTACCCATGGGGTTGGCCTGTTGCGCCATCGAGTTGATGGCTAGCGGCGCCAGCCGATTCGATATCGCCCGGTTCGGCGCCGAGGTAATGCGATTCTCGCCCAGGCAATCCGATGTCATGATCGTGTCCGGCACCGTCACCTACAAAATGGCGCTGGTCGTCAAACGGATTTACGAGCAGATGGCCGAACCGAAGTGGGTGATTGCCATGGGCGCCTGCGCCTCCACCGGCGGCATGTACCGCAGCTACGCCGTGCTCCAAGGGGTGGACCGGATTTTGCCTGTGGACGTGTATGTGGCGGGGTGCCCACCCGGGCCTGCGGCGCTGCTAGATGCCCTCATCAAGCTCCAGCAAAAGGTCCAACGCCAACCGGTAGTCAACAACTTGACCATTACCCGCCTGCTTCGGGGCGAAGTCAGAACGGCTCAGGCGCCCGCGCGCGATGCGGTGGTTGAGCCGGGCATGCGGCAGACTGTGGGACAGGCGGTTGGGGTCGTGAAGTGTGAAACGTGAGGCGTCGGCGTGAAGCGCGAAAGGTAAAGGGTGACACGTGAAACCTGAGGGCTGAGTAGCCATGACGGCGCTCGAGTTGGCACAGCAACTCAAGACACGCTTCGGCGATCTGATAGCCGACCCGGTCCAGTTCCGGGGTGAAGTGACGCTGACGGTGGCAGACGCGGAGCGGATTGCCGAGGTATGCGCGGTGGCCAAGGGCGAGCTGGGCTTCAATTTCCTGTTGGACATTACCAGCATCGACAACTACGGCCAGGAACCGCGCTGGACGGTGGTGTATCATCTTTACGGGCTGGAGCATCACTGCCATCTACGGCTCAAAACGAACCTGACTGAGCAGAAGTCCGAGCTGCCCACCGTCACCACTGTTTGGGCTGGAGCCAACTGGCACGAGCGCGAGGTGTATGACATGATGGGTATTCGGTTCCGCGGGCATCCGGACCTGCGGCGCATTCTGATGTGGGAGGGCTATCCCTACTTCCCGTTGCGCAAAGATTTCCCGTTGGCCGGTAAACCCAGCGAGGTGCCCGAGGTGGCCTTTACCGAGGCAGCACCGATGGAAGGCGGCCCGTTTGTCACATTGCCTGGTGGCCGGGACGCCATCGAGCGCGAACCGCGGGCCCGCAGGCCGGAGGCCTAAGCCGTGGACGTGACGCGCCAGACCCACTCGAGGGATCTGACTGATCGGACCGATCCGACTGATCGGACTGATCCGGCCGATCTGGCGGGTCTGGAGCAGGAGCCGATGGTGCTGAACATGGGGCCGTCGCACCCCTCGACGCACGGCGTGTTGCGCCTGCGGCTGGAGCTGGATGGCGAAGTGATCACCAAGGCCACGCCGGAGATCGGCTACCTGCACCGAGGCGACGAGAAGATCGCCGAGAACCTCACCTACACCCAGTTCATCCCCTACACAGATCGGCTGGATTACCTGGCGCCCCTGGCCAATAACGTCGCTTACGTGCTGGCGGTCGAGAAGCTGCTGGGTATTCACGACCAACTGCCGCCCCGGTGCCAGTTCATCCGGGTGATCTGCTGTGAGCTGGCCCGGATTTCGTCGCATCTACTTGGCCTGGGTGCCTACGCGATGGACGTGGGGGCGATGACCGTGTTCCTGCACACGTTCACCGAACGTGAAAAGATTTACAACCTATGCGAGGCCCTCACCGGCGCCCGCTTTACCACCAGCTACACGCGGATTGGCGGGCTGGCGCGTGACCTGCCGCCCGGCTGGGTGGACCAATGCCGTCGGTTTTTGGACGAGGTGTTGGTGAACATCGACGAGACCGAGACGTTCCTCACCCGCAACCGCATCTGGATCGACCGCAACCGTGACCTGGGCGTCATCTCCAAACAGGACGCCATCGATTACGGGTTGACCGGGCCGAACCTGCGGGGCAGCGGCGTGGCTTACGACGTGCGGAAGGCGCATCCGTACTTGTGCTACGACCAGTTGGAGTTCGATGTGCCCGTGGGGTCGGTGGGCGACTGCTATGACCGCTACCTGGTCAGGATCGAGGAAATGCGCCAGAGCGTGCGCATCATCCGGCAGTGCTTGGACCGGCTGCCTGGCGGGCCGGAGAACCGATCCGGCGAACCGATCAACGTGCCTGATGGCAAAATCGTTTTGCCCCCGAAACCCAAGGTGCTCACCAGCATGGAAGAGCTGATCCACCACTTCATCCTGGTCACCCAAGGGGTCAACGCACCGCCGGGCGAGATCTACTTCGGCGCCGAAAACCCAAAGGGTGAGCTGGGCTTTTACATCCACAGCCGCGGCGGAGGCACACCGTATCGGCTGAAGATTCGGTCGCCATCCTTTTGTAACCTGAGCATCTTGCCCAAGCTGTTGCCGGGGCACATGCTCAGCGACGTGGTGGCGATCTTGGGCTCACTGGATTTTGTGATGGGAGAGTGCGACCGATGACGGCGGGCGCGCGCTAAGTGCAACGGACCGTCAAATGTGACCTAAACCCCGAAAAATGCGAAAGAAGGACCAAACGATGAAACTACACGCCACAGCCAACAACCTGCCTGCTCAAACCCGCGAACGCTCGGTCCAGGTGCTCAACCAAGCGCTGGCTGACCTGAGCGACCTGTATTCGCAAGCTAAACAGGCCCACTGGAACGTGCGCGGGCCGAAGTTCATGATGCTGCACGAGCTGTTTGATCGGGTAGCCGGCATGGTCGAAGAACACCTGGACGCTATCGCCGAACGACTCACAGCCTTGGGCGGCACTGCCGCCGGCACCGTACGCATGGCCGCCGCCGCATCGGCGTTGCCCGAGTGGCCGGCTAACTTGACCTCCGAAGACCAGTTCACCCGCGCCTTGACCGAGCGATTTGCCAAGGCGGCCAACGCCGTGCGCGCCGGGATCGATACCACTGCGCAAGCCGGTGACGCGGATACAGCAGACCTGCTGACCACAGTGTCACTGGATTTGGACAAGGCATTGTGGTTCCTGGAAGCTTCAGCCTAAACCAGGCCCAAGAACGGCTCTGGGCTCTTGCGCAGGCGCCCAAGGCCTTCAACTCAGCACCTGCGTTGCATGCGCCGGCGCTGCAGATGGGGGCACGGCAAACGCGATGAACTTTGTCGTTCCAGCCGACCTCGAGGCCGAGGTCAATGACCTGATCGGGCGTTACCCGCAGCCGCGCAGTGCGGTGGTGATGGTCCTGCATGCGTTGCAGGAACACTTTGGCTACATCTCGCCCGCGGCCATGGAATGGACCGCGCAGAAGCTGGGGATCGAGCCGATCCACGTCTTGGAGCTAGTTACCTTCTACCCCATGTTCCGCCGGGCACCGGCCGGTCGGTTCCAGTTCAAGGTGTGCCGCACGTTGAGTTGTGCATTGGCTGGATCGCACCGGCTCTATGAGCATTTGTGCCGGCGCCTGGGGTTGGACCCGCGCAAGCCCGGGCTCCAAACCACGCCCGATGGCCGGTTCTCGGTCGAGCGGGTCGAGTGCTTGGCCAGTTGCCACACTGCACCGGTGTTGTTGTGCAACGACCAGTTGCACGAACACATGAGCCCCGAAAAAGCCGATGCCCTCCTGGAACAGCTCCACTGACGCCCCGGCTGTGGGTCACTGGCCGCCAAGCACACCACCTCCTGGGTTTAGCCCGGCCAGTCCAACCGAGCCAATGCACCTGGCCCGAGCCCGGGCCGGGACAATAAAATTGGCTGCCCGACTAGGATTCGAACCTAGACAAACAGATCCAGAGTCTGCTGTGCTACCGTTACACCATCGGGCAAGCCGACTACCCCAATACCCTAAGCATCTGTTGCCGCTAGTCAAGGCGCAGTTCTGCGGGGCGGCTCCGGCCTCGGTGCGCATGCGGTCTTTAGCGGCCATTCGGGGTCAGGCACCAGGCCCGCAGCCGGTTATGCAGCTTGCAGGTTGAATAGCTCCCATGCCCCAGGAACATCGGCTCATCCTGAAGCACATCGATCAGCCCGGGTACACGCCGGACATCGAATGCTACTTGCGGCACGGCGGCTACCAAGTCTTGCGCAAAGTCCTCAGCCTGCAACCCAAAGTCTTGCCAGATGGCCGTGTCCTCTCGCCCCAGGAACAGCTCCGCGACGAGGTCAGCCGCTCAGGCCTGCGCGGTCGGGGCGGGGCGGGTTTTTCCTGCGGGCTAAAGTGGTCGTTCGTGGACCGCAAGAGCGGCAAACCTATTTACCTGATCTGCAACGCCGACGAGTCCGAGCCGGGCACGTTCAAGGACCGGCAGATCCTCTACAAGGACCCGCACCAGTTGTTGGAAGGCATGATCATCGCCTGCTACGCCAACGACGTGCATCTGGCCTACATCTATATCCGAGGCGAGATGGCCGAAGGGGCGCGGATCCTGAACAGGGCACTGGCTGAAGCCCGGGCGCACGGGTTCTTGGGCAAGAACATCTTGGGCACGGGCTATGACTTAGAAATTTACGTGCATCGCGGTGCCGGCGCCTACATCTGCGGCGAGGAAACCGGGTTGATCGAGTCGCTGGAAGGCAAACGACCTTACCCGCGGATCAAGCCGCCCTATTTCCCGGCGGCCTTTGGCCTCTACGGCTGCCCCACCATCGTCAATAACGTCGAGACCCTGGCAGCCATCAAACACGTCATCGACATGGGCGGCGACCAATACGCCAAGCTGGGCACCCCGAACAATACCGGTACCCGCATCGTCTGTCTTAGCGGCCAGCTTCGCCGCCCCGGCTACTACGAAGTCGAGCTGGGCAAGGTGACCCTGGGCGAGCTGATCTTCCACGAAAACTTCGGCCAGGGCCTCCGCCCGGGCCGCAGCTTGCAGGCGGTCATCCCGGGTGGCACGTCGGCCAAGGTCTTGCGCGCGGGGGAAAAGTTCAGAATCAAGAAGATGGTACCGGGCGGTCCCTTGGTCGAGCAGGAGGTGGACCTGCTAGATTTGCCGTATGACTTCGACAGCTTGATTGCTGCCGGCTCGATGAGTGGTTCCGGCGGGATCATTGTTCTGGACGACTCCGCCGACATCGTCGAGGCCCTGGCCAACATTGCCGAGTTCTACGCCCACGAAAGCTGTGGTCAATGCACCCCCTGCCGCGAAGGATCCCTTTGGATGGCCAAGATCCTCTACCGGCTCACCCACGGCCAAGGCCGAGCCTGCGATGCCGATGAGCTGCTGCGTATTGCCAACAACATCCCAGGCGGGCGCACCATCTGCGCCTTCGGCGAGGCCTGCGCCTGGCCGGTGCAAAGTTTCGTGGCCAAGTTCAAAGAGGAATTTGTGGCCCGAGGCCGAGCAGCCGAGGCGCGCCGGGCCAGTCCAGCCGGCGGCGCTGGGCCATCGACCCAAATCAAGATCGCAGCCAGCCCTGCACTCTAGGCCATGTCCAGCCCAACCACAGCTCCTGCCAAACCCACGCAGTCGGCTCCGACCACCCCGGAGTTCTTTCAGGTCAAGGTGGACGGGCGGGTGGTAGTGGTGCCGCGGCTCAGCCCGGATTGGCGCGGCCAGCTTGTGCCCACCACCATGATCCAGGCCTGCTTCGCCGCGGGGGTGATGGTACCGCATTACTGTTACCATCCCAAACTGCCGGTGGCGGGCAACTGCCGCATGTGCCTGGTCGAGTTCGGCACGCCGGTTTTGGGGCCGGACCGCAAGCCGCTGCTCAACCCCGACGGCACCCCCAAGATCACTCGGGCGCCCCGACCGGCCATAGCCTGCGCTACGCCCGTGATGCCCGGCATGGAAATCTACACCAACACCCCCACCGTCCGAGCCATGCGCGAAGGGGTGCTGGAATTTTTGCTCATCAATCACCCACTCGATTGCCCCATCTGCGACCAAGCCGGCGAATGCAAGCTCCAAGAATACGCCGTGGACCACGGCCTGGCGGCCAGCCGGTTTGTCGAGACCAAGGTGCACAAGCCCAAGCAGGTCGAGCTGGGCCCGCGCATCATGTTCGACGCCGAGCGTTGCATCCTGTGCTCGCGCTGCATCCGGTTCACCCGCGACATTGTGGGCGACGACGCCCTGGGCATCCTGCACCGCGGCAGCTACAGCACCATCGCCACCTGGCCCGGGCGCGCCTTCGACAACAACTACACTCTCAACACCGTGGACCTCTGCCCGGTGGGCGCGTTGACCTCGAAGGATTTCCGGTTCCAGATGCGCGTCTGGTTCCTCAAGGAAACCAAGTCCATCTGCACCAGTTGCGGCACCGGCTGCAACATCCTCATCGGCTCGCGCGAAAACCGCATCTACCGCTACACCCCCCGCCAAAACGATGCCGTCAACAGTTGCTGGATGTGCGACGCCGGCCGGCTCAACTACAAGTGGATCGGCCGGCCGGACCGGTTGAAGGAGGTGCGCGGGCCCGGCGGCCAAACCCGCGTCTGGAGCGCCGTGCTGGCAGAGCTGGCCCACCGGCTCGGCCAAGCCCCGCGCGGGTCGGTCGCGCTCATCGCTTCCGCCCGCCAGACCAACGAAGAACTGTTCCTCCTGAAAAAGCTGGCTACTCGACTGGGGGCAATCACCGACTCGATCCCGCGCGAAGGCCAAGCCGACCCGCTGCTGGTCAGCGCCGACAAGAACCCCAACAGCCTGGGCGCGCGGCTCCTGGGCCTTTGCTACACCGAGATGGGCATCAACCTGCCCCGCATCGCCCACGGCATCGAGCAGGGCGCCATCCGCACGCTGATTGTCTTTGGCGAAGACGTCACCCGGCACGGTCTGGCCCCGGAGTTGTTGGCGCGCCTGGACACGCTGGTCGTGAGCGACATCCTGCCCAACGCCACCACCGCCCTGGCGCACTACCTTCTGCCCGGCTGCGCCCACGCGGAGAAACGCGGCTCCTTCACCAACGTCAAAGGCCGGGTGCAGCGGTTCTTCAAGGCCGTCGAGCCGCCCGGCAACGCTCGGCCCGAGTGGGAGTTTCTGGCCGAGCTGCTCAGCCACCTGACCGGCCAACCGGCGGCACCGAGTCTCGAAGCGCTGTTTAACCAAATGGCCCAAGAGGTGCCCGCCTTTCACGGGTTGACGTGGACCGGGCTGGGCGATACGGGCTTGGAGGCCAAGGTATGAGGCGGGCCGCAACCGCAGTTGGGCCGAACAGGTCCGACCCATTCAGCAGCCGAGGTAGGCAATGATCGTCCGACGCGACAGGCTAACGATTTGGGAGCGGCTGTATCTGACGGCCATCTGGGGTGGGCTCAAGGTTACCTTCCGCCATTTCTGGCGCACGGTGGTCCGACGCCGACCCGTCACCGTGCAGTATCCGGAAGAAAAGCCGGTGGTGCCACCCGGTTACCGCGGCGCACCGTATCTGGTGCGGGACCAGACCGGGCGCATTAAGTGTGTCTCCTGCCAACTGTGCGAATTTGTGTGCCCGCCCAAGGCCATCCGCATCACGCCTCCCGGGCCGGAAATCGATCCGACCACCGGCAACGTCGAAAAGCGTCCGCGCCAGTTCGAAATCGACATGTTGCGCTGCATCTTTTGCGGCTTCTGCCAGGAGGTCTGCCCTGAAGAAGCGATTTTCTTGATGCAAGACTATTCACTCACAGGTCTGAGCCGGTCGGAAATGATTTACGACATGGACAAGCTCCTGCGCCTGGGCGGCGTGCACTTGGACCCGATCCGGAAATGGGAACGAAAAGCTCGCGAAGCGCAGGCCCAAGAAACCGTCCCGCCCACACTGCCATGAAACGCTCCTGTCTTGGTTCTTGGCTTGAGCCGCCGCCCCATCAGCCGCCTGAACGGCGGCAACCTCAGCCGGCAGGATCAGCTCATGCCCGAGTCCAACCCCAGGCACTTTGACACGATGGCCAGCGACTTCGTCATCTTCACGCTCGCCAAAGTCGGTGCTGCCTTTGCGGTGCTGATGTTCTTTGTGGCGTATGTGGTCTGGGTCGAACGTCGGTTGTCGGCTGCCATTCAAGATCGGTTGGGGCCCAATCGGGTCGGCCCATTCGGTCTGGGCCAGCCCATTGCCGACGCCGTCAAAGCGTTTCTGAAAGAGGACGTCGTGCCCGCCCACGTGCGCAAGGTGTGGTATTGTCTGGCACCAGCGCTGGTGATGCTGCCAGCCATCCTGAACCTTGCCATCATCCCATTCGGATCGAAGTTGGGGAGCCAACCGATGGTGATTGCCGACCTCAACGTCGGCATCCTCTACGCCTTGGGCATCGGCTCTCTGAGCGTGTATGGAATTGCGCTGGCCGGTTACGGCTCCAATTCCAAATACCCCTTGCTGGGTGGCCTGCGCTCCTGTGCCCAACTGATCTCCTACGAAATCACCCTGGCTATATCGGTGGTGCCCGTATTCCTGTGGGCAGGCGACCTAAACCTGAGCTGCATCATCCAGCGCCAAGCCGGCACCGCACCGTGGTTGCCGCTGTTGCCCAACTGGTTTGTGTTCCAGTCGCCCCTGACCGCGCTGGCCTTTGTCATCTTTTTGGTTGCAGCCTTTGCGGAAACCAACCGCACACCATTCGACCTGCCCGAAGCCGAGCAAGAACTGGCCGGCGGCTATAACGTCGAATATAGCTCGATCAAGTTCGCCCTGTTTTTCATGGGCGAATATGCTCACATGATCCTGGCCTCGGCCATGTTGACCACGTTGTTTTTGGGCGGTTGGACCCTGCCCATCGCCGGACTGGATCGGCCAGCCACAACCTTGGCCGCTGGCCTGGCACACATTGCCATCTTCCTGATCAAGCTGGTGGCCTGCATGCTGGTGTTCCTCTGGGTGCGCTGGATGTGGCCCCGGTTCCGCTACGATCAGTTGATGGACCTAAGCTGGCGCAGGCTGCTGCCGTTGGCCCTGGTCAACACCCTGCTGACCGCAACTTGGCTGTGGTTCAGAAGCCTGGTCTAGCCCGATGCACCGAGCCGGCCACCGGTAGCCCGCAGATCGACTGCCAACAAGCTGATCCGGAAAGGCGAGCTCTTCCGATGGATGCTGTGCAGGGCTGAAGTCCGAACCAAGCCAGGGCCGCATCGGGCCTGGGGCCGGGCCAGGTAGCTGGGGCGCTTGCACACGGGCCACCAAACCGGACTCTCAAGTTCAAAGCGCCTACTTCGGCGCCACGCTCAGCAGTTCCTGGAACCGCCCCGGCTGGAGCTGCTCGAAGTCCGGTTGCCGCACCTTCACGTAGGCCCACGCCTGGCCCGTGAGCCGGCTTGCGTTCTGGCACCACACCTGCGCAGCTCGGTCCTTGTTGGCCACGTCGATATCCTCCAACCCTTTGGTCTCGACCAGGTAATGCGTGCCCCGCTTGGTCACCACCACAAAGTCCGGCTCGTAGTAGCGTAGGTTGCCGACCGTGTCGGTGTATTCGATGGCAAACCCAAACGGCTCAGGCAACTTGGCAAACCGCACCACATCGTCAGCCGTTTCGAGGAAGCGGGCGAACCGCTTCTCGAACTCGTTGTCGCATGGCACGAGATTGAAAATGCATTTGCTGGCTGCCAGGGTGGGCCGCGACCACGGGAACGGCGGCGTCTCGAACAAGCTCCGTCCGGGGTGGACGAGCTCGGGCTGCAGTTCTTCGAGCACCAGCTTGCGCAACGCCTCGACGAACGTCTTGACGGTCACATACTGCGCCACGTTGCTGCTGATGGCCTTGAGCAGCTCCGGCGTGTTCAGATCCACAGATCGCCCAAACGCCTTCGTTTCCAAAAACTCGCGCACCTTCGGCGCCAACACGGCAAACTGCGCCGGTAACCTTGCTTCATGCGCAATCCGCCGCGCGTAGTAGCCGATGACTTCCTCGGCGGTTTGCGGCTCGGGAATGCTGTATTCGCGCTCAACCAGCTTTTGCAGCGTGAGAATGTCGTAGCCTTCGTACCGGAACGTCTGGGCTGCACTGTCCCCGGCTTGGATGGGCAAAACTGGACAGGCCAGCTTGCTTACGTCCAGTGCCGCAATCTCGCTATCTAAAGGCCTCCTGCGACTCAAGATCGGGCTGAGCACCGGGATGAGAATGTCCTTGTCGCCCTTGCTAGCCTCAGGCGCGATGGTGACAATAACCACCTTGTCCTTGCCAATCTCGAACGTGTCCAACTGCAGGTCTTCCTCGCGCTCCAGTTGCTCGACAAATTCGATGAACGCTTTGTTCCCCATCACGTCCACATACTCGGTGTAGCCGCCGCGCGGGCTGCCCCTGAACATCAGACGCAACCCGCGCCCGACCGTCTGTTCCGGCAGGATGTTCGCCTTGGCCGTATAGGGCCGCAGCCCCACAATCACCGTCACGTTCTGCACGTCCCAGCCCTCGCGCAACATCAACACGCTCACAATGCACTGGATCGGGTTGCTCGGCAGGTCCACCTCGCGCGCTGCGGTGCGGGCTTTGTCCAGGTCTTTCTTGGTCACCTCACCGGTTTTGTCCGTGTGGATGACCAGCAGTTTGTCGCCTCCGAACTCGGTTGGGTACTGTCGCCGGAGCCAATCGCCCACCTCATCAGCTTCCTGGGTATCGTTGAGCATCACGAACAAGACCGGCTTTTTGTTGTGCGGTTTCAATTGCTCCCGGTATTCGCGCCACCGTTCTACCGCCGCAGTCAAATACGCCCGATACCGCGTGCTGGCGATGGCCGAGCGCTGTTCGGTGATGTTCTTGGCGATGCCTTTCAACGGCCGTTTGACCACGTTGTCCAAGATCGCCTGCTTCAGCGGGTAATCGTACACCGTCCAGGAAAACAGTTGGCCCTTGGTGTGCCGGGGCGTGGCGGTGAAATCTAGTTGGGCAACAATGCCTTTAGCGCAGACCTCCGAGTCTGCCGTGTCGCGGGTTTCCAAACCCGCTGCTGCTTTCGTGCGGCCAGCCGACTCGGAGGTCGGCGATACGCCAGATTTGGAAACCTGCGCTACGAGTGAGGCGTGCAGCCGCCGGATCACCTTGTTCCATTCGCTGTCTTCGTCGTGCGTGTGGTGGGCTTCGTCATTGAGCACCAGCACCGGACCACCCCGTGCGACGATGCGCTTGTCGAACGCGTCCGCCGCCAGCGGTTGAGCGGGCGGCTTCGGCCCCAGCACCGCCGTCAGCTCCTCCGGTTCATCGTCCGCCTTGCCAGTTTCCCGCTCGTAAAACTGCTGGATGTTGGTCACATACAGCGCGCCCAACGAACTGGCTCGCTCAGCCTCGCCCCGCATGTAGCATTGGAAATCGCGCCAGAAAATCTCCAGCTCAGGCGGCACCACCGGGTCGATCCGGAAAATCCGGCCCCCCTCGAAATCGGTGCGCAACCGTTCGAACACGATCACGTTGGGCGCAATGACTAGGAACGTCTTGGCGTAATCATCGCGCCCTTCGGCCACGGCATTGAAAAACTGCCACGCTATCGCCAACGCCATCACCTTGGTCTTGCCACTGCCGGTGGCCATCTTCACGCAGTAACGAGCAAACTGGTCGTATTGCAACAACCGTAAGTCGCTCCGCCCGGCAAACGTTTCGATGAGGTCCTTGTGCCGCCGCACCCGGGCCACTTCGTACAGGTAAATGAGTGTCTCGATGGCTTCCTGCTGGAAATAGTGGTAGGCGAACTTGCCGCCGCCCGGCAGCCGATGATCCGTGTAAAACCAATGAGCCAGCAACGTGCGCGTGGTATCGGTTACGCCCCGGTAACCGTCCTTCGGCCACTGCGGACGCAGCCCAGCTTTCAGCTCGAACGTGCGCCATGCGTTGACCTTCTGCCGAATGGCCGGCACACACGGTGCCGTGGCCACCCGCGCCTCCAACAG
>Ga0078972_1003865_pt1 | contig 43300 bp, 57 predicted proteins | sample YelNatPaOPGAMG01_FD_67568 | JGI IMG/M metagenome (GOLD analysis project Ga0078972, IMG submission 67568) | Hot spring thermophilic microbial communities from Obsidian Pool, Yellowstone National Park, USA - OP-RAMG-01 (SPADES assembly) (version 2) | ecosystem: Environmental > Aquatic > Thermal...
CGGGAGAGGCCAAGGGAGGTGCCGATCACATGGGGCTGACGCCGGCCATCATCAGCACGCCGATTAACGTGCGCCACTACGGCGCGGTGGGCGACGGGGTGCACGACGACACGGTGGCGATCACGGCGGCGATTGCGCAGGTCACGGCGTTGGGCGGGACCTTGGTGGTGCCGCCGGGCACGTACCGGCTGGACAGCGCCCCCGTGGTGCCGGGCACGGTCCGGCTGGACGCGACGGGCGCGTTCTACCAGGTCGGGACGGCGGCGCCGGTCCCGTGGGCGACGGCGACGCCAACGGTCCTCTACCTCCAACGCGATTTCGGCGCCTCCGGCTCGGCCAGGACGTACACGGTGGACACCACGGCCGGCATCGCCACGATCACGGTCGGCGCGGGCCACGACTTCACGGTTGGGCAGGCGGTCTGGCTCATTCATGGCGGCGCGGCGCCGAGCCTCAGCGCTCCGACGGGGCTCGCGATCAGCCTGCAGACCAACGGTTCGGCGACCGCGCCGAGCGCGGACGCCGCGTACACGTACTATGTGGCCACCTGCGACGATACGGGCGGGATCACGGCGGCGGCCGCCGTCAGCACCACGACGGGGTACAGCACGCTGTATTGGCGGTTTTGGCACAAAGTAAGCTGGACGCCTGTCGCCAATGCCGCGTCCTACGCATTCTGGGTCCAAGATCCGTCCGGGGCCACCAACTTCCTCGGCGTGACCTACAATGACTTTCTGGTGGACTTCGGGCAGGGCCTGGCGGGCAACAGCCTCGGCTATGCCCCCTCGGATCAGTATCCGGCGAGCCCCCCGACGAGCCCCCTGGGACAAACCCTGCTGACCACCATCGTGGCGGTCACCGACACGACCGTGACGCTGCAGGACCCGCCACAAGCCTCCCTCAGCGGGACGGTGCTGGGCCACGATGACACGGCGCCGTGGACGACCGCCCTGGGCGCCCTGGCCTCTCCGACGAGCGGCGTCACGCAGCTTATGCAAGAGGCCGACACGACCTGCTACGTGCAGGGGCTGAGCGCGGCCAATCTGGCTGGCGTGACGATTGCGGGCGGCAACGAGTGGACATCGATTCTGAAACTCATCCCCGGACTCGGCGCGAACGTGTTGCTGCTCACCGACCCTACCGATGTGACGGTGGAGAATCTGGTGATCGACGGCAACCGCATCAATACCGTGATGCTCAAGGCGGGCGACGATGAGGACGACACCAATGGGCTGGTGGCGCGCGGCACCTCCGCCTCCTCGCCGGCGACCGGCGTCACCTATCGGCACGTGCACGGGCAGCACACCTGGATGTCGGCCCTGAAGCTCGGCGGCAGTGCCAGCACGGAGACAGCGGCGGCGTGCCTGATTGAATCCTGCACCGTGACCAACAGCGGCGACCAGGGCATCAGCGTGTGGAACGCAACCGATGTCCGTCTCTCCGATTGTTACGTTACCGACGGTGGGTGGGCCGGGGTGTCGTTCACGCAGTCGGATTTCTGTACGGCGGTGAACGTGCATTCGCTGTACAACACCTACTTCTTCAACGCGCCGAACAGCGAGGGCCACGCCTTCGCCGTCGAGGGCGGACGCGGCAATCGTTGGGTCAACTGCATCGGACTCCATAACAACAGTTGGGCGCTCCACGTCGGCATCGGCCCGTACTCGCACCTTCGCAGCCATGATAATGCGTATGTGGGCGGCGTCCTGGGTCGCACCGGCAAGGGTACGGAGGGCGTCGGCTTGGGCTACATGGACGGCCTGACGCTGGAGGGCACGCTGATTTTCGGCAACGCCGCCGAAGGCGTGGCGTCGTCGCCCACCGTCACCGGCGTGTCGTTGGTCGGATGCACCGTCGCGCACAATGGCTCGAACGGCGTGGACGACCAGCAACTGGACTGGACCGTCGACGGCTGCACGTTCCGGCGGAATCTCCAGGCGGGGGTCACCAACTATGCGGGCGGAAGCGCCTTCAGCCAGAATCTGATCGTCCGGGGCTGCCGCTTCCAGCAGAATCACAACACTGCGATCTCGCTCGGCTCGACGGTCGGCTTCGACCTGGCGGGCAACACGGTGAGCACCGCCCTGACCCTCACCTACCAGGAGACGCTGACCGTCCAAGCGGCGTCGAACGGCATGGCCTGGGGCGGCGGGAACGCCAGCGTGGCCATGGTGGGGGTGGTGCTGTCCACGCGGCCCGAAGGCATCGGCGCGGTGTTCGTCTACGAGGACAACGGCGGGTCGCCGGGCGCGGCCATCGGCAACGTGGTCTGGAATGACCTGAACGACTACGAGGTGGACTGGCCGCAAACGCAGGGCAGCACCACGTACAGCATTGGACAGTCCGTCATTGTGCAGTATGTCAGCACGTGGGACCCGAGCCAGATCCCCAGCGCCAACCTCATTAATGTGACGAAGACGGTCGGCAACAACGGCATCAGCCTGGGCAACACGTCCAGCGTGGCCTGCGCGCGGGGCTCCATTCGCGGCAACCACATCCAGGCGACGCCGTATCAGGCGATGATCCTCGTCGGGAGTCAACTCGATGTCGGCGGCAACGTGGTGGCGGCGGCCAGCGGCGACGGCATCCTGCTGGAGAGCGTGACGGATTCCCGCGTGCATGACAACCAACTGCTGTCCAACAATGGATGGGGGATTCAGGAGACCGGCACGGCCACGGCGAACGTCTACGAGGGCAACACGTTCGCCGGTAACACCTCCGGCGCTATCCAGTTGGCGACCGGCTCAACCAGTGTGGTCCGCCACAACCCCGGCGTCAACCCCGTCGGCCTCCTGACGGCCCCCACGATGCCCGCCAGTGGCACCGCCTTGGCCAACCCGTTTCCGTATGCCTGCCGCGTCTATATCACCGGCGGCACGGTGACCGCGCTCGCCGTCAACGGGACGGCCACGGGCCTGACCAGCGGGCTCCTCCTGCTGGGGCCGGGCGACACCGTCACCTTGACCTATTCCGCCGCGCCCAGTTGGGTCTGGTTCGGCGACTAGCCCCCCGCCTTTTCTTGCCGCCGCCCGCCGGTACCCTCGTCCCCAGGAGGCGGGGCCCCCATGCTGCACCCCCTGGCGACGGGCACGGGCCGCACGCTGCTCCAGCCGGCGACGGTCCAGCGCCTGACCCGGCAGGAGGCGGCGGCGCCCCCCGGCACGCGCTTCGCGTTCGTCAGCGTCTGGCAGGTCGTCACGCTCCCGGTCGTCGGCCCGCTGCACACCGGGCAGATTGCCGCCGCCGCGGTCAACGCGGCGTGGCAGGCGGGGCGCCTCGTCAGCGGCGGCCACCGGATGCCGCTCTGGCCCGGCGCCCGGCTGCCGGCCACCTATGACGCCCGCACCCGCACCGTGCAGGTGCGCTGGCGCGGCGCCTCCGCGTTCCTCGACGGCATCGTGGCCGCCCTCGCGGGCGTGACGGCGGGGCTCGCCGCCAGCGCCCTCGGGGTGCCCGACACGGTGGCCGTGGCGGTCGGCCTGGCGGTCGGCGCGGCGTTCGTCGCCAGCTACCTCATCCGGTGGCTCTGGGGGACCGCTGGCGGGGGGGGGAGCGGGGTCGGCGTGGGGGCGCTCGCGGTCGGCCTGATCCTCGGCGTGCCGCTGGTGGTGGTGCTCCGGCGCCATCGCCCGCCGGCTGAAGGAGGCGAATAGACCAGCATGGCGATCAAGGCGAACTGGCGGGAACTGACCGCGACCGGCCTCGGCGCGGTGGCCACGGTCGTGTACTACGACCAGGTGGCCGCCCAGGCCGGGAAGGCCCGGGCGATGCAGGACGCCATCGTGGGCACGGCCCTCGGCGGGCTGTTCTCGGTGCTCACGAAGGAAGCGGGGTTGCTCAACGAATTTGCCGACGGCACGTGGGCGGGGGGGCTGGTGTGGATTGTCACCCACTAGGCGGCCGCCATTTGCTTGCCGCCGCCGTCCGGCACCATGCCCCTCGGATCCTTCTCTGTTGCGGAGGTGACACGCATGCACTGGACCCCTGATGACATTCTGGTGCGGGCGGTCGGCGCCGTGGCCGTGGCAGGCCTGGACGCCACCGCGGATCACGCGCTCGCCCAACTGGTGCCGCAATTTGGCAACGCCGATCTGGTGGATTGGGCCGTGATCGCGGCCGACCTCTTCGACGTGCTCCACGACGGCACCCCGGCCGGCCAGGCGCTGAACGCGGCCGCCGACGGGGCCATGTACGGCCTCTTCTCGCGGCTGGCGCGGGCCCGCTTCGCCCTGAGTGCCCTCAATCCGTTCGACACGGCCGTCGTCGGCACCCCCGTGGCGCCGGCGGCCCCGACCGCGACCCCCGCGGCGGCCAGCGCCACCAGCGCGCCGCTGACGACCCCGATTCCGGCCGCGTCCATGTCGGCCGTCGGGGATGTGGCCCTCGCGGGGTACTAGAGATCCCCGCCGAGCGGGATCGGAGCGCCGCCTCCAGGCTGCGGCGGAAAGGAGGCAGTGACCCGTGGATAGCTTCAAGATGCACCGCGTGATTTACGACGTGACGATCAACAGCATGACCGCCGGGCAACAGCTCGTCCTCGACGCGACGATGAGCGCCGGCGGGGTCAGCTATCGCACGCCCAACCCGGTGGTCCCGACGAGTTCGAACATCGCGGGCCAGTTGGTCGGCGAGATCGACTCCATCGAGATCATCTCCCCCATCCCCAGTAGCGGATCGCCCGCGTACTACGGGATTGATGTCTGGCCCGTCGTCGACGGGCAACAGTACCAGCACCTGATTGATGTCGCGGCCGACGCCATCGTGCTGGGGTGGCCGCTGCACAGCCGCACCTATGGCGGCTCGCACCTCGCCCACCTGCTCGGGGTGCCGTTCTGGCAGTTGGCCCTCAAGGGCCTCGGCGGCACCACCGTGTCCTCGATGCCGACCAAGAACACCACGATCAAGTTCACGCAATTCGTGGCCCTGACCATTCAGAGCCAACAGGCGTGGACGGCGGCCAGCGGGTACGGCCTGCGGATCATCCTGAAGGGGTATCTCTACACCACGCAGGATCTGGCCTACCTGGCCCCCGGCTGGCAGACCAGCATCCACCACCAGACCGAGGTGCGCGACGTGCTGGGGCAGCCCCCGCTGGTGACCACGTACGGCCTCGACGCCAGCGCCCTCACGTTCAAGACCTGGCAACAGATGCCAGGGGGCGTGAACCAGCAGGCGCTCAAGGTGTCGCCCTACGTGCACTACGCGATCAACGCGGCGGCCACCACACCCAACAATCGGTACGTCCTGTCCAATGACTCGACCACGTACGGCGCGAGTGGGCACGTGTTGACGCCGTACCAGGACCTGGGGCTCAATGGGCCGGCCAGCGGGGCCGCCGCCCTCATCCGGCACTTTGGGGTGACGACGGTCAGCCGGCCCAGCAACATCGCCCGGATCGGCTGGATCGTGGACGGCACCGAAATCCCGGAGAACGTGAACGGCAGTTTCGCCGGCCTCGAGGTGACGGACGCCGTCAACAACTACTTCGTCGGCGACACCGGCCCGTATTTGGGCGACAATGGCACGGGCACGGGCTTTTCGGGCCTGTACCGGCCCATTCCGCACCCGGACGGCCAGGAACTGCTGTTCTACAAGAACATCGCGGCCCCCTTCATCGCCGACAATGGCACCGCCGTCCCGGCCCAGGCCATCGTCTGGCAGGAACAGGGCGTGCTGCTGGAAGGGGTGAGCTAACATGGCCCATCTCCTCGTCCAACTCACCGCGGCCAACGTCAGCGGCGAGACCGTCACCCTGCCGGTGGCGTTCGACCTGCTGACGGACGTGGAGCTGCTGAACACCGGCAACTATCCCGACAGCAGTGCCGTGCCGCCCGTGACCTGCACCATTGTCACGGCCGCCCCCACGGCGGCGGACCAGGTGCAGTTGAGCGGCCCCACGACCCTGACGTTTGGCGCCGGCACGACCCTCGACACGACGTACGGCACGCTGGCCGTGACCGGCGTCGGGCGCGGGCAGCTTCCCCGGGTGTCCTAACGGTCCATGCGTCGCCGAAAGGTAGGTGTAACCCGTGGCGACCACCCTCACCCCGCCCATGATTGCGGCCGTAAAGCCGTACTGGTATGCGCGGCTGCCGTTTACGGCGACGGTCGCGCTCGCGCCCGGCACGCAGGCGGCGGTTCTCGGCCCGATCGCCAACTGGAACCCGAACCCGAGTCCGGACATGCTGGTGCTGCTCAATACGGTGCGCACGGCCCGGGACCCGAACCTGATCCTCACGGTCCAGGCGGATCGGTCCACCCACGACCTGTATACGATTGGGCATCCGCCCGGGTTTGCGCCGGTGACGGTCGACGCGCCCGCGGTGCAGAGCCTCAGCCTGACCGCGCGGAACCCGAACACGGCCACCAGCGTGCCCAGCCCGGTGCTGGCCGACGTGACCGTCTTCCGCTTGCCCGTCACCTATAAGGTTTTGCTGGGCTACCCCCTGACGCCCACCGACGAGGCCGCGGCCCGGGCCCTGGGCCTCGATACGGCGGCGGTGGCGCAAAACGGGACGTACCCGATTCCGCTCAGCACGATGATCGAACGGACGTACCTGAACCGGCAGTACGCGACGCCGCTGGTGTACGACGGGCCGCCGGTGACGTTCACGGCCAACAGCCTGACGGCGGTGCTGCCGACGCTCACCGTGCCCACCAACGCCCTGTACATTTTGCGGGCCATTCACGTGCCCATCGATCCGGACTACCAGCCGTTGGTCACGGTGAACTGGGAGACCACCAGCGGCTTCTGGCAGTTCGACCCGAGCGTGACGACGGCCCCCATCACCTGCTTTTTGCCGACGCTCCAGCAGGTGCAGGTGGTGGTGACGGTGCAGAGCCCGCCGCCGGGGCCGGTGCCCATCCGCATCGAGGCGTGGCGCCTCACGCTGTCGAACCTGCTCCGGGTCCGGCTGGGCCTGGTCGACAGCGCGGGCCTCGCGGCGCTCTACCAGAGCCTGGTGACCGAGCAGGCGCAAGCCCAAGGGCAGGCCCCCGCCCCGGCGGCCTTGGCCCAGGCAACCCAGAATGCGGGCCTGTTCGTCGCCAAAGCCCAAGCGGGGGTGATGTGACGTGGCGCAGAGCATTGTCCCGGTGCCCGCGTACGTGTGGGGCGGGGCGACCCGCTATCTGCTGACCACGACGGCGGCCACGCCGGTCGCGGCCGTGCCCGTCGGCGGGCGGAACCTGGCGGCGCTGGTGACGGTCTACGTGAGCGTGCCGAGCGGCCAGCCGACGACGCTCACGGTGACGGTGGCCTGGACCGACCCCGACACCGGGGCCGACAGCTATGCGGTCCTCAACAACGCCACGCTGACGGGGAACACCCAGGGCCTGCCGGTGCCGCTCCTCGCGGCGGCCGGGAGCCTGATTACCGTGACCGCCACCGCGGGCACGGCCAACGTGGCCCGCGTGACGGTCACCGTCCTGGGAGGCGAGCTGACATGAGCACGTACGTGGTGGGCCCGATCAGCACCGGGGCGGTGACGGCCGCGGGCCCGATCACGGCGGAGGCCGCCCTGACGGTGGCGGGCGCGGTGACGACCCCCCACGCCGCCGCCGCGTTGGGCACGACGTATACCACGACCAGCACGACCGCCGTCAGCACGGGCTTCGGCGCCAGTTTGGCCAGCCCGGGCAGCGTCTTGGGGTGGATCGTCCATGCGGTGGTGGCCAACAACACGGCGGGCGACGGCGGGCAACTGACGCTGTACCGGTCCACCGCCGGCATCCCGGCCGCCGGGAGCGCGCCGGCGGCGGGCGACGTCGCCGTCTGGACCTCCGGCCCCTTGCTCTCGACGGCGGCCAACCAAAGCCAGGGCGCGGGGGGCGACTATCTGGACACGGGCCTCACGGCGGGGACGACGTACTACTACTATCTGGCCGTCCAAGCCGTCACGGGCGGCACGGCATCGGTGGTCGCCGACACCGGCGCGACGACGGTGCTGATCCGCGCGGTGGCGTAGGGGGGGCGTGAGCATGGCGGACCGGGACACGCCCTCGCGGGCGAGTGACGCGGAGTTCCGGGGCCAGGTGCTCGAGGCGCTGGCCTGGCTGAAGCTCGCGGTGGGGGACCTCCGGGGCCAGGTCGCGCCCATCGCGACGTATGGCGACCGCCTCACCCGGTTGGAACAACAGCAGGAGGAGGCGGCGCGCCAGGCGGTGCGGAACCGCTGGAATTGGACGCACACCCTCATCTTGATCGTGACGTTGTTGTTCGACGCCGGGGTCGTGCTGTTGGTGCGACGCTAGGGAGGTGACGGTGGCATGCCACGGGTAGATGTCCGGACGCCGGGCTACGGCGTCCTGCTGGGATCCGGCCCGAACTACCGGGCGGCCCCGTCCGGGAACACCGTCCGGCTCGCCCACCTGCTCGGCCAGGCCGTGAGTGCACGCTACCAACGCGTGAACGTGAATATCGCCACCGGCTTCACGGGGGTGCAGTCGGGATATGCGTTGACTCCCCAGAGCGTCGTGGCAAGGCTGCGCCGGGGCCACCACTGGGTCGATTACGGCAACTGGCCCTTCGGCAGCTACGGGAACGTCAGCGGGTTTTTGGGGATCGGGGCGGGCACGAACCCCCGTGACGCGGGATTTGGCGCCTTTGTGGCCGCGGCGGGGCTCACCCGGGCCATTCCCGCCACGAGCGCGGCGGATCATGAAGGCGAGGCCACCCTGACCGCATGCATGAACAGTATCGGGGGCCTGTTCAACGGCTATGACCCGTATGCCTTCGCCCTGTGCGACTGGACCTGGGGCGGCGAGGCACAGGGCAACGGGTATCCCTATGCGTTTGGATTTCCCACCCTGCTGCAGCGCAATACGGCCGTCTTTCGGGCGATGCCGGGCACCCCGGTCGGATCCGGATTGGGGCCGCATGGCGTGTCGGTGTATAGCGCCTTTGCCGTGCGGGTCGGGCCCGGCTGGTATTTCGAGGCGCAGCCGACGATTGGCATTGTGCCCTATGCGCAATTCATCGCCGGTACGATTGGGGCCACCATCCCCAGCGCGGCGCTGCTGCAGGCGGGGACGCCGAGCACGCCGAGTTGCGCGGCCGCGGTGAAGCCCAGCCTGCAGGTAGGCGATACCGGCCCGTGGGTCGCGTTGGCCCAACAACGGCTGAATGCGTGGGGGGCATCGCTGGCGGTGGACGGCATCTTTGGCCCCCTCACGGAGGCGGCCGTGCGGGCCCTCCAGCAGGCGCATGTGGGGCAGCGCGTCGGCCATCAGCCGGCCATCACCGTGAGCGGCGACATCGGTCCCGGCCTCTGGGCGCTGCTGTGCAGCACCCCCCGGGGGGGACAGGGCTCATCGGGCGGGCGCGGCCACGCCCATCACCAGCCCGCGAGCCACCCCGCCGCGCCCGGCCTGGTGCAGTGGCTGATGACCCATCTCAACCTGACGCAGGCGGAGGCGGAGCTGGTGCTGGTCGGCGGCGGCGTGACCGCGCTGGTGTTGCTGAGTGGAAAATAGGCGGGAGGAGGGATCGCCATGCCGGTGCTGCACCTGACGCGGTGCCCGACCATTCCGTCCGAGACCCTGGAGCCTCGGGCGCGTGCCCCCTTTGCCGCGGGCGGGCCGGTGTTCACCCTGCAAAATTGGCTCGCCGCGTTGGGGCATCCGGTCGGCCACAACGGGCATTACGGGCCCGTGACGCAGGCGGCGGTCCGGGCGCTGCAGACGCAGTACGCGGGATCGGTGACGCCGCGGGGGCCCATCGTGCCGAACGGGATCGTGGGCCCGGCGACGTGGTGCCTGCTGGGCACCTTGGCGGCCGCCCGGGCCACCCCGCCGCCGGCCGCCCCCCTGCGCGTGGTCGGGCCGGCCATCTTGCCGGAGGCCATCGTGGGGCAGACGTTTGGGGGCCGGCTGGCCGCCCAGGGCGGCACGCCGCCGTACACCTGGTTCCTCGCCCGCGGCACCCTGCCGCCGGGCGTCGTGGTCACCCCCACGGGCGGCCTGCGCGGCGTGCCGACCCAGGCCGGCACGTACACCGTGACGGTGGCGGTGCGGGATGACCGGGGCCGCGTGGCCACGCGCACGCTCGTGGTGACGGTGACGGCCCCGAGTGGCGCCGGCGGCCTCGGCGGCGAGGTGCGCCACCTGGTGCAGGAGGCGGCGACCGCGCTCCACACCACCCCCACCGTGGTGGAACTGGGCGTGGCCGGGCTCGCCGCGGGTCTCCTTGTCTGGGGCCTCAGCGGGAGCAGCGGCCGCAGTGGGAGCAGCGGCCGCAGCGGGAGCAGCGGCCGCAGCGGGAGTAGCGGCCGCAGCGGCACAGGAGGGACACGCTAATGCCACCGAACCTGCCGCGTCCCTGCGGCTGACCCCATCGCCGACCGGGAGCCGGGCGCTCCTGGGTGCCCCTGGGCGCGGCCGTGCAGGGGCGGGTCCCGACCCCGGTGGGGCCGGTGACCGTGACGGCGGTCGGGATCCCGGCCGGGTGGGCGGCCCTCGGCACCGCCGTGCTGCTCGGCCTGGCTGCGGCGGCCGGGGTCGCGCTGGTGCGGCGGTAACCCGGTCAAGGGGGTGGCGGCATGGATCTCGCCACGACCCGGGCCCTGGCCATTCTGCGCGGGCTCGGCGTGCCGCACCCGTCCGCCGCGAGCGTGCGGATCCTGCTCGCGTGGCAGGCGTGCGAGAATACCCCGCCGACCTGGCACAACCCGCTAGCGACGACGTTGGGCGCCCCGGGCAGCGTGCCGGTCAACGGGGTCGGCGTGCAGGCCTACCCGACGGAGGCGGCCGGGATCGCGGCGACGGTGGCGACGTTGCAGAACGGCTTCTATCCCGGGCTGGTGGCCGCCCTCCGCACCGGGTCGGTGCCGGCGTTCCTGGCCGCGGCGGCCGAGATCCGCACCTGGGGCACCAAGCCGCACTGCCTCGCCGGCCGGCTCGGCCAGCCCGGCCCGTCCCCATGGGCCAGCGCGGCGGTCCCGTTGACGTTTGTGGGCGTGGTCATCGGCATTCCCTGGGCCCTGGCCCTTCTGCGGCGGAGGTGATCCCATGTTGACCGGCTGGATGCAGAGCGTGGCGCGGGTGGTGGCCCGCATTGACTGGACGGACCCGCAGGTGCAGCAGCTCATGGCCGTGCTGTGGCGATCGGTGGCCGGCGGGCCGAGTGCAACGGACCGCGCGCAGGCCCAAGCCGAGGCCCAGATTCGCGCGACCGAGCGCCTGGCCGCGGCCTTGGCCGGCGGCGGCAGCGGCCGCGCCGCCTCGCCGTTGGCCGCGCCGCCGGCGGCGGTGCCGACCGTGCTGGAGGCGATCACGGTCATGAGCGGGGACCTGAAAGAGAGCCTCCGGTTTGCGCGCGAGGATGGCGTGACCCACCCCGAGGTGGTGCGCCGGCTCGCACATGTGCAGGAGGTGGTGGACACGGTCGAGCGGCTGGACCTTCGCCCGGAGGTGCTGACCACCCTCCCGGCCGCCCAACGGGCCGTGCTGGAACAGCAGGTGTTGCCCACGCTCCGGCGGGCGCGGCAAGCCGTGCACAATGGCCCCGACGGCGGGCCGCCGACCGTGGAGAGCCTCACGGAGGCCGCGGCGGCCCTGGGCACGGCGGCCACCGCCCTCCGGGTGACCCAGGCGGCCGCCCCGGTGGCCGGCTTCGCCGGCGCGGCCCTGCCCCGGCCGGTGGACGCGCCCAGCGCCCCGAGCGCCTACGCGCCCGACCTGGCGGTGGACACCGGCTGCTTGCCCTGCGGGCGGGCCCATCTGGGCGCGGTGGCGGGCACGCTGGCCCGGGCGGCCGCCGCGGCGCAGGCCCAGGGGTGGGCCGATCCCGATGCCCAGGCGGCGCTGCAGACGGCCGCCGAAGAGCTGGCCATGATCGAGGCGTATGACTGGACGCCCGAGCGGATTGCGCGCTCCCCCGCCCCGGACAAGGCCCTCCTGGAACGGTACGCCCCCCAGGTCGCGGCCCTCCGGGCGCAGGTGGCCACCGTGCACGACCCGGCGGGCCTCGCGGGCCTTGCCGCCCAGGCGCAGCAGCTCCGCGACGCCTTTGTGCGGGACGACCTCGCCCGGGCGGGCGGGCCCGGCGTGGCCGCGCACATCACGGCGACCCCCTGGACCGAGCAGGGCCATCACACGGTGACGCCCCCGCCCTGGTGGTACGCGCCCCCCACGGTGCTCACGGTGGGGGCCACGACCGTGCCGACCGACACCGCCCGGGCCTTCGATCAGTTGGCGACGGCCCTCCATGACCGCGGCGTGCGGATTCGCATCCGGACGACGCCGACCACGGCGGAGGGGGTGCTGGAGGGCGCGTACCTGCCCGAGCAGCAGGCCATTATCCTGAGCCCGGCCGCGCTGGCCAAGGACGCGTATGCCGTGCAGGTGCTGGCCCACGAGGCGGCGCACGCCCTGGCCGACGCGCCGGCCTGCCACGCCTACGACGCGCGCCGCCCCTACGCGGAACGGCCGGAGGAGCAGTTCGCCGAGGCGGCCAGCGTGATCGCCCTGGACCAGGCGGGACTTCCCGTGGAGCTGTTCGACGGCACGGAGGTGCCGCCCGGCACGCGGCAGGTGGATTGGCCCCTGCTGGAGGCGACGCAGTCGCCGGCGGAGGTGACCCGGCTCCGGTGGGTGAGTCAGTGGATCGCGGACGCCATCCAGGGCGTGCCGCGGGACTACGCGACGCCGACCTGCCCGCCGGGGTCGGAAGGAGGGACCTGAGATGGAACTGAGTCCAGCGGGGGAAGATTTCGGGCGGGCCTTCTGCCTCGCCCCCGACCGCCAGGCCGTGCCGCTGCCCGCCTTGACGCCCGCGGAACAGGCGTGCGTGACCCGGACGGGCCTCGGCTGGCAGGAGCGGGTGCAGGAACGGCTCGGCGGGGGGGCGCCCCCGACGGACGGGATCGCGTTTCCCGTCACGGCGCCCACCGGCCGGCCCGTGGCCCATCTGGGCATGGCCGCCGACGGCACCGTGACCCTGTGCCTGCCCGAGGGCGGGTGTGCGGTCGTGGGGCAGGGGCCGGCCGCCGCGCAGGCGGCCGAGCAGACGCTCGCGTTGTTGGGCCTGACCACCGGCGCGACGTCGCTCAATTCTTCGCCGTAGCCCCGCCGTATGCTCCGCGCTAAGAGGGGCATCCCCCTCTGTGCACAGAAAGGAGGAGTCCACGTGACGCTGCAACAGGCTGCCGAAAAGTGGAACCGGAACACCCAGGGGAAGGCCCAGAAGTGGTATCAGAACACCACGGCGGCGGGATCGACCGCGTACTGCGCGGGCCTCGCCAAGCTCGGGATCCCCACCGGGAACTGCCAAAACGGCCCGGGGGCCCGGTTTGCCCAGGGCGTGCAGGCCGCCGGGGCCCAGGCGTTCCAGGCGGGCGTGAACGGCAAAGAAGGCAAGTGGGCGGCCGACTTTGCCAACGCTTTCAACTCGTAAATGGCGGACCGGCCGCCGCTCTGCCCCCCCTGCGTGGCCATCTTGACCGAGATGTGCCGCCTCGGGGGGGCGGAGCACCCCCACTTGTGCGAGCTGCAGGCCGCGTATGTGACGACCGGGGACCCCGACCTCGTCGGGCAGGCGCAAGCGCTGGCGCCCCGGGTGGCGTGGGCGGCGACGCGGGCCCTGCGGCAGCAGGGCCGCGTGGCCTGGCCGCGGGCGACCCCGGCGGGAGGAGCGATGACATGACATCACCCCAGCTGCAACAGGCCGTGCAATGGCATCAGGACCTCATTCGGACGCTCCGCGACCGCCAGTTTCAGGCGGCGATCGCGGCGCTCCTGGGCATTCTCATTTACCAGTTCGCCGGCGTGCATATCAGCGCCACGGCGATTCAGCTGTGGGTGGGCGCGCTGGTGGCCTTCATGCTCGGCAGCGGCATTGCGCAGCACGGGCACGCCCGGGCGGCCGGGTCGCTGGGCCTGGCGGGCAGCCAAGCGTCGACCATCGACGCGATCGCGGACATGGCGCAACACCTTACGAGCGCAGCGGTCGGCCCCGCGGTCCCCGTGGGGCCGTTCACGCCGCCGCCGCCGACCGACGGCCCCGGGCCGGACCCCGGCGCCCCCAATGCGGGCCAATAGCGCGTCACGGCGCGGCGCCGCCCGACACCACCAGGGCCTCACCGCCCCCGGACTGCCCGGGGGCGGTGAGATGTCTGGACGCCTAGGACCCGCTGACGACGCGCACGATGACCGCGGCGACGCCGATGGCGAGGGCCACGAGCCCCCACCGCACGAGGCCGGCGCGCCACCGCCACGCGAGCCACGCGCCCACCACCACGAGCGCCGCGGTGCCGAACGGCGGCATGAGCCAGCCGACCGCTTGGGCCAGCCACAGGCCGCCGCAGACGACCAGCAACCGATAGCGCCGCCAGCCCTGCCAGGCGGCCATGAGACACCCGGCGGCCACCAGGACCCGCACCAGCGGCCGGCGGTGCTGAGCGCCCCAGGCCATGAGGCGATCCCCCAGTCGGGCCGCCCGGCTGGCGCCCCCGTGATGCGCCCGCGGGGGTGGCGGGGGCGGCGCCATGGCCGCCGGCCGCTCGGCCCCGGCCGGATCCGGCGCCGCGGGGGCGTCGGGCGTCCCGGCCCCGGCCGGATCCGGCGCCGCGGGGGCGTCGGGCGTCCCGGCCCCGGCCGGATCCGGCGCCGCGGGGGCGGCGGGCGTCCCGGCCCACGCCGCGCGGAGCCGCGCGATCGCGGCGGGGGCGAAGCCGGCCTCCTCCAGGGCCGCGGGGTCAGGCACGCGGATATCCATCCGGCACCTCCTCGTCGCGGCACAACGCCACGTGGTCACCGGGCCGACGCATCGGCATGCCCACGCCCCCCCACGTGTACCGCGATGTGTGCGTCATTCGTCCCTCTCCTCCTCGTCTATGGCCGGAGCGCCTCATCCTGGCGGGGAAGCGGCGGCGGAATAGGCCGCCGCGTCCCGTCCTCGTCGTTGTCTACGGGCTAGGCTGGCGGCGTCTCGGGCGGAAAGCCGGTCCAATCCACGCTCTCGGGGCTCAAGGGGCCCCACGTCGACGGGTCCTTGGGATCCTCATGCGGGAGATCCAGCCGGCGGAAGAACCAATCGTAGATTTCCCCTGTCTGCCGAAACTGCCGCAGCTGCGGAATCGCCTCAGCGCCGTCGCGATACTCGACGTCTGACAACCCGGTCGGCTGGGACCAAAGCACCAGGGATTGCCATGGAATCATGGTTGATGCCTCCCCTTGATAATCCAGGGCCGTCAGCCACTGCCTTACCCGCCTCCGGCCGGGGCTTTGCGGGGCCGGGTAGCCGACCGGCCAGCGCACGGTTGGGATGGTCCCAATGCGGATCCACGTGCCGTCCGAATCCTGCACCTCCACCGCGAGGGGCAACCGGACCCACTGCTCCTCGTTGTAGCCGGGCAACCGCCGGCGGTACCTGGCGGGCGGCGTCATGGTCAGCAGGGTCTCATGGATGGCACGATGCAGCGCGTCCGCCGTCAGCGCGGACTCGAACGGCCACGCGGTGGCGGTTGTGATCCGCGTCCCGCGGGGGCGCAGGGCGCGCAAGCGGCACCGCGTCACGTCATTAGTCATCGGAATCCCTCCCTGTGTTCTGGTTGGTGATGTAGGCGGTGAGCAGGCCCCGAATCAGGCCGCTCGCGTCGGTGCCCTCGCGGCGGGCCCGCTCCTGCGCGGCTTGCCAGAGATCGTCCGCGATGCGGATGGTGCGCTGGGGGGTGACCCCGGCGCCCAATTCGCGCCCGGCGACCTCCTCCGGCGGCACCGCGTCGTCATGGCCATTCGCCAGGAGCCAGTCCGTCGCCTCGGCGGCGGGGATCTCGGTGTATGTCTCCGGCCGCCCCTGCCATTGGCTCCAGGTATGGAGGACCCAGCGCCCGGTCGCGGTCTGGAAGAGCTCTTCGTGATCCCACTGACTGCCGGTGGCATCGGAGATGTCGTTCGACCCGTCCCAGTGGGTGGACTCCTCGTACACGGTCGCGCGGTCCGCGTCAAACCAGGTGGCGGTCGGGGCTCCCGTCGTGGGGTCGGTCAGCGCGATTCTACGCATTGACGTGGGCCCTCCTGAGCGCCTCGACGTCTACGCCCGGGTCCCCCGCCGCCACGCGGCGGAGGAGGGCCGCCATCTCCGTGAACTCCTCCTGCGTCAGCCCGCGCCCGTGGAAATGGTCGGTGGCGTAGTCGTACCACAGTGTCGCGTCCTCCAGCCGGTCGATGAGGCGCCGCGCCTCGCTGTTGCTGACGGTCTCGCCGCGATATTCGGCGTAGCGGATGTTGCCGGTGTTGTAGTGCCAGGTCCGCAAGCCGAGCAGCGCCGACAGATCGTCGAAATAGATGCGGTGTCGGTTCGGGACCTGCCAGTCGTTGCCCAGGGCCAGGAGGCGCTTGATCTGCTCGTCGGTCATGCGGGTCATCTCCTCTCGCTGTCTATCTCCAGTGTATACTGTCTAGACAACGTGTCAAGTGGCGGTGCAGGCGAAACCCGGACGAACGCAAAATTTTTTCGTTTTTCTCGATCAACGCCCGGCGCCGGCGACGGCGTGGGCGGCGGGCTGCTGCCGAAAAGACGCGTTAGCGGCAGTATGCTATCCTCTATATATCCGCGCGCGCCGGCCCGCCCACGCGCGCGCGCACAAAACACGCACGGGGTGATGCCGGATGGCCGACATGTTGGTGCATCAGGAACCGGACGCGGATCGGGCCGTGGCCGCGCTGGAGCGCATCTGGCACGAATGGCTCGCGGCCCGGAGCGCGGCGCCGGCGACCCGGCGCGCGTATCGTGATGCCCTGCGGCGGGCCTCGAGGATGGCGGTGCGCCTCGGCTATGCCTGGCCCGAGGCCATCGAGGCCACGGCGGCGCGGGCGATTTATGCGGCCCTCATCGGCGAGCGCGGCACGGCCAACACCGCCAATCTCACCCTGGCCGCGTGCCGCGGGGCGTGGGACGCGCTTATCGCCGCCGGCGTCGCCCGCCAGAATCCCTGGCGCGCCATCCGCCCCCGGCGGGCCCGCGTGCAGACGGCCGAGCGGATGTTGACCGAAGCCGAGGTGCGGCGCCTGTGGCAGGCGGCCGCAGAGGGCCCTGGGCCCGGCGCGGCCAATCGGGCCGTGCTGGCGACCCTCTATTATGGTGGCCTCCGCGTGGCGGAAGCCTGCGCGCTGCGGTGGCGGGATTTGCACCGCGTGGGCCAGCAGTGGCGCGCCACCGTGTACGGCAAAGGGGGCAAAACCCGCTACGTGTGGATGCACCCGGCGTGGATCGCGGCGCTGCGGGCGTTGCCGCGGCCCGCCAGTCCGGAGGCCCCGATCCTGGGCCTCTCGCCGCGGGGCGTGCGGTGGCTGGTGGCCCAGTGGGCCGCCCGCGCGGGCCTCGGCAAGCCCGTGAGCCCCCACTGGCTTCGGCACTCCTTCGCCTCCGCCCTGGCGGCGCACGGCATGCCCATGCGGGCCATCCAGGATCTGTTGGGGCACGCCGATATTGCCACGACGGCGCGGTATGTGCACCTGATGCAGCCGGTGCGGGTGGAGGACTACCTGCCGGACCTGGGGGCCATCGGGAGCGCCCAGACTCCATGACCAAGGAACCACCGATGATTCGGGGGAACGCCCCGGGATTCCTATCCGTCGATGAGGATCTTCGTGTTCCTTTCGCATTACTCCCTAATGGGCAACAGGTGGGGCCGAATAACGCCAGCAAACATACGCGATATACGTGCCCCGACTGTAAGGGCGATGTATTTTTACGAGCGGGATCCCATGTACGGCCGCATCTCTATCATGTGCGGCCACCCGTCCGCTGCGACTTCCTGAACGAAACCCCAGAACATTGGCGCGCCAAACACCGGGTGGTTTCCCTCATCCGGTCTCGGCGGACCATTGCGTTCATCCGCCATTGTCAGTCCTGTAATACCCCACTGGTTCAACCGATGCCGTCACATGTCGCGGATGCTACTACGGAATACCAACTCCCGAGTGGACATCGGGCGGACGTGGCCCTGCTGGATCGGAACGGAGGATTACTGGCAGTGATTGAAATCCTGGTCACCCATCGAGTCGATCGTGAAAAAGCGCAGGCCTTAGCCGGGATCCCATGGGCCGAATGTCTCGCACACGACATCCGTGAGGATGAGGCGTGGCCCATGACTCAGGATCATTTTCGTCCCATACGGTGCGATCGCTGCAAACACATCGCACAATGGGGGAGAATCCACCGTGTGTCGTCAGCCCCGTGGAATACCGTCCAGTGTCCATTGAACCCCACAGCCCCGGTGAATATTATTGATGGGTGTTGTATTTGCCCGCATTTTATCGAATTTCGCGGAAGCCGTGCGGTATTCTGTACTGGCCATTCGAAAGGAGCTGTTGATGGAACCCATCGATAAATTTGGGAATACGATCTACCCGCGTGTGTTTCAACGGATGTGCCTTATCGCTGCTCGTTTAACGGATCACGGATATCAGGAGACCCGATCGAAACCGAATTTACTACGCTGTCACTATCACCATGTCACATTCTGGGCGGACCTGCGCGGCACCACTGAGGTTTACATTTGGGAGGACACCCGGGCTTTGTGGTACTGGCAATTTCACGATGCGACCCTCCCGCTTCTGGTACGCAAACGCATGATTGCCATGGAATGGCTGAGATTAGGCAATATCCCCCGTCGTCTCTCCCGTGAGGTTATCTATAACCCCGATACCACTGATGAAATGCCCCCGATGCGAATGGACAATCTCTTCTACATCGGCAGCCACGGCTGGGGCGAGGGACCGGGTTGGGGCCAACTGAACCCCGGGTAGCCGATCCGCCATTTATAGTAAAATGACTGTGAACGGTGCAGCGGCCTGTCGCCCAATCTGGCAAAGGCGCAGGGTTCAGAACCCCGTCCGTGCGGGTTCGACTCCCGCCAGGCCGACCACGGGCCCGTACCCCAATCCGGCAGAGGGGGCCGGCTTAAACCCGGCGCAGTGTCGGTTCGACTCCGACCGGGCCCACCATCGTTCTCTACGCGACTGGGGAGTAGCCAAGCGGTAAGGCGCGGGACTTTGAATCCCGGATCGAAGGTTCGAATCCTTCCTCCCCACCCAATGTGCCCGCGTGCGCCCGCCGTGCGCCCAACTTGCACGCACCCTGCAGAAAACCCCGCTATCGGGACGTACAACCGACAGCACGATCCGCACAACCATGCGGGGTGCGGGACCATCGCACACACGGCTGCACACCCGCCGCCAATTCACATTCAAGAGGTCCATGGTTCGATCCCATGCGCGCCCACCATCAAAATTTGAAGCCCCGCAAGGATTTGCGGGGCTTTTTGTGTGCGACGGCGCGACCGCGTGAGGGGCGGCGTGCGCCCGGCGTGCGCCCGTGTGACGGCTACTCGCGAAAGAGGCGGTCCAGGCGGGTGGCCGCCTCCTGCTGGCGGCCCGGGAAGAGATGCCCGTACACCTGGAGGGTGAACGCGATTTGAGCGTGACCCAGCCGGTCGGCGATAAGGCGCGGGTCCCAGCCATCCGCGATGAGGAGCGCGGCATGGGTGTGCCGAAGATCGTGAAAGCGGATCGGGGGCACGCCCGCGCGGCGGATGAGCTGGGCGAGGAGCCGGTCAACATTCCGGTGGTGAAGCGGCGTCCCGAGCGGCGTCTGAAAGACCAGGCCATGGTCCTGGTACGCGGGACCGCACGCCAGCCGGTCCGCTTTTTGGGCCGTGCGCACGCGTTGCAACAGGGCGATGAGGTCCGGGCCGATGGCGACGGTCCGCCGCCCCCGCGCGGTCTTGGGCGGGCCCAACTGGGGCGGCGCGCCGCGGCGGGCCCGGAGCAGTTGCTGGGTGATGTGGAGTGTGCCTGCGGCCCAGTCGATGTCCGCCCACCGGAGGCCGAGCGCCTCCCCTTGCCGGAGCCCAGTGGCCAACACCAGCCGAAACAGGGGTCCATACCGGTGGGCCTGCGCCACGCGCCAAAAGGCCGCGATCTCGGCGGGCGTCCAGACGCGCATCTCGATGGCCTCCCCGCGTGGTTGGCGCACCTGGGAGGCGGGATTTGTCGGCAGGAGGTCCCAATCGACGGCCGCCTGGAGCGCCCGCCGCAGGATGGCGTGGCATTGACGGACCGTACTCGGACTGAGCGGGCCGCCGTCCGCGCGCCCGTTGGCCAACCACGTGGCTTCGGCTTGCTGAAGGTGGGTGGGGTGGAGCGCGGTCAGGCGCATGGGGCCCAGCGTCGGGCGGATGTGGTGTGCGACCAAGGTGCGATAAGTGATGAGGGTGGACAGGGCCCGGCCTTCGGTGGGCAACACGACCGCCAGCCAGTGGTCCAGGAGGTCACCCACCGTCCAATCGCGGGGATGCGCGGGTTGCGGCCGCGCCGCCTCCGCCGTCAACTCGGCCTGGCGCGTGACCCATCGCGCCTCGGCGTCTTTTTTGGTGCCGTATACCACTTCCGTCACGCGCCGCCGCCGGCCGGTGGCCGGGTCCCGCGCTTCCCAGATACACTGCCACTTGCCGCGGCCTTTCCCCCGGATGTACATCTCGTCCTCCTTGCCACCGGCCTTGAGTCCCTGCAAAATGCCAGGACCCTCGGGACATTCGATGTCCGCCAATTGTTCTGGGCGATCGAACGGCAGTCGGTTTCCGGTCACGGCATCGAACACGAGGAGCCGATGCCTTGGGATTGCCGGTGCCACAGCGTCCGCGCATAGACCCGTACGCCCACGGAATCCTGGTACGCCTTACACTGAATCGCCCATACCGGCCGGGCCGCTTGGGGCCCCCGATACAACAGGATATCGGCCCCCCAGTCATGAGGCGGGGTCAAGCGCGGCGTATACCCACGCAGCGCCGCTAGGGCGGCGACGTACGCTTCATACCAAGGCCATCGGTCTCCCGGCCACGCACTGCCCGTGTCGTTCATCGTGGGTGCCGGCGCTTACGGGGCAGGCGGGCCCGTCAAGACCCAGGTGTCGCCCCGCCCCGCCGGGCTGAACCAGCGACTCAAGGCTTGGCCCACGGGCCCTCCGCCGCGCCAGAACACGCCGATGAAGTATCCGCTAGCCGTGGCGGTGGGCAGCGCCCAACTCAGGTAGCCGTCGGCCCACACATGCGCGGCCACGGTGTAGTGCAACGTGCCTAGGGTCGTGTTCGGGGGCACCGTCAACACGACGGGGTACCGCATGGGCAGTGGGGGGAACAGCGGGGCATTCAGGGCCTGGGCGGCCTGGATGGCCGCCGCCCGCTCGGGGGGCACCCATTGCACGATGTTCTGCAGGATGGCAGGCGCCCCGGCGCTGTCGTGCCAGACGAACAGCCACGTGGGCTCCGCACCGGTCTTGAACGCCGACCGGGCCACGAGCCACGCGTGCCCGCTGCCGTCCGCGGCCGCCAGCGCGTTGACGACCACATCGCCGCGGGCGCCCATCACAAAGCCCACACCGGGGATCCAGTAGAAGCCGACCGCCCGGGCTTGGGCGGCGGTCAGCCCCGGCACGGTCAGCGGGCGGCTGAGGAGCGCGGCCACTGCGGCCGGCATGGCCCAAAAACTCGCCGGCTCGGTGACTCCGGTCGTCTCGTTCGTCACGCTCCACACCGGGCACAGGACCGTGCCCTGGCTGGTCGTGACCGTGATGCTGCCACTGCGGGTCATGGGATCCTGGGTCACGGTGCCGTAGATCCCGGTCGGCTGCCACGCGAAGCCCCCTTGGGCCGATGCGGGCGCCGCCGCGAGCAAACCTCCGGCCAGCGCCCCGGCCAGGCTCCAGAAAGTCTGTCGGATGATCATCGCACGATACCTCCTTCGGTCGTCAATCATTAATCTCCGTGCCCTCGGACACGGTGGCCCCATGGAGCGGACGCCAGACCCGTCCATCGGGCGTGACCCACGCACCAGGCGGGTCAGCGTGGCGCGTCGCCGGGCGACAGGGATATACATGATGGTGATAATGCAATTGCCATCCGTCTGCCGTCCGGATGATGGCCCCCGGTTCCTGATGGGGCGCCGAGATGACCCACGCCTCCACACGGACGATCCGAGGGGGTGACGCCGGATGCCTAAACGGGCGCGGCCACGCCGGCGTCCCCGTGGCCCGTCCGGTGTGGGAGCTTCTTCGGATCCCGCCCCATGGCCCAACTGATGTTTGCTTGGGCCAGATATTCGGCATCGGCCCGTCGTGCTTCCACATAGCGGATCCGCTCCCGGGCTGTCTCCTGCTCCTGGCGAATGCGTTCCTGTTCCGTGGCTTCGCGCGCGGCCATGTAGCGTGCCAGCGCGACTGCCAGCTCGTAGCCCGCCCCATGCGACGACACATGCAGCTCGTCCAGAAGCGTTTGGGGTGTCTCGCGCTCCTGGGGATCGTCGGAAGCGTCGCCATCGGCCGTGTCGGGATCGTGTTCCAGCAGCTGGGTTGCCGAGACCCGAAGGGCCTCAGCCAAGTCTAGCAGTTTGTCCACGCGGAGGCTCCGGTGGCCCTGCTCAACGTGCTGAATGTAGCTTTCACTCACCCCCAGGGCATTGGCCAATTGCTGTTGCGTGAAGCCGCGGTGCGCGCGCCAAGCGCGGATGCGCTGCCCAATGGCGGGCAACGGGCGCCCCATCACCCGTGGCATGCCGTCACCTCCTAACATGGACATAGTCCACTATATACCACGAATTTATCTGTCCGTACAACCGCAAACCCCATTGACTCCGTCCATCCGCTATGGAATCCTACAGATGCCACCCTGGATGATCGGATGCACGAAGGAGGGTCGTATGGGCACGCAGCGCATGGGCACGCAGCGCCGCCGACCGGCACGCCGGGTGGTCGACGTGGAACAACAGTGGGGGCGGCCGATTGCCGGGATTCTCACGGAGCTGTACGTGATTCGGGGCCTGACGATTCGGCAGACCGCCACAGCACTCGGACTCAGCCGGGGGCGGGTGCACCAGTTGCTCCGAGCCTACGGCATCCCCCGACGGCAGTGGGGCTACCTGCCGCAACGGACGGAGGCATCCAATGCGGACTGACCGTTGGCCTGACACCGCTATCTTGACGCCCGCACAGGCGGGCCACCTGTTGGGATGTTCCGTGCGGACGGTGTACGCCCTGTGCCAGCGCCCGGATTTTCCGGTCGTGCGGCTGAACGCGCGGTGCTACCGGATTCCGGCCTGGCGGCTGCGGCAATGGCTCGACGCGCAGGCGGGCCGCGACGGGCTGCCCGCCGAGATCCGTCGGCGGGTCGTGCCCTTTGAGGGGAGGTGACACCATGGTACCCATCGGCACAGTGGTGCATTATGTGCTGCCCGACGGGCCCGAGCACGTGCATGGGCGCTGTCGGCCCGCCATCGTCATCAATCCGCTAGCGCACGCCGAGTACGTCACGCTGGTGATTTGGCGCAACGGCCCCATGGATGGGGCGGACCAGCCCTTCATGGAGTGGATTCCAGGGGCCGAATACAGCCCGCGCCATGCATTTGGTACGTGGCATCGCCTGGAGGAATGCGCACACCCGCACGCCGAGGCATAAGAGAGCCGGCCCCGTGGTACGTGCCGGCTGGCCGCCGAGATCCGTCGGCGGGTCGTGCCCTTTGAGGGGAGGTGACACGCATGGAAACGGTCGGAGCAGAACTGGTGCATTACGTCTTGCCCGACGGCCCGGAAGAGGTCCACGGCCAGTGCCGACCGGCGCTGGTGGTGCGGGATTGGCACGATGGCGCCGTCAACCTGGTGGTGTTCCGGGACGGGCACAACGACGGCGGGGCGCTTTATGAGTGGCGCACGTCCGTGCGCTATAGCCGGGACCACCAATTTGGGTCCTGGCATGTCCCGGGCGAGTGCCGGCACGCGGCGACATAACAAGAGCCGGCCCAGGTCTAGTGGTCCGGATGCCGTCAGTGTACCACGGCGGCGGCCGGCCGGAAAGGAGTGTCCGATGATGAGTCTCTGCGGGCCGGGGGGCGCATTATGAGCGCCCCGCGCCCTTATCGCGTCCGGGCGTGGCGCATGCGGCTGAGCCGCGAGGCATGGCTCCTGCTCCGGCGGAACGGGCTCGGTTCGTCCGACGCTCCGGTCCTGCTCGGGCTCAGCCCCTTCAGCTCCCCGTATAGCCTCTGGCTCGATAAAATCGGCCAGTTGGTGCCGCGCGAGGACACGCCCCACCAAGCCTGGGGCCGGCGGCTCGAGGGCGTGGTCGCGGAGTGGATCCGCGAGGCGACGGCCTGGCCCGTGCAACAAGCGGGGGCCGTGCTCCAGTCCCGGCCCCATCCCCTGCTGCTCGCGGATCTCGACCGGTGGATCGTCCATCCGGAATATGGCCGCGTGCCGCTCGAAATCAAGACTACCAGCGCGACGCAGGCCGCCGCCTGGCGCGACGGCCCGCCGCCGCACGTCCTGGCGCAAGTCTGGCACCAGTGCGCGGTCACGGGCGCCCCGGCGGCGGTGGTAGCCGTCGCGGTGTGGGGCGAGGTGCCGCGCTGGTGGGTGGTCGCGCCGGCGCCCGGCGACCTCACGGATCTCATCGAGCGCGAGGAGACGTGGTGGACCACCCACGTGGAGGGGCGCGTGCCGCCACCGGTCGACGATCACCCAGCGACCACGGCGGCGCTGGGGGCCGGGCCGCATGACGGGCCCGCGCTCATCCTGCCGCCGGCAGCGTGGGACTGGCTCCGCGAACGGGCGCGACTCGTCGCCGCGCGGGCCGCGGCCGACACGGCCCTGGACCTCATCGACAACCGGATGAAGGCCGCGGTCGGCCGCGCGGCGGTCGGTTTGCTCGACGGGCGGCCCGCGGTGCGGTGGGTCCCCTATGAGCGGACCACGTGGGACACCGCGCGGCTGGCGGCGGACCATCCGGCCCTGGCCGCGCAGTACAGCCGGCAGGTCCTGGCCCGGCGCTGGGACGCCGGGCCCGGCATGCGGCTCGTCGCGGACCAGCAGATCGAAGGGAGTGAGCAGGATGCCGAAGGGTGATGCCGCGGCGGTCGTGCGAGCCCGTACGCAGGCCCCGCCGACCGGCGGCAAGGATCTGGTGACCATCCTCCAGGACCAGCGGCCGTTGCTCCAACGGCTTGCGGGCCGCGTCTTGGATGCCGACCGGCTGATTGCGGTTGCGCTGTGGTCTCTGCGCACGACGCCCCAACTGGCGGCGTGTACGCCCGACAGCCTCCTCGCGTGCGTCGAGTTTGCGGCGCGGACCGGCCTCTTGCCCGGCCCCGAGGGGTATTTGTATTTCGTGCCCTACATGAACAGCAAGCGGGGACACCTCGAAGCCCAACCCATCATCGGCTACCGCGGCCTCTGGGAACTCGGCCGGCGAAGCGGCTACCTCGTCCGGGCGTGGGCCGACGCCGTGTGGCCGGGGGACCGGTACCGCATTCTCCGCGGGACCCAGCCCGTGTTGGAGCATGAACCAGATTACACGGCGTCGCGCACCGACCATCCTCTGCTGGTGTATTCGGTCGCCGTTCTGGCTGATGGGACCACGGATTTCGATGTCCTCCCGTGGGCCGACGTCGAGCGCATCCGGGCCCGGAGCCGCGCGAAGGATGTCGGCCCGTGGGTGACCGACACCATCGAGATGGCGCTCAAGACGGTGGTGCGGCATCACGCCAAGCGGTGGCGCCTCACGCCCGACGCGGCGTGGGGCGTCGCGGTCGCGGATAGCGCGGAGTTCGGGGCCGAGGCCGACCGCGAGGTCCTGCAGGCGTGGGCCGTTTTGAGCGCGCCGGAGACCGCGGCACCGCCGGCGGAGGCCGCGCCCGCACCGACTGACGCACCTCCGCCCCCGGTTGACGCGCCGGAAGCCCCCTCGGGTGCCCCGGAGACCCCGGCCCCGCCGCCGGAAGCCCCGGCGGCGGACGCGGTGCCGTCCGTCGCGGCCGTGCAAGCCGCGGGCAAAGCGGCGCGGGCGGCGGGCGTCCCGGACGACGCGCTCCGCGAGATCATCCGCGGCGTGGTCGGGGGCCGACCGCCGGTGGAGTGGAGCCCCGCCGAGCGGCGCACGCTCCACCAGCGGCTGACGGGGTTGACCACGACCGCGCAGGAGGCGGAGGGATGAGCCGGCGCGGGCGGGGCCGCGGGCGCGCGCGGCCCGGCTCGATCCGGGGGTGGAGTGAGGGCCTGTGGGTCGCGGCCCGATTGGCGGGCCGCATGGCGAGGAAGGAGGCTGTGTGATGCGTGAGCCGCTGACCGATGCGGCGTGGGCGCTGTTGTGGCGCCAAGCCTGCTCCGTGGTGGCCGTGGCGTTCGGGGACGCCGAGTTCCGGCCGCCCGTCGACCTGTTGGATCCGCCGCCGGATCTGCCGGCGCTGGGGGCGTGGCTGGCCGGACCCGCTGGATCCGTGGGGCTTCTGGCCCTCGCGGCCCTCCGGGCCCTCGCCGTGGCCGACAGCGACACCGCGGTGAAGGATGAGGCCGCGTTGCTCCAGCGCATGTTGGAGTCGGGTCTCTCAGCGGCGGGCGTGGACGAGGACAGCCGGCGCCAGGTCGTGGCCCAGGTCCGCCGGGTGCTCGGGGGAGACGCCCATGAGTCATTGGACTGACGTGGAGGAGGCCCTGATCCATGGATCACATTGATGACGCGGCCGCCGCCGCCCGCGGGCGCCGGACGCCCCCCGACGACTGGCGCTACTGGTACCGGCGGGGCCGGCGGGACGGCGCGCGCGACCGCGTCGACCCGCCCCGCCGGGGGACCGTGGCCGCCCACGCCGGCTACAGTGTCGGGTGGCGGCGGGGCCATGAGAGCCTGCGCGCCCGCATCCAGCGCTGGCGCCGGGGCCGGCGCGTGCGCCCCGGCTCGATCTGGCATCATCTGACCCATCCGCTGGCTCTGGCCCAGGTCGTCTGCGTCTACGGGGTCTGGCTGCTGTTCGCGCTCCTGTGTGCCTACATTTTGGCCGCGTGGCTGGGACCGGCGGTGCCCCGATGAGGGCGCAACGGATCGTGGTGCCCCCCGACTGGCGGGCCGCGCTGAAGCGCGCGCAAGCCGCCCGCGAAGCGGCGGAAGCGTGGTGGGCCGAAGCCGTGGCCCCCGATGAGGTGGAGGCGGCGATCTGGCGCGTGCAGGCCGCCGTCGCCTGGGAGCGCGTCTGCCGCGCGCGCGTGCGCAGCGAGGGGGCGGCGCCCCCATGAGCCGCCGGCGCGGGCCCCGGCCGCCAGCGATCCCGGCGCCGTGTGATCATCCGCTCGTCGTGTGGCGGCCGGGGGACCGGTGGCGGTGTGTCGTCTGTGGCCACGAGGGCCACGGGGATCCGTGGCCCCGCGTCGTGCAAGCCCACTAAGGAGGGCAGAGGGATGCCGTTGCGATTTCAGTCAGCCTGGGTCACGCTCGAGCTCACCGAGCCGGCCCTGGGGACGACGCCCGCCGATTATAGCACCTGGGACACGTGGATTCGCCCGCGGGCCCCCGGGCCGGATGTGGCCGCCGAGGAAGCGGCCCGACACCCGACCGGCGGCCCGCGGGTCCACCCGACCTATACCGATCTGCCCGCCGCCAAGGCGCGGGCCCGGGCAGATCGGCAGGCGGCGGCGGCGGCTGACGAGGCCGCGCCCGACGAGGCCGCGCCCGACCGGGAGCGGCTGCCGAAAACGACCTTCTTCGTCGACGACCAGGGCCGCCCGCTCCTCTGGAATTACCAAATTCTCGGGCACCTCAAGGAACTGGGCAACATCGCCAAGGGCGCCGTGGCGGTGAAAAACCTGCGCGAGAAGATCAACCGCTATGTGTATGTGGAGCCCCGGCAAATCCCGCTCGACCAGCCGATTGTCGGCGAACTGACGCGGCCGCTCCGGGCCGAGACGGCCCGCGGCCCGCGGATCGCGCTCGCGACGAGCGACGTCGTGCCGGCGGGGACCCATCTGCGCTTCCGCGTCCGCGTGTTGGATCAGGGGGTGAAAGCGGACGTGACGCTGGATCTGATCCGGGAGTTGTTGGATCTCGGCCAGGTGCGTGGGCTCGCTCAATGGCGTTCCGCTGGCTTTGGAACCTATCGGGTCGTGGCATGGGAGCCGGAAGCATGATCGCGATCACGATGGCTCCGACGCCCCCACCGGGGGTCGTCACCATTCCCCTACCGGACGGGCATGTGGCGTGGGTCGACGGACCACTCCCACCGGATTGGGAGGCATACCACTGGTTCTGCCACCGGCACCGGGTAGCGGACGTGCATTACGTTAGGGGGTATCGGCGGGGCCAACGTACGCACCGCATGTACCTCCACCGGTGGCTTCTTGATGCCCCACCGGGGTTGCAGGTCGACCACATCAACGGCAACCCGTTGGACAACCGCCGGGCCAACCTCCGCGTGGTGACGGTGCGCGAGAATCAGTGGAACCAGCGGCGCCGCCGGGGCCAAGTGCCGTACAAGGGCGTGTCGTACAGCCCACAGTATCGCTGTTACGGGGCCCGGATACGCGAGGATCACCCACGGTTCCTGGGTCGCTTCCGCACCGCGGAGGACGCGGCACATGCCTACGACACCGCGGCGGTCGCGGCGCGGGGCGCCTATGCCGCGCTCAACTTTCCCGAGGATCGGTGGACGCCGGATCAGGTGGCGGCCGTGCGCCTCCGCCGCCCGCCCATTGGCGCCCCGCGGTCGCAGAGCGGCTGGCGCGGCGTGTATTGGCGAGCCGCCATCCGCCGCTGGCGGGCCGCCATTTACGTCCACGGGCGCCAAGTCGAACTGGGCTTGTTTGACACGGCCCTCGCGGCGGCCCGAGCGTACAACGCGGCCGTCGACCGCTTCGGGCTGGATCCCGCCCGCAAAAACCGCCTACCCGACAGCTCGTAAGGATGTCCGGAGGCATTGGGGTGCCGGGGCCGGGCGACCGGTCGGGGTGGGTGGGGGCCGGCACGCCCACGCGGAGGCTAGCGACGGGTGGCGGCGGCTGAGGCATGCCAGGGTGCGGGACGGGCTGGCGTGGGCATCGCGACGGCAGGGGTGCGCCGGGGGTGGCATCGGGATCGCTGAGGCCGGGGGGTGCCGGCAGGGATATGCCATGGCAAGGGAGAGCGAGGGCGAAGCCTTGGGGAGTGGTGGCATCGTGCTGACGGGGAATGGCGTCGGCCTGGGAGGCGACGGCCTAGCTGAGTATTGGCAACGCGTTGCCTGGCAACGGGACCGAATCGGACAGCGGTGGCGAAGCCGTGCAGCGGCACCGCGTTGGGCAGCCGTGCAGCGGCACCGCGTTGGGCAGGGAAGGCCTTGGGTGGCGAGGCACTGTGACGGCGATGTGGAGCGAGGCAGGGCGACGGGATAGCAAGGCCCCGCCACGGCGATGGCATTGGAGCGCGCTGGGACGTGCTGGCGTCGCCCACGGGGCGGCAGGGGGAGCGGCGGGCGGACCCACGGGCCCGCCAGGGTCCCCAGGGGGACGGGGACTGGGGACCGGTTGTTGACAAGAGGGCAAGGGGGCACGGGGCGTGCGGTATCCCCACTTTGACTTTTATCCGGGCGATTGGCTCGATGATGCGAACAATCGCTATCAGTCCGTGGCCGCCAAAGGCGCGCACATCGAACTCCTCTGCCTGATGTGGCGGGAAGCGACCGAGACCCAGTTCGGCCTCCTCGACGATGACCGGGGCTTGGCGCGGGCGTTGGGCCTGCCCCTCGCCGAGTGGCAGGCCCTCCGCGCCGACCTCATCGAGGGCCCGTATGCGGTCCTGCACGTCGAACACGGCCGCATCGTCTCCCCGCGCCTGCGGCAAGAGTGGCACAAGGCGCGGGAGCGCTCGCTGGCGGCGCAACAGAGCCGGCGGGCCCGGGCGCCCCGGCTGCGGGAGACACCGCCCACCGGGACGGCCGTCGCCGCCGCGCCCGACGAGGAACCCAACGTTCGTGCGACGAACGTACGACGACCGTTGGACGACCGTCCGACGAAGGCGGTACGGCACACGCACGACGGTGTGACGAACGCGCGACGTTTAGACCACGAACCGGCTACTAGTCACCAGTCACCAGTCACCGATCAGCAGGCACCAGACACCGACCAGCAGACACCAGCCCGATCGGGAGACCCCCCTCAGGAGGCTACGCCTCCTGGTCCCCCCCGCGCCGCGGGCGGGGACGGACCCATGCCGCTGGCGGCGGCAACGGTTGCTGACCGCGCGGAGCCCGTGCCCCGCCGTGCTCGGGCCGGCGTGCGGGTGCCCCGGTTGCCGCCGGACTTGCGGCGCCTGGTCGGCGAATGGCGGGTCGCCGTGGCCGCGGAGGGGGTCGCGCCCCCGCGGGACTGGCACCTGCGCGCCGGCGGCTATGTGCGCCGCTGGGTGCAGGCCGGCGCGACGCTGACGGATCTGCGAGCGTGGTGGGCCTGGCTCCACGAGGATCCCTGGTGGGCCACGCGCTACCCCGAGGTCGCGCTGTGGGACCGCGCGTGGTCGCAATGGCGCTTGCGGGCGCATGCGCCGCCGCGCGGCCGGCCCCCCGGCGAGCTGTCGGGCGCGGCGGCGGTGGACGCGTTGTTGGCGGGGCTGACCCGCCAGGAGGGGGGGCGTGATGACCCCGGCTGAGACGCGCAAAGTGCTGGCCTATTGCGTGACCGTGCTGCCGAGCCTGCGCCTCCCCGACGAGCCGCAACTGTCGCGGGTGGTCGCCGCGTGGACCGACCTGCTGGGGGATCTGCCGTACCCGGTCGTGCAGCACGCGGTCCGCGCGGTCCTGGCGGCCCAGGAGGGCTCCTGGTGGCCGACGCCCGGCGCCATTCGGCAGGCGGCGGCGCGCCTCACGCACCCGCCGATCCCGGCCGGCGACGAAGCCTGGGGCCTGGTGCGGCGGGCCGTGGCCCGCTGGGGCTACATGGCCCCCCGCGAGGCCGTGGCGAGCCTGCCGCCGCCGGTGCAGGCCGTGGTGCGGGCCATCGGCTGGGAGGCGTTGTGCGCCGGGGACGCGGACGTGCTGCGCGGCCAGTTTGGCCGCCTGTACGAGGTCGCCCGCGCGCGGGCGGCGCGGGCGGCGGGGCTGCCGCCGGCGTTGCAGGATGGCGCCCTCGCGGGCCGCGCGCCGGCCCGGCCGGGGGACCCCGCCGAGGCCGCCGGGGGGCCTGCGGACCCGCTGCTGCTCGGCGCCCTGCTGGAGGCGATGCGGCGGGCGGCCGAGGTGCCGGGGCGCGGCGGGGCCGCCGACCGTCCCGACGGCGGGGCCGCGCGGGCCCTCGCGCCGCCCCGGCGGGAGGCGTGAGGCGTGGGGCGGTGGGCCACGGCGGAGCGCCGGCGCCCGGTGGCGTGGGCGCCGTGGCGCGTCGCGTGGTCGGCGCACGCGCGGGCGCGGTGGCGCACCCGCGATGGGGCGCGGCGGAGCGGCTATGCGGACCCGGATCGGGCGTTCGCGGCGGCGGTGCCGATGGGCGCCTATCGGCGGTGGCTCGGGTTTCAGGCGGGCGGGCTGGTGTTCGTGACACGCCAAACGCCGCGCGGCTGGGTGATCGTGAGCTGCTGGCCCGCCCGCGCGTGGGCCCGCCGCGTGGCGCGGGCGGAGGGAGGCGGACGATGAGGCGGGATCGGGCGCGGCGGACGTGCGATGGCGTGGCGCTCCGGGACGGCTGGACGGCGTCGCGGGGCGCGCGGCTGGAAGTGCAGGTGGCGCAGGCGGTGGGGCTGCCGGTCCACCCGTGGGGCGTGTGGGTCAGCCGCCGCCTGGTGGAGCGCAGGGAGGGGACCGGGATGAACCAAGTTAGCTTTTTGGAGAGTCGCCTGCGCCGCTGCATCTGCGGGGGGCCCTGCGCGCGGCATTACGACAACGACGGGGTGGAGGCGGTCCTGCGCGAGCGCGACGCGCTCCTGGGTGAAGTCCGTCGCCTGCGGGAGCGGGAGGCCACGGCGACGGGCCTGATCACCGACGCTTTGTACAGTGGCGCCTTCGACGGCGCCCGCCTCGTGGCGTTCCAGCAGGAGCTGGAAGCGTGGCTCGACGAGGATGCGAGCCCGATGCTGGAGGCGTGGTTGGACCAACAAGAGAGGGAGTGACGACATGCAGTACCGACACGGGGATGTCCTGATCGAGCGGGGGACCGAGGAACCGGCGACCCTGACCCCGAAGGCCGGCCGGGTGGTGGCGTGGGGGGAAGCCACCGGCCATTCCCACGCGCTGCTGGATGATGATCTGCTCTATGAGGGCCCCGACGGCACGGTGTATATCCGGGCCACGACCGCGACCGCGATTACGCACGAAGAGCATGGGGTCATCCCGCTCCCGGCGGGGCTGTACTGGGTAACGTACCAGCGTGAGTACGACCCGTACGAGCAGGCGGCGCGGCGGGTGATCGACTGATGGCGCGGCGGACGGCGCCGCTGACGGCAACCGAACAAGCGCAGCTGCAGGCGTATCACCAGCGGTATCTCGCGGCCGGCCTCGCCACCGCCCCGGCCGACCGGCCCCGCGCGGAGGCCGCCTTGGCGGCGGTCTACCGCCGCCTGGGCCGGGACCCGGTGCCCGTCGTGTGGGTCGCGAGCCCGCTCACGGCGTCGCTCCTGATCGCGGCCCTCCAGGGCAGCCTGGGAGATGACGTGGGGGACACTCTGGGGAACAACCTGGGGGCCGCCCTGGCGGACAGCCTGGGGGCCGCCCTGGGGGCCAGCCTGACGGACAGCCTATGGCACAGCCTGGGGACCACCCTGGGGGCTGGCCTATGGGCCACCCTAGAGACCAGCCTGGCGGCCGCCGTGGCGGCTAGCCTGCGGGGCAGCCTGACGGACAGTTTGGGGGCCAGCCTGCGGGCCACCCTAGAGCCCGGCCTGGCGGCCGCCGTGGCGGCTAGCCTGCGGGGCAGCCTGACGGACAGTTTGGGGGCCAGCCTGCGGGCCACCCTAGAGCCCGGCCTGGCGGCCGCCGTGGCGGCTAGCCTGCGGGGCAGCCTGACGGACAGTTTGGGGGCCAGCCGAGAGGGCCGCTCGCTGCCGGCGACGGACGGCCGCGCCGCCGTCCCGCCGGCCTACACCCGGTGGTGGGGCCAGATGGATCTGTACTGGATCGCGTATTACCGCTACGCGCAGGAGGTGCTCGGCGTCCGCTATGCGGCGGAGGCACAGGCGGGGCTGGATCTGCTGGAGGAGATCGGCCACGCCTGCAGCTGGTGGTACCCGCGCGAGGGGCTGGTGATCGCGTGCGACCGGCCGGCGGTGATTCAGATGGAGGAACACCCCGCGCGGCCGGGCACCTATCGCCTCCACGCGACCGATGGGCCGGCCGTCCGCTGGCGCGACGGCTGGACGCTGTATGCGTGGCACGGGGTGCGCGTGCCGGCGGCGCTCATCGAAACCCCGAGCCAGATCACCCGCGCGGACCTGCTGGCCGAGCCGAACGCGGAGGTGCGCCGGGCCCTGATGGAGCGGCTGGGGCACGACCGCTTCGCGGCATTGCTGGATCTGGTGCCGGTCCACGAGGCCCGTTGGGGCGGCCAGACCTATACCCTCCTCCGCACGCGGGAGCCGGACGCGGTCGCGCGCGACCATCTGCAGTTTGTCCGCGTGACCTGCCCCTCGACCGGCCGCGTGTACCACCTGTGCGTCCCGCCCACGGTGCGGACGGCGCGGGAGGCGGTAGCGTGGACGTTTGGGCGCGCGGGCGACACCTACGCGCCGGCGGTGGAGCAATGACGGCGGCGGCGCGGGCGGCGCTGCGCGCCCGGCTGATCCCGCGCTGGGCCGATGAGGCGACCCACCTGAGCCAGTGTGACGCCTGCCGCGCCGTCACGGCCCTGTTGGCGGACAACGAGCGGCTCGAGGCGTTTCTGAGCCTGATTGCCGAGGCGACGGACGATGGCCACGAGCCGGCCATCCAGGCCAGCGCGGCGTGGTATCTGGCCACGGCGGCGTTGCGCGGCGAGCCGGTCGCGGGGGACGCGGCCGGGGCGCTGCCTCCGGACGACTAGCGGGAGGAGGGACGATCCGTGTGCGCGATGTGTGGAGGGCGGGTGCGGCCGCGCCGCCCACGGCGCTGGGTCGTGGTGCCGGCGGAGGACCGGGATGGCTAGCCTCGGGCGACGCCCAGTGGCCCGCGTCGCCGTGTTCCGCCTGCCGGGCATCCCGCCCGGGCAGAACCGCCTCATGCGGGTGGGCCCGGCCGGGTGGCGCCAAGCCGCGAGCTGGAAGCGGCGGTGGGAGCAGATCGCCTGGGCGGCGATCCACGAGGCCCGGACGACGGGCGCGTGGGACGGGGCGGTGTTCGATCCGGCGGTCGTCCGGATCCGGTACCATTTCCCAGACCGCCGCCGCCGCGACCCCGACAACTACACGGCGGCCGGGAAGCTGTTCCTCGACCAGTTCGTGCGGGCCGGCGTCTTGGTCGATGACAGCTTCCGGCACATCGCGCTGGGGGTGGAGGCGGGCCCGCCGGCGCGGCCGCCGTGGACCGAAGTGGTGATCGAGGCCCGCGCGGGAGAGGGGCACCGGGATGGCACCGGACGGTGACCGGCGGTGGACCGCCTGGAGCCAGTGGATCCGGGAACGCCTCAGTGGATCCCCGATGGGACCGGACGGCACGACGGGCCGCCGCCGCCGGCCCCGCCTGAGGCGGAGCATGCGGCCGAGAGACCCCGCCACGCGGGGAGCAGAGGAGGACGCCCGATGGAACGGCTGTTGACGATTCCGACCACCCTGGACGACCAGGGGATTCTCGAAGGCACGCGGTATTTGGTGGGCTGCACGACGTCCAGTGCGTACCAACTGCGGCTGACGGTCGCGGCCAGCACCATTGCCGTGCCGGCCGGCACGAGCGACACGAGCCCCTACGCGGCCCGCTATACCATAAGCACGCTCCGGGGCACGACCCCGGTGCCGAACACGACGTGCGAGGTGACCCTGTCCGGCCCCGGCATTGCCGGAACGGCCGGCACGGAGACGTGGGTGATGAACCTGGCGACGGGCAGCGAAACCTGGACGGTGGCGCCGCCCGCGGTGCCAATGACCCTGCGCATTCATGCGACGTGGCGGGCGCCGGATGGCCTGCACCATGCGGATGCCACGGTGACGTGGACCGTGCAGGAGAGTGGGGGCGGGACGCCGCCGGCCTCCGGCGGGACGCCGCCCCCGTCGGGGTCGGGCAGCCCCTCCGCCGGCGACCCGCCGGCGCGCGGCACGCCGTTGGCGGTCATCACGGGCCAAATCGTGAACGACGCCTTCCTGTTCGAGGCCCGTTGCACGGGCCCGGGCGGCACCGTGCCGGTGCCGTTCGTGCTCGACACCGGCGCGTTTGAACTGCTCCTCACGCAGGAGATGGCGAGCGCCCTGCAGTTGCCCAACCTCGGCACCGTGGACCTGAGCGGGGTCGGCGGCAGCGTGCAGGCGTACCACAGCACCGTGGACCTCGCGCTCAACGGGCATGCGTGGTCGGGCGTGGCGTGCGTCGTGGACCCCACGTTCAGCACGAATCTCTTCGGCCTCCGGTGGTGGATTGACAACAAGCTGCGGTTGCTGCTGGACCCGGCGGCGGCGACCTTGACGGTGCTGCCGCCGGCGGGGGCGTAGGGCCAGGCCCGCGCGGGGGCGCCATGGATGTGGGACCTCGCGGCGGCGTGCGCCGGCGGGGGCGGGGTGTGCCGCCCGCGCCGCCGCCGCCGGGGGCCTACACTAGGGGCAGGACGAGAGGAGGGAGGCCATGGACCTCACGTGGGCGGTGCCGGGGCAGTCCTGGGTGGACACCCGGCGCCTCGGCGCGTCGCCTAGTTGGTACACGGCGGTGCGGCAGGCCGGACACGCGGGCATCGTCCTGGATGTGGCGACCGGGCCGGTGGCGCCCGACGTGACCGCCGCCCGGCAAGCGGGGCTGGCGGTCGCGCTGTTCCAGGGGTACTGGCCGGCCGCGTGGGCCGGGGGGGCCCCCGAAGCCCAAGCCCGGGCCCGGCAAGCCGTCGCGGCGGCCCAGGCGGCCCAGTACCCGTCGGGGGCGGTGCTGTGGCTGGACGTGGAGGATTGGCCGGCGACGGCCGCCCCGGCGGCGGTCGCGGCGTGGATGGGGGCCTGGGCGGACCTGGTGGCGGCGGCGGGCTATCTGCCGGGGGGGTATCTCGGCCTCCCGCTGCCCGCGGGCGTCAGCGCCGGCACGCTGGCCCCGCATGCGACCGGGATCTGCCTGTGGTGGCGCGGGAGCCCCGCGGCCCCGGTGCCGTTCCTGAGTTGGGCGCAGACCGCCTGGAACCAGGACCTGGCCGGCGCCACGGGGGACCTGTCCGTGGTGCGGCGGCCGGTCCCGGTCCTGGCGCCGCAGGCGCCGCCCGCGGCCCCGGGCCCGGGCGTCGTGACGCGGGCGCAGCTCGTGGCGGGGCTCCAGGCGTTCCAGCGGGCCGTGGAAGGCCTGGCGTGAGGGCCGGGCCTGGCTGGGCCGGGGCGTCCGCGGGCCCGCCTGGTGGCGGTGGGGGCTGGCCCGCTGGCGGTCGCTGGACAGGCGGCGCCCGGCCCGCGCATGCTACAGCTAGCTGACCCGGAGGCACGCATGGACACACGGTCCACCGCGGGCCCGATTCTCGGGGTCCCGCTCACGTATCCGGAACTGCGGATCCTGACGGGGTGGGCAGCGGCGCACCCCGCCTGGCAGGGCGCCATTCGCGACGGGCTGTGGCGCTGGGAGGCGCCCCGCGCGACCCTCGCGGCCCTCGCGCTCGCCTTGCGGCCCGATCACCCCCGGTTGGCCGCCGATGTCGCCGGCGCCCTGACCGACCCGCCCGATCTCGGCAGCCTGTCCCAGGACGAACAGGCGCTCGTCCACCGCCTGCGGCGCACCGGGACCGGCACGTTCGTCGTGACGGTCCAGGACGGGGTCCCCACGGTGGCGCCGCAACGCCACTGGCGGTGGCATGGCGGCGGGCAGACCGGCTGGTTCCAGACCCAGTTGCACGCCCTATGCGCGGCGTGCGTCCCCGATGCACGCCGGTTGGTGGGAGGAATGCCCATGAGTCAGTTACCGCCCCCGGCGGTCGCCGCCCTCGACCGCCTCCAACGCTTGCACCAGGAGTACACCGCGGGCGTGGCGGCCAGCTTGGCCGACCTCCGCCAGGCCCTGACGCCGGTGCTCCAGCAGGCTGCGGCGTGGCCCACGATCGAACAACGCCTCGCGAAGCTCGCGCTCATCGAGCGGGTGCTGCAGGCGGAGGAGCCCGCCGCGCAGCCGGCCGCGCCCGGCGGGCCTGGCGCGCCGTCGGCCGCGCCGCCGTCGGCGACCCGGGTCCTCCACGCCCTGGAAGACCTCGGCCGCCAGCACGCCCTGCCGGTGCCGGCGAACACCCTGACCCGGCGGACGGGCCTGCCCCGGCGGACGGTGCGCGACGCGCTCCGCCGCCTCCTGGAGAGCGGGCGCGCGGTCCGGCTCGGCACGGTCCCGCCGTATCAGTGGACGCTGCCGGACCCCCCCGCGGCCGGGGCCGCCGCGGGGCCCGAGGACCCCGGGCCGGCGCCCGGGTCCGCGGCCGCCGCCCCGCCGTCGGGGTGGGGGGACCAACTGTGGCCGACCGCTCCGGACTCGGGGCCCCCCGAGGATCCGACGGCGCCCGGCGGGGCCCCGACGGGGCCCCCGCCCCCCGCGCCCACGAGCTTGTAACCGCCGCCCCCCGTCCCCTGGGCGGGGGGCATTTGGTTGCCGCGGCGGGGGCGTATCCTGCGCACAGCCTGTGCAGGAGGGATGCCCGATGCCGCGTCGTCCCGTGCCTCCTGATCCCCCGGATCCCGCAGACGCCGACGCGGCGTGGCCCTGGGACCCCGACGCGTTCGCGGATCCCGGCGATCCCGCCGGCGGCGCGGCGGCGCCGGGGGCGGCGCCGGGGGTGGCGCCCGCCGAATCCCCCGACCCGCCCTATCAGTGGGTCTGCGAGACCTGCGGCTGGACCACGGGGATTTACGGCCGCACCAAAGGCGAGTTCGGCCGCGCCCTGCATCACGCCTACAAGGACGGGAAGCAGAAACGCGCTGACGGCAAGCACACCATCCGGGGGCTGTATGACCGCGCCACCGGCGAACTGGTGGTGCCGTTCTCATCCAGCCAATACGACCGGTTTTTCGGCCTTGGCCGCGCGGCGGACGGCGAGCCGGGCCGGGTGGATCCCCCGGTCCCCGCGGCGCCGGACGGCGCGCCGGGCCCCCCCGGGGCGGCGCCCGCCAAAGGCGGCGGGCGGGGCGGCAAGACCGGCCGGGGGGGCGGCAGTGCCGGCGGGGGCCTGCCCGGCCGCAAACTGCGGGTGCTGGCCCAGGACGTGGACATCTCGGACCTCGTCACCGTGGCCTTTCACCTGGTGTCCCGGCGGCTCCCGGAGCTGCTGCCCCCGGCGCTCCTCGCCACCGAGGCCGGGTACGCCCAAGCGCTCGGCCGCTTCCTCGAGGACGCCGTCGTGGTGCTGCTCGATCAGCTCACGCAGACCTGGCCCGACCGCTTCACGCCGGCGGACCTGAACCTCGCGCTCCTGGCCCAGGCGGCGGCGGACCGGATCACCCAGTTGGAGGCGATCTAACATGACGGACACGACACCGCCCACCCCGGCTCCCGTGGCGCCGACGACCCCGCGGGTGGCCCTGGCGGACGCGCTCTTTGCGCGGCGGGGCGGCGACCCCGGCAGCACGTATGACCTCCGGGCGACCCTCGCGACCGTCCGGGACGGCGTGCAGCGGGTGACGGACGCGGCCGCGCTGCGGCAACTCCTGGCCGGGCTCACCCAGGCCGGGGAGGAGGATCCCCCGGCCAAGCCGGCCGTGGATTCCATCGAGAAGATCGTGAGCATCGGCACGAGCCTGGTGGGCACGCCGACCGAGCGCGAGAAGATGCTGCGGGAGGAGGCGGAAGCGGAGCGGCGGCGCCGGCAGGAGGTGGAGGACGCGCTCCGGGACCTGCGGGAGGAGGTCTGGAAGCTGCGGACCGACCGGCGCGTCGAGGAACGGCAGGACATGCTCGGCCTCGGCCAGTTCATGGCCCAGCAGACGCAGGTGCTGGTCGAACTACTCAAGGACGCCCGGAAACCCCCGGACGACGATGTCAAGGACTTTCTGGCCAAGACGGCCGTCCAAATGATGACGAGCCCGCCCCGGTCGCCCGTGGAGACGACCACCGAGACCCTGAAGGCGCTCAAGGAGGCGGGGCTGATCCACGACGCGCAGGGCGCGGTGCCGCCGTGGCTCCGCGACCCGACCATGTTCGGCCATTGGCTCCAGTATCAAGCCGACCTGGGCCGGGTCGCGGCGGAGAAGGATGTGAGCCTGAAGAAAGAGGAGGCGGCGACCGAACGGGCGAAGGCGCTCGGCCCGGTGGCCGGCGTGCTGGGGGCCGCGATGCTGTCCCGGTTCGCCGGGGAGGACGCCGGCCAGCAGGCGGCCCAAGGGCTCCTGCGGCCGGGGGGGGGGCCGTCGGCGGACGCGGCGGCCGCGCCGCCGGCGGACGCCCCGGACCGCCCCCGGCGGCAGACGCAGCTCATCGTGTGCCCGCAGTGCCAGGAGCGGTTCGCGGCGACGACGGGCCGCACCGCCTACCGGTGCCCGAATCCCGACTGCGGCACGCTGTTGACGCTCACGCCCCCGGCCGCGGGGCAGGGCAGCTAGGCGATGGCGGCGCGCCCGTGGCCGGCGCCGCCGTTTGCCGCCGCGCTCATCCAGTGGCTCCGCACGGTGCCCCCGGCGACCCTCGCGGCCTGGGCGGACGCCGACGCGGACATGGTCGCCCTGCTCGGACGGCAAGTGCCCGGCGGCCCGGCGGTAGCCCGGACGCTGTTGCCGGTCTTGCTGGGGCCGGGCGCGGTGGCGGCCGCCCGGGCGGCCACGGCGGGCACCTGGACGGCCCTCCTGGACGCCATCGCCGATTCCTTGCCGGAGCATGGGGCTATCCTCCTCTGCAACGACGCCTGGTTCCGGCGGGAGATGGAGCGGATCCAGACGGCCATCTGCGGAGGAGGCGCCTGACATGACGAAGCCGGGGTGGATCCTGGCGGGCCTCGCGGCGGCGGCGGGCGGGTTCTGGTACGCGAACGGGTGCAAGGGCTTTCTCAGCAACGTGGTCCAGTTGCCGCCCCCGCCCGGGTGCGCCCCCCCGGCGGGCGGGACGCCGAGCGGCGGGACGAGCGCGGCCCTGCTGGCGTTGGAAAGCGGCGGCACGCCCACGGCGGGCAGTCAATCGTCCTTGGGGAGCAACCCGAGCAATCCGCCGGCGTGCGCCCCGGGGTATGTCCCGCAGTACATCCAGGGCTACGGCTGGACGTGCCTCTACATCGGCTACGGCGGGCAGTCGGTCGTCACCCAGGCCGGGCCGACCGTGACGGGCACGACGACCACCACCACCAGCAGCTCCCCCACCAGCGGCGGGACGAGCGGCGGGAGCGGCGGGGGGAGCCCGCCCCCGCCGCCCCCGGCGTCGAGCCCGACCTATACCTTTTCCCAAGGCGGGCTGACGGTCAGTGGCCCCACCTACCAGGGTCCGCCGGGCAGTCAGCCCCTGTTCGCGGCGGCGCCCGGGACGACGCCCATCGCCACGGCGCCGAGCTATTTGATCTACCGCAACGCCCAGGGGCACCTCGTCTCCAGTCTCGTTCCCCCGCCGGCGGGTACGCCGGCGGTGATCGTCCAACGGCCGATTGTCGGCGGGATCGGCGGCGCGCGCCCCGTGGTCGTGCGGCCCTACCCGCGGCCGACGACGGGGGCGGCGGCGTACCTGCAGGAACAGGCCGCGCTCCAGGCGCGGCGCCAGGCGGCGGCGGCGCGGGCGCAGGCCGCGGCGGCGGCCCGGGCCCGCGCGGCGGCGATTCTGCGGCCGCGCGCCCGGGCGCCCCGCTTAGTCTGAAGCTCTCGGCGACAGGAGGGCACGGCTGATGAGTGTGCGTTACGCCCCGCCGGAGGGCGTCCCGGTCCTGAGCCCGGTCATCGGCGGCAATCCCGCCACCGGGCCGAACACCGGCAGCCCCATCATTCAGGTCTTTCACAGCACCACGCCGATCCAGATCCCGACGGCGGCGGACGGCGGGCTCCTGAGTCAGCCGTTCCTCATCCCGGGACCCGGGCGGGTCATCATCACGGGCGCCCCGGGCGGCACGGGGCCGCTCGGGTTCCCCCTGCTCTGGACCTGGAACGGCGGGGCCAGCTTCGGGGCCCTGAACAACGACCTGCCGCTCATCGTCGGCAGCGTGGCGGCCCTCGGGGTGCCGGTCTCCACGGGCGACCAGATCAACCTCGCGAGCCAAGAGCCCGCCCTGTGGGACTACCTGCTGATGACGTACGAGCCCCGGACCATTTTGGCACCGCCGCAATGGTCGGGATACGTGATTCAGGGGCTGCCCGGGCCGGCGCCATGGCTGGTGACCCCGCAGATTACGACGGTGGCGGGGCCGACGACCCTGGGCGCGATCAGCGCGGGGGGGGCCCTCGCCACGTGGACCGCCCCGGCCGCGGGCACGGCCCGCATCCTCGTCGCGCTGGCGACGGCGAGCCCGCTCGCCCTGACGGTGACCCCGGCCAGCGGGACCGGCGTCACCGCCACGCTCAATAACGGCAACAGCGTGGCGGCCAGCGTCTGGACCCCCGTGACGGTGGCCGTGGCCGCGGGCGCCACCTATACGCTCACGGTCGGGACGGCGCAACCGGCGGGGACCGGCCTGTTGGTCCAAACCGCCACAGCATAACGGAGGAGGATGGCGTGATGGCGACCTACGTCCCCGCGACGCCGACCACCCCGGTCAACGTGCACGCGTTCGGGGCCGTCGGCGACGGGGTGCACGACGACACGGTGGCGATTCAGGCCGCAATCAACGCCGCGTCGGCGGGGCTGGGGGGTGTGGTGTACCTGCCGCCTGGCGGCTACCGCACGTCGGCCCCCTTGACCCTCACCACGGATAGCATCTCGCTGGTCGGCGCCGGGGTGGATAACGCGGGGGGTCATGGGACCCAATTGCTCCCGGATGGCAGTTTTGACGCGATTGTTATCGGTACGCTGAACAGTGTGGCGGCGGGTCAGTGCCGCGTCGAAAACCTGACCATTGCGTACACGGGCACGCCCACGGCAGGGGCCGCCATCCACACGTACTCCGGGCTGAACCTGTTCCGGCGCCTGTGGATTGCCAACGCCTATGAAGCGATCCGCTTCGAGGGTGGCGCAGTGGCCGCGACCTATTGCGAGGATATTTGGGCCCCCTCCGTGGTAGGACCCTATGGCTTTTACTGGATTCAAGCGCCGGGTGGCGGCAAGTGCGTCCGATGCTTCGTGGGTCCCCAATCCGACAATACGGCCTTGGCCGCCTTTGCCATTGACACCGGCTCCGGGAGCGTCACCTTGGACCAATGCGTGGCCATTGGGGCCTTTTACTCGGTCGCGGTCCTCAACACCCAAAACGGCACCGCCCCGGCCAACATCTGGGTGCGGAAATTTAGCGCCGACGGCATCCCCGCCGGCATCCCATTCTATCTCGCCGCCGGAACCATGATCGACCTCGACACCTGCTGGAGCGATGGCGGCCAACATCATGTCTATGTCGGGCCGGCTGGTGCCCAGAATCTCCGGATTCTCAACTGCAACTTCCAGTACGCGCAAGAGGATGGCATCTATGTCGCCACTGCCACGACCCCTTACGACATAGTGCTCACGATTGAGGGCTCGACCATCTGTAACTCCGGCATCAGCGCCTCCGCCACCTATAGTGATATCACGTTGGCAGGGGGAACGAATCAGGTCCTCATCAGTCACACGATGCACGCCGTCGCGACTGGTAGTAGCGCTCTCCACGCGATCAACATCGGCCCCGATATTGATTACTGGTTCGTCGATGCTTGCGATGTGCATAGTGTCAGCGGCACCGCCATTGTCAGTCAGTCGGTCTCCGGCGCGCAGAAGGCGGCCAACAATCTCGGCTTCAATCCGGTCGGACCGATCACGCCTCCGGCTTCCCCGTTCGTCTCGGGCACGGTCTACCAGAATACGGCGTTTGTGGATTACACCATCTACCAGCCCGCCTACGCCACCGCCAGCGGCACGGCGGGCACGGTGGCGGTGGCGCTCGGCCCCGCCAGCACGCCGCCCACGATTTTCACCAAGCAGATCCCCGGCACGACCTCCAGCGCCGCGCCCGATCTGGTCGAGATCCGGGTGCCTGCCGGGTGGTATTACAGTTTCACGGCCAGCGCGGCGACCCTGGCGACCGCCACGGTCATGGGGGAATGACCGATGCGGCCCCCAGGGTGTGAGACGCCCGGGGCCGCCGGTGTCGTGCGGGCGGGCTAACGCGCGGGAGAGGCCAAGGGAGGTGCCGATCACATGGGGCTGACGCCGGCCATCATCAGCACGCCGATTAACGTGCGCCACTACGGCGCGGTGGGCGACGGGGTGCACGACGACACGGTGGCGATTCAGGCCGCAATCAACGCCGCGTCGGCGGGGCTGGGGGGTGTGGTGTACCTGCCGCCTGGCGGCTACCGCACGTCGGCCCCCTTGACCC
>Ga0078972_1003866_pt1 | contig 43297 bp, 38 predicted proteins | sample YelNatPaOPGAMG01_FD_67568 | JGI IMG/M metagenome (GOLD analysis project Ga0078972, IMG submission 67568) | Hot spring thermophilic microbial communities from Obsidian Pool, Yellowstone National Park, USA - OP-RAMG-01 (SPADES assembly) (version 2) | ecosystem: Environmental > Aquatic > Thermal...
GCATCTGCCAGCAGTCGGCGGGGACGTGCCTCGCCCCATCCTTAGCTATGTTCCAGCTCGCCACCAGGTGGCGGCTTGCCTCAAACCCGCAGGCCCCACACCTGTAGGCGTGCCCATTCGGTCTGTTGTAGCGACCACATATCGGGCACAGCTTTGACTTGCGGTAGTTGCTGACCTCAACGGTCGGCAGCCCCAAACTAACCACTTTGTACTCCGAGTAGAACTGGAGCTTCCTGAAGGGCCACTGGTTCAGTCTCCTGCGCATGTCCTTACGCATGGCCTTGCCGTTCTTTGATTTTCTCCTTGAGTGCATGGACCTGCCTCCACGTATCTCTATCACATCGAGTTTTCTCTTAATAACCATGTTCCACCTCCCATCCCTCCCCTGCGGAGGGGCCTTCCCAGCGTCAAGATTAAAACTCATGCAATTACCACATCCGCGAGCCCGAAGTACCTCTCCGCCAGCTTTTTGAGTCCCTGTATCCTTCTTCCTCTCGCACCTATTGCCATTCCCTTCTCATGCTTTTCCACAGTAATTTTTGCAATCCTCTTTCCATCCTGCTCAACCAGATTCACCTCAAGTATCTTAACCGGGCTGAGAAAGTTGTTCAGGAACTCGTTTAGATCATCTGTGTGCTCAATCACCTGAACGCTCTTCCCGATCGCACGCTGAACCTTCTTTATCTTTGAGCCATTCTTTCCTATTGCGATGCCCATATCCCCCTTCTTAACAACGAAGATTATGCTCCTCCCGTCGTCAGAGATCACGCAGTCATGAAGTCTGGCATCGGTGAGCTTCTCGAAAAATGTTATATACCTCATTTCCTCTGCCGTGAGCTTTATACCAACCATCTTTTCTAACCCCTCCGCTGTCCGCCGGATTCGCCGAGGAGCGCCAGAGCGCTCACGGCGAATGGTTTGCCACATGCGATGCCGAGCTCCTGGCTGTTGCCCTCAAATACCTCCACTGTAACCCCGGCCAGCCTGGAATGATGCTGGATGTCTGAAAGCACGTCTTCAGGACAGTTGGATGCCACGACAACCAGTTTCGCCTCACCGCGCTTTAATGATCTCAACACGGTCTCTGCGCCAATCGCAGCCCTTCCTGACCGTAAAAGCTCCTTCAGATCCCTACCTGCCCTCACCTGTCTTTCCCCTCCCCATTGTGAGCTCAACCGAGCCCGTCCCTAGCGGAATGGGTTGCCCAGCTATTACGTTTTCTATTATCCCGTCCAGCCTGTCCTTTTCACCGCGCAGGCAGGCATCGAAGAGGTGCTTTGTCGTTATCTCAAACGACGCGCGGGCAAGGACGCTTGCCTTCTCACCGCTTATTCCGTGCCTTCCCACCTGCCTTATCTCGCCCGAGGAGGTCATCATGTCTGCCACCAGCATTATGTGCCTTATATCCACCTCAAGGCCCTGCTCCTCAAGCGTCTTCATCGCCTCGTTTATTATCGCATTTCTCGCTGCCTCGATTCCGAGAACCTCGGCTATCTCGTGAATATCGTTTGTCACCGTTCTCGTGGAATCCACCTCAGGCATCCCCAGTATCTCCCTGAAGTTGGATCCCTCAGTGTAAACGACATACTCATCGCCCTCCATCTTCACCACAACTCGGTTTATTCCCTTCACGCCCTTAAGGGGAAATGCCCTTACCCTGTTGGCAAGCCTCCTCAGCTCGGAGAGGGAGGGTTCCGAGGGCTTTATCCTGAGCTTGTATCCATCCAGCCCAACCTCCACGTTGAGGCCCTCTCTCAAAGCAGAAGCCACCTGGCTTGGGGTCAGTTCCTTCCGCTGCAGCCTGCTCCTGTTTAGGGTAACCACAAATACCATGTTTATCAGGTCCACCTCGGTCTGGAGCGCAACATCCTCCACAACCGTCATCTCAATCCTCTGGGCAAACTCCCTTGCCCTCTCCCTGCTCTTCGCATACTTCTCCTTGAGGTAAATCGTCATGAGGGCGGCGGAGGGGGTTCTCCTTGCATCTATTATCTCTATTATCCGGGGAAGGCCGAGGGTGACGTTCAGCTCCGCCACTCCAGCGTAGTGGAATGTTCTCAGGGTCATCTGGGTGCCCGGCTCGCCAATCGACTGCGCTGCAACCGTTCCGACCGCCTCGCCTGGCTCAACAAGGGCCCTGTAGTAAGCGTCCTTAACCTTTTTTATTATCTCGTCCAGCTGCTCCCTAGTTATGGCCCGGTCCCTCCCAACCCTGAGAAGGGCTGACTGAAGCTCCCTCACCACAGACTCGGGAACCTCGCCCGAAAGCTTTCCAACCTCGGACTTTATTGTCTCTGGCGATACACCTGCCATTCAGGCCCTCCCTATCACCTGATCGATTATCTTCTCGACGTTGACCGCCTTGCCCTTATCGCTCCTCGCCGGATCCACTCCGTCCTCCCCGTACACAAACTGTATTATTGCCCCCCTGTCATCCCTCACCGTTCCGTCGTACTCTACCCTCAGGTCCTGAAGGGCGTTTATCAAACGGCGCTGCATGTAGCCGCTCTGCGCGGTTCTGACGGCCGTGTCAACGAGTCCCTCCCTGCCCCCCATGGCATGGAAGAAATATTCTATCGGTTTAAGGCCATCCTTGTAGCTGGACCTGACAAATCCCCTTGCCCTCGCCCCGAGGTCATTCGAGAGAAAGTGAGGCAACGGCCTTCCCCTGTATCCCCTGCTCAACCGTTCGCCTCGGACGGACTGCTGTCCGACGCAGGCTGCCATCTGAGTGAGGTTTAGCATGCTCCCCCTTGCCCCGGTTCTTGCCATTATTACCGCCGGGTTGCCCAGTCCGAGGTGCTCCTCGGCTACTTTGCCGCTGGCATCCCTGCTCTCGGCCAAGACCTCCATTATCCTCATCTCCAGGGTTTCCCTCAGGGACCGTCCTGGGATCGGCTCAAGCTCCCCAGCATTGTAAATCTCTATCAGCCTGTTCACCTTTTTCTCCGCTTCCTCAAGTATCTCACTTATTCGCTCCTTTGCCTCAGGCGGAATGTCCTCATCATCTATGCTCGTTGTGAATCCAAACATCATGGCCGCCGCAATCGAGAGCCTGGTCACGCGATCCAGAAATTCACGCGCTGCATCTGATCCAAAATCCTTCGTTATCCTGTCGAGTATTTCGCACCTGTCCAGCGCCTTGAAGCTCTTTGCATCCACAACGCCGCTTATGAGCTCACCGTCCCTGATGACCACGTATGCATCGATATCGCACTCGGTTTCCTTGCACCTCGAGCAGTTCTCGCATATCTTTGCCTTGAATACCATGTTCAGGCCCTTTGGCAAAAGCATGCTGAATATCTGCTTTCCGGTCCAGTACTCAACACCCTTCTCCCTGACAGCAGGCTTCGGCAGCTCAGAGAATATCCCGGCGTATGCCAGAAGCTGCTGGGCCTGATCCCTTGTCACCAATACCTCCCTCCGCGTCAGAAGGTACGAACCCGTTATGTGGTCCTGGATTCCTCCTATGATCGGACCGCCGAACCTCGGGGACAGTATGTGTTCCTGAACCTTCATCAGTATTCTGGCCTCGGCCTGCGCCTCCTCCGTCTGGAGCACATGAAGGTTCATCTCGTCGCCATCGAAGTCCGCATTGTAAGGAGGACACACGCTAAGATTGAGCCTGAAGGTTCTCCCCGGAAGCACTCGAACTTCATGGGCCATTATCGACATTCTGTGAAGTGATGGCTGACGGTTGAACAGAACTATGTCGCCGTCCTTCATGTGCCTTTCAACTATATAACCCGGCTCGAGCTTTCCCGCAATTTCCTCCCTGTCAGCATACCTGAGATCATACCTCTTCCCATCCGGGCTTATCACGTTGTTTGCACCCGGGTATATCTCGGGGCCCCTTCTCACATACGTGCGCATCTCCTCAATGTTCAGCTCGGTTACCCTGACGGGAACTGTGAGCTCCCGCGCTATGTGCTCGGGCACGCCAACCTCATTTATCCCTATATTCGGATCCGGGGACACGACCGTGCGGGCCGAAAAGTCCACCCTCTTGCCCGAGAGATTTCCCCTGAATCTGCCTTCCTTTCCCCTGAGACGCTGCGCAAGCGTCCGGAGCACGCGCCCGGATCTGTGTCTGGCAGGCGGAACTCCCGAGATGCTGTTATCAAAGTACGTTGTTACATGATACTGCAGGAGCTCCCAGAGATCCTCAACTATCAGATGGGGAGCACCGGCCTCTATGTTTTCTGCCAAACGCTGGTTTATGCGTATGATGTCAACAAGTTTGTGTGTCAGATCATCCTCAGATCTCACTCCGGATTCCAGCGTTATGCTCGGCCTCACCGTAACCGGGGGGACAGGAAGAACCGTGAGCACCATCCACTCCGGCCTGGCAACTTTCGGGTCGATGCCCAGAAGCAGCACATCCTCATTGCTCAGCTTTTCCAGTCTCTCCCTTATGTCGCTCTGCGTGAGCCTGTTCTTCCCCTCTATGAAAGTCGTGGGCTTCTCGAACCTTATTTTTGCCTGCTTCTCGCCGCAGTGAGGACACTTCTCCGCCGCCGTGGCTATTTTCAAAACCTGTTCCGAAACCGTCCACCACCTTCCGCCAACGCGCCTGAGCTTATCGATCTGAGACCTGAATTCGTCCAGTTTATCCTGAGAAACAAGTATCCTTCCGCATTCCTTGTTCCTGCAAATTGCCCGGAGACAGTCGTATATTGTCTCCACATACCCAACGTGGATCACCGGACGCGCCAGCTCAATATGCCCAAAGTGCCCCGGACATCTGCCTGCCCTGGAACCGCACGTCCTGCATCTGAGGCCGGGGTCCACAACCCCCAGCCTCATATCCATAAGTCCCCTCTCAATCGGATATCCATCCTCATCGTACGTGTCCGCAGTTACAACCTTCGTGACAGAGATCTTTCTGATGTCGTCTGGGGACATCAGGCCAAAATTTATGCTGTCTATAACCTTGGGTATCCTCATCATGCTTCTCACCTACGCCCTGTCCCTCAGTTTGAGCCTGGGAAGCATGCAGAGGGACTTTAACTCGTCTAGAAGGAGCTTGAACGCGTATGACATCTCCACCCCGTATATCTCGGAATCCTCCTCGCAAAGAGGACAGTATGCACGATCTCTCTTTGAGTCGTATACCGCCATTCCACCGCACTTTCCGCAGACAAGTCCAGTGTATCTATCCGAGGCGTCCAGCAGCCTCTCCATCAGAAGCATGGCGGCACCATGCCCTATGAGGCAATCGCGCTCCATCTCCCCGAACCTCAACCCTCCCTCCCTTGCCCTGCCCTCGGTTGGCTGATGGGTGAGCACCTGGACCGGTCCCCTGGACCGCGCATGAATTTTATCCGCCACCATGTGATGGAGCTTTTGGTAGTAGCATACTCCAATAAAAATTTCCGCCGGAATCATCTCCCCTGTTATTCCATTGTAAAGAATTTCCTTGCCGGTGTTTTTGAATCCGTTGGCAACGAGCATCTCGCGCAGTTCCTTCTCCGGGACACCCATGAAGGTCGTGCCCTCAATCCTTTTGCCAACCATTGCTCCAGCTTTCCCGGAGATCATCTCCAGAAGCTGCCCAACCGACATCCTGGATGGAAGGGCATGCGGATTTATTATTATGTCTGGAACTATGCCATCCTCGGTGAACGGCATGTCGGCACCGTCCATTATCATTCCCACCACTCCCTTCTGTCCATGCCGCGAGGCAAGCTTATCGCCTATCTCGGGTATCCTTGGATCCCTGACCCTGACCTTTGCAAACTTGTTTCCCTCGGAGGTCATGCTCACCAGAACCATATCAACTATCCCGCCCTCGCTTGGTCTGACCCTAACCGAGCTTTCCCTTCTTCCATGCTCAACCGGGAGCCCAAACTCATCGATCTCCTCAAGGAAGCGCGGCGGACTGGTTTTGCCTATAAGGACATCATCACCGCTTACCTCGGCCTCGGGCTCGATTATTCCGTCCTCACCGAGCTTTTTGTAAAATGTGTCATCGGAAAAACCCCTTATGTCCTCGCCCGGCACCTCAAACTTATCCATCTGCCCGCCAGGGTACCTGCTCTCCTCGGCCTCGTATATCCTGTAAAATGTGGTGCGACCAAACCCGAGATCGACCGCTTCCCTCTTGAGTATCAGCGCGTCCTCCATGTTGTATCCTCCGTAGCACGCTATCGCAACCACAACGTTCTGCCCTGCTGGCCTCCGGTCAAACCCAACGAGATCCATAACCTTCGTTTTTACCAGTGAAACCTGTGGGTAGTGCAGGAAATGCCCGCGGGTGTCCACCCTCTTGTGAATGCTTGTTGTCATCACGCCAAGGGCCTGCTTTGCCATGTTCGCCCCATAGGTATTCCTCGGTGACTGATTGTGCTCGGAGTACGGAACCAGAGCTGCGCTTATTCCAAGGATCACGAGGGGATGCACCTCGAGGTGCGTATGGTCATTTGTGAGCTCATCCTCAAAAACCGCAATATACGTGTTCTCCTCCTCATCAGCATCCAGATATTCCACTATTCCTCCGGCGATCAGGTCCCTCCATGCCATCGAACCGCTCTTGACCTTCTCTAGTATTTCCCCGGTGAGGCGTGACTTTCCATCCTCAACAACTATCAGCGGCCTTCTGACCCTCCCAGGATCCGTGTTTATCTTCACTTCCCTCGTGTCATCCCGATACACGACATTGACCTGCTCGCTTATCTCCCCCCTCCTGCGCATCTTTCTAAGCTCAGATGCCAGCTCCAGTCCTTTTTCCGTTATCCCCACCAGACGCCCATTTATGTACACGCTTTCCTTGTCCTTCCGCTCGCTTCCCTTCTCTATTTTCTCCACACCGAGCCTGTGGAGAACTCGCTCCACGGCTCCCTCGTCGGTGCCAGTGGAGATCTCAGCCAGTATTGCCAGATTTTTTACAAGCCCGCAGTTGGGTCCCTCCGGCGTCTCGCATGGACATATCCTTCCCCAGTGGGTCGGATGGAGGTCCCTGGCCTCAAAGTGGGGCTGGCTTCTGCTGAGAGGAGAGACCACCCTTCTGAGGTGGGAAAGCGTGGCTATGTAGTTGGTTCTGTCGAGGAGCTGACTGACGCCCGTTCTCCCCCCGGGCCAGTTTCCTGTGGCCAGCGCGTGTCTTATTCTTTCCGTGAGAACATCTGCTCTCGCGGCAGTTCTGACGTTCAGCTCCCTCCCCCTCGCGTGGGCCCGCTCGAGCTGATATTTTATATCCCTGGTCAAATTCAGAAAAGCAAGCCTGAAAACGTTCTCAAGGAGGTCCCCGGCCAGCTTCAGGCGCTTGTTTGCATAGTGGTCCTTGTCGTCCATATCCCTCTTTCCCAGCGCAAGCTCTATCACTAGCTCAGCCATTCTTCCGAGGTAGTACGCCTTGCTTATCCTGTCCTTAGGCTTCGATCCTATGTGCGGCAGAAGATACTTGTCAAGGACCTCCTTCGCGCGCTGGATTCTATAATCCCTCGTCTGCCCTATCGCCACCCTCTTGCCTATAACATCCAAGGCCTCCTCCTGGGTCCCAACCTCAACGGCCTCCTGCAGGTTCTCAAAGAGCTCCCTCACTATCTCCGGGTCCTCTGAAACCGCCTCAACTATCTCCTTGTCCTTCTCCACTCCCAGGGCCCTCATCAGAACTACAAACGGGATCTGCCCCGGGACTGCGGGAAATGATGCACGGAGCAGGCCGTCTCTTTTTCTCTCCACCAGCACAAGCGCCCTGAAGCCGCGGTGCGTTGAAAATACCTTCGCCACCTCCGTGCCCATGCGCTCGTCTCTCTCAACGAGAATCGTGTTGGCCGCAAGGTCCTCCTGCGCAACAATTACCCTCTCAGACCCGTTTATTATGAAATAGCCACCTGGATCGAGCGGGTCCTCACCGGCCGATATGAGCTGCTCCTCGGTCAAACCGTGAAGTTTGCATATTTTGGATTTCAGCATCACTGGGAGCTCTCCAATGTACACCTCCACCGGTGGACCCTCCCTTCCCTTCTCCACAACCGACATCTCAAGATAAATTGGGGACGTGTAACTCAGATTTCTGAGCCTTGCCTCGGAGGGATATATGGACGGATTTGAACCATCTGCCTCCTTTATTGATGGTGGATATAGCTTGACCCTCCCAAACTTCACGTACACCCCGGGTATGTCCAGCTCTATGCCACCTATTTCGTCTATAACCTGCTGAATGCCATGATCAATAAAATCGTTATATGAATCGAGATGCTGACGGACAAGCCCCTTCTCCTTTATGAAGGCCTCAACAAGTGGCCAGGTGTCCAATCTCTCATCCCTCCACGACGTACCTGTACGCGATGGCTTTACCGGCGGTCGGGCTCTTTCTCGTGATCTTCAGGACATCCCCGGGCTTTGCGCCAATGGCCTTAACCACCGGATCTGAGGACTTGATCATGGGGAGATGATAAACCGTTATTTTGTACTTTTTCAGGAGTTCCTCCACTTCCTCCTTAGGCATCACCTCATGCTTTGGCACGAGCACGTGCCCCGTTATGTCCAGCTCCTCCGCCATGCTTTTACCCGCGTTCGCGACGGGCCCGGCGGGATTCGAACCCGCGACACCCGGCTTAAAAGGCCGGTGCGCTGGCCAGACTGCGCTACGGGCCCCTATAAAGCGGTGTAAAATCTCCTTTTATCCCTTTCGTGATTTTAAATCGTATAAAGTACTTTTAAGCTTTTCTGAAACGCGGAATGTCCGACATGCGGGCAAGCTTGCATAGACATTAATAAAATTCCTAATGACGGCGCCCTGGTTCGCCACATCAAGTGGCGCCCATCGGCGGAGCATTCCGCTCCTTGGCCGGGATTTGAACCCGGGGCGGAGCCTCGACAGGGCTCCATGTTGGTCCGGACTACACCACCAGGGCACCAGTTTAGAACTAGTAACATGGAACTTAATACCTTTAACGGGACCTCATCGCTACCACATTTTAGTGGTTGGCAGCGTATCTGGCTTCCCGCCGGCTCGCGCACGGCAGTACAACCAAGATCGCTGGCGGGCTTAACTTCCGGGATCGGACGAGACCGGGTGTTTCCCCGCCGCTATGGCCGCCAACCAACAAAAAATGTGATATAACTACGTTAAAAGGATTGTCAGTGGTCCCGCGGGCCGGATTTGAACCGGCGACATTTACCGGAATCGTCTGGATTCTGTCGGTTTCGGCTCGGGTCTACAGCCGACCACTCTACCAGGCTGAGTTACCGCGGGACCAAAATAAAGGTTAATCTCCAAATTCTTAACTTTACCGCCGGGAAGTCCCCTTCCGAAAGGGAGAGGATGAGAGGCGGAACGCATACATATTTGCCCATCCAAGCTAAAGGCGACGGGACGCCCAGGGAACCTGGGTCTGCGTAAAGCGGTTCCCACAGGCCGTTGCCTTTCCCGTCGGGTATGGCCTGTGACACCAGCCCGAAAGGGCGGTCGCAGGAAGCCCCCTGCGAAAGCTGGGGGTAGTTCACAGTTTCATCTCACAAATGCATGGAGTCTCCGTATAGCATCCAACTTCTCCATCTTACCTATACGCGCAGACTGGGCCGCACCTTCCAGTATTTCTATCGTTTTCTGATAAGTTGCCCTGTCAACGGGATATGGGATTCCATCCTTTCCCCCGTGAGCAAAACTGAATTTGACGGGGTCCTTCCATGAGGGTGATTTTCCATATATCAATTCTGAAATCAGGGCAAGGGCACGCACAGCCTTCGGACCAATTCCCCGAAGTGCAACAAGCTCCTCATAATTTTGTGGCTGGATCTCATACGCCCTCCGCAGCGCATTTAATGTCTCTTCCGTCAGCCTCGTTATCTCGTGATGAACCGGGAGCACGAGCCTCTTTACGGGAGGGGTGCAAAAATACTCCTCAATGGAGCGCTGCCTGGCCTCGCGGATATAAGGCAACAAACGGTCTGGGTTATCCCGCACAAGATCTACGCTGGCCTTCCTCGTCTCTTCGCTTTCCCGGGCGGTCATGTCAAGGACATTTGTCTCCTCACGATCCCCCACGATACCCGTATGCGGCTCATCGACAAAGCTCTCGACATCGAGGGAAAGCCAGTGGTAACGTCGCGCGAGAGTTCCATGCATGCCCTGCTGAACCACCGCCCACTCCCCGTCCTCGGTCAGGAAAAAGGAATGGTGGTAAAGCTGGTAACCGTCCTGCACGCATGCATTATCCACCTTCGCTGCCATACGGCTGGCGTACCTCAGCCGCTCTACCCTTTTCGACGAGAGCGAGAACACATCTGAAACTCTAGAAATTTCTTCAGGCGTGCGCTTCGATGTCCTCCCTTTTCCTCCGCACACCGCAATGCCGAACTCTGTGGGATCGATTGCCTCTTTCAGCGCACCGCAAACCGTGGTGGTCAGACCTGAGGAGTGCCAATCGAAACCAAGGACGCACCCAAAAGCCTGAAAGAAAAAGGGATCTCCTATCCTCCTCAGGAACTCTTCCCTTCCGTGCTCCAGAACTATTGCCTGGACTATCGCCCCGCCCAGCCGCTTCATCTTCTCAAAAAGCCAGGGCGGGCATCTCCCACCATGAAGGGGAAGCTCCGCTATGCCCGATCTCCTCATTCAGTCTACACTGACCTCATAAAAAAAATAAACCTAACCACCACTAGTCCAACGGTCTGACGCATCACGGCCGATTACTGCCAGGAGTCATTTAATCAGGTGATACCCAGCGGCCTTTTCCCGTGCCACGCGCTTCGCATAACCCTTGGACACCAGCTCCATCAGCGCGTTGTTCACCATTCCCTTTGGCATTTTTGCGGCGCGCATGATGTCGTCTGCCGTCTTCAGGGTTGTTGGTGCCGTGGCACCGAGCTTCTTCATTGCATCATAGACCTTCTGGGCATTTGGGGTAAGGTCTGTCATTTTATACCTCCTTTTTCATCCTTCATGCTTCAATTTAAAACATTCGGATACCGACTCTTTCCATGCATTTAAATTTTTAACGGAAAAGTTCTTCTTCCAACTTTTAACCCATCAATTTTTCCGTTCAGGTAATGCGCAGGTTTTCAGTGCCGGCGCATCTGGCGCTCTAATCACCGCCGTCGCACAGATTTTCCGGCGGAATTCGAGAAATTAAAAATTCTGAAACATTCCTCATTTCGGAATTTTAGTCGATAATTTTGTTTTTTGCGAAAAAATTCTCAGTATAACGCATACAGGCAGGCATTGTGGTACGATTCATTCTGTAAGTGGATTTCTGAGGCACGAGAGAACTCCTTCAACTCCTCAAATCACATTTGTTCGGTGACCCCTCTCCCCAAAATCCGCTTTAACAAGTTCTCAAATACCCTCTCCGGATGAAAATGAAGGCTGTAAAGGCTGTGAGGTTCAGGTACACGCCGACCGAGAGGGTGCGGGGTCTGATGGAGAGGTTCAGGGAGATGGTTAACGAGGCTCTCAGGATAGGGTACGAGAGGAAGCCGAGGTCCCGCTTCTCGCTCATAACCATGGCCTACTGCGAGCTGAAGCGCTACGGTCTCCACACCCACTACATACTGAGCGCGTGCGAGTGCGCATTCGCGATGCTCAGGAACAGGAGGTGGAAGAGGCTTCCCAGGGTGAGGAGGCCCTTCCTGAAGCTTGACAGCCAGACGTACGTGCTGAACTACATGCTCCTGAGGATACCTGAGAGGCCGAGGGAATTCATACTCATACCGCTGATTGGAGGGGAGTACCAGCTCTCCTTCCTGAGGAATCCTGAGCTGAAGAGGGGATCGGTGACGATAACGGAGAGGAACGTTGTCATCTCCTTCTCGGCTGAGAGGGAGGAGGTGGAGCCTGAGGGAGCGATCGCACTGGACCTGAACGAGAGGAACATCACCACCTCTGACGGGCAGAGGTACGACCTGTCCGAGGTATTCAGGATAGGGCAGACATACAGGCGGATAAGGTCCTCCATCCAGAGAAGGGTTCACAGGGACAGGAGAATTGCAAAGGGGCTCCTCTCGAAATACGGCTCGGCTGAAAAGGAGAGGAAGAAGCAGGCGCTCCACTCAATAACAAAGGAGATAGTGAGGAGGGCAAGGGAGGAAAGATCGGTCATAGTCATGGAGAGGCTCACGCACATAAGGAGATCCCACGCCAGGGGGAACGGTGAGGGAAAGAGGATGAGGGGAAGGATGAACTCGTGGTGCTTCAGGGAGATCCAGAGGCAGATCGAGTACAAGGCTGCGTGGGAGGGGATAAGGGTTGTGTACGTCAGGGCAGCGAACACGTCGAGGACCTGCTCGAGCTGCCGGAGCATCAACAAGAACCTGACGTGCGAGAGGGCCTGGACATGCCCAGCCTGTGGCGCCAGGCACGACCGGGACCTGAATGCAGCCCTGAACATAATGTCCCGGTACCTTGAGGCGGCTGCGGTTCGGCCGTGGGATGAAGGGCCGCCGCGTGAAGCGATGGTGCTGCGCGATGCAGTCAGCTGATGGCGGCAACCTCCGTGTCAGAAGCTCGGGGGAGAACCCGTTGAAATTATGTGAGATCATGCTGGACTCAGTTGGGGAGGCGTGCGGGGTTTTCGGGGCATTCAGCACCGACGGTTCTCCGGTAATTCCATACATCTACTGGGGGCTCATATCCCAGAACCATCGCGGGCACCATTCACACGGCTTTCTCACCTTTGACAGAGGGTTCCTGATCCACCATGGCCTCGGCCTTTTGCCACCGATAAGGGACCCCGTTACGAGGGAGGTTTTTGAGAGGCTGCGCGGGTCGGTAGGCATCGGGCACGTTAGATACGCCACATCGGGTAAGGATGACAAGCAGTGGCTCCTCAGGGACATCCAGCCTTTTGTTGTGGAGGACGGCGGCATCAAGATTGCCCTGGCGTACAACGGAAACATAGTGAACGTTGCGCAGCTGAGGAACGAGCTCAGGCTTGAGTTTGGAAATCTTTCCGCGTCCTCTGATGTCGAGCTGATAAGCAAAAAGCTTGTGCAGGGGCTGAGGAGGGGCATGGACCTGAGATCATCGGTCGAGGCATGCATGAGGGAGGTCGAGGGGGCGTTTTCCGTTGTCGGCCTGACCCAGGACGGTGAGCTGTTCGCCTTCAGGGATCCCCTCGGGATAAGGCCCCTCTGCTACGGGCGGAGCGATGACGGCAGCGTCCTCGCGGTCTCTTCTGAAAGCGTCGGGCTTGACATCAACAACCTTCGCTACGAGTCAGAGGTGAGGCCCGGGGAGCTGCTGGTCTGGTCCGGAGGTGAACTCAGGCGGGAGCGGCTCGTGAAATCCGAGAGGAGGGCCTTCTGCGGGTTCGAGTTCGCCTACTTTGCCAGGCCCGACTCAATTCTGAACGGGACGGAAAAGCCGGTTTACAAGATAAGGGAGGAGTTTGGAAGGAATTTGGGAGCGGAGGACGTAGACATAAGGAAAAAGGTTGACGTCATCGTTTCCATACCGGAGACCGGCGATGATGCCGCCTACGGACTCCACGAGCAGACAGGGCTGCCCTGGGAGCGGGCCCTCAGGAAGCACCGCTACGTGACTGACCGCGCATTCATAACTAACGAGAGGGAACGGGAGATGATCATCATGAAGAAGCTGAACGTCGGGGAGGCCATAAGCGGAAAGAGGGTTGCGGTCACCGAGGACAGCATAGTGAGGGGCGACACATCGAGGAGGATAATAAAGAAGATGAGGGAAGCCGGGGCCAGGGAGGTCCACATGTACATCACCTTCCCCCGCATAATCTCGCCCTGCTTCTATGGAATCGACATGGCAACGTTCGGCGAGCTGATAGGGGCAAAGCACGATGAAAGGGAAATAGCCAGGCTGATAGGGGCGGACAGCGTGCACTATCAGTCGATAGAGAACTTCGTGAGGGCAACCGGTCTGAGGATGGAGGACCTCTGCCTCGGATGCCTCACCTGCCGGTATCCCACGCCCCTTGCCCAGAAGCTTGCAGACGAGATGAGGGCGAGATACGAGAGTGGAGAAAAGGAGTCCGGGAGGATTTATGAGTGCGGGTGATTTCATCAGGTTCACTGGCGCCGGAACGGCTGCGCACCGTTCCCGGACAGTGTCGGGAAATGCTCCACGCTGGTATATATACCATGCCGGGGATGAGTGGGCAAGGATGAACAGAGTTTGGCGGTGAATCGGGTTGAGAAAGTTTGATCCAAAGTCCTTCATCGGTGAAAAGATCGAGTGGATCAGGGCAGAGGTCGGTGAGGAAAGGGCAGTCGTGGCCACCTCCGGAGGGGTGGACAGCACCGTCACGGCAGTGCTCGGGCACAGGGCGATAGGAGACCGGCTCGCGGTGGTTTTTCTCGACGACGGACTCATGAGGAAGGGCGAGCCTGATCAGGTCAGGAGGGTGATGAAACGGCAGGGGATCGAGCTCAGGATCCACGACGTGAGCAGCAGGTTCTTTGCGGCGCTGAAGGGGAAGGTGGATCCGGAGGAGAAGAGGAAGGCGTTCCGTGAGACTTTCTACGAGACATTTGCGGATGTGGCGAGGGAGTACGGCGCGCGGTGCCTTTTGCAGGGCACGATAGCCGCCGACGTGGTCGAGACAAGGGGCGGCGTTAAAACGCAGCACAACGTTCTCGAGCAGATAGGAATTCACCCGATGGAGAGATACGGATACAGGGTAATCGAGCCCCTCCTCGATCTCTACAAGCCGCAGGTCAGGGAGGTTGCGAGGGCTCTGGGGCTGCCGAGGGAGGTCTCAGAAAGGAGGCCGTTTCCCGGGCCCGGGCTTTCCATCAGGGTACTTGGTGAGGTGACGCCCGAAAGGGTGGGGATGGTTAGGGAGGCAACCAGCATCGTTGAGGAGGAGACGAGGGACATTGACTGCTTCCAGGCATTTGCGGTGCTCATGAGCGACAGGGCGACCGGGGTGACCAGGGATGGAAAGAGGAAGTACGGTGAGATAGTGGTTGTTCGGGTTGTGCGGTCCTCCGACGCGATGAGGGCGGATGCGGTGGAGCTGCCCTGGGAGGTCATGAAAAGGATTGAGAGGAGGATACGCGAGAGGCTCCCCTCTGTGACGCACGTCCTGTACGACCTGACCGGGAAGCCGCCGGCCACAATAGAGTTTGAGTAATCTACATATACGCCCCCTGCCAAGTTTTTCCGGGAATATGACCAGGGTTGTGATAACCGCGGTTGGAACGGACAGGATCGGGATAGTTGCGGGCATATCAAACGCCATCGCGAGAGCGGGTGCAAATATAGAGGACCTGACCTCCTCACGCCTGGAGGACAAGTTCGTGATGCTGATCGTCTGCGACCTGAGGAAGAGCAGCTTTGAGGAGCTCAGGAGGGCGGTGACGGCGGCCGGGGAAAAGCTGGGAATGAGCGTAGTGGTTCAGAGGGAGGAGATATTCAGGGCAATGCACCGGGTCTAGGTGGTCCCTTGAAGTTCACTGCGGAGGAAATCCTTGAGACTTTCAGGATGCTTCACGTTGAGAGCCTTGACGTGCGGTCGGTGACGCTTGGGATAAGCCTGCTTGACTGCGTCGGCGAGGACGGAAGGAGCACGGCATCCAGGGTGGCGGGGAAGATACGGGAGGTCGCGTCTGGCTTCGTTGGCGCTGTGAATGCGGTTTCGAGCGAGTTAGGTGTTCCGATAACACACAGGAGGATAGCGGTTACCCCGGTCTCGCTTATACTGGGCAGCTCTCCGAGGAGGAGTGATGCCCTTGCCATAGCGCTCGCCCTCGAAAGATCAGCGCGCGATGCCGGGGTGGACCTGATAGGCGGATTCGGAGCCCTGGTGGAGAAGGGAATCACGAGGGCGGATTCCGTCCTCATGGATACAATACCCCAAGCGCTCTGCAGGACCTCGAGGCTTTGTTCGGCCGTGAACGTGGCAAGCACCAGGGCGGGCATAAACCTGAACGCGGTCAACGTCATGGCCTCGAAGGTGAAGGAGACCGCCGAGCTGACAAAAAAGGAGAACGGAGCCGGATGCGCCAGGCTCTCCGTCTTCTGCAATGCTCCGGGAGATAATCCCTTCATGGCAGGCGCGTTTCACGGCGTTGAGGAGGGCGAGGCGACGGTTAACGTGGCGATAAGCGGCCCCAGCGTGATAAGGGCAGCGGTCGAGGCATGCGGCGGGAGCGTGGATGAGCTCAGCGACGCGATAAAGCGCGCGGCTTTCAAGATGACGAGGGTCGGGGAGCTCGTCGGAAGGGAGGTCGCAAGGAGGATGGGCGTTGGGTTCGGGATAGTCGACACATCCATAGCCCCGACCACGGCTCCCGGCGACAGCATAGCGGAGGTGGTGGAGAAGATGGGGGTGGAGAGATGCGGTGCGCCGGGAACCACGGCCGCTGTTGCCATGCTCGTCGACAGCGTTAAGAAGGGCGGGATGATGGCGTGTACCCGCGTGGGAGGGCTGAGCGGTGCCCTCATTCCGGTCACTGAGGACGGGGGGATGAGCCGCAGGGTGGCTGAGGGGTGCATGACCCTTGAGAAGCTTGAGGCGCTCACAAGCGTCTGCTCAGTTGGCCTTGACATGATCTGCATACCGGGTGACACGGATGTCTGGACCATCGCAGGGATGATCGCGGATCAGGCGGCGATAGGCATCATAAACGACAAGACCACCTCCGTGCGGGTGATCCCCGTGCCAGGGAAGAAACCGGGTGACACTGTTGACTTTGGGGGCCTCTTCGGAAAGGGGGTGGTCGTTGAGGTGCCCCGCTGGTCCCCGGCCGGGTTCCTGAGAAGGGGCGGTCAGATAAGCAGGGCGGCAAGGAGCGCCAGAAACTGATCTCAGGCGTGGCTCACGGCTATAACCCTTATGATATCGCTCACATCCTCGCAGAAGTCAGCCACGTTTTCCATGTTGTCCGTGAGCTCCTTCAGGAGCAGGGAGAGTCCTATGTCCTTCACCCTCTTGTACCACTTCATGAGCTCGGGCATGAGCTCATCCGCCCTCAGGTCGTCAACCATCTCCTCGTACTTCTCAACCTCATGAGAGAGCTCAATCGCCTCCCTGCGGTCCTTCGTCAGCGAGAGGAATGACTTCTGCATCGCCTCGGCCGCACTGACCAGCTCGTCCGCGAACTTTTTCAGGATCTCCCCCAGTTTCGGCGGTATCTTTTCGGGGTCCATCATTCCACACTTTCGCGCGGCCGCCTTGGCGTTCGCCGCCACCTCGTCGGCAGTCATGGTGAGCCTGATTATCTCATCCCTGTGAATCGGGTGAAATATCCCCACGCTCAGCTCCTCAAGTATCTTCCGCTTGAGCTCATCCGCAGCGCGCTCCGCGTTGAAAACCGCCTTGAAGCCAGCCCCCTGTTTTTTTCTGTCTTTCTCCAGGAATCCCTCAAGCGTGTTCTTGAGCCCGGTGACCGTGTCCACGACCTTCTTCATGTGCTCGCCGCATATCTCCAGGATCTTCTTCTCCCTGGCCTCTCCTATCCACACAAGGGGACCCTTTGCGCTCACGCGATCACCACCAGATTTCTAAGTAACCAGAATGATCCCATGCTTATTAATGCTACGCAGGGCAGGGTCGCGATCCAGAACCCCAGTATCTTGCCGACGGTCTTCCTGTCGATGCCTCCGATCCCCCTCATTGCAAGTCCGACGCCTATTATCGAGCCAACGCTGGAGTGGGTGGTTGACACGGGTATGCCCAAACCGACGAGGAAAGCGGGCAGCACCGTGAAGAGGAAGATCACCAAGGCGTTCGAGAACTCCCCCGCGGCGCCGCTCACGGGATCAAGCCTGGTGACCCTGTACGCGGAGGTGGCAACCACCTTGTGCCCCCACTTCAGCCCTCCGATTGCTATCCCCGCTGCCCCGAGCAGTGAGAGCATGAACATCACGTCCGACGTGGGCATGTGGCCGATGATCTTCTCCGTCGGCGTGATGAATACCCCCGTGGTGTTTGCCATGTCGTTCGCACCGAAGGAGAACGCGGAGAAGCAGAGGGAGATTATGAGAAGGTATGAGAAAGATTTCATCGGGTTGAATCCGTTTCCCGACCGCCTTTTAACCATGCGGGCCGCGATCAGGGAAACGAGGAGGGAGGCGAGGAATCCGGCGAGGAGCGTTATCTCCAGGCCGATCTTCAGCAGCCTCCCGAGGACGGAAAGCAGAACTATAAAGCTGATGACAAATGCAAACGAGGAGATGAGGATGACGTAGCCCCGCTCCTCCTTCGTCCTCGCGATGTACCACCTGAAGAACCTGTACATCCCGTTTGCCAGCGTCATCGAGGAGAGGGGAGCAACTATGAAAGCGATCACCACCATGAGAAGAACGTTCCAGTTGATGGCAGCGGGACAGTAGACCAGTCCGAAGCCAAGTATCCCGCCGACAACCGAGTGAGTCGTTGAGACGGGCATCCCCCTCCAGGTGCTGAAAACTATCCATATGACAGCCGAGGCAACCGCGGTGAAGCTGCCGGCCGCAACCGCCTCGAGGCTCATCGTTTCCCTGGGTATCAATCCCCGGTCCACCGTTTTCATGACAAAGGGACCTATGAGTATACCTCCGGCAGCCGCGAAGATCGCGAAGAGCACCAGGGCCTTCCTTATCGGCAGCGTGCCAGAGCCGACCGTGCAGTCTGTGGGGTTGGACGCGTCGTTCATCCCGAGTGCCAGAGCCATCAGAAACGAGAGAACCAGTCCTATTGCGTAGACCAGCAGTTCAATCATTCGCCGCCTCCCCGATCCAGTCCTCCCCTTTAAGGTCTTGGAAAGCGGTTATATAGATTGCCCATCTACTTTACATAGACTATATAGGTGCACGTGCATGGCGGAGGAGATAAGGAAGATCCAGCGCACCGGGGGCTCCACGTTCACGGTCTCCCTTCCGAAGGAGTGGGTGTCGGAGATGAAGCTGAAACCCGGTGATCCGCTTTACATAAGAACACTGGACAATGCCTCCCTTGTGATAACACCCGGACCCCCGCGGCATGAGGGTGACGCTGGGGAGGCCGTGATACGGATATCCTCAAAGGATGATCCGCACACTATAGCACGCAGGCTGATCTCCCTTTACCTGATAGGATACAGCGTGGTGAGGATTGTTTCCGGGGATGGCAGGATAACGCCGGCCCAGAGGAACGTCGTAAAGGGGTGCGCGAAGGGTAAGCTCGTGGGCGTTGAGATAATCACAGATCAGCCGGATGAGATGGTGCTCAAGGTTTTGGTCAGGCATCCGGATCTCTCGGTCAGGGATGCGCTGAGGAGGATGGCCATGATTTCGTCCTCCATGCTCAGGGACGCGATTGCGGCGGTCAGGGCGCTGGACCGGAGGCTCGCTGCTGAGGTGATGGCCATGGATGATGAGGTTGACAGGTTCAGCATGTACGTGATAAGGCAGCTCAAGGCCGCGGTGGATGACAGGAGGCTGATAGGCGAGGTGGGCCTGAGAAGGCCGAGGGATTGCCTCGGGTACAGGCTCATCGTTAAGAGCGTGGAGAGGATAGGCGATCATGCCGCAGCAATCGCAGAGAATCTGGGAGCGATTTCGCGTCCAGTGGACCCCGAGCTCATGAGGGGCATGGAGCAGATGGGCGATTTCGCGATGAGGACGTTCAATGCGGCGATCGGCTCCCTCTTCAACGAGGACGGGGGCTCTGCAGAGGATGTGATACTCGGCGCCGAGAAGATAGGGGATGTTGAAAGAAGGCTTGTCGCGCTGATGAGCACCTCTGCAAGGGGGGCAGAGCACGCCGCCCTCAGGCTGATGCTCGAAAGCCTCAGGAGAGTTGTGGAGTACAGCTGCGACATCGCCGAGGTTGTCCTGAACCTGACATCGGAAGGTCTGATCGCGAAACGCGAGGTTTAATTCCTTCGCGTCATAGTTCTTTCGTGTGAGCATGCCCGGACGCATAGATTTCCAGAGGTGGTTCCAGGAGGCCAGGTTCCGCAGCCCCCTGTGCGGGTTCTCCGAGGTGAGGCAGCTCATCGAGATAAGGAAAGACCCTCTGACCGGAAGGCTGTGCAGGATCAACGTGGAGAGGGCCAGGAGGCCGAAGCAGTCACCTGTTGAGTCCGAGGAGGTGAAGCGGGTGATACAGGAGTCGAGGGGCGGATGTTTTTTCTGCCCCGAGAACCTTGAGGCAAAAACTCCAAAGCTTCCAGCGGAGCTGGGCGACAGGATAAGGGTCGGCAGGGCAACGGTCTTTCCGAACCTGTTTCCGTTCGGCGGCTTCCACGCAGTCGGGGTTTTCTCGGACGATCACTACCTTCCCCTCGACCGATTCACCCCGGAGATGATATACGACTGCTTTTCAGCGTGCATCAGGTATTTCCAGGCGGTTTCTCGCCACAGCCCCCAGGCGAGGTTCTGGCACATCAGCTGGAACTTCATGCAGCCAGCCGCCTCGAGCATAATACATCCGCATGTTCAGATACTCGCGGAACCGCTTCCCACCCCCTATCTTGATGAGCTGATGGCCAGGAGCAGGGAGTACATGGAGAAAAACGGCTCGAACTACTGGAGGGACGTTGTGGACGCGGAGAGGGGCGGCGAGAGGTACATCGGGAGAACCGGAAAAGTGCACTGGCTGGCGAGCTATGCACCACAGGCGAGCAGGGAGGTCACGGGAATCGTGGAGGGCGTTTCCTCGCTCGCGGGAATCGGGGAGGTGATGGTTGACCTGTGCGATGGTCTGTCGAGGGCCCTGAGGGGATACCATGAGATGGGGGTTAGGAGCATGAACTTCACGACATTCTCGGGACCATCCGACCCCGACATCTCTGAGTTTTACTGGCTTAACGTCAGGCTGATAAGCAGGCCCGCCCCGGCGCCGTTCCACATAAGTGACTGCGGGTTCATGGAGAGGCTTCACCTTGAGCCGGTGATAGAGGTGCTGCCTGAGGATCTCGCATCCTGGCTCCGGAAACTCTTTTTAGAATAAGCTTCAGTTCGCGGTTTTCACGGTAAGCTTTGTCCCTGTTTTTGGAAATTTCCGCCGGTGGCTGAGATGGAGATCAAACCCCGGATTGGAGCCGCAGTTGCCCCGCCAAAACGTGTCCGTCGCATGTTCAGGGCAAAATGATTTAAACGTTTTCGGCGTTTGGTAATTGGGAGGTCAAAAAATGAACATCCTGTACTTCTCATTCGAATACCCTCCCTTTTTCGTGGGGGGGCTGGGCACCTACGCGTATGAGGTGACCAGGCGGTTCGTGAGGACAGGGCACAGCGTGACGGTTTTCTCAAACAAGGTCGAGGGAGCCCCAACGAAGGAGATCGTCGACGGGGTTGAGGTCCACAGGCCGATAACCGTGGACGTGGCCGAGTTTCTGCCGGTAATAATGCCTGAGGAGGTCAAGCGCTGGCCGCCCGACTCCCAGAGGTACTTCTCAAACGTGCTCCTCTACAACGTTCTCTCAACTACCAAGGCTGTTAACCTCCTTGTGGAGGCCGAGGGAAGAAAGTACGACATGATCGCGGCCCACGACTGGCTTTCTGCGATGGCCGGAATAATAACCAAGAGGGCGATAAGGAGGCCGCTTGTGTTTCATCTTCACTCCGTTGAGGAGGGAAGGGTGGGTGATGGCTCCCCGTCGGTGAAAGCGCTTGAGAGGGCCGGGGGAAGGGCGGCGGATCTGATAATCACCGTGAGCTACGCCATGCGCAATCAGCTGATCTCGCTGGGATACGATGAGAAGAAGATAAGGGTGGTCTACAACGGGGTGGACGAGCAGAAGTACAATCCTGACAGGATTCCACCCGATAAAATTGCGGAGTTCAGGGAGAGTATCGGGGTGGGAAACGATCCGATGATACTCTTTGTTGGAAGGCTGACCTGGGTGAAGGGAGCGGACACACTTGTGAGGGCGATGCCGTCAATACTGAGGGAGGTCCCGAACGCCAAGCTCGTGCTCGTGGGGAAGGGCGATCAGGAGAACATGATAAAGGGGATGATCTCCCAGATGGGATTGGAGAACAGCGTGAAGACCGTTTTTAAATACGTTCCGGAGGAGGAGCGCATAATGTACTACGCGGCTTGCGACGTTGCGGTGTTTCCCTCAAAGTACGAGCCGTTCGGCATAGTGTGCACGGAGGCAATGAGCATGGGAAAGCCGGTGATCGTGGGCGCGAAGGGGGTGTCGGGCTTCAGGGAGCAGGTCGTGCCTTCAGGGCCCAGGAGGTGCGGCTCCCACATAAACCCGGACGACCCCGAGGACATAGCAAAATTCGTGCTTGAGCTCCTGAAGGACGAAAACCTGAGGAAGAGGCTGGGCAAGAACGCCAGGGAGAGGGTTTTGCAGGAGTTCACTCTTGACAGGGTCGTTGAGAGAACGCTGCACATCTACTGCCAGGCGGTTGCGGACTCCGGCCTGTAGGGTGATCGGGTGGAGATCGGCCCCTTCGGTGGCCTCGATGAGATGCTCTCGAGGGAGTGGATAGTGACAAACGGGCTGGGGGGATATGCATCATCGACGGTGGCAGGGATAAACACCAGAAGATACCACGGCCTGCTGGTCGCCCCCTTTTCGGACCCTCCTTTTGGCAGGATGATGCTGCTCCACGCGGTTCAGGATGAGATCTCCGGCGACGTTTCCCTTCCCCTATCGTCCGCAGAGTATCCATCGACGATATTCCCGGAGGGATTCAAAAATCTGGTGCGGTTCTCACTGGCGCCCCTTCCCACCTTTCACCACGAGTTCGGGGAGGTCAGGGTCAGGAGGACCATCTTCATGATTCACGGGAAGAACGCAACCGTTATCAGGTATGAGGTGGACAACCCGCGCAATCTGAGGCTCAGTCTCGTTCTCAGGCCCATCGTGACGTACAGGGACATACACTCCCTGCTCAGGGCTGGCCAGGTTCAGTTCCACCAGTGGGAGATGCCCAGGGGGGTTGAGATCTCGGTTTCAGAGCGCCCGGTTCTCATGATGGGATCGCCGGACATGTACTACGTGAGGTCAAGCCTCCCTGAGGAGCGGAGGTGGCACATCAACATCCTGCACAGGGAGGAGAGGGAGCGCGGATACGAGTTTCTGGAGGACGGTTACTGCCCGGGCTATTTTGAGGCGGAGTGCAGGTCATCCGCAAGGTTCACCTTCCTCGCCGTGGGGGGAAACGGGATCAGGCCGGTCTTCGACGAGCTGATGTACAGGCTCACCTGGGGGGCGGCTGGAGCGCAGGAGAGGGAGAAAAGGAGGCTGGAGGGGATAGTGAGGGAGAGCGGCCTGACCGGACTGGACCCGCTTCTGCGCGCCTCCGATTCATTTCTGGCTGACGGAAGGGTCATAGCCGGATACCACTGGTTCGGCTGCTGGGGGAGGGACACCCTCATCGCCCTCCCGGGCCTTACCCTTGTGACCCGCAGGTACGGTGATGCGAGGAGGATACTCCTGGACATGGGGTCGCGGGCCAGGAACGGACTGCTGCCCAACTGGTTCGACGACAGAAATGCGGAGTACGGCCCGATCGACATTTCCCTCCTCTACATCTATGCCCTCCACAGGTATCTCTGCTACACATACGACTTGGAGCTTGCAAGGCGCATGTGGGGGCTGCTCGTGGAGATAGTCGACTCCCTTGTGAATGGAAGATCCGAAGCGAGGGTGGATTCAGACGGCCTGATAGTAAGCGGGGCGAGAACCTGGATGGACGCCGTCGTGAGGGGGGTCGAGGTAACCCCGAGGAATGGAAAGGCGGTTGAGATAAATGCCATGTGGTACAACGCGCTGAGGAGCATGGAGGCAATCGGAAGGGCAATAGGCGAGGAGTTTCCATATGCAGGCCTGGCTGGAAAGGTGAAGGAGAGCTTTTCCAGGGTTTTCTGGAACGGAGAGGGGGGGTACCTGTATGATGTGGTCTCGGGGGATGCCGACCGCAGGATGAGGCCGAACCAGATATTCGCGGTCAGCATGCCATTCCCGGTCATCGAGGGGGAGATGGCGAGGGCGGTTGTCGAGGCCGCGAGGAGGAGGCTGCTCACAAGGGCCGGGCTCAGGAGCCTGGCGCAGGGCGAGCCGGGATACAGAGGGATGTGCGTCGGGAATCAGGAGGAGAGGGACCTCGCGTATCACCAGGGAACTGTCTGGAGCTGGCTCATCGGGCCCTTCATAACGGCGTTTGTCAGAACGGGTGGGAGCAGGGAGGATGCCCTGGGAATGCTTGGGTACCTGACCGGGCCGCACCTGCAGGAGGCCGGCTTGGGGACGATATCAGAGATATTTGACGGGGATGAGCCCCACCGTCCGCGGGGCTGCATCTCCCAGGCATGGAGCGTTGCGGAGATCCTCAGGGCTTACTCGGAGGACATACTCGGGCGGAGGCCGGAGTTCGAGGCGAGGTTGGCATGACCGAGATATGCCTCGGCTTTGAGGTGCACCAGCCATTCAGGCTGAACAGGAGGTTCACAGAGGAGATGGCGAGGGGGAAATCACCATCCGAGCTCCCCGATATCTACTTTGACAACTCCATGAACAGGGAGATATTCCTGAGGGTGGCGAGGAAGTGCTACCTTCCAGCCACCGGAATAATACTTGAGAACATTGATCGCTACAGGAGGGACAGAAAGAAATTCAAGGTCGCGTTCAGCCTCTCGGGGACGTTTCTGGAGCAGTGCATGCGCTGGGCACCGGAACTCCTGGACATCTTCACGGACATGGCGAAGACCGGATGCGCGGAGTTCCCGTGCCAGACATACTACCACTCCCTCTCCAGCATATTCTCCTCGGACAGGACCGAGTTCGTCGAGCAGGTTCAAATGCACAGAAGGAAGGTGGAGGAGCTCTTCGGCATGAGGCCCACGGTATTCGAGAACACCGAGTTCCTATACAACAACTCCATAGCAAGCACGATTGCGGCGATGGGCTTCAGGGGGATATTCACGGAGGGCGCGGAGAGGATACTGGGATGGAGGTCGCCCAACTTCGTGTACCGCGCCAGCTCCGCTGACATAAAGGTCCTCCTCAGGAACTACAGGCTTTCCGATGACGTGGCTTTCAGGTTCTCAAACAGGGACTGGGAGGGGTGGCCCCTCACCGCGGACAGGTACGCGTACTGGCTCGCCTGCACTCCCGGCACGTGCATAAACATATTCATGGACTACGAGACGATGGGAGAGCACCAGTGGCCTGAGACCGGGATTCACGAATTCCTCCGCTGGCTTCCGGGGGAGATCCTCAGGCACGAAAACCTGGAGTTCTCCACGCCATCCGAGCTGCTGAGGCACGAGCCGGTCGGGGAGATAGATGTCCACGACTTTGCAACGGTGTCATGGGCTGATGCTGAGCGCAGCACTAACGCGTGGCTCGGGAACGACATGCAGAGAACGGCGTTCAATCACCTGAAGGCCCTGGAGAGCTGGGTGAGGAAAGCCGGCGACCCGGAGCTCACGAGGATATGGAGGTTGCTCCAGACGAGCGACCTGATATACTACATGTTCGTCACTCCCGGGCCATCGGGCCTCGTTCACGGATACTTCAGCCAGCAGTTTCCATCTGAGGCCTTCTGGGTCTTCATGAGGGTCCTGTCTGACTTTTACACGAAGGTCTCAGAAAGGCTCGGATCCTCGGGCAGGCCGCTCAGGCTCCTCAGGCCGGTTCCCCCGGACAGGGCGTTTCACCTCTTTGAGGGAGGAAGATACATAAACCTCTCCGCACACAGCCTCCGCGAGCTCGCAGATGTGGTTAGGATCGCGCCTGAATCATCCCTCCGCGAGCATCTCGTTAATGGTGACGTCAGACGGTGGGTTGAGGAGACGATCGAGGACCGCGAGCTCGCCGCGAGGCTCGGGAAAAGGGGACTGGAGAATCTGAGGGGTGAACTCGTCCGGGAGCTGGAGCTCAGGCTAAACGAGCTTGAAAAGGTGAACAGTTACAATTTTTCAAATTCCGCCGGAAAAAATCGGCGCGATAGTGGTGATTAGAGCGCTAGGTGTACCCGGCACTGGAAACCTGTACATTAAAGCCCGGAAAAATTGATGGGTCAAAAACTGGGAGGCTGTTTGGGGCGGCATCAGAGAAGGAGAACCTTCTTTTTTATAATAGTATAAGTAGTTATAACGGGAGAAATGGGCGGAGGATGGCGATTTGAAGATAGCGCACCTGGCATGGGAGAGCCTGCACTCAGTGAGGGTCGGAGGACTTGCCACGGTTGTCTCCAAGCTTGCGGAGGAGACGGCGAAGCGCGGGCACGAGGTTCACATATTCACAAGGTGGACCGAGGGCTATCCCGAGTACGAGTACATAAACGGGGTTAACTACCACAGGTGTAAGTTCAATCCGGGCTCCAACATCCTTGAGATGTGCAGGAACATGTCAAAGGCGATGGTCTCATCCCTTCAGGAAACCGAGAGATACAGGGGAAGGTTTGACATAATCCACGGGCACGACTGGCACGTTGTCGATGCGCTCCACGACCTCAAGCAGATGGGGAGGAAGATCGTCATCACTTTTCACTCCACGGAGTACGGGAGAAACGGAGGGAGGTTTGGTGACTGGTGGGAGTTCGGGGAGATCTCCGGAAAGGAGTGGTACGGGGGATACATAGCCGACAGGATAACCACGGTCTCAAACGCCATGAAGAACGAGATCTCGTGGCTGTACAAGATTCCCACTGAGAAGATAGATGTCATCCCCAACGCGGTGGAGCCGAGGGAATATCAGATGCAGGTGGATCCGGGGAGGATCAAGGAAAAGTATGGGATACATCCGCTCGCACCAACCGTGGGCTTTCTGGGGCGCATGACGTACCAGAAGGGACCCGACCTACTCATGGAGGCGATACCCAGGGTGCTCGCGAACAGGTGGGACGTGAAGTTCATCTTTGCAGGGGACGGCGATGCCAGGATGTACCTTGAGCGGAGGGCCCACGAGCTCGGGGTTGCCCATGCCACAAGGTTCCTGGGATTTATCCCCTTCTGGGCGCACCTCGAGCTGCTCAACACGTGCGACATCATATGCATACCGAGCAGAAACGAGCCCTTCGGCATAGTCCTCCTCGAGGCCTGGGCGACCGGCAGGCCGGTTGTGGCGACCGAGGTTGGCGGGCTCGGGGAGAACATAGAGAACTTTGTTGATGGGGTTAAGGTGTACGTGAATCCCGATTCAGTCGCGTGGGGGATCAACTACCTTGTGAACAATCCTGGGGAGATGAAGCGGATATCGGCCGGGGCCCTGGAGAAGGTGAAGAAGTTCAACTGGCGCTCCACGATGGAGGCCCTGGCAAACACGTACCAGAAAGTCATGGGCTAGGGGCGCCCGCGCTGCTGGCTGGCTTTGGCTTCCTGAAGGTGAGCGCGGCGATGATCATCCCGAAGACCGAGATCGCGGCTGTTACAAGAAATGCGGAGTAGTACGTGCCGGTGCTCTGATAGATGTAGCCGGCGAGGGATGGGCCGATCAGCGCGCCGGCTCCGTATGCCGTGAACACGATTCCGTAGTTCACGCTCTGATGCTTCAGCCCGAAGAAGCTGGATGTGGCGGTCGGCGCTATTGCCAGCCACCCACCGAAGGTGAACCAGAGTATCGCGAATGATGCCAGGTATGGAACCAGCGTGGTTGACTGCGTCGCGGTGAGGGATGCTATGAGGATGAGCAGGAATGAGATGACGGCGCCCTTTTTCACCCCTATCCTGTCGCATATGGATCCGAAAGTCGGCCTCCCTATGCCATTGAAAACCGCGAAGAGGGATGTGGCAAGCGCGGCGGTGGCGGAGTCAAGCGCAACCACCTCCTCCCCGTATTTGGCCGCGAGTGAGATCGCTATGAAGCCGCCCATCGTTCCCAGCACGTAAGCCAGCCATATCCCGTAGAATGTAGCGGTTTTCACGATTTCGCGGGGGGCGAGGCTGATTCCCTCCCCGGTCTTCGCTTGGGCTGAACTCCCCGGCCCTTCGGGAAAGCGCAGCGGAATCGAGAGGAGCACAAGCGCTGCAAGAAAGGTCAGACCGAGATACGTGAACGTGTTCAGGACACCCGTCGCATCTATCATCGATTTTGCGAGCGGTGCGGTTATCAGGGGGGAAAGCCCGAAGCCCATCACAGTCAGTCCCACCGCAAGTCCCTTCCTCTCGGGTATCCATCTGCTGGAGACTGCTATCGGCACCCCGTAGACCATGCCCACTCCGGATCCCCCTATCACGCCGTATGTCAGGACCATCATCGGAAGGGATAACTGTGAGGATGTGAGCAGGCCTCCCAGCGCCCATCCCAGCCCCACCAGTACTCCCCCCAGGATCGCGGTATTTCTGGGGCCGAGCCTCTCCATCAGCTTTCCGCTTATGGGCATGAGTATCGCGAACATGAGGAGGAAAACCGTGAACGGGAGGGATGAGTCGAGCGAGTTCCAGCCGAGCGCATTCTCCAGCGGTTTCCTGAAAACGCTCCAGCTGTATATCGTCCCCAGAATTATGTTCATGAGGAGCCCTATTGCCGGGTACGCCCACCTTCTTCCAGAGATTTTTCCCTCAGAAGTCATCTTTTCAGATTGCACCCACGGTATTTAATGATAACGGGTGGCGGTTCTCCTCCAAGCTTCTGACCCGGAGGTTGCCGCCATCAGCTGACTGCATGGCGCAGCACCATCGCTTCACGCGGCGGCCCTTCATCCCACGGCCGAACCGCAGCCGCCTCAAGGTACCGGGACATTATGTTCAGGGCTGCGTTCAGGTCCCGGTCGTGCCTGGCGTCACAGGTTGGGCATGTCCAGGCCCTCTCGTACGTCAGGTTCTTGCTGATGCTCCGGCAGCTCGAGCAGGTCCTCGACGTGTTCGCCGCCCTGACGTACACAACCCTTATTCCCTCCCACGCAGCCTTGTACTCGATCTGCCTCTGGACCTCCATGAAGCACCACGAGTTCATCCTTCCTTCACCGCCTTTGCTGCCTTCATGTTCATCTGGAAATAGTATACGAGGAGGCATTAAAACGAATTTTGGGGAGAGGTCACCGGACAAACAGAGAGCTTTTTTTGTATTTTTAATTTTTCAAATTCCGTCGGAAAAAGTAGGTGCAACACCGGTGATTACAGCACTAGGTGAGCCCGGCACTAAAAACCTGCGCATTACCTGAACGGAAAATTGATTGGTCAAAAGTTTGAAGGAGAAACGGAGGTTCGATACAGCCATATATGGGACCCGAGCGCAGTTTATTGGAAGGAAAATGTTTGTGAAATACATAAGGGATCCAGTCCACGGCTACATCGGCATGACGGATGTGGAGAGGAGGGTGATAGACACCCCGGTCGTTCAGAGGCTCAGGGGAATAAAGCAGCTCTCGGTCGCCTCGGTCGTTTATCCCGGGGCGGAGCACACAAGGTTCTCGCACTCGGTTGGCGCAATGCACGTTGCCGGGATGATGGTCGATGCGCTTTCGAGGACCGCGGACATTTCCGATGATGAGAGGCAGCTGATCAGGCTAGCAGCGCTCCTTCATGACGTTGGCCACGGTCCCTTCTCCCACTCGTCCGAGGAGATACTGGTGAAGCACAGGGGCCTGAATCACGAGGAGCTCGGGAAGCTCGTGATAACGAAGAGCGAGCTGGCTGACGTCTTGAGGGGGTGCGGCTATGAGCCCAGGGAGATCGTGGGGCTGGGAGCAAAGGCGAGGGGGAAGAGGTACATGAGGCAGGTCATATCGAGCCAGTTCGACTCCGACAGGATGGATTTCCTCGTGCGCGACTCGTACTTCACGGGAGTCGAGTACGGGAAAATCGACATAAGCAGGATCGTGCAGGCAATGGAGGTCGTTGACGGGTCCATAGCGGTTGACCTGAAGGCCCTCTATGCGCTTGAGGCATTCATGATAGCCCGTTACGAGATGTTTCTGGCGGTTTACTACCACCACGCCGTGAGGGCGGCGGAGATAATGCTACACAGGGCGATGGAGAGCGTCCACGACATAATAGGGCTCACAACGTTCGGTGACATCAGCGAGTTCCTGGAGCTCGACGATTCCCTGATCATGAGCAGGCTCAGAGCCCTGGGTAAGGGGGAGCGCGGAAGGGAGGTCGATGTGGAGAGGGCGAGGAGGATGGTGGAAATGCTCTCCGGGAGGAAACTGCTTAAGCCGGCGTACCAGCGCGCGGTGCACGTCAGCGATCCGTTCGTGGCCAGGCTTCTCGGCGAGGAGAGCGTCAGGCGGCAGAACGAGGAGGAAATAGCCAGGCGCGCGGGGATATCGCCTGACATGGTGTTCGTCGACGTCCCAACCCTTGCATCGGTTCCCCTCTACCCCCGCGAGGCGGATCCCATGGAGATACAGGTCTTCTCCACCTCGGGCGGCCGCAGGACCGTCTCAAGGCTGTCAGAGCACTCCAGGCTCGTGAACGTGATGAGGGGATACACCGATGTGATCAGGGTTTACACGTTTCCGGAGCACAGGGAAAGGGTGGAGCGCGCGACCTCCAGGGTCTTCAGGATCCAGCCGCTTTCCGCGAGGATAAGCATGTAGCCCGCCGGGGGATCTTCAGGGCCCTGGCGACAACCTCCCTTATCCTCCCCTGCACCTCCTCCTTGGGCCCCGATGTGTCTATCACGGTCAGCCCCTCCTCCCTCGCCAGCTTCAGATAGTTCCTCCTCACCGCGCCCTGAAATCCGGACGAACGCTCGAAGAGATCCGGCCCCCTCGGTTTAACCCTTCTCATGGTCTCGCGGGTTGGCGCATCGAGGATTATTGTGAGATCCGGCCTCGGCACGTGTCTGTTCAGCTCCCTCACAAAGTCCTCGGGCACGCCCCTGGCCGGCTGATAGGCTAGCGATGAGTGAACGTATCTCTCGCTTATGACGATCATCCCCCTCCTGAGCGCGGGTTCTATTATTCGGGAAACGTGGTGTGCCCTGTCGGCCGCGAAGAGGACCGCCTCAGCCTCAGGGGGCAGCGTGATCCTTCCCCCCAGGGCCTTTTTTATCGTGGTCCCGAAAACGCTGTTTGTGGGCTCCTTTGTCAGCAGGACCCTCATACCCATGGAGCGGAGCCATTCCGAGAGCAGCCTGGCGTGGGTTGACTTGCCGCACCCGTCGGGCCCCTCAAGCGAGATGAGCATTCCGCGCAACCTTTTACCCAGTTGAGATGTCTCCGGCGGATATTTAGGATTGCGCCTCAGCCGCTCGGAACCGGGAGGCAGAGGATGAACACGACCATGGCCGCAATACCCAGCAGCACGTGCTTTCCAGAAACCCCAGAGACATCGTCGAGCGCGCCCTGGTGGGGCATCCTGAAGAAAAGGAGGATCAGGAGCCCCCAGAACCAGAAGGGCATTTCGGGAAGGAATATCCCGGTCACGAAGAGCCCGAGGCCCATCGCAGTGGTGAGCGATTGATGCGTTTCCCTTCTCATGAGCCCCCTCGCAACGTGCCCGCCGTCCAGCTGGCCCGCCGGGATCAGGTTGAGCATGGTTAGCAGCATCATCACCCACCCCGAGAATATCAGGGGGTTCATCCTGATCATCCCGGGGATGGAGCCGAACGCGAGCAGCTCCATGAGCGCGAATATCACCGGAACGAAGACGAGCGAGACCCCCTCCGGATCCGGAGCCGACATCGAGATCCCGGCCGCAAGCACAAGAACCGCGGCCCCGAACCCGGCGAGCGGCCCGGCCACACCCATCTCTATCAGCGATTCACGGGTCGGAATGGGGCTCTTCACATTTATTATCGCCCCCATCGTGCCCAGGAGGTTGGGCGCGGGTATGAAGTAGGGCAGCGTTGATTCCACCCCGTTCCTCATCGCCACGAGCTTGTGCCCGAGCTCGTGCACCCCCAGCATCAGCATGAGCGAGGCCGAGAAGAGCGCGGCATCCCCCACGTCGCCGAAGATGAAGAAGTAGCCGGCAAGAAAAGTGCTCCCGCAAGTCAGAAGCAGAAGCAGGACGTTTATCAGGGGATTGCTGGGTCCCGGCCTGGGATACCTCAGCACGATCAGCCTCAGGGTTCCATTTTTTTCCCGCATCACCGGCACGTATCCCGCGGGCCTGAGCTTTTTCAGAAGCCCCCTGAAGGCTTCTTTCGGGTTCTGGGAGCACACCTCCGCCTCAACCGCATTCTCCCTGGTGATGAAGTCGACCAGCTGGAACTGGGAGTTGATCTCCGAGAGCACGCCCGAGAGCCATCCAGGCATCTCGGGTGGTTTTACCTCCATCTCCCTGCCGCACTTCGGACATTCACCCGGGAGGACCTCCCCCACTTCCCTTTCGGACATCCTGTGATCGGAGTAACCGCAGCTCCTGCACTCAAATCTTCTGGCCGGAATTCCCGTGGTATCATCCTCTGCGCTATACTCCGCCCCACGGCCTGTAAAGCGTATGCTTCACGCCGAGAACCTCCAGTATTCTTCCGGCGATGTAGTCCACTAGGTCCTCAACGGTTTTCGGGCCGTGGTAGAAAGCCGGTGAGGCTGGAAGAACGGTTGCCCCCGCGCGTTTGAGCCTGAGCATGTTCTCGATGTGTATGAGGTTCAGCGGGGTTTCCCTCGGGACGAGCACTAGCGGCCTCCCGCTCTTCAGCATCACGTCCGCCGCTCTCGATATTAGGTCCGAGGTAATGCCGTTTGCTATCGCACCCATTGTCTTCATGCTGCACGGCACTATCACCATTCCGTCCACGGGGCACGAGCCGCTGGAGATCGGTGCGGTGAGCTCGTCCGGTTCATAGGATCTCGTGGCGATCCTCTTCAGGTCTCCGGCGTTCATGCCCATCTCAAGCCTGAGTATGGTCTCAGCAGCCCTTGAGACCACGAGGTCGGTCTCTATCCCGAGATCAGCGCAGGCCCTGAGGAACCTCACCCCATAGATTACCCCGCTGGAGCCGGTCACGGCCACAACGAGCCTCATCTTCCATCACTCAGCTCCGGCCACCCTGCGGGCAATGGCATCGCCCACCTCTGAAGTGCTGGCGCTTCCACCCAGATCCCTTGGAAGGACCTTGCCCTCCCTGAGGACATCGGCGACCGCTCCCTCAACCTTTTCAGCGCCCACGTTCTCACCCAGAATTTCCAGCATGAGTGAACCCGCCAGAATAGTTGCGATCGGGTTCGCAACGTTCTTCCCAGCGTACTTCGGCGCGCTTCCGTGGATGGGCTCGAACATGCTGATTCCCCCGGGGTTTATGTTTCCGCCAGGCGCAATCCCGAGCCCGCCCTGAATCATTGCCGCGAGGTCGGTTATTATGTCACCGAACATGTTTGGGGTCACGACCACCTGATACCACTCAGGATTCTTCACGAACCACATCGTTATCGCGTCCACGAACGCGTACTCGGTCTCGATGTCGGGGTACTCCCTCGCAACCCTCTCGAATATCTCTCTCCAAAGCCCGTATGCATGCGTCAGCACGTTTGCCTTGTCCACCGATGTCACCCTCTTCTTTCCCTTGGCCCTGGCAAGCTCGAAGGCGTACCTGATCGCCCGCTCCGCTCCCTTTCTGCTGATGACGCCGATCTGGTAGGCTATCTCGTCCCCATCAACCTGAAGGTCAAGCCCGAACTTTGCCCTGTATATCGTCCGCGCAACCTCCAGCTCCGCCCTGGACCTTCCGGGCCCCGCCCTTCCCCCCATCCCTATGTAAAAGTCCTCTGTGTTCTCCCTCACCACGTAGAAGTTGATGTGCTCCGGACCCTTCCCCTGGAGCGGGCACCTGACGCCGGGGTAGAGCTTCACCGGACGGAGGTTGATGTACTGGTCGAAGTGAAAGCGAAGCGCCAGCAGGATGCCCCTCTCCAGCACTCCGGGCTCAACCCTCGGGTCCCCCAGTGCACCCAGGTAGATCGCGTCAAACTTTGAGAGCTCCCTCAGCCCCTCCTCGGTTATGAGCTCCCCCGTTCTAAGGTAATGTTCGGCCCCATAGGGAAACTCGTGAAACTCGAGTTCAAGACCTGGAACAGCATCGGATGCCGCCCTGAGGACCTTTACTCCCTCCCTGATCACCTCGGGCCCTATTCCGTCACCCGGTATGACCGCGATCCTGTGTCTCATGCCCGCACCTTTCGCGTCCCTTCTCCAGGTGGTGGAAACTGCGGCATCACTCTTTTCCCTCGAGCTTCCTTATAACGGCGTCGGCCATCTCCCTGGTGCCAGCCGCCGTCGGATCGTCCGGACTCTCCTTCAGATCATACGTGACGTATCTCCCCTCAGCTATGACATCGGCCACCGCCCTCTCCAGCCTCTCCGCCTTTTCTTCCTCGCCTATGTGCCTGAGCATCATCACGCCGGAGAGTATTGCTGCGGTTGGATTCACCTTGTTTTTCCCGGCGTACTTGGGTGCGCTGCCGTGAGTTGGCTCGAAGACCGCAAACTCGTCCCCGATGTTCGCACCCGGCGCCACCCCCAGCCCCCCGACCAGCCCCGCGCAGAGGTCTGAGAGTATGTCGCCGTAGAGATTCGGTGCCACTATGACATCATACAGCTGCGGCTTCTGGACCAGCTGCATGCACATGTTGTCCACAATCCTGTCCTCGAACTCGATGTCCGGGAACTCCTGGGCCACCCTGCGCGCGGCCTCCAGGAAGAGCCCGTCCGAGAATTTCATTATGTTTGCCTTGTGAACTGCGGTCACCTTCCTCCTACGGTTTTCCCTCGCGTACCTGAACGCGAACCTCACTATCCTCTCGGACCCGGAGCGCGAGATGGCCTTCAGGCTTATTCCCGAGTCCTCCCTCACGCTCCCCCTCCCCTTTTTTGACACGAATTCTATGAGCTCCCTTGTTTCGCGCTCACCCTCGGCGAACTCCACCCCGGCGTAGAGGTCCTCAGTGTTCTCCCTTATTATCACCAGATCCACCCCCTGATGGCTGGACCTGACGCCGGGATACCACCTGCACGGACGCACGCAGGCGTAGAGATCGAGGGCCTTCCTTATCGCCACGTTAACGCTTCTGAATCCCTCGCCAACGGGCGTGGTCACGGGACCCTTCAGGGCAACGCGGTTCCTTCTGATCGACTCGAGGACGTGATCGGGGAGGGGTGTGCCGTACTTCTCCATCACTTCCGCGCCGGCCTCCACAACCTCCCACTCGATCCTTGCCCCGGTTGCCTCGATGCACCTCCTCGCCGCATCGATGACCTCCGGTCCAACCCCGTCGCCCGGAATCAGCGTGATGCGCATATGCTATCGTGTTTACTCCTATCTCATTCGGTTTTAACCTTATTGAGCAAGCGTTGGTGGTCGCAGGTAGGTTGAGGAATTTCATGTCCCGGAAGCAATTGAGTCAGAATCCGTGTTTATGGCCTAGCGCTCCCTTCTTCTTCATGTACGGAACCAGCCCGCCGGCCTGAAGGATCTCCATCATGAAGTCCGGGAATGGCTCGAACCTGAAGGTCCTTGAAGTTGTGAGGTTCTCCACGGTCCCGGCCTTCAGGTCTATTCTGACCTCGTCCCCGTTTTTGAAACCGCCCCGGATGTCCTTGCACGTGAGAACCGGAAGGCCCTGATTTATGGCGTTTCTGTAGAATATCCTGGCGAAGGACTCGGCGACCACAGCGGATACCCCTGCGGCCTTTAGGGTTATCGGTGCCTGCTCCCTGCTGGACCCGCAGCCGAAGTTCTTTCCGGCGACTATCACGTCCCCCTGCCTAACCTTTTTGGAGAACTCCGGGTCTATGTTCTCCATGGCATGGGCCCCGAGCTCCCTGGGGTCGTGCTTTACCAGGTACCTGCCCGCTATTATGTCGTCCGTGCTTATGTCGTCCCCGAACACCCAGGCCCTTGGCATCAGAGGTCCCTCGGATCAGTTATCCTTCCGGTCAGGGCGGATGCGGCAACGGTCTCCGGGGAGGCAAGATAGACCTCGGCCTCCGGGCTGCCCTGCCTTCCCTTGAAGTTCCTGTTTGAGGAGGATATGGAGACCTCGCCGGGGCCTATCACGCCCACGTGGCAGCCCATGCAAGCCGCGCACGAGGGCGGGACTATTATTGCCCCGGCCTCGGCGAGCGTCTGGATGGTCCCGTTCTTCAGGGCCTCGAGCATTATCTCGGTTGAGGCGGGAGAAACGATGAGCCTCACCCCCTTCGCCACCTTTTTTCCCTTCAGGATGTTCGCGGCAGCCCGCAGGTCCTCCATCCTTCCGTTCGTGCAGCTCCCTATGAAAGCCTGGTCTATTTCAATTCCCTGGACCTCCCTGGCCGGCCTGACGTTGTCCACCCTGTGGGGGCATGCAACCTGTGGCTCTATCCGTCCGAGATCGTACTCCAGCTTTTCCGCGTACTCTGCTCCAGGATCGGCATGGACCTCCGAGTAGCTCGCCGCTGTCCTGCCAGAGAGGTACTCCCTTGTGAGCTCGTCCGGGGGAACTATTGCAGCTTTCGCCCCCATCTCCACGCCCATGTTGCACATCGTCATCCTGCCGGAAATGCTAATGTTCTTGATCCCCCTGCCAGTGAACTCCACGGACATGTAGGTTGCCCCGTCGGCGCCCACATCTCCTATTATCTTCAGTATGAGATCCTTTGCGGAAACAAGCCTCCCGAAGCCTCCGCTCAGCTCTATGAGCATGCTCTCCGGGACCCTGAACCAGAGCCTTCCAGTTGCGAACACAGCCGCCATGTCCGTGGACCCCACCCCGGTCGCGAAGCATCCCAGCGCACCGTATGTGCAGGTGTGTGAGTCAGCCCCCACAACGAGGTATCCGGGCAGGGCGAAGCCGCCCTCCGGCATCACCTGGTGGCATATCCCCCTGTGGTCGTAAAAGTGGGTTATCCCGTTCTCCTCAACGAACCTTCTCAGTGCCGCGTGGTCCCTTGCCATGTCGATGGTGGTCGGGGGGGCCTGATGGTCCAGGACTATCACGACCCTCGACGGATCCCAGACCCTCTGAACCCCCATTTCGTGAAGGACCTCGATGGCCAGCGGGGCGGTTAGGTCGTGGGCCATGCAGTAGTCCACGTTTGCCTCCACGATTTCTCCCGGGGAAACCTCCCTCTTTCCCGAGGCCCGCGCCAGTATCTTTTCGGCAATTGTCATCGGCATATCGGTCCTTTTTCTTTCAATCGCCCAGATATTTAAAGTTCTCTCGTTGGGCCTCCGGATTCGGGAGCATTTGGAGGTGGAGGAGTGGGAGCATGGCTGTCATCTGGTGTTCCAGGGTGTGGTACAACAGCGTTTCTGTGGCGTTTTATCACTTCACGGTTTTTGACGCAGGCTAGACGTGCCGTGCGGTCTGGTTATATTTCCAGATAATCATCATAGTAGAGATTATTGTTCTCTGTAAATATCTGCATGCGGATTTGGTTTTTGTGGGATCTGCCGCGGAAATCTGCGGATCTGCCGTGTTTTCATAAATTGCGTCAAATAAGCAAATTTTCAGGATTTTTGGGGAGCTGTCTTTTTAACGTTTCGATGAAGGTCGAACTATTACCATCATAGTAGCCAAGGGGAGATCCTCATAGTAGCAAAAAACAACCCTTAAATACGTGCGCGGGGGTTAAATTTAATTGTATGAGGTGCCCCCGCTGTGGATACGAGTGGAATCCGAGGGTGCAGAACCCGAAGGAGTGTCCGCGCTGCAAGGGTAGATTGGATTTTGTTCCCGGACCCCTGGCGAGGGCACCAATAAAAAAAATGGAGGTGGAAAGAAGAATGGCGCAGTGGAAATGGGTTACCGCAGCCGTAGCAATAGTGATAGTGGCAGGGCTCGCAGGATGGGCGCTCACCCTTCCGCCGGCGGTCACAGGCCAGGGAACGATTTCTCTGATCTCGGGGAATCTCGTGGCGTCAGATGGGACAGTGCTGCTTGGTTTTACTGGTGGTATTCCTGAGAACAGCGGCATTGAAAACGTGCTCATCTGCGACAACTTGGTACCAAACGAAACGAACTTCGGCGTGCACATATCCGAACAGGATAACCCGGACAAGCTGAAGGATGGAGCCACGGACGCTGTGATCACGCAGAGCGGCGATAATGCAACGGTTCCGTACGAAAGTCCTTTCACAATCGTCATGGCATGCAGAGTTGAGGCGGACGCCAGCTACACCGGAAACAAGCAGACAGCGAAGCTGGTCGCCTACGTCAACAAGGAAAACATGTATGGCTACATCTCTTATTCCGGGTCGCTGAGCGGGAGCGAAAACACGCAGAGCACTAACTATGAGTTTGCATTCGACAACAATCAACCGTGGACGCAGAACGGCAGCTACTCAACAGGGTACGCGAGGGTCAACTGCGTGTTCAACAGAAACGGGAATGGCTTCGTCCTCCCGGCGGGCGGAACCCTTAGCTTGGATACGATTGCGCTGTACATCTGGAGCTGATGCGCGGCGCATTTTTTCTTTTTTTATTTTCATTTTTACCTGATAGGTTACTTAGAATGGTATTTCACACTGTTCCGTGCGGTCAGCCGGATGGATACTCCCCGGGATACTTCCACGTATGGAGGCTCAGCCACGTGATGCGCAGGTTGTCGTGAGGCATTAGCTCGTAACCGTTTCCATCGTTGTCCCAGACCACGTTGACGCGCATGTACCCCTCCATCGTGCCGTATCCCGACTGCTCGAACACGTATTCCTTTTTGTCGGTTGAGTTCGCCGGGCCTATCATAAAGCCGTTTTCCGCGCGCATCGTGACGTACATGTTCTCCCTCGCCACATAGGTGATCTCCGGGGTCCTCACCCTGACCGCCACAACTATGTCAAACCTCTGGTTTGCCACTATCCTCACGCACTGCCCGCTCCCGCTTATGACGGCCGCCAGGGCATCTTTCTGCTTCGCCAGGTCCTCACGCGGGTTGTAGGCCGGACCGTACTTCCCCCATCTCGCTATGTATACGTTCTCTATTCCGGTGTTCTCCCCGTACGCGGCGATGAGGTCGTTCTCGGGCGGCATGTTGAATATCGGTCCGGTGATCCACGCCGGCTGCGGCTCGGGCGGCCTGAGGAGCAGCCAGAGCAGGAAGGCGAGCACCGCGATGCAGGCCCCCAGGATGAGCAGGTGCTTCCACCTCTTCTTTATGAAGAGCTTCAGCCTTTCCCTCTTCCCTATCTGAACTTCCTCGGGCGGGGCGGCCATGCATCATCTCCTGTATATCACTCCTACAACGACACCAAGGATCTCACGCCCTTCTACCGGATAAGGATTTCCGCCAGAGTCCCCCGCAGCGAGAAACCGCCCGTTTTCCGTTGACACAACCCTCCCGGCCGCTATCGAGTTCTCCCGCCCCCACAGCACGATGTCCCCGGGTTCAATCCTTCCGGCCCAGGCTGGGACCCAGAGTGCCAGGTCCCCCTCCCTCAGGGTCTGCCCCATGCCCCAGTCACCCGCCGCCGTTATCCTCACGTCCCCCGTGATGAGGGCTCTGCGGTTGTCGAGGTATTCCGAGATGTCGCGGAGCCCGGGTCCGCGCGCCAGCCTGCTCTCGATAACCCAGGCCCAGCTGAGGGCGGCGGCGAAAAGCAGGGCAAGGATGGCGCCGGTCTTCAGGGCGCGATCGGCTTTCACCTCATCACCTCCCCCAGGATTTCGAGGACGTGAAGAGGACCCCCCTCACGAGCCCCATGAGGTCCCCGGGGGTCACCTTGTACGCGTCAGAGCTCGCCATGTTGTCCCCCTTCGTGAAGGCCCCATCCTCAATTATGTTTATCACCCTGTGGATCACGATGAAGGTCTGCCCCCTGTTCTCCCCGACCGTGACCGTGTGCCTGTAAATTATTATGTCACCAACCCTCAGGTTCTCGAACGGAACTTTGACCCAGAGAACAGTGTCCCCGGTCCTGAGCGCGGGCGCCATGCTTGTGCCGGATGTCATGGCGGGACTTATCGAGTTGTCAAGGTAGGCCTGATACCCGCGGAATACCCCGGACCAGTCCACCATGTTCTCCCCGAGGTTTTCACCCGTGGACCCATTCCCCGGCCCCACGATCCACGCCCCAAGCAGGAGAACAGCAAGCGTGCAGATGGCGATGTGATACCGGTCCATCGATTTATACTTCTTTTCCGGGATATTAACTCTCCCGCAGGTTTTGGGTGCCGCAGCTTGAACGCGCCCGACCCCCAGCGGTAGAGATAAAATGTTCGAAGGTGATAGGTCAAATGGGCGCAGATGCTAAAAAGGAGAAAGAAGGAGGCCGCCTCCAAGAAGGAAGAAACCGGTTCTCGGGTGGATGCGAAGGAAATTGCGGAGAAGTTGGTGGAGAAGGAGGCGAAGGAGGTCCCGACAAAGGTAGCCAGGGAGATAACGGAGGGGCTTGTTGAGAGGGAGGCCTCCAAGATCGATGCAAACATCAGGATGAAGCTCGACCAGCTTGAGGCCTCCGTCACCGGACTCATGGCGCTCAGGGAGCCCACGGAGACGAGGATATCGATGCTGAATGAGAAGGTCGGGGAGCTCAGATCCATGATCCTGAGCCAGGCGAAGGACAGCGCAGATGCCAAGGCCAAGGCGGAGAGGGCCCTGGGGGCGCTTGAGGGGATAAAGCCGGAGGAGTTCAGGGCGATGATAGCGAAAAGGGACAAGGACATCGAGGGGCTGAAGGCCAAGCTCTCCCTGCTCGGGGATGAGATAAAGGAGCTCAGGAGGGAGATAGGGGAGTACAGGGAGACGATGGCGAAGTTCAAGGGCTTCGAGACGGTCGTCGGGATGGCGGACGATGCGAGGAGGAACATCATGAGGATACAGAAGCTCAGGGACGAGGTGGAGCTGATGTCCGACAAGGTGATGAGCGCGTTCATGGAGTTCCAGAGGAGGCTGAAGGACATGAGCGACATGTCGGTCAGGCTGGGGGTCGTTGAGGAGAACCTGAAGAGCATCTCGAAGACGGTGAGCCAGATGGACGCCACGGTCAAGCAGGCCCTGCCAAAGGCCGACTTCGAGAAGTTCGTGTCCGCGCAGATGGCGACCAAGCCGAAGTCAGAGGTAGACCCAGTGGAGTTCGGAAAGATACGGGAGCTCGTTGAGACCCTGAAGGAGTCCGATGAGAAGAACCAGAAGAGGTTTGACAGAATAGAGAGGGAGATCAAGGTCGTTGAGACAGGGATATCAAAGCTCCTGGATGCCCTGGTCTGAACGATGCCCGGGGTGTTGTAGCTGTTACCTGAAACAATATCTTTTTATATCAGTATATCTTATAATATCACAGATGAAGATGCACGAAGAAAAACTTTATTCAACAGGCAAGGCAGCGAAGCTCTTGGGGATTTCATTCATCACCATAAAGCGCTGGATTTATGCGGGGAGAGTCAAGGCAATCAGGACGCCAACAAAGCGATACCTCATCCCCGAAAGCGAAATCAAACGCCTGCTGGGCCAGCAAGTCCCAAAAAACCGGGCGGTGATCTATGCGAGGGTATCATCCGCAGACCAGAGGGGGGATCTAAAACGCCAGCGGGAGATGCTGCAGAAATACGCGGAGGAGAAAGGCTACAAAGTGGTTGGAACTTTCCAGGATATAGCGAGCGGATTGAATGGCAGTCGCAGGGGGCTGAAAAAGGTGTTTGAGGCGCTGCGAGCGGGCCAGGCCGACGTGGTGGTCGTCTCTCATAAGGATCGACTGACACGTTTTGGGTTCGAATACCTGGAAGCACGCGCCGAGGATCTGGGGGCGAGGATCGAGGTCGTGAACGAAGGGGAGGAAAAGACACCTCAGCAGGAGCTTGTGGAAGACCTGCTGGCAATTGTGACATCGTTCGCCGGGAGGCTTTACGGCATGCGCTCGAACAGGGAAAAAAAGGTTGTGGAGGCGGTAAGGCGTGCAATCCGTTAGCTCCGCCCGCTTCATCACGCCGCCGCTCACGCGGCGCAAGCAAGAGCTACTCGAATACCTGCTGAACCAGTTCGCGGCCTCGGTGAACTTCTGCATCCAGTGCTGCCTTGAGCACGGCATCACTTCTCGTGCCAGCCTACACCACATTGCCTACGAGGAGTGGAAGACGAAGTTCGACCTGGCGACGCACTGGTTCCACTCCTCCGGGCAGGTGGCGACCCAGATGCTGCGGTCCTGGAGGGGGCTGTGCAGGAAGGGGCAGGCGGATCCGAAGAAGCCTCCGGTCTACGAGGCCAGGACGATGCGCCTCGAGCTCTGGGGAGATGGAAACGCTTCGGGTGTCTGCCGCTTCCACGGGAAGGCGGTTCAGATCCGGGTCCGCAGGGGCGAGTACCTCTGGCTCCCCCTAATAGTGACCGAACACCACGAATTGATGTATCTCAAGGACTGGCGCGAGGGGAAGCTGAAGGTCGGTGAAATCACCATCTCAGCTTTCGGAGATCGGGCAAACATCTTCGTGCCGTTCAAGCGTGAGGTTGAACCAAAGAAGATCGAAGGAGTCTGCGGGGTGGACATAAACGAGCGGAGCGTCGACCTGACCATCCTGAAGCCGAATCAGGAGCCCAGGCACCTCTCCATCGACGTCTCGGAGCTCCCGGCCATAAGGCACTCCATGCAGCTAAAGAGGAAGTCCATCCAGGAGAAGCTGGATGGACCGCCGAGGAGGCCCCTGCAGAAGAGGAGGCTGAGGGCGAAGTACTGGAGGAGGGAGAGGAACAGGACCAATCAGGTCATGCACGTCGTCAGCAAGGGGATAGCCGAGATCGCGGAGCGGGAGCGGGTGGCGTTGGCCTTCGAGGGCATCAGAGGAATCCGGCGGTCGATGGGGAGGCCGAAGAACGGCGGGACCCTCCCGAGGGACATGCGCAGGAGGCTGAACCAGTGGCCCTTCAGGAAGCTCCAGTCCTACATAGGGTACAAGGTGAAGAGGCTGGGGCTGCCTGTGGTTGAGGTGAGCAACTACCGGAAGTCCAAGCTGTGCCCGAGATGTGGCCACTATAACGGGCCGAAGGGGCACGCCTACAGGTGCGAGGCCTGCGGGTTGGAGGCCAGCCGCCACCTGGTGGCGAGCTGGAACATAGCTAAGGATGGGGCGAGGCACGTCCCCGCCGACTGCTGGCGGATGAAGCCGGTGGTGGAGGAGCCCGTGGCTCCGGCGAAGCCGTCGGTGGAGCCAGAAAGAATCCCGTGTCAAGGTGGTGTACGGTTTGATACGGGATTTTAGGACGGATCTCCCTGGATTCCCTGAAGCACGCCGGGATGTACGAGGCCGCCCTCAGGCTGCTGGTGGGGGTGAGGGAGGAGGTGACGGAGGAGCAGCTGAGGGAGCAGGAGGAGCTGCTGAGGAAGCACCTCAGGTGGGAGGAGGAGCTGATGGGTAAGATAGGCTCCGTGCTCCCGCAGGTTGAAAACGAGAAGGTGAGGATGCTGCTGGAGGCCATCCTGGCGGACGAGAAAAGGCACCATCTCCTCCTGAAGAGGGTGCTGGAGCTGCTGGTGAGGGGGGAGACGGTCACGGGGGAGGACCTATGGGACCTCCTCTGGAAAAACGTACCCTACCACGGGGCCCCCGGAGGGTAGGTTTAAAGGTGGGGGACGGGAAGGAGGAGGAGAGCTTGAAGAAGGGAGAGAAGTACCGCTGCCAGAAGTGCGGGCTGATCGTGACCATAGAGAG
>Ga0078972_1003868_pt1 | contig 43272 bp, 37 predicted proteins | sample YelNatPaOPGAMG01_FD_67568 | JGI IMG/M metagenome (GOLD analysis project Ga0078972, IMG submission 67568) | Hot spring thermophilic microbial communities from Obsidian Pool, Yellowstone National Park, USA - OP-RAMG-01 (SPADES assembly) (version 2) | ecosystem: Environmental > Aquatic > Thermal...
GAGGCCGGAGTAGAGGGCTACGCCCAGGCAACGGAAGAGCTTTTCCCGGACGGCACGCATGCCCGGCAGCTTGGCGTCGGTATAGCCACCATAAGCATGGCAGGGCAGGTCCAGGTAGCACTCCATTGTCTCACAGATGGCCAGGTCGGCTGCCATGGCTTCAGGGGCGCAAAAGACCATGTTCCCCCCCTGCATGTCCATTACCGCGCTCAGGGCCATGGCGCCCACGCGTGTCTCTGGGTTCAGGGCCTTGGCCAGGGCATAGCTGCCCAGGATCTCGGCCACGGCGACCACGGCCGTACCCGCCGGCGTGATGGGTGAGTTGGCGCCCATCACCGGCATGGGGGGAGCCCAATAGGTGGCGCTGGTGTAGGGCGCCTTGGCCACGGCCAGGTCGGCGATGGTCTTGCCAATGGTGAGGGGCGTGGTAATGCAGTTGGACCCGGGCAGGAACCACCCCGGGTCGTTACGATAGAGCCGGCCCATCTCCACCGCAAAGGGCACCTGCGCCGGGTGGAAGAGGTCCGTGGCGTGGAGCACGGTGTGGTTCAGGGTCTCCAGGCCGAGCTGCAAGCCGCGGATCGCCTCGTAGCGCGATCCCACGTCGCTATCCAGCGTAGGGACCGTGGTGCCGGCCACGCCCGCGGCCTCGCAGATCTTGAGAGCCTCGATGCAGTCGGCCTCGGTGGCGCGGCGGCGGTCGCCCCGGTCTTCGTTCAGGTAGAGCGGGCAACTGCCGTCGCCCCCGGCATAGTAACCGGGATTGGCCTTGGCAAAGCTCCGCTGCCAGCCCGGGTCCTGCGCTTTGGCCAGGGCAATCGCCCGCTCGATAACCTCGGGCGCAAAGGTCGCCCGCTCGGCGGGGTAATCTACACGGGCGCCAAAGCGCTCCAGCGCCTCCAGGCATACGCGGTTCTCCACCCGCATGCCCATTTCCCCCAAAACGCGCACCGCCCCCCGGTAGATGCGCTCGATGTCGCTGTCGGTGAACAGCCTTCGCTCCATGTCGCCTAGCCCTTTCGTTTACCCCTTGATGCCCGTCAGGGCAATGCCTTGGATGAACGTACGCTGCGTAAAGAAAAACAGAACGATCACCGGTAGCATGGTTACGGTCGAAGCTGCCATCAGAAGAGCCCACTCGGAACTACGCGTGCTACTCAGGAATCCGTACAGGCCGAGGGCAATGGTGTATTTCCTCTGGTCATTCAGGTAGATCAGAGGACCCAGGAAATCGTTCCAGTTGCCCAGAAAGCTGAACAACCCCACGGTAGCCAGCGCCGGCCTCGCCAGCGGGAGGATGATGCGGCCATAGATACCGAACTCGCTGCAGCCGTCGATCCTGGCCGCATCCGATAGCTCCATGGGGATGCCCATATAGAACTGGCGCAACAGGAAGATGAAAAACGCCGAGCCGGTAAAGGCCGGCCAGGTGAGGGGGGCAAAGGTGTTTACCCAGCCCAGCCACTTGAAGATCAGAAATTGCGGGATCATGGTCACCGGGTACGGCAGAATCATGGTAGCAATGAGGATCATGAAAAGAGGCTCCCGCGCCGGCCACTGGATACGCGAGAAGCCGTAGGCGATGAAAGAGCAGGAGATCAACGTGGCCACCACATTGAAAATGCAGATGTAGGCCGTATTCCGGAGATACTGCAAGTACGGAATGTATGTCAATGCCCGCGGAAAGTTTTCCCACACAAAGGGGTGGGGGATCCAAACCGGCGGCATCTTGAAAAGCTGTGGATCCGGCTTGAGGGCCGATGTCAACAGCCAGAAAAAGGGGATTGAGAAGACGAAGCCCATTGCCACAAGGACACAGTGGGCCACTGCCTGGCCAGTGAGCCAGCGTATCCTCTTGCGGCGCCACCAGTGTGGGTCTGCTCGTCGCGCCATCGTCGTTGCTGCCTGCACTTTGCTGTCCATCAGCGCTCTGCACCTCCATAGTAGACCCAACGATCCGAGCTGCGAAACAGCAAATAGGTCAACACAAACACGATCAGGAAGAGTATCCAGGCCATCGCACTGGCGCGGCCCATCTTGAAGTAGCTGAAGGCATTACGGTAGAGAAGCAAGGCGTAGAACAGAGTGGAATCCATAGGCCCGCCACTCCCTCCTGACACTACATAGGCGGCCGTGAAGTACTGGAACGCCCCGATCAGATCCATGACCAGGCTGAAAAAGATCGAAGGCGTGAGCATGGGCAGGGTGACATGGATGAGTTTGCGGAAACTGCTCGCCCCGTCGAGCTCCGCCGCCTCATACAGATGCTCAGGGATATCCTGGAGGCCGGCCAGGAAGATGACGATGCCGCCGCCCACTCCCCACAGGCTCATGAGAATGAGCGAAGGTTTGGCCCAGCGCGGGTCCGACAACCAGCCCAGGCGCGGCAGGTGCAGCAGGCGCAGCAGCTCATTCGCCAGCCCATACTGGGGGTTGAGGAGCCACAGCCAGAGCATGGAGCCGGCAATCGCCGGCACGATGCTGGGCAGGTAGAACACCATCCTGTAGAAGGCCATGCCTTTGACCTTCATATTCAGAATCAGCGCGAGCCCCACACACACAACCGTGCCCAGAGGCACAAAGATAGCTGCATAGTACAGTGTGTTCGACAGGGAAACCAGGAAAAGCTTGTCTTCTACGAAGAGATAGCGATAGTTCTCCAGGCCGATCCATGCGGGCGGCTTGATGATGCTATAGTCGGTAAAGCTGAAGAATACCGAGGCAAGAATTGGGTAGATGACAAAAACCAACAAGCCCAGTAGCCAGGGCGAGACAAAGATCAATCCGTAGAGGGTGTTGTGCCGCGTTTGGGTCGTCATGCGCCCGCGCATGAACCCGCGGGGTGAGCGAAACGCTCTCCGCATGCCTGTTTGCGTCCCGGCTGTCGCGTTCATGGTCTCGTCCAATGTCTACCTCTCTACTCGGCGGGCAGCACAGCAGAGGTAGGAGAGTGACCTGAGAAAGGTCACTCTCCTACCATCGAGGAGCTAAGCCAAAGCTTTGTCCAGGTCCTTCTGCACTGTGTCGGTGACCTCGTTGAGGGCCTGCTCGGCCGTTTTCTCGCCGCGCATGACAAAGTCATAGGCGCGGTTGAGCTGATCCATCAACTCCGTGGTAACCGGCGAGACCGGCGGGAAGCGGGTGGCCACCTTGCCATGCTCGACAAAGATGTGGAAGTAAGGATACATACGGTCCTTCTCGCCAATCGCGTCCAGGACACATTTCTGATACTGATCCATCTGGCCAACCACGCAGCAGCCGTTCTCGGTCTCACACCCCATCTTCCAGGCATTTTTCACCCAGCCATAGGCGATAAAGTCCCACCCGACATCGGGAACCTTGGTCAGGTTGGGGATGGCCACCGACCATCCGCCGACGGCATAGTTCTTCCGTTCCTCGGGTTTGCCCGTCAGCGTCGGCAAGGTGCACACCCCATAGTTGATATCCGGAGCGTACCGGTTCAGCGGGTCATAATCCCAATAGCCATCATAACGGAAAGCGGTCTTCTTGGAAGCAAACGGGTTTCCCGGGCTCCAGAAATCGGGCAAGGATTGGTTAAACGAGGCCAGTTGGTTTACGTCCAACTGGTCCACGTACTTTTTCATCCATTCCAGGCACTCGATATTCTTCGGATGGTTGGCCAGGATCTTGTGGTTCTGCGCGTCGTACAACTCGCCCCCGTACAGGTAAACCAGCCAATCATGAAAGTCCCCAGCACCCGGGATCCAGCCCAGGCGGGTGATCGCGCCACTGCTGTCTTTCTGCAGGATCTGCAGGGATTGCTGGACCAGCTCGTCCAGGGTCACCGGCGGCTTTTCCGGATCGAGCCCAGCGTCCTTGAAGATATCCTTGCTGTAGAGCAGGTCATCAAAGTCGGCGCCACCGGGGATGGCGTATTGCTTGCCTTCCCAGATGCAAGAGTCGTAGGTGGCGGTGAGGAAATCCTCGCGCTTGAGGCCCATCTGTGCGAAACGGTCATCCAGCGCCAGGAAGGCGCCCTGATTTGCCAGCCCGGCCAGGTCGGCCGGCCGCACGATGGTGCAGTCGGGAGGGGTACCTGCGGCCAGCGCGGTCAGGAATTTCTCCCGCCACTGGGGCAAGAAGGTCCATTCCACGGTAACGTTGGGATGCTCCTTGGAATAGTCATTGCCGATGGGTTTCATCAGATCATCAAAGAGCTGGCCCCAGTCTTCCCACCAGACTGTCACGGTCGTCTTCCCGGGGGCAGCCGCGGCGACGGCGGACGGCGCCTCAGTCGCCTGCTCGGTCCCGGCCGTTGCCTGGGCGACCTGCCCGGGCCCCGCAGCGTTGGGCTGGCAGGCGGCGAGCACGACCGCGCTGGCGCCCAAGATGCCAATGCGTAGGAACTCTCTTCGGTTAAGATTGCGCTTTTCGGATGCGGACATCACTTTCCCTCCTATGAGTGTCCAGGCGACTACCGTTGAGTTTTGCGGAACCATTGCTCTCAGCGCGAACACGTCCTCCTCTCATCGCGCAACTCCGGGCCCTCGACTGCGCTCACCCGGTCCTCTTAGCCAAGCTAAAGAAAGATGATTGCGCATGAAGTGCATCCGTGCTATATTATAAGGGCTGATTCAGTTGGCGTCTACGGAGATTCTGCCATGTGCGCGACACAAGCACGCCACGCCAATGCCAAGGGGTAGGGATGGCTACCGATCCAGTAGATGTGCAGAAGGCACGCGATATTCCGGACGATTTCTCCCAGCAGGTAAGGCAGGCCCTGGAGCATCTGTATGACTTTGCTTACCTGCAGCGGCATCCTCTCGCCCGCGACAATGGCTCGGGGGCGGGGCATACCAGCGATATGGCCGGTCAGGCACTGCGCAGTGAGCTGATCGCCGCCATCGAAGCCCTCAGCCCTGGCCCCGACGTCCCATTCCGCGCTCCTTCGGCTCGCTTGCATAACCTGTTGCATCTCCAGTACATCGAAGGCATGACCGTGCAGGAAGCGGGGCATGAGCTCGGCATCTCCACCCGGCAGGCCTTCCGCGATCTCAAGCTGGCTGTGAGCAACGTGGCAGCGATTCTCTGGGCGCACCGTTCTGCTCCACCAACTGCCAATGAGGCCAGCCGGGTCTGCTCCGTGCAGGCGGAGGTGGAGCGTCTGGAGATGCGGCCCCAATTGGTGGATGTATGTGTGCTGCTGCAGCAGGCTCAGAGTGCAGTCGAGCGGCTGGCGCAGTTGCGTGGGGTGCGCCTGCGCTTCGAGGCGCCGGAGGGGCCGGCCACGATCTCTGCCGACCCGGTTGTGGCGCAGCAGGTGCTCGTGAGCACCCTCAGCCGGGCCGTGCAGCACGCGCATCCCGGTGATCTGCGTCTCTCGTTGAGCGCGGGGCCGGATTATGCCCGCCTGATGGCCCGCTATACTCTTGAGCAGGAGGATGTCCATCCTTCAGCCGACCACGTGACGGCCCGCTTGACAGAGAGGCTGGGCTGGGAGATTGATGAGCGTAAAGGCGATGCCGAATATGTCCTCACGCTCACCATGGCCACCCATGGCCCCACACTCCTGGTTATCGACGATAATCAGGACCTGGTGGAGCTGCTGGAGCGTTTCCTGAGCGGCCACGACTGCCGGCTGCTGGCGGCCGGCAGTGGGCGTGAAGGGCTGCGGCTGGCGCAGCAGATCCACCCCAATGCCATTGTGCTGGACGTGATGATGCCGGCTATGGATGGCTGGCAGACCTTGCAGATCCTTCGCACGGACCCGCAGATATCCTCGATCCCCGTGATCGTCTGCACTGTCTTCAACGACCCCGAGCTGGCCTACTCGCTAGGCGCCTCCCACTTCCTGCCCAAGCCCATCAGCCAGGATGATATCCTGGGCGCGTTGCATGAGCTGGCGGTGTTGTAGGTTGATCGTCGTAATGCGCATCGATCACATCGAGCATGGCCTGCAAGCAACGCAGGGCTTCGACAGGGCGCAAGCCATCGCGCCGGGAGACGGCAATGCGGTCGCTACGGCGCGCCAGCATGTCATCGTCATTGCTGGCGGCGGTCAGCACCATCACAGGCGTCTGTGCCAGTGTAGGGTCGCCGTGCATCTCTTGCAGCACTTGGAACCCATCCACGTGCGGCATGATGAGGTCCAGCAGCACCAGGTCGGGCCGACGAACACGCATCGCCAGGAGCCCTTCTTCCCCATCGTAGGCGTGGCGCACTACAAAGCCCTGGCCGCTCACCGCCAGGATGCGCTCCAGGAATTGGCAAAAGCCGCGGTCATCGTCGATGATCATGATATCGCGCACCTTGCCCAGACGGTCTATCTGCTCTAAGAGCTGCTGGGCGGCAATGGGCTTAGCCAGGCAGGCGGCGACCCCCAGGTCTTCGGCGACCCAACCATACTTGGGCAGGGAGCACTGGATGATGGGCACTGCGGGCAGGGCCGAGGGGTCAAACGGTAAAGCCTTTCCTGGCGCCACATTGCAGATGATGGCGCGCGGCCGGTAGAGCGCCACCGCCCCCGCCAGCCCGCTAGTTGCCGGCACCGGCACGACCGTATAGCCCTCCACACGCCGGCGCACCAGCGCGGCCACGTCGGCATCGGGATCGAGCACCAGGAGCGCAGGGTGAGCGCCGCTGGGCGATCGATCGACGGGGCGCTGCATGGTGAGATTGGGCAGAGCGGGCCTGAGCCCGGGCACAGGCAGGCTGAAGGAAAAGGTTGAGCCAGCACCTTCCTGGCTTTCGGCCCAGATGCGGCCGCCATGGACCTGGACAAAGCGCTTGCAGATGGCCAACCCGAGCCCGGCCCCACCCTGGCCGCGCCGCAGAGAGGCATCGACCTGGTAGAACTCGTCAAAGATCATGGGCAGCTTGTCGGCGGGGATGCCGCGGCCGGTATCACTGACACTGACGGTCACTTCCCCATCGGTGCAGTGCGCTTCCAGGCGCACCTTCCCCTGCGGGGTAAAGCGGCGGGCGTTGGAGAGCAGGTTCAGCAGTACCTGGCGTATGCGCGTGGGGTCAATCTCCAGGGTGGGCAGGTCGGGGGGCACCATCACCTCCAGCTGGACGGGCTGCCCGCGGAAGAGGCTTTGGGCGATCTCGGCGGCCCCCTGCAGCAGGGGCGTGAGAGGGGTAGGCTCTTTGTTCAGGGTAAAACCCACGATCTCAAAGCGGGAGAGGTCCAGCACATCGTCGATCATCTCCAGCAGGTGCCGGCTGTTGCGGTAGATCTGGTAGACGTCGCGGCGCAGGGTGGGGGGCCAGGCCATATCGCCATAGACTTGGGGTGTGCGGTGCATCACCTCGCTGAACCCCAAGATCAGGGCCAGGGGTGTGCGCAGCTCGTGGCTGATATTGGCTGCAAACTGCTCTTTCATGCGCCGCGCTTCCTCGGCCTGCCGGCGAGCGATCAGGAGCTCATCCTGAGTGCGGCGCTGCAGGTGATAGGCCAGATCCAGCGATTTCAGGGTGCTATTGAGCTCACCCTGGCGATCCCGCGCTTCCTCCAACAAGCGAACTGTCCGCTCCTGCAGGCGCGAGACCCAGTCGAGGGCCGTATACATCGTACGTACCCCAAACCTGGCCGTGGCCACGGCCAGAGCCAGCACAGCCCAGAGGTGATCGAGGGGATAAGCGCGCAGACCGCTCAGGTTCAGCCCCGCAGCGAGCGCCGCAATAAGCGCGGCACTGAGGAGGTCGGCCCAGGGGATCAACATGGCGCCCATCAGGATCAGCAGTATCCCCAGCCAGGGCAGCCAGGGATCGTTCAGCAGGGCCATGCCGGCCAGAAGCGCACCCAGCATGCCGAAAACGAGCATGTAGCGCGACAAGACCGGCCGGCCATAGGAGACCAGCCAGGTGGCTGCACCCCACAGAAACAACAGGAAGAGCAGCAAGGAGGGCAGCCCAGGGTAAGGAATCATGGGCAAAAAGAGGGTCACAAAGAACCCCGTGGCCACCATGAGCAGGAGCGTCAGACGGCGCCCCAGCTCACTCCGCAAATCCTCCAGGTTTACCACCGTCTCGATCGTCATCGGGACTGCCTCCTGGGAACTCTCTCGGGCTGGCGACTGTCTCGATTATACTATACACCCATTGCGTTATGGGTGCGATTTCACTCCTGGAGCAAGGGGATGCCAGCCTTTCGCCTGCGCGTGTTATCCTGAGTACCCCAGGGTTCCCGGAACCCTGTGCCAAGCAGAGAACGTTGAGCAGCGAGCCTCTCGCAAGCATGTCATGCCGAGCGGACAAACAGGCAGCACGGCATGGCGAGCATCGCCCAAGCGAGGTATCCTACCTGCGTCATGCGCGCAACGTTCTCAACAGCGGAGCGAAGGATGACACGCGCAGGCGAAACGCCACACACGGAGACTCTCTGTTCGCCCCAGAGAATGAACTGGGCTCATCACCCTCCTCGCTGCTTTTGACCGGGTCCTGCATCCGTGGTATACTGACATATGAACATATGCTCATATATTACACCGACAGGCAGGCCTGACCATGGATCCCCTTGACCGCTGTGAGGTGACCTGCATCGACCAGGAACGGGTGCGGCAGATCATGCCGCGTCTGATCGATGGGCTCACCGCGACTCGCCTCGCCGAGATTTTCAAAGCGCTGGGCGACCCCACGCGCATCCGTATTCTCTCTGCCCTCAGCCAGGCTGAGCTGTGTGTGTGCGACCTGTCAGCGGCGCTGGGGATGAGCCAATCGGCCATCTCACATCAGTTGCGCCTTTTGCGCACGCTGCGCCTGGTCAAGGGTGACAAGCGGGGGCGCATGGTCTATTACTCGCTCGATGATGATCACATTCGGGATCTTTTCCGGTCGGGCATGGATCATGTGAGCCATGAGTAGAGAGTAGGCCTGACAGATTTCCCGAAACCTGTCAGGTCTGTCGTGGGCGACAGGGAGGTGCTTTTTGCAGAGGGATCAAGTCTTCGATCTCAAACTGGTGCTGCCGCAGGCGGCCGATTGTGGCGCCTGCGTGGAGAGCCTCCTGCAGCGGGTGCAGGAGCGCCCGGGGGTGCAAGCAGCGCAGCTGACGCCCGAGGGCGACCAGATCATCGTACGCTACGACCCGGCTATGACCTCTGCAGAAGACCTCAGGGCAGCGATGGATATCGCTGCGGGCGTTGTCGGCCGGCGCTATCGCCACGAGACGCTGAACGTGACCGAGATGGACTGCCCCGAATGCGCCCGCTCCATCGAAGATGCACTGGCCAAGATGCCCGGGGTGCTCTCGGCCCGGGTGGAGTTTGCCCTCGGCCGGGTCGATGTGACCTATGACAGCGAGCAGACGGACCGCGACCGCATCGTGGACCGCATCCGCGAGTTGGGCTATGGCGTGGCCGAGGCCGGGGCGCGCTCCCTGCGCTTCCGGCTGGAGGGGTTGGACTGCGCCGATTGCGCCAAGAGCCTGGAAGGGGTGGTGGCGAGCGTCCCCGGCGTCGATAGCGCCGCTATCGATTTCGCCAACGCCACCCTGGAGGTGACCGTCTCGGGCACTGGCGACCTGGTGCACGCGATCACCGATGTGGTGGCGCAGGCGGGCTACACGGCGCGCCTGGAGACGGGCGAGGTGGCCCGTCCGCAACCCCAGCGCGACTTTGGGTATTTCCTGCTCAGCCAGCGCCGGGGCCGCCGCACCCTGGCCGCCGCTGCCGGGGCGGCGTTGGGGGCGATCTTCTCGGCCCTGCCGCTGCCGCCGTGGGTCGGCATCCTCTTTTATGCAGCGGGCATCGTTGCCGGCGGGGCCGATATTGCGCGCAGTGCGGTTGCGGCCTTGCGCACCAGCCGCAATATCGACATGAACCTGCTCATGACCGTGGCCGTGATCGGCGCCGCTGCCATTGGCCAGTGGAGCGAGGCGGCCGTCGTGGTCTTTCTCTTCTCCCTGGGCAATACACTCGAGGCCTTTACCCTCGATCGGGCGCGCAATGCGGTACGCTCCCTGATCGAGCTGGCGCCGCAGGAAGCGACGCTTATCCACGGCGACCACGAGGAGCGGGTGCGTGTGGAGACTTTGCACGTGGGCGACCGGGTGCGCATCCGCCCCGGCGAGCGCATCCCGGCTGACGGTGAGGTGGTGGAGGGCAGCTCGGCAGTGAACGAGGCCCCCATCACCGGCGAATCGGTCCCGGTCGACAAGGGGCCGGGCTCGCCCCTCTACGCCGGCACCGTTTCCGGTTTCGGCACACTGATCGAGCGCGTCACTGAGCCGCCCTCCGACAGCACCCTGGCCCGCATCGTCCGACTGGTGGAGCAGGCGCAGGCGCAAAAGGCGCCCTCGCAGCGCTTTGTCGACCGCTTTGCGCGCATCTATACGCCGGCGGTGATCGGCATTGCCGTGGCCGTCGCCATCATCCCGACGGTGGCCTTTGGGGGCAACGCCTTTGCCTGGGTGGCCCGCGCCTTGACCTTGCTGGTCATTGCCTGCCCGTGCGCGCTGGTCATCTCCACACCGGTGGCCATCGTTTCGGCCCTGGGGCGCGCAGCCCGCGACGGTGTGCTGATCAAGGGCGGCAGCTACCTGGAGGAATCGGGCCGCCTGAACGCCGTTGCCTTGGACAAGACGGGCACCCTCACCGCAGGTCGCCCGGCCGTGACCGATATCATCGCTCTCAACGGCCAGACGGAGCAGGAGGTCCTGGGCCTGGCCGCCGCGCTGGAGCGCAACTCGGAGCACCCGCTGGCCCAGGCGGTGGTGCGCGAGGCCCGGCACCGCGGCCTCAGCCCCGCACCGGCGCGCAATTTCCGAGCCCTGCCTGGCCGGGGAGCGCGCGGCGAGGTCGACGCCCAGGACCTCATGATCGGCAACCGTGCCCTGCTGGGCGATTGCGTGCCCATCCCCAAGGAGACCGAGGGGCGCCTGGAGCGCCTGGAGCAGGAGGGCAAGACGGTCTTTTTGTTGGGCCACTGCCCGCAAGACGGGGAGACCATGCCCAACCGGCTGCTGGGCGCCATCGCCGTAGCCGATCAGGTGCGCCCAGAGGCCCGCCCCGCCGTGCAGGCGTTGCGCGCGGCAGGCTTACAGCACATCATCATGCTCACCGGCGATAATCCCTCCACCGCGGCTGCCATCGGCCGCGCCGTGGGGGTAGATGCCGTGCGCGCCAACCTGCTGCCAGCCGACAAGGTGGAAGCCGTGGAGGAACTACTGGCCGAGTACGGCAGCGTCGCCATGGTCGGTGACGGTGTGAACGATGCCCCTGCCCTGGCCCGTGCTACCGTGGGCATCGCTATGGGCGCCGCCGGCACTGATGCCGCCCTCGAGACGGCCGATATCGCCCTCATGGGCGACGACCTGACCAAAGTGCCTGATACGCTGCAGCTCAGCCGCCGCGCGCTGAACATCATCCGGCAGAACATCGCCTTTGCTCTCATCATCAAGGCGCTCTTCGTCGTGCTAGCCATCGCCGGCATCGCCACTCTGTGGGCGGCCGTTTTCGCCGATACGGGCACGTCGCTCATTGTGACGCTCAACGGCATGCGGCTGGCGCGCAAATAGCCTATTCCAACGCTCGCACTTTGGGCTCGAACAGCCACACCATCCCTGCAAAGGCCATGGCCAGGGCCGCACCCAGCGCAATGCTGAGCGGCTCGTGAATGCGCTCGGCCAGGGCGCCCATCAGGAGGCCCCCCAACGGCATCATGCCGAAAAAGACCCAGCTGTAGACGCCCATCACGCGCCCACGCAGGTGATCCGGTGATTGTGTCTGCACCAGGGCATTGGCCAGGTTCATCATCAGCACCTGTGCCGCACCAGCTCCCATCAGGGTCAGCAGTGAGAGCGGCAGCCAGCGAACACTGGAAAAGGCGAGCAGCATGCCTGGGAAGGCAAAAGAGCCGAGAGTCAGGACCCGTCCCTTGAACTTGAAGCGCCCGAGTGAGGCGACGACCAGGGCACTGGCCAGGGCCCCCAAGCCGCGCGCCGATTGCAGCAGGCCATTGGTGGTCGCATCGCCGTGCAAGATCGAGACGGCCCAGGCCGGAATCAGCGTGTTGGCGGAGATGGCAAAAAGGCTGCCCACCCCTGCCATGGCCGTCAACGTGCGAATGATCGGGTGTCGCCCCACGTAGCCCATCCCTTCCCGCAGGTCCCCCAGCACCGTGCTGCGCCGGGCGGTGGTGGAAAAAGGCTTGAGCCGCATCCGCAGCAGAGCCGCGATCACGGCGATGAAGCTGATGCCGTTGAGAGTGAAGCACCAGGCTGGGCCGAACGCCGCGTAGGCAAACCCCGCCGCCGCCGGGCCAATGGCCACCGCCGTGTTGAACATGGTCGCGTTGAGCGCGATAGCGTTGGTCAAGTCCTCGCGTTCCACCATCTCCAGCACAAAGGCCTGGCGAGCCGGGGCGTCGAAAGCGCTCGCTATCCCCAGCAGAAAAGCCAGGAGCACGATGTGCCAGACCTGCACCCAGTGCAGGAAGGTCAGCGCAGCCAGGACAAAGGCCAGCAGCATCATGACCGTCTGCGTGATCACCAACACCGTGCGTCGGGGCACGCGGTCGGCAACGACGCCGGCAAAGAGCATCAAGGCCCAGGTGGCAAAGCCGGAGGCGCCGGCGACGAGGCCCAGGTAGAGGGGCGAGTCGGTCAGTTGGTAGACGAGAAAGCCCTGCGCCGTGCTCTGCATCCAGGTTCCGAAGAGCGACACCATCTGCCCATAGAACCAGAGGCGATAGTTCGGGTATTTCAGGGCGGTAAAGGTTTGGCGCAAGCTGATCTTGCCGGCTGGGGAGCTCGCTGTCTTCATTGTAGCCTGTCTATGGCTCATTCCTTGTGTGGGCGAGGGGGGCCTGCAGATCAGGCCAGTTCCTGATCCCTATTATAACAGAACTGGCCATTATCTGCATCTATCGCACCGGACGCAGTAGATGTATGCCTCACAATCATCCGTGACCGGCTTTCGTGCTCCGCGCCACCCCGGTACGGACCTTTATAAAGGGGAGTGGGGGTCTGGATGGCGCTGCAGCGCCATCCAGACCCCCACTCCCCCTCCTTCCGGGATCCCTACCGGGCCTGACTCACGGTGCGTCTGCTGCGACCGGCGCCCAGATGTGGCTGGCCGCTGCTCACGGGGAGCGGTTTGGTCATTCGCGTGAGGCCTGAGTAGCCAGTGGGGCCGACGAGGCGCGGGTTGTGCAGGGTACGCTCGACGGCATAGCCCGTGCGCTGGTAGAGGCGGCGGGCGGCCTCGTTCTCGATGAACACGTCGAGCGAGCAGCGCCGGCAGCCCTCCTGGCGGGCGATGCGCTCGGCCTGGCCAAGCAGGTGGGCGCCAATGCCCTGCCTGCGTGCGCCGGGCAATACCGCCAGATGCGCGATGTAATAGTCGCCGCGCGGCACCCGGGGAGAAATGCGCTGCAGCTGCCAGCCGCGGCGGGCCATGGTGGCAAGCTGGCGCAGGCTGACCCGACCCCACAGCGCCCGCGCTGTGGCCAGCATGGCCCCCGGCAGCTGCGCCCCGGTATAGCCCAGGAGCAGCCCCTGAGCCTGGCCATTCACCACGGCCAGGTAGCTCCAGGAATGGCTGAAGAGATTCCCGGGCCGCGCCCAGAGCGAGCGAAGCAGGGCCTCCACCCGCTCGGGCGGCAGGGCCAGCCCATAGGCGAACGCCGCCGGCCCCGAGAGGAATATCAGATGGGCGCCGAGTGCCGCCTCCTCCGGCCGCGCCGGGCGGGTCTTGATCTCGGGCATTTTTACTACTCTCCTGACTAGATCGCGGCTGCCGGGTCGTAGCGCCGCACCAACAGCACCGAACAGGGCGCCTGCTCGGCGATGCGGTCGGGGATGGCGCCAAAGAGCCACGAGCGCACCCACCACTCGTTAGAGGCGCCGATGATCAGTAGATCATAGTGCTCGCGCTCGGCCTCGGCGAGAATGGCCGACACTACCCCCGGCTCGCGCGCCAGGCGCAATTCAGTATCGTAGCGCAAGCTGGGCGCCTCCTCGGTCAGCAAGTTGACCAGGGCGGCGCGCTCGCCCTCCCAATCGACCTCGCCCGTCATGGGCAAGACGCGCAGCACCGTCACCTGAGCGTGCGTCCGCCGAGCCATGCCTTCCGCCAGGCGCAGGCCCAGGCGCACATGGGGCCCCCAGCCTACAGGTATCAGGATCTTGCGGATCGGCCCCAGATTGCGCTCCCGCAGCACAGCCACGTGGGTGTGGGCGCGGCTAAAAATGTCCTGGTTGACGCTGCGATGCATTTTGCGCAGGCCCATGGCGCCCTGCCAGCCCAAAAGGATGAGCTGCAGATTGCTCAGCCCGCGGGCGAACTCCAGGATGCCGCCCGGCACATCGCGGGCCACAACCAGCTCAGCCCGCAGTGGCACGCCTTGCTCCTCAGCCCAGTGAGTAGCCTCGGCCAGGGCATCGCTGAACTGCTCATGGATGCTGACCTGGTAGCGGCGCACCTGCTCGAGGGTGCTCCCTTTGCCCGGCGTGATCACCTTGAGTGTGACCAGCTCGGCGTCACTCAGGATGCTCGCCAGATGGACCAGGGGGCGTGCGGTAGCCGGGTTCGCGACCGGGATGAGGATCTGCCCCGTAGGCCGCGCAGCACGTTCCCGCTCGCTGCCCGGCAGGGCCTCGCCTATTGCCCTGCCCGCCGGTTGCCGGCTGGCGAGGATCTGGCGGCGCAAGAACCAGGCAGCCGCGCCTACGCCGGCCACCAGCGCCATGCCCAGGCCGACTTGCAGCAGGGAGCGCTTGTCAATGACCGTTTGTCTCACGGTTGATAGTCCTCTAGAGTGCGGGGTAACCGCGTCTGTGGCAGGATAAGAGGCCAGAAAAACGGCCGGTTGCCGCTGTTGCTGTTTGTGGCGAAGGTATTTTACCTCCACCGGGTAAGCTGTCAACCAGCCCTGTACGGTTTCAGCACTTGGCCAGGCCTGCCACACCGATTTCCAGGGCGAGCAATCCACGCCAATCCTTTGGCAAAAAGCTTGACCGGACCTTGCCAGGGTAAACGCCGGGCGATCTGCTTCGCCACTAACCAGCAGCCTCCTTTTTGGGGTGTGAGCGGTTGCGTAGCCCTTCACCCGGCGTCAGCCAGGCAACAGGTTTTTGCCGGTTGGCATCCCATTAGAGGGATCGATGTGTCAGGTCAGTGGCCTCAAGCCTTTTCGGGCCCGGCGGTGGCATAGATGTGCTGCGGCCGGCCGATCCCTTCCTCGTCACCGAGGTACATGCGCTGCCGTTGCGAGTAGATTGCAAAGCCATAGCGGTTCAGGAGCTGTTGAGCATCCTGGTTGATGGCGGGCATAGTCAGGTGTACCGGCTCCTGCCCAATGACCGCCAGAGCGGCCGTCAACAGGGCCTCAGCTGAGCGCACACACACCCAGGGCCCGATGAGCCAGTGGCCCGACCTCTGTCGCGCCAGGATATACCCCCCGATGCCATCCTGATCCTGCGCGATGTAGGCTACCGGCGAGAGCGCCAGCAGCGCCCGCAACACGCGCCGCCGCCGGCCGCCAAAGGGGGCCCAATCGAACATGGTCACCTGATGCAGGTCTGAGAGGGCGAATGGTATCAACGCATCACTCTGCTGCGCAGGCCCGGGCAGGGCGGGGCGGCGCCAGTGGAGCATCGTGAATGCTTGCCAGAAACCAGCGCTCTCATAAAAGGGGACGCTCGCAGGGGTGGCATCGGCGCCGATTGTGCGCGCTCCGCTATCCAGGAGATAGCCGATGCCTGCTTCCAGGAGGGCACGGCCATGGCCCCGATTGCGGTAGGGGCCCTCTACGAGCAAAGGACCGATCCAACCCAGCTTGCCGCAGGCAATGGTGATCATTACGCCTACTGGCCGCCCGGCATCCTCAGCTATGAAACAGCCTTGAGGCTCAAAGGCGATCAGGTTACGATAGTCAGCGGCAGAAAGCTGCCATCCTTCCTGTTCTGTCAGGTGTGCGGCGAAGGCAATATCGTCCGGTCTGAAAGTTCTGACCAAGCGTATGCGCAGCATGCTTTGGACTCCTTCCAGGCGCGAATGCAGCCTCACCCATATTCATTATAGCGCTTGCCGTTTGGGGGTGTCAACACCCCTTCCCCCCTTTGACATGAATGTCAAGGCATGGTACTGTGTTAACGATACCATGAAGGGGGCTGGCTATGGCAACGATCCGTGAGGTGGCGGCGCGGGCTGGGGTAGCGCCGATTACCGTGTCGCGGGTGATCAATGGCTCGGGCTATACGAGCGAAGAGACGCGCAAGCGCGTAGAAGAGGCCATCCGAGAGCTGGAATATGTGCCCAACGTGCTGGCGCGCGGCCTGCGCTCTCGACGCACGCACACCCTGGGGCTGCTGGTGACCGATGTCACCAATCCCTTCTGGACGACGGTGGCGCGGGGGGCCGAAGATGAGGCGATGCGGGCAGGCTATGCTCTCTTCCTCTGCAATACCGATGAGGATGTGGCCAAGCAACAGCGCTATATCCACGCCCTGCTCTCACGCCGTGTGGAGGGGTTGATCATTGCGCCTGCCTCCAGCGAGGCGGGGCCGCTGCGGCCGGTGGCGCGGGCCGGCGTGCCCTTTGTGCTGGTGGACCGGCGGGTGCCGGATGTGGCAGCCGACCTGGTGCTGGGCGATAGCGTGGCCGGCGCGCGCCTGCTGGCCGAGCACCTGCTGAGCCAGGGGCACCGCCGGATCGGCCATCTGGGGGGGCCGGTGGGGCTCTCCACGGCCGACGAGCGCGAGCAGGGCTACCGGCAGGCGCTCTCTGCAGCCGGCGTGGAGATCGAGCCGCAATGGGTACAGCGGGGCGAGTACAAGCAGGAGGCCGGGTATCGCCTCATGCAGGCCTGCCTGGCCCAGCCGCCCTGGCCCACGGCGGTGTTGGCCGCCAACAACGCTCTGGCCGTGGGCGCGCTGGCGGCCCTGCGAGAGCGTGGGCTCAACGTGCCGCGCGACATGGGCCTCGTCTGTTTCGACGATGTGCCCCAAGCCTCGCAGATTGATCCGTTCCTCACCGTCGCCGCCCAACCCGCCTATGAGTTCGGCGCCGTGGCCGTGCGCCTGCTCTTTGAGCGCCTGAGCGACCCCAAGCGCCCGCCGCAGACGGTCGTCCTGCCCCCAGAGCTGATTGTGCGGCGGTCAGCGGGGCCATTGAACTGAAGTAGGGGGGATAGGTAGGAGGAGATGTCCTGCATGGCCGCCCCCGGGGGCGGCCATGCAGGACATCTCCTCCTACCTATCCCCCCTACTTCATATGCTACACGTTGAAGCGGATGTTGAGGATATCCCCATCCTTGACGATGTAGTCCTTGCCCTGCAGGCGCAGGGCGCCCTTTTCTTTGGCGGCAACCAGAGAGCCGGCAGCGATCAGGTCTTCATAGGCGACCACTTCGGCGCGGATAAAGCCGCGCGCCAGGTCCGAATGGATAGCGCCTGCAGCCTCCACAGCGGTCGCGCCCTGCTTCACTGTCCAGGCGCGGACCTCATCCTCGCCCACAGTGAAGAAGGACTGCAGCCCCAGCAAGCCGTAGGAGAGCCGGATCAGGCGGTTCAGGGTGGGCTCTTCGATGCCGTATTCCTGCAGGAATTCGGCCGCCGCCTCTTCGTCCATCTGAGCGATCTCCATCTCCAGGCGGCCGCGCAGCCCGATCACGGCCGTCTTGCGATGCTCGTAGGTGAGCTGGGGCATCTCGCCATCGTCGCCAATGTTAAAGACGACGAGCACCGGCTTGAGTGTGAGAAAGTTAAAGCCGCGCAGGCTCTTTTCTTCCTCGGCGTCCATCTCCACATCGCGCAGGGGGACGCCGGCCTCCAACGCCTCTTGCAGGCGGAGCAGGAGCTTGTGCTCCTTAACTGCCGCCTCGCGCTTGGCCGGGTCACGGCCTTGCAGGTCCTTTTGCATCCGCTCCAGCCGCGCCTCGACGACGATCAAGTCCGAGAGCAGCAACTCTGTGTCCAGCGCCTCCAGGTCGCGCAGCGGGTCTACCGAACCCTCCATGTGGGGCACGGTGTCATCGGCAAAGGCCCGGACGACATGCAGCAGGGCATCGTTCTGGCCGATGGCATTCAGGAGCTGGCTGGGGATAAGCCCTGCCTGCCCCTCGCTGGGCGCCAGGCCGGCGATGTCGTTATATTGCACCTGGGCGTAGATCGTCTTGCGCGGGCGGAACATGTCGCTCAGGATCTTGACCCGCGGGTCGGGCACGGCCACGGTCGCCGAGTGCATCTCAGCGGTGCTTGCCGGCACGGGGGTGGTTTCGGCGTTGCCGCGCGTCAGGGCATTAAACACTGTTGTCTTGCTGCTGTTTGGAAGTCCGATGATTCCTATTTGCATGAAAAACCTCAAAGCGATCAGCTATCAACTTGCGCCGCCCCTGAGGGCGCCGACAGCCGAAAGCATGGCAAAGGGCGGCCGTCTGGGCCGCCCTGTCTATTATACCTATTGTAGCACGTTGGCGCCTATGCGGCAAATGAGCGCGCAGGCGGTGCACGGCCCGGGATTGTCGATGATCGGCTGTTCTGCTCCGCCCTACTCCGGTACGAGCCTTTATTGAGGGGGAATTGGGGTCTGGAGGGTGCTGCGGCCGCAGCACCCTCCAGACCCCAATTCCCCTCCTTTCAGTACTCTGGCGTAAAGGTCGGCCATGGGGTATAGGTCGGCCAGGGCGTGGGCGTGCTCGTCCGGGTCGGCCAGGGGGTGCTGGTCGCCGTCGGTGTCGGCGTGCGGGTGGGGGTGCGGGTGACCGTTGGTGTTGCTGTGCGACGCCTGGGTTGCTGGTCAGCAATATCGGTGGGCCAGGGGTCAGTCGGGGCCTCACCGAGGGTCGAGGCGAGGGTAGCCTGGGGCGTTGGTCCGTGGGAAGCCCGGCCCAGGAACCATTGATACACCCCAAAGGTGAGAGCGGCAATCAGCGCCAGCGCGAGAGCGGCGATGAGCAGCAGGGGTAGGGGGCGCCGCCGGGGCTGCACGGGCTTCAACGGCACGTAGGACAGTGGTTTGAATTTCACGATATTCCCTCACTGCAATCCGGTGAAAAAACAACTCGGCGCCGTGGCGCGCTGACTGGGCCGAGGCAAGAACCAATATACAGCCATTACGGCAAGGGCGTCAAAAGCGAGATATATTCCAGACCCTGCACGACCTCCCCATTTGGACGCCCTCCCAGGGGGTGCTATCATGCACATATCACAGACAGGGGGGCGCTATGGCACAGGGGTTGGAGATCACGGTCGGCCGCCGGGAGGCGGATATCGTCGGTACGGATAACCGGGCGCTGCAGGCGGCGGTGGATTACGTGGCGCGGCTCGGCGGAGGTGTGGTGCAGGTGGGGCCGGGGACCTACCTGATGCGCGATTCCCTGCACCTGCGCTCAGGGGTGACGGTGCGCGGCTGCGGGGCCGAGACGATCCTGCGTAAGGCCGACAGCGCCGAGAGCCCGCTCATCCTCGACGGCGACTATGGCGAGGAGCAGATCACGGTCGCCGATCCGGCCGGCTTTGCGCCGGGTGTGGGTGTGGCGGTGAAGGATGACCACTCGGACGGCTTTCATACGACGGTGTGCACGATCATCGCCGCCGAGGGCAACACCTTTCAGCTCAGCGGGCCGCTCGTCTTTGATTGTATGGTGGCCGACCATGCCGTGGCGCAGACGATCTACCCCGTGATCAGCGGCTATTACGTCACGGGCGTGCGCCTGGAGGGCCTGACCATCGACGGCAACCGCGCGCACAACCCCGCGCTCAACGGTTGCCGAGGTGGGGGCATTTTCCTTTATGAGTCCGACGGCGCGGTGATTACGGATTGCCGGGTCTATGGCTATTCCGGCGACGGCATCAGCTTTCAAAAATGCGCCGATGTGCGGGTGGAGCGCTGCGAATGCGCCGGCAACAGCGGGCTGGGGCTGCACCCCGGCAGCGGCAGCCAGCGACCGGTCGTGCTGGATTGCTACAGCCACGATAACGGTGAGATCGGCCTCTTTGTCTGCTGGCGGGTGCGCGGCGGGCGCTTTGAGCGCAACACCCTGGCGCGCAACGGCCGCGTGGGCATTTCCATCGGCCACAAGGATACCGACAACCTCTTTGTTGAGAATGTCGTGGTCGAGAACGGCTGGTGTGGGGTGCATTTCCGTGACGAGTCGGAGCCGATGGCCGGGCATCGCAACCGCTTTGTGCGCTGCCGCATCCAGGATAATGGCACGACGAGCGAGCCGGGCGTCGGGGTGCGCATCGATGGCGCCACCCACGACCTGGCCTTTGAGGCGTGCGCCATCGGCGATACGCGCCCTGTGGGCGCCAAGACCCAGGCGGTTGGCCTCTTCGTGGGGGCGCAGGCGGGGCCGGTTTCCCTGCACCGGGTGGACCTGGCCGGGAATGCGCGCTGTGAGGTCGAGGGCAACGCGGGCGCTGTGCTCAAGACGGGCCGAAGCAGTGCTTGAGGAAGCTCTATTCCTGTGGTATAATCCAAGTGTGCAACTGGCGCTGGCCTGATGCTTGGTTCCTGGGCATGTCGCCGGGGCGAGTTTGCCCCATGTTTCCTTCTTTCTCACACCTGGGTACCTGGAGCCTATCCGGCAATCCCGGCAAGAGTTAGTCACCGCGGCGCCAAGCCTGCGCGGAACAGCGCGCAGGGGGCCAGGCCGGGGTGGCCGGGCAGGTATTTTGGGCCGAACTGTTGTGTCGCCTCCAGCGCTAGACCGGCTCGTTGCCTATTCTACCCAAGTCGTGTTGCGGGAAAGAGGAGGAAACTATGATACCGGTAACTATTCAGAGCATTCAGGTCAGCCTGATGTCGCACCACCGCGTGATCATACTCAAGGATGCTGCGGGGCGCGACGAGCGCCTGTTGCCGATCTGGATCGGCCCCTTTGAGGCCGACGCCATCGCCAACCATCTACAGGGCACGACGCCTCCGCGCCCGCTGACTCACGATCTGCTGCGTTCAGTCATCGGCGCCCTGGGGGCAACCGTGTCTCATGTGGTGATCAACGATCTCTCAGACAGCACGTTCTTCGCCAAGATCATCGTGCGGCTCAAGGGGGAGGAGATCGAGATCGACGCGCGCCCTTCCGATGCGATTGCCCTGGCCGTGCGCATGCAGGCGCCGATCTATGTGGCGGAGCACGTGATGGATCAAGCGTCGATCGTCCCCAGCCCTGATATCAGCACCGGCACACCGCCGCGCGATGAGGGCAAAGGGCTTGATGCGTTTCGCGATTTCGTGGAAGGCCTGAATCTCGACGATCTCGAGGAGCACTAGACCGTGTCGATCGAGCGCCTGCCGCCACAAAATGTGGAGGCAGAGCAATCTGTTTTGGGCAGCCTGCTTATCGATCGCGATGCGATCATCCGCATCGCGCCTTTTCTGCGCCCGGAGGATTTCTACCGCGAAAGCCACGCGCAGATCTACCAGGCTATCCTGGACCTGTTTGAGCAGCGCCAGCCCGCCGACTTTATTACGCTCTGCGATCTGCTGGAGCGCCGCGGCCATTTGGAGGCTGTCGGCGGCCCCGCCTATATCACTTCGTTGCTCAACGCCGTGCCGACCTCGATCCACGTGGAGCACTATGCTCATATTGTGGAGCTGGCTGCTCTGCGCCGGCGGCTGATCGACGCCGCCGGCAAGATTGCCCGCCTGGCCTATGAGGAAGATCGCGAGATCGACGATGTGATTGATCGCTCGGAAGCCTGCCTCTTTGAGGTGACCGAGCGGCGGCAGGCAGGGGACCTGGTGCCCCTGCGACGCATCCTCGACAGTTATTATGACCGCGTGGAGTATTTGCAGCAGCACCGTGATGAGCTCGTCGGCCTGCCCACTGGTTTTGTCGATCTCGACAGAATGCTGGGGGGGTTGCAGCGGTCGGACCTGGTGATCATCGCAGCCCGCCCGGGGGTAGGCAAGACCTCTTTTGCCCTGAATATTGCCCAGCACGCGGCCCTCAAGAGTCGGGCGGTGATCGCCTTTTTCACCCTGGAAATGTCGGGCGAGCAGCTGGTGCAGCGCCTGATTTCGGGTGAGACAGGCATCGACTCGCGCCGCCTGATGACGGCCGACATCCAGGATATTGAATGGGAGCGCTTTGCCAAGGCGACGGGGGACCTTTCGGAGACCTTGATCTTTGTCGACGATACGGCCTCACCCACGCCGTTGGAGATCCGCAGCAAGTGCCGCCGGCTGGCTGCCGAGTACGATCTGGACCTGGTCATTATCGACTATCTGCAGCTTATGAGCGGCGGCACCCGGATCGAGAACCGGCAACAGGAGATCTCGTACATCTCGCGCTCGCTCAAGGGGCTGGCGCGTGAGCTGCATGTGCCTGTAGTGGCGCTCTCACAGCTCTCCCGCGCCGTCGAGTCGCGCCAGGACAAGCGCCCCATCCTCTCGGACCTGCGCGAGTCGGGCTCCATCGAGCAGGATGCCGATATTGTCATGTTCATCCACCGCGAAGAGGTCTATGATGAGCTGACCGATCGGCGCAATATCGCCGATATCATCGTCGCCAAGCACCGGAATGGCCCCACCGGCCAGATCTCTCTTCGCTTCGCCAAGGAGCAGACCAAGTTCACCGACCTGGATACCTACCATGATGAGGGTGGGTATTGATGGCAGAGCGGTTTTTTGCCGGCTTTCCCGATGGGCGCCTGCGCTTTACGCAGGTGCCCGATGTCTTTTTCAGTGAGCTGCTCCCGGCCATTGATGACCTGGGGGAGCTCAAGGTAACGCTGCATGCCCTGTGGCGCCTGCAACGCGTGGAGCGTGAGCCCCGCTACCTGACCCTGGCCGAGTTGGAGACCGACCCGGCGCTCTTGGGCGGGCTCGCCCCCGAGCGCGAGGAGGCGATCGAGGCGCTGCACGACGCGGTGGCGCGGGCGGTGAGGCGTGGCTCGTTCCTGCGCTTGCAGGACCGGCAGGGCGGCCAGGCCTGGCTCTTTCTCAACAGCCAGCAGGGTCGCGAGGCGTTCGAGCGGGCGATGCGCGGTGAGCTGAGCCTGGAGGGCGCCGCCGGCCAGAGTGTCGCCCAGCCCATGGTCGAGCGCCCCAACATCTACACCCTCTACGAACAGAGTATTGGGCTCCTGCAGCCCTTGATTGCCGATCAACTGCGCGATGCTGAGGCCACCTACCCCGCGGAGTGGATCGAAGAGGCGTTCCGCATTGCCGTCGAGCAGAACGCTCGCAGCTGGGCCTATGTGCGCAAAGTGCTCGACCGCTGGGCGCGCGAGGGCAAGGATGGCGGCGCACGCCTGGAAGGTGATCGCTCGCGCTATATTAAGGGGAAGTATGCGGACCGCATCCAGCACTAGACGAAGGACCCCACAACAACCCAAGATCTGCCCCAAGTGCCGGGGGACCGGCTTTTACCGCCGGGATGTGCCTGTGGGCCACCCTGATTTCGGCCGCGCCATTCCCTGCGACTGCCAGGCGGCGGCGCGCGAGGAGGCGCGCCTGCAGGGGCTGCGCCGCATTTCTAACCTGGGGCACCTGACGCGCATGACCTTTGAGAGCTTTGTGCCCGACGGCTATGGCCTGCCGCCCAACGTGCGCGACAATCTGCACCGCGCCTATGAGACGGCGCGCAACTATGCCGAGCAACCCAACGGCTGGCTCATCCTCAAGGGGCGCTATGGCTGCGGCAAGACCCACCTGGCCGTGGCCATCGCCAACTATCAGATTGCCCAGGGGCGCCCGGCCCTTTTCATGGTGGTGCCGGACCTGCTCGATTACCTGCGCGCCGCCTATCGCCCCGATGCCGAGGTGCCCTATGATGAGCAGTTCGATGCCGTCAAGAACGCGCCGCTCCTGATTCTCGATGACCTGGGGACACAATCCACCACCCCCTGGGCGCAGGAAAAGCTCTTCCAACTTCTGAACCACCGCTATAATGCGGAACTGCCCACCGTCATTACCACCAACCACGAGCTGGAGGAGATCGAACCCCGGCTGCGCTCGCGCCTGGCCGATACCGAGCTCTGCCAGATGGTGACCATCCTGGCGCCCGATTTTCGCGGCGCCGGCGCCGAGCGCTCTGAGCTGTCGAGCCTGCACCTGCACAGCGATCAGACCTTTGAGAGCTTTGATCTACAAGCCTGGAGCCTGACCCCCGAGCAGCGCGAGAACCTGAAACGCGCCTTTGAGACGGCGCAGAGTTTTGCCGCCGAGCCGGAGGGGTGGCTCGTGCTGCTGGGCGATTGCGGCTCGGGCAAGACGCACCTGGCGGCGGCTATTGCCAATGCGCGCTTGAGCGAGGGGCAGCCGGCGCTCTTTGTGGTGGTGCCCGACCTGCTGGACTATCTGCGCGCCGCTTTCAACCCCTCCAGCACCATGACGCTTGACCGGCGCTTTGAGGAGGTGCGCAACGCCCCCCTCCTGGTGCTGGACGACCTGGGGACGCAATCCAGCACAGCCTGGGCGCAGGAAAAGCTGTACCAGCTTCTGAATCACCGCTACAACGCGCGCCTGGCCACGGTGATCACCACCAACCTGCATCTGGAGGAGATCGAGCCGCGCCTGCGCTCGCGCATCCTCGATGCGCGCCGGGTGACCATCTTTGCCATTGTGGCACCCAGCTATCTGGACCGACTCTCGACCCGCGACGCTGGCAGCGCCACGGGCAACGGGCGGAGCAACGGCAATGGCGCTCCCCCGCCGGGCTCCGGCCCAACCGGCCGCCCGCGCCGGACCTATAGCCGCACCAAGTAACAGCAAATGCTGATAGCCAGGAGCTCTGCATGGCCAAACAGAAAACCCGCTGGGTCTGCCAGAACTGCGGCAGCGTGCAGGTCAAATGGATGGGTCGCTGCCCCGACTGCAACGAATGGAATACCCTGGCCGAGGAACAGGAGGCGCCCGAGCCCACCCGTTCCGCCCACAACACGTGGATCGCCACCAGCGAAGCCCAGCCCCTGAACCAGGTGGCCACCAGCCGGCATGAGCGCATCAGCATCCCCCTCGACGAGTTCAACCGCGTGCTGGGCGGGGGCATCATCCCCGGCTCGGTGACGCTTATCGGCGGCGACCCGGGCATTGGCAAGTCGACCCTCCTGCTGCAGGTCTCGGGCCTGCTAGCCGCCCAGGGGGCTCGGGTGCTCTATGTATCCGGCGAGGAGTCGGCCCAGCAAATCCGCCTGCGCGCCGATCGCCTGGGCACCCTGTCCGATAACCTCTACGTGCTGGCCGAGACCAACCTCAGCCAGATCCTGGGCCACATCGAGCGGATGCATCCGGCCCTGGCTGTCGTCGATTCCATCCAGGCCGTCTACCTGGAGGAGCTGGCCTCTTCCGCCGGCTCGGTGGGGCAGGTGCGCGAGGGGGCTACGGCGCTGCTGCGAATGGCAAAATCCACCGGGGTGCCGATCTTTATCGTGGGTCATGTCACCAAGATGGGCACAATCGCCGGGCCGCGGGTGTTGGAACACATTGTAGATGCGGTGCTCTACCTGGAGGGCGAGCGCTTTCACGCCTTTCGCCTGCTCCGCGGCGTCAAGAACCGATTCGGGTCCACCAACGAGGTGGGCGTCTTTGAGATGAACGAGACGGGCCTGGCGGAGGTCGCCAACCCCTCCCAGGTCTTTCTCGCCGAGCGCCAGGCGGCCGCCGCCGGCTCGGCCATCGCCGTCACGATGGAGGGCACGCGCCCGCTGCTGGTGGAAATCCAGGCTCTTACCGGCCCCACCAGCCTCAGCCTGCCGCGCCGCACGGCCAACGGCATCGATTATAACCGCCTGCTCATCCTGGCGGCCGTGCTGACCAAGCGGGCAGGACTCTCGCTGGCCACGCAGGATATCTTTATCAATGTGGTGGGTGGGCTACGCATCAACGAGCCCGCCGCCGACCTGGCCGTCGCCGCCGCCATTGCCTCCTGCTACCGCGACCGGCCCGTCGCCTCGGACCTGGCCGTCATTGGCGAGATCGGCCTCTCCGGCGAGTTGCGCTCCGTGGGCCACCTCGACCGTCGCCTGCGCGAGGCGGCCAAGCTCGGCTTTACGCGTTGCCTGGTGCCCCAGATGCAGTGCGAGAACCCGCGCGGCGGCGCCCCTGGCATCAAGGTCATCGGCGCCAGCAACCTCGCTGAGGCGCTGCAGGTCGCGCTGATCTGAGAATAGCGCCAGCGCCCTTCCGGGCAATTGCCGGCTGGTCCGCTCCGCCCAAGCCCGGCCTTATCCCAGACACCGTATAAGAAGGCCTGTTCCGGCCGCATGCGGAGCATGATGCCCGGAAGCCGAAGGGCGTTTTCATCGTACGTTGTCGTTAGGGAGGTCGGAGTGTTGGGTGACGGGGTCATCACCATACCGTATGGACCGCAGGCCACAGTGAGCTTTGAGGTGCCGGCAGGCAACCTGCTGGCCATTCTTGCGCCGCCCGCTTACCCGCCGGTGGTAGACCTGCAGGCGGAAGTCCGCCGGGCGCTGGCCGAGCCGATCGGGGCGCCCCCGCTGCGCGACCTGGCGCGGGGAAGACGGAACGCAGTCATCATCGCCGACGATAACACCCGGCTCACGCCCACAGCTGTCATCGTGCCCGAGCTGCTGGACGAGATGAACGCTGGTGGCCTGCCCGACGCGCAGATCACGCTGGTCATTGCCCTGGGCACCCACCGCGCCATGACCGACGGCGAAATCCTTGCCAAGTTCGGCCCGCAGGTTGTCAGCCGCATCCGCATCGTCAACCACGACTATCGCGACTGCAGCAACCTGGTGGACCTGGGCGCAACCCCCAACGGCACGCCGATTTCGATCAACCGGCTGGTGTGTGAGGCCGACCTCTCCATCGGCGTTGGCAGCGTCTACCCTCACCACATCCCCGGCTTTGCCGGCGGCGCCAAGATCGTGCAGCCGGGCGTATCGGGCGCCGAGACCACCGGCGCCACGCACCTGCTCGGCACCCGCGCCCGCCCCTGCTACCTGGGGCAGGTGGAGAACCCGGTGCGGCAGGAGCTGGAAGCGGTCGCCCGGCGCGCCGGTGTGAACGTCATTCTGAATACGGTCCAGAACGAAGCGGGGCAGACAGTGGCCGCCTTTTACGGCGACCTGCAGGCAGCCTTCCGCCGGGCCGCCGAGGTTTCGCGGGCGGCGCTTTCGGCGCCCTTCCCCGCCCCTGCCGATATCGTCGTCGCCGGGTCGTTCCCTGCCGACCTCGAGTTCTGGCAGGCGCACAAGGCCCTCTACCCGGCTGAGCTGGCCGCCCGCCCCGGGGGCACCCTGATCATCGTCACCCCCTGCCCGGAGGGCGTCTCCGTCATGCACCCCGAGATGCTCGAATACACCGCCTGGACGCCCGTGGAGATCGAAGCGGCCATCGCTGCCGGCCGGATTGCCGATATTCCGGCCGCCGCCCTGGCCATCGCCTGGTCGCACGTGCGCCAGGGCCGGCAGGTGAGCATCGTCTCGGGCGGCCTGAGCGACGAGGCGGCCCGGAAGCTGGGCTTTGTGCCCTTCCGGAGCGTTGACGCGGCGCTCGATGACGCCTTCCGCCGGTTGGGCCGCGATGCGACCGTCACCGTGTTGCCGCGCGCGGCAGAGACCCTGCCTATCCCTGGTTGACCGGCCGGTAACCTGGAGGAACAATAGCACTTCTTGCCTGCCTCGGGCGCGGTATAATGGTATAGACACCATAGCGGTTTTGAGAGGGGCGAGCAGACCTTGGGTTTGGAGTCGAATGCCAGCGCAGAGCCGATGTCGGGCATAGTGCGTCCTGCTGTCACCGAGATCATCCCCGACCTCGCCATGCTGCGCCGTTCATTGGGGAGCCAGAAACGGCCTATACCTGAAATGCTCCTGAGCCGCGCCGAGGCAGCCCTGGCAGAGGCCAAAGTGCTGGTGCAACCCGCGGCCATCTGGGCGGAGATGGAGGCGGCCGGCCTCGCTAAGCTGCTCCTACCCGGCATCCCTGCGGAGCATATCTCCGGCGTCCACACGCTGATCGCCGCCGTCTGCACTATCGGCGCGCTGCTCGAGACGCAGGCTGCCCGCGCCTTTGCCAGGCAAGAGTTTTCGCACGCCTATCTCCTCGATCAGATCGGCGCGCTCGCGGTCTCCCGGCTGGCCGGGCACGTCGAGAGCCTCTTGCGCGCCGGGCGCAACGCTGCCCGCTGGGCCCCTGGCGACGGCGAGGAAGACTGGGCTATAGAGGCGCAGCGCATGCTCTTCGCCCTGCTGCCTGCCGAAGCGATCGGTGTATACCTCACCGAGCAGAACGTGATGGTCCCGGCCAAGTCGCTGTCGTTCGTGCTGCTCGTCGGCGGCGGGCCGGAAGGAAGGCAGTGCCTGGGCCGTTGTAGCGGCTGCGTGTGGAACGGCGCGTGTGAGAGACAGAGGACTCGGCAGTAGGCCAGCATCCGGTACAGGCCCGCCTGGGCGGCCTCAAGCTTGTACCTGGCGTCGATGATCAGGAGCGGGCTACTGAGCAGAATGTCGACCTCAAGAACCGGATCCGGCATGGCAAAAGCGCGAAGGCAGTTATGTCTTTCGGGGCGATCGGCGGGCGCCGGCGGACAATGCTTGCGCGCACCATGAAAAACGCCCACCGGCATGCCGGTGGGCGTGTAACTGAGCCACGGATCCATTTCTGGACCCTTGGATCAGGAGCGGGTGGTGGGATTCGAACCCATGACATTCTGCTTGGGAAGCAGACGCTCTGCCAGCTGAGCTACACCCGCCCGTATTCTACTACCTGCAGTGCGTCCCACTACCCGGGCCGCAATCCTCAGCGGCGGGCCGAGACTACACAGTAAGGACAGACGATATAATACCATTACCAGTCTGAGATGTCAAATGGTATGGCACTCGAAGCACAAGATGGGCGGCGCCGGGAAGATCAATCAACGACACCGCTTTTCTGGAGCCGTATGACCTAGCCTCTACCGCATACCAGGCCACAATAGGCGATGCTGTCGATAAGCTCCTGTCTGCCCATCGGATATACCTCCAGATATCGTCATGCCCTAGCTATACCATAACCAGAAGCCGCTTGCCGGCCCTACTCTGAACAGTTACGCCGCCCCAAAGGTGATCTCTGCACGGACCGGCGGTCTCCCGCTTATTTCCCGCGCCGGATCACCTCTCCCCCCTTGATCACCAGCCGCACCTGCTGCAGCGCCTGCAGGCCGGCCAGGGGATCGCCATCCACCACCAGCACGTCCGCGATCTTGCCCGACTCGAGGGCACCCAGGTGCGCGCCGCGACGAGGATCTGCATGGGCGTCGGGCGCGGCGCTGGCGGGAGTGGCGCTCGCGCTGGCCCTCCTCACGCTACCGGCCCTGCTGGCCTCAGTCAAAGGCGAAGGGACGAGCTGGACGGAGAGGTATGGCCTGCTGCCCGATGTGACGGCCTGGATCCTGGCCAGGGCCACGCTCGACGTGGTGCGCGGCTCAGCCAGAGTCCTCATCCTGGCGCGCCGGCAGCCCCTGAGCATAGGGAAGACTTGAAAACAGCCCAAGCGCGTCCTGAGCCCCCAGCTTGCTGGGGCGTCTCTGCCTAGCTTTGGAGCAAGGCGCTCCGGATAGCGCGAGGGACGCACCCTGGCAACGCCAGGACGCCCAAGCTGGGGACTCCAGACGGCGCCAATGTGGCTCCTGCGGGCAGCTAGCTAGGGCAGCGCGCAGGCTTCCTGCTGGGTGCGCTCGTCGGCGACGATCTCGCCATCGTGCAGGCGGACGATGCGCTGCGTGCAGGCGGCAATCCCCGGATCGTGGGTCACGAGGACGATGGTCAGACCCTGGGCGTGCAGGCGGCGCAAGATCTCGATGATCTCGGCGCCGGAATGCGAGTCGAGGTTGCCGGTCGGCTCATCGGCCAGAAGGACGGAGGGGTTGTTGACCAGGGCGCGTGCGATGGCCACCCGCTGCTGCTCGCCGCCCGAGAGCTGATTGGGCCGGTGGTGCACGCGGTCCACCAGGCCCACCCGCCTCAGGGCCTCTTCTGCCCGGCGCCGCCGGTTCGCGCCCCCGGCATAGATGAGAGGCAGCTCCACATTGTCCAGGGCGCTGGTGCGGGCCAGCAGGTTGTAGGACTGGAAGACAAAGCCGAGCTTGCGGTTGCGGATCTCGGCCAGGCCGTTGTCGTTGAGGGCGCCGACGTCCACGCCGTCGAGGAGATACTTGCCGGAGGTAGGCGTGTCGAGGCAGCCGATGATGTTCATGAGGGTAGACTTGCCCGAGCCCGAGGGCCCCATGATGGCCACCCACTCGCCCGCCCCGACAAAGAGGGAGACTCCCCGCAGCGCCGGCACCTGCACCTGGCCCATGCGGTAAACCTTGGTCACATCCTGAAGGCTGATCATCGGACCCTCCTGCAGGCAACCTGCGGCATACACGATGGCTTACAGGATATTGGGCACTATACACATTCTAAACCCTCGGCGGGCCCGCGTCAATAGGCTAGGTTGTGTTTGCAAACCCGTAGCATAGCCCCTTGTGGGCGCCGTAAGCGGCGAGACTGGCGCCATGAGGCAAAGAGTACTTTGCCGCATAGTGAGGTAAAACGGGCACAAGGCCCTAGGCTACGACGGTTTGCAAACACGACCTAGAGGGCGCTACCCGGCCATAGGCTGGTCTGCGAGGCAAAGTTGTGCTATACTGCTTTCGCAGGGCCGCGCCCCGGGAGCATATACAGATAGCGCCTCTTCTTTCAAGGCGCAATAGCCGCTGCTTCGCGCCGTATCGCCAGCTTGCGCTGGTGGAAGAGCCGGTTCTCCTCATTTCGGTGAGGTCAGCAGATGACATACTGCGATTCCCACAATCGCCCTATTGATTACCTGCGCATCTCGATTACGGATCGCTGCAACCTGCGCTGCATCTATTGTATGCCTGAAGAGGGCGTGCCGCCCCTGGATCACGAGCAAATCTTGCGCTACGAAGAGATTGCACGTCTGGCGCGCATCATGGCCGGTATCGGTGTGAGCAAGTTGCGCATCTCTGGGGGTGAGCCCCTCGCTCGCAAGGGCGCTGAGCAGCTGGTAGCGATGCTGGCGGGAATCCCCGGGGTGAGCGACCTGGCCATGACCACCAATGGCACGCTTCTGCCCGAGATGGCCGGCCGGTTGGCGCTGGCGGGGCTGAAGCGGGTCAACGTCAGCCTCGATTCTCTGCGGCCCGAGCGCTTCCACGCCATGACACGATGGGGCCGACTCGAGGATGTGCTGGAAGGGCTGGCGGCCGCCAGGCGGGCGGGGTTGGCGCCCATCAAGATCAATACCGTGGTCATTCGTGGGCTGAACGACGACGAGGCGGCCGACCTGGCCCGGCGCACGGTCGAGGATGGCTGGCACGTGCGCTTCATCGAGGTCATGCCCCTGGGCGCCGATCCACTCTGGGCGCGCGATCACTTTGTCGCCTCGGCCGAAACCCGGGCGCGCATAGAGAAGGTGTTCGGCCCCTTGCAGGCAGTGACAGAGCCAGGGGCCGGGCCCGCGCAGTACTGGCAGATCCCGGGCGCGAGTGGGTCAATCGGTTTCATCAGCCCGCTCAGCGAGCATTTTTGCAGCCGCTGCAACCGTCTGCGCCTGACGGCCCATGGACAGCTTTTGCCCTGCCTGGCCGCGGAGCAGTCCTTTGACCTGCGCGGGCCGCTGCGCTGCGGGGCAAGCGACGCCGAATTGCGTGATCTGATATTGCAGGCGATCCGCGCCAAGCCTGCCGGGCACCACATGGGCACGGGCGAGGGCCTGGCCATGAGCAAGCGAATATCGCGGATCGGGGGTTAGAGTTCAGGAGGGGTTGCATGGAAAGCATCGGCAGGGTCCTGGCTGTCTGTGTGAGCGAACGCAAAGGCACGCCCAAGCACGACGTGGGGCAGGCTGAATTGCGGGCCGACTGGGGCATTGTAGGTGACGCCCATGCCGGCCATTGGCACCGCCAGGTGAGCCTGCTGGCCTGGGAATCCATCGAGAAGATGCGGGCCAAGGGGCTGAACGTGCACGCCGGCAGTTTTGCAGAGAACATCACGACCGAAGGTCTGGTGTTGCACACTCTGCCCATCGGCACCCGCCTGCGCATTGGCTCGGCCCTGGCCGAAGTGACGCAGATCGGCAAGATTTGTCATGACCGCTGCGCCATTTACTATCAGGCTGGCGATTGTGTCATGCCGCGCGAAGGCATCTTTGTGCGCATCCTGGAGCCAAGCCTGGTAAAGGTTGGGGATAGGGTCGAGATCCTGACAGAGGCAAAGGAGTAGATGAGGTGATGCCCAGGGCCGCGCTGTCGCGGCCTCAACGTGGCCCTGGTCCTGCGGCCGTCATGCTACAGCCAGCTGATCACGGCCGCCGCTCCGCCTCTCCCGCCGGCAATTCCCACGTGCCGCTGCGGCCGCCAGATTTGCTCAGCAGCCGCACAGACTCGATATGCATCGAGCGGTCCACGGCCTTGCACATATCATAGATGGTCAGCGCTGTGACCGAGGCGGCGGTGAGGGCCTCCATCTCAGCGCCGGTGCGCGCCGTGACGCGCACCGTTGCCGTGATTTCCACGGCGCTGGCCGCCTCATCGGGCCGACACTCGATAGTGACCGAGTCCAGCGGCAACGGGTGGCAGAGTGGAATCAGCTCAGAGGTGCGCTTGGCGGCCATGATACCGGCAATGCGCGCCGTGGCCAATACATCGCCTTTGGGCAGCCCCCCGGCCTGGATAAGGGCCAGGGTCTCGGATTTCATCACTACCCAGCCGCGAGCCACCGCCTCCCGCCGTGTGATCGGCTTTTCCCCTACATCCACCATGTGCGCCTGACCACGCTCGTCCACATGCGTCAATGACACATCAGGGCCTCCGTGTAAGCATTCAATGCAGAGTAACTTCTGGCCATTATACCCCCTGGCGGCAGAGCGTCAATGTGCATTCCCAGCGGGGTGTATTCCAAGATGCGTCAGCGAGTTCGCGGCCAGCAGGCTGCCGCCACGAGCGCTCTGCCCTGGCAAGCAGGCTTTACCCTTCGCGCTACCCTGGTACAGGGCCTTTTGGGCGGCTGGACATGCCCTGTGCCTCCCTCTCCCAGGTTGAGGCTTGGCAACGTGGCGGCATAGCCGGCTGCAACCCGGGCGGCGGATACGGGTCCTGGATGCACCCTCCCGGCGGGCTCGGCGCCTCTCGTTGGTCAGCCTGGCAGGATGCAGGCCAGGCAAGCGCACCGCCCTGGCACACCTGTTGCTGGCCAGCTCACAGACGAAGCAGTCGATGCTTCTCACGACAAAGGAGGTCTGGCTGATGCTCGAACGCAACGAAAGCAGGGTTGATCGCTTGATCCGCGCGACGCTGGGGGCAGGCCTGTTGTGGTCCGGCCTGGCCCCCTTCTATGCCGGGGGCGCCCGGCGCAGGAGAATTGCTCTGGCCCTGGCGGGTGGAGTGCTGTTGTTCACAGCTATCACCGGTCACTGCATGATCTACAGCCTGACGGGCATCTCAACCTATAAGAGATGAGCCTCTGTCCGATGCCTGGGAAACCTGGCATGGAACTTGCTCCTCGATAGCCAGCGGGTGCACCGTGCCTCACGATGGCGCCGCCCTTGTGTCCTATCCAGCTTTGGCTGCGTGTGCCACCCCACTAATCAAGAAGGGGCGGCCCCCGTGTCTGAGGTTGAATCGCTCCCCATGAGCACCATGGAGCAGACCGTGCGCCAGGGCCGGGGCCAAATGCCGATGTGGGATACGCAGCAGCTCAGCGATAGCTGGCTGAGCTACATCGTCAGCTATCTCCAGGCAGTGCACCAGGGAACGCCCGTTCCTACGGTCACCCGTAACGGTATCACCAAAACCAGCTTCCCTGTGTCCGCCCGCATAATGGTCCAGACGAACCGGCAGCCGGCGAGGCGGCAGTGCGAGGCGCTCCGCGGCCGCGTGGCACAACTGTTGCGGAACTGCAGCGAATAGCCATAGACGGCCTGAGGGAGGTTTCTAATGCTGGGCTGGTTCGTGATGTTAAGCGCGGGCGGCGTGCTGATCTGGAAAGCCCTGCAACGGTTGCATCCGCACAGCATGCGTGAGCGCAAAAGAGATGCCCTACACATCCTCGAGGACCGTTATGTGCGTGGGGAGATTGGCCGCGACGAGTTTGAAGAGCGCCTGCGGTCTCTGGTACAGGCGCCCGCTGGCCCGGAACAAGGATCATGAGGTAGACGTGGGCAGGGGGAGCGTTTGCCCCCCCTGCCATAGTCTCTTCCCAGGGAACGGGCTCGCGCCCGCCAGAACCTTTCAGTGAGCCTGCTAGCGCTCAATGTCGCGCCGCATCTCCTCATATTCAGCCTTGCTGATCTCGCCGCGGGCATAGCGCAGATTGAGCGCCTCCAGCCCGGGATGCGCCTGCGTTCTCATCGGGCCGCCTTGCCAGGATCGCACAGCCCACACACCCACTATAATCAGCCCCACCAGAAATAACAGCATCATCACGCCGCCTCCCATCATCCAGCCCCAGCCGCCGGGCCCAGCCCCGAACCAATTCCAGCAACGTCCAAACCACATGGTCATATCCTCCTATCCAAGAAGCGCACCCGGTTAGTTTGCACCTTGGCGCACATACCGGCGCTGCCTCTGAAACGATTACATAATAACAGAAAACAGGCCGTGCGGGAAGCGCCATTCTGCGGATGGGGCCGTGGGCTGTTTTGCCCGGCGGTAGGCGCTGTAGGCGGCAGGGCTTGACCCCTTCTACAACCCTATGCTATAATCCCCGCCACAATCAAACCCGGGGGAACGGTGTTCCCATAGCAAAGGTGAGCAGGTACTCTCCACCCTTGGTATGGTCTCCGGCGCCCTCGTACTCAGCTCGCCTTTGCCGGGGCGGGCTTTTTTTGTTCCCCCCAGGAGGAGAAGCCACGGTGGCAGAAAGGAATCCGCGCACACCCAGGATCGCCCTGGTCGTGGGCGGTTGCTTCAAGGCCATTGCCCAGCATCCGGCCATGGTCGATGCTCACCGGGTGGTATATATCGATGCCTACAGCGAGACAGACGATGTGGCGATGGCCTCGGAGCTGGTGCCCATCGACCTGGCGCGCGATGAGACGGTGCGTAGCCTCTGCGCTCGCTTTGACGGCCAACACAGTGGCCGGGCGCCGCTGCCGGGCCACGAGGCTCACCTGGAACGCGTGATTGCGACCATGGGCTGCAAATCGGTAGACCTGGCCAAGGGGCTGGGGCAGGTGCCGGCGGTCGCGTACCTGGCCTGGCAAACGCGCTTGAGCCAGGGGCTGACAAGCACTTTCCGGGCGATGATCGACGATCTGACGATCCGCGCCGGGGGGCAGCTCACGCGCATCGAGATCGACGTCTTTCACTCCAACGCCGGCGCGACGGGCCGCGGCATTGCCAACGCTGCTGTCGAGACGATCTGCGAGCTCTTCGCCGGGCGCACGGTATCGGTGACCCACTATGTCGTGGGGCGCATGAGCTTTACCGGACTGGGCAGCCACGTGCATGACAATGCTCCCCTGGGGGTGCTGGAGGATATGGCCTTCCAAAAACAGCCCCCCACGCACCCCAAGGCGGTACACCGTTGGCTGGGGATCGAGTTGCCGCCGGTAGGCAACGATACCGTGTTGCGCGCCCACTACTCAGCCCTCTGGGCGCAGGCCATCACGGCGGCCAAGACGCGCGAGTTACTGGATCGCCCGCAGGCCAACCGCAGCGCAGCCGCGACCTGGGGCAATTTTACCCTCATCCGCAGCGGTTGGTTCCGTTCTTCCATGACGGAGGACGATGTGGTGGCCGGCGCAGCGCGCCACGTCCTGCGCGAGATTGACCGGCAACTCAATCAAGTCAACGCGCCGCGTGACGGGTTATCGGTCGATTACCAGTCACCCATCGAGGCTGCCTCTGAGTTGGTTGGGGGCTTCCCTGCTGATCTGCAAAAGGCGGCCGCCGATGCGTTGAACGGCGTCCTCACCGCCGATAACTTGCGTGCGCTGGTGATGCAGGCCGTACATGTCGCCGAGCCGGAGGTGCACTTCCGCCGGCCCAGCGGTGAAGAGGCAGCCTTAGGGGCGCTTTTCCGTAGCACGCCGCCTGCTGGCCTGGCCAGCCTGCTGAACGACCTGACCCAGGCGCGCATCGTCCGCACAGCCACCCTCCGTGCGCTGGATGAGGAGACCCATGCCCTGGTGGAGCAGGGAGAATTGGACCGCTCCCTTCGGCGCGCCCGGCGCAACCTGGACCGCGCCATTGCCCTGCTCTGTCCACGCACCATCGAAGAGCACATGCGCGCCCTGTGGTACCCGGCCAACCGCCGCCGCCTGGCCTTCCTGCATGCAGCGGTGGACTATCGGCGTGTGGCCCGGGAGCACAGCGAGCGCCAAGCTCGCATCACGGCGCTGAACAAGCTCTTGGAGCGCACCGATGACCTGATCCGCAACGATCAGGAGCCTTTCCAGGCCATAAGGGCGGCCCTGAACCGGCTCCTGGCCACCCTGCCGCCTGCCGTCGACGAGCGCTCGGTGCGCTACCGCAGCCTCAGCGAACAAGTGTACCCCCATCAAACCGCCTTTGAGGTCCTGCTGCGTGCAGCACGCACCGATTCCCTGGAGCGTCTCTATTTTGAGCTGCGCCAGACGACTCGTGGCGTGACCCTGGAAGGGCTGGCCTCCATCCTCAGGCTTGGCCCGGATGGGGGCGCCCTGGCCATCGTCAACCGGCTGGACCGCGACGCCGAGATCATGGGCCCCTACTGGGGCGGGCTGCCCCGGCCCGACGCCGAAACCGACCAGCGCATCCGCGTGCTGCCGCCCCTGGAGGGCGATCTCTACCGTGAGCTGGAGCAGGCCCGCGACGAGATCGGCAGCGAGATCCAGCTCGTCTGCGCAGAGAGCATGGCTGGGGGTATCGGCATTGTTTATGTCGATACTTACCTGGTGAAGGAGTGGTACGATCTGCTCACACCCGAGTATCAGCAGGACCTGTTGACCACTCTGGGGGACCCCGAGGCGACCGCCCTGGCGCACGTGCCCGGGCACCGGCTCTACCTCGACGGTATCTTCCAGGCCCTGCACTATACACCCAGCACCGAAGTGAGCGAGATCATCGGTCTGCCGGTCGCCGCACCGGCGCCAGAAGCCGCAGCACCCACACTGGAGGAAGCATGATACGCCGCCTGATCGTCGCCCTGCTGTTGGTCCTGGCGGCGTTGCCGCTCCTGCACTGGACGGATCGCCTGCACCTGGTGGCTCTGGCTGGGGCGCTGGCGGTGTTGGCGGTGATCGCACTGGCGATAGGGGTGCTGCGGCGGCGGGCGACCGGGGATAATGACGCTGCAGACTGGAGTGAGGAGGAAACGAGCGCCAACCTGTTGCGGGATGGCGCCGGGGGGCTCCTCATCGGCTGTGTGGGGCTGGCTATAGCGGGGCTCCTCTACAGCTATGCCCTGCCGCCGTTCTACCCCCTCCTGGTGGGAGATTGCCCCCAGCTTTTGCCCAAGCTGGCCATCTATGAGGAGACCAAAGCCTGGCAGCAGGCGATCGCCGTCATCGACGACCGCTTAGCGCGCCCTATCGATAAGAGCTGCCGGGCACAGTTGGCGCAGAAAAAAGCCCAGTATCTGATCGCCTGGGGCAAGACGCTGCCCGCGAATGAAGCCGCGGCCAAGTTCCAGGAGGCGGAGCGCTGGTCACAGCAGAACGGGCTCGACAAGGAGCAACAGATCGCCCAGCTCCTGCGCGCCCAGCTACAAAAGCCGACGACCATCATGGTAACGCCCACACCCCAGCCTTCGCTGACGCCGCGCAGCCTCGCCGCCGGCTCCCGGGTAGAGATTACCGGCATCGACCTGGCCTACTTTCCACCGACGGCCTTTGTCTACCTGCGCGTGCTGGATCCCTCAGGCCGGCCGGTGACAGATCTGCAGGCTTCGGACCTGCGGGTAACCGATGACAGCAGGCTGGTCCAGGAGCCGTCGCTGGCCTATTTCCAGGCTGCGCCATCGCCCATCTCGGCTGCCCTGGTGATTGACTATTCCGGCAGCATGGCGGGGGCGCCCCTGAGCGCCGCCCGCGCGGGCGCGCGCGCATTCCTGGATCAACTGGGCGCCAACGATCAGGTCGAGATCATTGGCTTTGGCGATAAGGTGCAGCTCCTCCAGTCGTGGACGGCCGACAAGAGCGCCGCGGTCAGCGCCCTGGACCAGCTTCAGGCCCAGGGTTGGACGGCCCTGTGGGACGGGTTGTGGCTTGCCGCAGGCGACCTGAGCAGCCGTTCGGGCCGCAAGGTAGTGCTGCTCCTCACCGACGGCGCCGACAACCGGAGCCAACATACCTCCGAGCAGGTCATCGCGCAGGCGCGGCGGGCGGGGCTCAGCCTCTTTGTGATCGGCCTTCAGAGTCCTGAATACAACGGCGCGGCCATGCAGTCGCTGGTGCAGGCGGTAGGTGGCCGCTACACCGAAACGAGCGACCCTGCGCAGATCGAAGCCTATTACAAGCAAATCGCCGGCGACATCCGCAACGAATACCGGCTGGCCCTCACCCTGCCCCGCTCGCCGACCAACGGCGGCAGCCACCGCCTGCGCATCGAGGTCGGCGGCCCGCAGCCGCTCGTCGCCGAGCAGGGCTATACGGACCCGGGGCAGTGAGCGGGATGAAGCTGCAGACGAACGCCAACTGCCTGCCGGGGTTCCCTCAGGCGGTGCATCGTGGTTGATGACCGCCCTCCCGTCCCTGCTGCGCCAACCCTGGTGCTGGCGTTGGGGAACTCGCTGCGTGAGCCCCTGCAGTGGCTGGAGGAGCGCTTCCGGCGAGAGATCGGCTCGCTCTACCCTGGCTACTTGCTGCGCTTCCGCCCCTTTTCGCAACCGGAGCATATCTCTGTGGCGGCCCTGCGTGGACTGATAGACCCACTCCTGGTGCATCCCCTGTGGCTGGCGCTGATGGAGCACGGGTTTGCGCCCGGGGGCGAGCGTGGGCCGCAGCTCGACGCCTATGTGATCCTGAGCGGGGAAGATCAGGAGGGTCTGGCGCTGCTGGGCCCTCTGGTCACGAACCTCCGCCGTGCCTGCCAGGGGCGCCTGGAGCCCACGCTGCGCCTGTTCTACGTGGGCGCCAGCCCGGCAACGTTGGCCGAACAGGCCCGCCCCTTGACCTGCTTTGTGTTGGGCGCCCTCAAGCAACGGGGCTATGGTACCGGGGGTGAGCGGGAGCCCTGGGAGACGATCCGCCTGACCCTCAACGCCCTGCTCGCCTCGCAGGCGCCGCAGGAGATCGAGGCGCTCTTTCCGCCCGGGCAAGATGGGCGGCGCGTGCTGGCCCTGGGGGCCAGCGCCATCGCCATCGCCCGCCCACAGATGGAAGCCTGCGTGCGCGCCGGGGTCCTGGAGCGCCTGGCCCAGGCCTGCCTGGCTGCGCCGGCCCAACCGGCCGCTCGCGCCCCGGTCGCCGATCTCTTTGGACTGCAGTTGGCGTCCGAGGGCCCAGAGGAGCTCTGGGCCAAGCGCCTGGGCCAGGGGATTGCCAGCCTCTTTCCCGCCTGGGCCAATGAGGTGCTCGCCGGCTGGGGGTTGGAGGTGGGCGAAACGCGTCAAGCGGCAAAGTACCCTTCGCCTCCTGGTCACTGGCGGGTAGAGACGCGGGCCGAAGGGGAAGTGCAGCGCCACCTGGAGCGCATCCTGGCCGGTGGGCGCGAGGAGCAGGAGGAGGCGCAGGCAGCCCTGGCTCAGGACCTGGCGCGCCTGGCGGCCGCCCTGCAGCGGCGCCTGCATGCCCACGAAAAGACGGTGCTGGACCGCTGGCAAGAGCTGTTGCAGCGTACCGTGGCCGATGGCGAGGGGTGCCTGGCGCGGGCGCAGGGCATGGCCGACCTGGCCATGCAGGCGCTCACGGTGGCCCAGGAGCGCGTGAGCCACCAGCGCCCGGGGCCCCTCTGGCTGCGCCAGAGCAACGGCCACGATGTGCTCATCCTGGCCGAGGCCCTGGCCGGGCAGATGAGCCCCTGGCGCGCGGCTGGAGAGCGGGCGCGAGAGCGCCTGGCGCCGGCCACAGCCCTCGCCCTGCGCGCTGCGCCCTGGCTCATATTGGGGGGCGCCATCGGGGCGGACCTGTGGCCGGGGGTTGCAGGGTGGGGCGTCGGGCTCGCAGCCGGTATCAGCCTGGGGCTGCTGGCGGCAGGGGTGCAGGCGCGCACCTATGGGCGCGAGGCCCGCAGCGGGTCACGCGAGGCAACGCGCCTCTATGAAAACGCCGTCCTGGGCCTGCTCTTAGGCGCCGCACACGATATCCTGCAGCACTGGCAGGATGCGGTAGCCATCTGCGCCGCTCAGGTCAAAGCTCTGACCCGCGAACTGCGCACCCTCGAGGCTACAGCCGGGCGCATGGCGGGTGATCTGGGCCGGCGCGCCGGCGAGTCGGTCTACCTGGAACGTCGGCTGAGCGACCCCATCCGCTGCGCGCACCTGGCCGAGAGCATCCCCATCGAGCAGGCGCTCGCAGGGGCGCCCGCCCAGGCGCTGGCCGCCGCCCTGACTGGCAGCCTGCCGGCCCGGGTGGTAGGGGCCACCATGGCCGGGGCCGTCAGCGCCCGGGCGATAGCCCCCATCGAGGCGCGGGTGGAGGAAATGCTCGTGGCGGGGGGAAGCTTCTCCCCTGCTGGCACCATGGAGGCCCTGCACCGCCGGGCGTTGCCGCTCTGGATGGGCGAGACCGAGGGGCCCGAGTGGTCGTTTGCCGTGCTCAGCCGTGAGGCCGCCGTTGCCGTGCGCAGTTGGCTCGACACGCACCGCCAGAGCGTGCATCAGCTGCCCACCCTGCAGCGAGACCGCATCACCTACCTCCGCCTGCGGCGGGTGGCGGCCGCGCAGGGGCCTCGGCAAGCGGTTGAGCCTGTGGCCGCCCCCGATCTCTCTGTGCCAGGCATATCCGGAGCGCCCGCTGGCAGCGGGCGCTCCGGATATGCCTGGCATGACGACTGAATTGTCCTGGATCCCAGATTATTCATGATGGGGGAGGTCAAACCATGATCAACACGCTCATCCAGCGCCTCCGCGGCCTGAAGCAGGCGCGCGACTTGCTCTATGGCGCCTCTGCTGGCGCGATGGGGCTGCTGTGGGGCTGGGCCTGCCCGGGGCAGGGGCAATGCGCGGCCTGCGGCGCCTGCACGTGGGCGCTCCCTAAGCTCATCGTGGGCGCTCTGGCCCTCCTGACTGCAGTGGGGCCGGCGCGGCGCCTGTGGCGCCTGGGCGCTCCCGCAATTCGTGGTGGGCGCCTGAGCAATGTTGTTGGCAGCCTCGGCCCAGCGCTCCAGCACGCCGCCCGAGGCTGGAAGCCATCGGGCTTGGAACACAAAGTCCCCTCCGGGGCTCATGCACGAGCAGAGCTTGCTGTGCAAGCCAGGATTCCCTCACACGAGCCCACAGGGCTTTGTCCTCTGTGCCCGGCGGCTTTAGCCCCGGGTCATCTCGAAACCATCGGGCTTGGAATACAAAGCCCCCTTCGGGGCTCGTGCACGAGCAGAGCTTGCTGTGCAAGCCAGGATTCCCTCACACGAGCCTGCAGGGCTTTGTCCTCTGTGCCCGGCGGCTTCCCCGGGCCATCCCGCTCGGGCGCGCAACCTGGTTCACCCACAGTATCGGTTCACATGTGCCAGCAGGAGGAGCAATCGTGTACTGGCTGATGTTCCTGGCCTGCGCGCTGCTGCTCTACCTGCCGCCGTTGTACCTGGCCAGGCAGCTATGGCTGTGGGCCGAGCAGCAATACTGGTGGCTGCTGCTCCTGGGCTGGCGCAGCCCGGCTTGGCTGGCATATATCGCCTGGCTGATCGTGCTCTACGCTCTGGCAGGAGGGCTGGCGCTGGCTGTGACTTGGCGCCTGCCAGAGGATAGCGGGCTGGTCAGGCTGGCGCGGCAGCTATCGCAGGCCAGTCTGGGCTGGCCGGGAGCGCTGGTCACCGCCACAGCGGCGCTGATGCTCCTGCTCGCCTGGCCCATTCTGCCCCTGCTGCGCGCGACCTATGGTTGGCAGTTGGCGCTCTCAACGCCCACCGTAGCCCTGGCGGCGCTCTACCTCGCCGCCGAAGCCCTACGCCTGGCCGAACACAACCTGTGGATCGACCGCGCCTTTGAGGCCTGGCGGCACAACTGGCTGGTTGAGCAAGGATACCATTGATATGGGAGGGATTGATGGCACAACAGCCATCTTACGATATCAGCGCTCAGATTGACCTGATCCGCTCCGTTGTGCGGCTGGAGTTTCCCTGGCGCGTGCACTATACTGTGCTGCCAGGGACGGTAGCGATCTACTGCAACAAAGGCCGCCTGCACGACGCAGAGGGCCGGCCCAACCTGTACCCGGCAGGCACGACCATCAGCTATGCCCTCTTTGCCGCCCCTCCGTGGAGCGACGCTGAGCAATACGCCATCGTGGTCAGCCTGGCCGTGCAACGGGTCAAAGTAACGCTGCGCTGCCCCCTCCCCGAGATGGAAACCGAGCCGGCCACCGTCAGCGCCGTGATCCGTTTTGAGGTGACCGACCCTCTCAAGCTCGTCGAGCGCACCCCGGGCTGGGAAGAGCCGGGGGCGCTGATGCGCATCAATGAGCAGGTGACCCACGAGATCCGCGATGCGGTAGAGGGGATCGTGCGTCGGCTGGCCATCGGCCCCGAGTGGCTCACGCCCCAGGGGGTTGGACAGCTGGCTGAGCGCATCGTGAGCGGGCTCGACCTCTCGCCGCGCGGCCTGACGGTGCTCGGTGAGAGCTCACCCCAGGCCATTGTGCAATACCCCGCCAGCCTGGTCGAGGCCGTCTATGACCTCTACACCCGCTACCTGATCTGGCAGCGCGACCTGAGCAGCACACCCGAAGCGGAGCGCGAGGAGTTGGCCGCATCGCTCGCCCTCAGCGACGCCGAGCTGCATGCCGGGATCGTGGCCGGCAGTGCGCCGCCCCTCGAGTACCTGGTGCGCGAGCGGCCCGATCTTCTCGAGCGGCTCGGCCGAGAGGAAGGGCCCCAGCCGGCGCAGGCTCTCGCCACCCTCCTGCAGAGCCCTACCTCCAGCGGCTTTTACAGCCGGCTCATCGAGGGTTTGCTGCCCCAACTGAGCGCCCCCACGCCCCTCGCCCGCTCCGCCATCGAAGGGGCCGCCCAAGCACGCTCCGCCGACCTGGATCTGCTCAGGCGCCGGCTGCATTTTTGACTCCTGGCAGCGTCGAGCCTAGACTTCCGGAAAGCACCCGAGGCGGGAAGCGATACTGTGGGTAAACTCTGTTGTGTGCTTGAGCGAGGCCACCCGAGGCTCCGACTGCACCACAGGTTTTGTTAGGCGCTCTTAATACTGCAACCGCACTTGATCCAGCCGGCTCCCGGTAACAGCCGGCAAAGGCGCTGTGCGCCTGCCCGGCTCTGACCCGGGAGGGGGGATTGGGCGGGTTGCCTGCAGCCGGGCCGCCCGCGGGCGGCCCGGCT
>Ga0078972_1003870_pt1 | contig 43244 bp, 34 predicted proteins | sample YelNatPaOPGAMG01_FD_67568 | JGI IMG/M metagenome (GOLD analysis project Ga0078972, IMG submission 67568) | Hot spring thermophilic microbial communities from Obsidian Pool, Yellowstone National Park, USA - OP-RAMG-01 (SPADES assembly) (version 2) | ecosystem: Environmental > Aquatic > Thermal...
ATGCCATCCGTTTCTGCTCAATGGCACCCAGGAACATGGTATACTACAATAACTTCATTGAAAACCGCATGGCAACGCAGAACATCAGGAGTCAGTGTTATGACGATGCCGGAAATTCATGGTACGAGCCAACCCAGAAAATTGGAAACTACTGGAGTAACTGGGAGGGACAGGGAAAGTATCCTGTTGACGGACTGGCTAATGTATTTGATTTCTACCCGCTTAAGGATGTTGTTGCGTCCTCATACATTGAAATTACACATACCTCAATACCCAGCATAGTGGTAGGGCACGACATTGCACTCAATGTGTATATAAAAAGCTTGAGACCAGTTGTCTCTGCAAATCTCTGGTTTAAATCTACTGATGCAACTGCATGGGAAAATACCACATTAAATCTTGCGCAGGGGAGTGCCACGGAAGGCAATTACACAGCGACAATCCCGGCACAGAAATCTGCAGGCACGTTGTTGTATTATATCCAGGCAATTGACAACGCCTCATTTTTAAATGAAACGGAGATGTACCGAATTGAAGTGCTTTCGCAACTCCATATCAACATCACCCTTGAGAAAGCAGAAATAGGGGCTGGAGAGAGCGTGCACATCATTGTCACCGTTACGGATGAAAATCACAAGCCAGTTCCAAATGTGAGTGTCCGCATTGTACTCTCCGACCTGTGTGGAAGTATAAATGTGGAAATCATGAGCACGGATGCAAACGGCACTGCAATATTTGTGTTCACCGCATGGCAGAACATTACGGACACAAAAACCCTCGCTTTCACTGTACTTGCAAATAGAACTGGATACGCAGAAGGAAATGGTACCACCGCACTCATAATAAAAGGCAAAAGTGCAGAAACCAGCATTTTATCTTATGCTGCAGTTCTAACCCTGGCAATAATACTGTGTATTGTGGTTGCGCTCACATATTTCGTACTGCGGAGAGCAAAGCGGAGGAAAGAGGAGGAATAAGATTCCAACCCAATTATCATATACTTCCACATTTTCCCTCTGAGCATGAAAAAAATCTATGCACTGCTGATTGCCCTTGCATTTGTGGGCGGATTTATGCTGGCACAGTACATCGGCACCCTCAATACCACAACACAAACGGAATTGCCAGAGAACTACACTGCAATTGTGATGAATGACCGCGCGTACGCTCAGAACGCAATTAACCTTCTCCAGCATGCGAACAAGAGCATACACATGACCATGTATGTGATTTTCTGGTATGAGGAAAACAACGATATAAAAACACTCGTGAACATCCTTGTTGCCAAGGCACAGGCAGGGCTTGATGTGAAGGTCTTTCTTGACACAGACCCATCGAACCAGATGGTCACGAACAATAACACGCTCAATGCAAACTATCTGAGAAGCAACGGCGTGAGCGTGAAATTTGACAATCCCAGCGTGACCACACACACAAAGTTAATCATCATTGATTCAAAGGTCGTGATTGTGGGCTCAACAAACTGGAGCTATTCTGCACTGAACAAGAACCATGAGGCAAATATCGCAATTGTAGACGAGAAGGTTGCTCAGAGTTACGAGGAATACTTTAATGGACTCTGGAACTCAGGCAGCAGTTAGAGAGGTTTAATCCACACGGTAAGTGACATGTCGTAAATCTTCCAGGACATGCTCTCGCCATCCTTATGCCCCTTCTCCAGTTTCTCCGAGAGCGTCTCCCGCATTATGTAATCCCTGTGCAACTCAATTGCTCGCTCAATCTCTGCATCCGCCTCAAATCCCGTGCTGATTTTCTGAGTGTACTCGAGATTCATTGTCTTTCTTAAACTCTGGATTCTGCGGACAACCTCCCGTGCAAGTCCCTCATACTTCAGTTCCTCACTGATGTGCATGTTCAGCACGAGTTTTATGCCCTCGTACTCGCCACCTGCATAGTTATCCCCTTCGGGCACGCCTTTATTCACATGCACTTCCTTCACATTCAACTCGTCAGCCACATACTCCAGATACTGCTCAATTCCACCTGCCTTCTCGTTCGCAATCACCACATACATCTCAGAAAGCGGCTGTCTCAGTTTCACGCCCTTGCTCTGTCTCAGATTCCTCCCGAGTTCTGCAAGCCCAATTGCAACCTTCATGTGTGTCTCAATTTCTGGCTTTATCTTGCTTTCATCATACTCTGGATACGCACACATGTGCACGCTCTCTGGTGCATCTGCATCAATGTTCCGCACAAGATTCTGGTACATATGCTCTGAGATAAATGGTGCAAGTGGTCCAAGCATCTTTGCAATGTTCACGAGGACAGTGTAGAGCGTCTCATAGCCCTCTGCCTTTGATGTATCATCCTCCCAGAAACGCCGTCTCGAGCGTCGCAGATACCAGTTGCTTATGTCATAAACCAGTGACTCAATTGCTCTGGCTGTAAGGTGCACATTGTATGTGTCAAAACCATTTCTTGCTTCCCTGATTGTTGAGTGTAATCTGGAAATCAGCCAGATGTCTAAAAGGTTGCCTGACTCCCTGCCCTGCGGCACAAAACCATCTGCATTTGCATTTGAAACAAAGAATGCATAGACATTGCGCAGTGTGTTGAACATCTTGCCGGATGTAGCATTTACCATGGCATCAGAAAACCTGCTTGTGTTCCAGAGCGGGGTAAGATAGAAGTAGAACCGAATTACATCTGCACCGAACTTCTCGAATGCAGCGATTGGTTCAACCGCATTTCCCTTGCTTTTGGACATCTTCTGCCCCTTGTCATCGAGAATAAGCCCAAGGCATACAACATTCCTGTATGAGGGCATATCAAAGAGCAGTGTGCTAACAGCATGTAGTGTGTAGAACCATCCACGGGTCTGGTCAAGTGCCTCACTTATGAATTCCACAGGCCTTCTGCTCTCAAACAGTTCCTTGTTCTCAAACGGGTAATGGAGTTGTGCAAATGGTGCACTGCCAGAGTCATACCAGCCGTCAATCACATATTCCTCCCGCTTCATGATGCTCCCGCACTTCTCGCACTTTATCTTCACATTGTCCACAAAGGGCCTGTGCAACTCAAAATTCTCTGGCAAGGGCTCCACTGCACGCTGTCTTAACTCCTCCTTCGAGCCGATGCAGATTTCATTACCGCATGTGCACCGCCAGATTGGCAGTGGCGTGCCCCAGAATCTGTTCCTGCTCAGTGCCCAGTCCTTTATCTCCTCGAGAAAGTTTCCAAAGCGGCCGTGTTTCAGATGCTCAGGCACCCAGTTAATTGTTTCATTGTGTGCAATCAAGCGGTCACGCACCTTTGATGTGCGAATGAACCATGTATTAAGGGCGTAGTAGAGCAGCGGGGAGTCACAACGCCAGCAGAACGGATATGTGTGCTCGATTGTACCTGCCCTGTAAAGCAATCCCCGCTCCCGTAACTCCTCAATGATGTGCTTATCTGCGTCCTTCACAAACATGCCAGCATATGCTTCCACTTCATCGATGAACTTCCCGTTCTCATCAACCAGATTGAGCAAGGATATGTTCTCCCGCCTGCACAGCTCATAGTCATCAAGTCCGTATGCAGGTGCAATGTGCACGATGCTCGTGCCCTCTTCCGTGCCCACAAAATCACCAGCGGCTACATAATGTGCGTTGAATTTTTTACCGTATGGATACAGTGGTTCGTAGCGCTTGCCCAGCAACTCAGAACCCTTCAGTCGCCTGATAGTTGTGTAGTCGCCGAGCACACCAGGAGCAAGTTTTTCACCGATGTAGTAAAACTCACCATCCTTCTCCGCAAGTATGTAATCAACATCTGGATGCACTGCAAGGAGGAGATTGGAGAGCAGTGTCCAGGGTGTCGTGGTCCACACGAGAAAGTAGGCATCCTCACCAATCACCTTGAATTTTACATAGATTGAGGGGTCCTTTGCGTTGTCATAGCCCTGCGCAACCTCATGGCTTGAAAGTGGTGTCCCGCAGCGAGGACAGTAAGGCACAATGTAATATGATTTCTCGAGCATCTTTCGTTCCCAGAGTTCTTTCAGTGACCACCAAACGCTTTCAATGTAGTTATCATCCATCGTGATGTATGGATGCTCATAGTCAAGCCAGTATGCCATGCGCTTGCTCATTTCCTCCCAGAGCGCCTTGTATTTAAACACGGATTTCTTGCACAGTGCGTTGAATTTATCAATTCCCAGTTCAAGTATCTTTTTCTTACCAGATATCTTCAATTCCTTCTCAACTTCAATCTCTACTGGCAATCCGTGGCAATCCCAGCCAGCTTTGTAAGGGAATATTTCATAACCGTTCATCACCTTATACCGCAGGAATGCGTCCTTCGAGGTTCTCGTGAGCACATGGCCGATGTGGGGCTGTCCATTGGCGGTGGGTGGTCCCTCGCAGAACACGAAAATTTTCCCGCCCTTCATCTTTTCCCGTACCTTTTTCTCAATTTCATGCTGTTCCCAGAACGCAAGTATTTCCTTTTCCAGTTCTGCATGCTTCCGCTGCGTGTTCACCTCTGCGAATTTCTTGCCGTGCATGTTTTCACGGTGAAAGGGAAAGTGAGATAGGATATAATTTTTATCTGAGGAACTTGGAGACAAGGTAAAGTAGAAACTGTGTTCTCTCGCCATACGAAAGATTTATCTCTATCGTATCCCATTCAGTTGTGTGATTGGAAATGCGTGCGGGTTTGAGGATACTCTGTCTATGTGGAATCATGTTGTTTGCGATTGCGTTTCTATCGGAAACGAGAGCTGTGGGGACTTATGATTCTGGCCAGGATGTCATCAGCGATGGAAATTACTCCGCACACCATGTTGCTTTTTACAGCAATAAATCAATTCGTGTTTCATTTACTGCAAATGTAGTAAAGGGTCCGAATATCGATGTCTTTTTTATGGACAGTGCTAATTATCAGAAATACCAGGCAAATAAGTCGTTCACATACTACCAGAATGCATCACAGCTAAATACTACCAACGCAAGTATTTCCATCGTTCTTAAAACACACGACACATATTACATCGTGTTCGACAATACGCCCGCAGGAACACCAACATCAATCGAATCAGGCGATGTAGCGTATGTGAACTACACAATCATCGTGAGTGTGCTTGATTATAATTCGGCACCACTGGAGGATAACTTTTTCTTGCTTTTCATCTGCGGGTACTGTCTGTGGCTCATCGCAATTATAATTTTCCAGCTTGTAGTGGGCATCTGGATATACAGAGATGCAGAAAAAAGAGGCATGAATGGAGTCCTCTGGCTCATCGTAATAGCGTTGCTGGGCATCATTGGGCTGATTGTTTATTTAGTAGTCAGAAAAAATCATCACAGAAGCACATCATCCGCACCACCACCGCCATACTACCTGCCTCAGCCACACCCACAGTATGGAACGACACTGCTTCCCTGCCCCTACTGTTATGCGATGAACCCGCCAGCATCAAACTACTGCAGTAAGTGCGGTGCAAGGTTGCGATAAATTTGCAAAAATTTTTATTCAGCATGTATATTATGTGCATGTGTGTGCGAAATTTGTGGGGAGGGAAAAAGAACTCAAAGAACTCCTCGGAGGACTAGATGCAGCAATTTCTGGCAAAGGAAAAATGTACTTTGTAAGCGGAGATGTGGGTATCGGGAAAACTAGATTGCTGGACGAAATTGCAAAAATATGCGTGGAAAAAGGATTTATTGTGCTCCGTGCATCATGCCTTGGAGAGGGTGCATGCCCGTATTTGCCAGTTGACGACGCACTGAAAAATTTTGAATCAATGTTTCCCTCGCAGGCAATGCCTGTGGGACTGAGTGTCGCCGGGGTGTCTGATGCAACCTCTATGAGTGATTTTATCAGCGGAAAGACCATGTTGCTGGAAAAATATCTGAAACGATTTGAAGAAATCACAAATACAGGGACTGTTCTTCTGATAATCGACGATATCCAGTTAGCAGATGCAAGCACACTGAGTTTCATTCACTATCTTTCGAGAAGTATCGGAAAAATGCACATGGTATGTGTCTGTGCCTACAAAGATGCAGGGGCAGAGAGCAATCCAGCAATGAGTATAATCAGAAATATCAACATCGAACGAAATTGTACAATCCTCCCGCTTAAACCACTCCCATCAGATGCAGTGGCACAGCTTGTATCTGAACTACTTGGTATAACGGAAATTGCACATAAAACGCTGATGAGAATCTACGAACATACTGACGGGAATCCGCTTTTTGTTGAGGAACTATGCAAGGCAATTTTAGACCTACATCTATTAGAGAACCAGGAAATAAAGGAAGACGCATATCATGTAATTCCCCAAACGATACGGAGTTTAATCTCATACCGCCTCATGAAGCTGGGTGCAGACGAACTCAAACTGCTCAGAACCTGTTCAATATTTGGCAGAGTATTTCACTATGATGCAATTCTGGCACTTTCAGAGATGGATGAGAGTCAACTGGTGGATACGCTGGATAAACTGATAAACGCAGGATATATCCAGGAGGAGTCGGGTAGAGAGGAGGTCTACAGATTTACCCAGAACATCGCACACGATATAATCTACGCTGAAATTTCGGCACCGAGAAAACGCATAATGCACAAACGGGCGGGAGAAATACTTGAAAAGAGGTCTCTGAATAAGGTAGAATATGCTGGCGAGATAGGGATGCATTACTATAAAGGTGCAGAGTTAAATAAAGCTGCTAACTATCTTTTGCAGGCAGCAGAATTTGCATTCTCAAAATATTCAGTTGAAGAGTGCATTGCATATGCAGAGTATGCAAAAAATTGCCTTATTAAAATTCAAAATGTGGATAAAAAGGACATGTTTAAACTCCTGGTGCTCCTCGGAAAAGCCCGGACATTCTTATCTAAATTCGATGAGGCAATTAGTGCATTGAATGCCTGCGCAGAATATGCACCAGACGATAAATCTCTGGCAGAGGCGCTCCTGTTAATCACCGAGCCATATCTGGGAAAAGGAGACACAAAAAAAGCCATGGAAACTGCAATAAAAGTCAGAGAAATTGTGAGCAGATTTGAGGAGAAAGAACTGGCAGCAAGTGCATTTATGACGCTGGGATGGGTATACGAACGAATTGGTAGCTACACTGAAGCATTAGAAAATTATGATAAGGCACTGGAACTTGCACTTGCAGCGGGTAATGAAAAAATCATCGGCGACGCATATCACAGATACGGGACTGGCTTGCTCTGGAAGCCAGATCTCAATCGGGCAAAGCAATACCTTGAAAACGCACTTGAAATCAGAAAAAAACTGGGTTTAAAGGAGTTAATCGCGGGAACATACAACAATCTTGCAATTGTTGTGGATTATCTTGGAGACATTGATCAGGCGCTTGCATACTATCTTGCCTCAAAGGATATTTATGCGGAAATTGGAAATGTGAGGGGCATAGGAACGGCCTATAATAACATAGGGGGAGTATACCAGCTAAAAGGAGATGTTGCACAGGCAATGGAATACTATGATAGGTACCTTCAGATTAGCAGAAAAACTGGAGATTTAGAATCTGAGAGCATTGCTCTTTTAAATATTGGTGTAATACACAAAGAAAGAGAGGCGTATGAACTTGCAATAAAATATTTCCTGGAAACACTGGAGATTGCTAAGAAAACTGAAAATAAAGACATGATTGTGCTTGCAAAGTGCTATATTGCAGAATGCATGGCTGGTGAAGGAGATATCTCCCATGCAATTGAAAATGTTCAGGAGGCAGCATATGTCGCAGAGGAGACCGGGGGTGCGGCACTTTCTGCATTTATTGAGAGCACGCTTGGCATTGTATATCAATCTGCAGAGGAGTGGGCAATGGCAGAAAAACATTATCGAAAGGCAATTGATCTGTACACAGAAATGCGCATGCCCCAGGACTCCAGTTCAACAATGGTAAAACTGGCAGAAGTGTATCTGGCCATGGGTAGAAAAGAGGATGCAGCTGAATTGTTAGAAAAGGCAAAGGAATACTATACCTCGATAGGCGCAAAAGCCATGCTTGAAAAAATTGAAGGGCATCTTGCCAATCTGTAATCAGGGCAGTGGATATGGGCAGGACAAAAGTGAAGCAAAATGTCTTGAGAAGGGTTGTATATACGCCTGTGAGATTTGAAATATTCAGGGAGATGCGAAAACTTGCCCTTGAGGTTGCAGGAGTGCTGCCAGAAGATGCAATTATCTTCGGTTCAATCGCAAGGGGGGATGTACGCAAGGACAGTGACATCGAGTTCCTTGTCTTTGATTACAGCGTTGAACTTGAAAATTTGATTGATGCCAGATTTGGTATTATGGCAAAGAACATTTCCATGGCAACGCCGAATGCACTTATCAAGGGAAAAATAACCACGATGAATGGTGTGGAAATCACATTTCCGCTGGTGAAAATGAAACGACATGATTTTGAGTTCTACAAATTCGGTGGCTCGATAGGCGTGCACGAACTGCGTTACCGCAGTGATTTGCGTGTCCCAGGCGTGAACAAGCAACTTCTGCTTATCCAGCCATGCGCTGATGGGCATGAGGAAATGAGTATACTGGGCATCGAGAACGCTGTTGCAAGCATGCTCGGAATCTCGGTTGAGACCGTAATGGAGCGGGTGCGGGTGTTGATGCGCAGGGACGCAGTCGGAAGAACTGGTGTGTATCTGAACATGGTGCTTGAGCGTGAGGATGCATTTGGCACCGCACTGATGTCCATGGCACACCGTGACCCGGTTGTGAGAAGAGTTCTGGAGGAACGAGGTTCAGTGCTTTAGGTATCAACGCAATTTGATAACATGCATTTCGAGTGAGACATCATGCCAGTATGTCATTTATACGCACATATTTCTTGATGTTCTGTTTCAGCAACTCAATCTTTTCCTGGGCATTCCTGGTTAGCAGTGGGTCCATTGTATCAATCTGCTTTGCCACCTGATATGTATCTGCGTTTACGAGCAAAAGCGGAATATTGCGGTGTGATGCCTTCGAAATTATATTTGGTTGCGGCATTATTCCGTTTGTGAGAACGACGCAGGATGTGTCAGATTCCAGCGCCGCAATTATCATGTCTGTCCTGTCTCCACTTGTGATGATAAGTTTATTTTTCTTTGCAAACAATGGATTCCGCAATGCCGCATCACCGGACATTGCACCAACGAAGATATTCTCGATTTTATTTGTCAGTGCGTGCTCACCACAGATTATTTTTGCAAACAAATAATCTACCAGATACTCCGCAGAAAAGGTTGTGAGTTCGGGCATGTGTGGTACCACACCAATGAGATTTACACCGAGTTCCTCTATCTCATGCTGGTAAACTTCTTTGAAATTTTCAATATCTGGCACCTTGTTCACCACAATGCCTGCAAAATTTATGCCTTCCATATGGATGTATTTTTTTATAAGCACGATGTCATCCATTAACGAAGCGCCCTGTCCGCTCACCACAACCACGAGTTTCCCGCCCGTGTGCTTTGCAATCGTAAGCGGGTCCAGGTGCACAGATGCACCATACCATAAGCTGCTCCCGCCCTCAATAAAAACAACCTCGCTGTCCTTTTCTGCACCAGTGACGCTTCCTAGCAACTTCTCCCTTGTGGCTTTTTCATCGTACATATATCTGAGTTTGCTGTGTTCGAAACCGATACTCATGTCCTCTGGTCTTTCTTTCAAATCAAAGAGTGAAGCCACAAGTGCTGAATCATAGTCCCACAATCTCTTCTTCCGGTATAAAATCCTCTCACCGAACGGTTTAAGGTATCCTATTTTCTTTTCCAGATTTTTCCCGATGCCAACGATCAGCGATGTTTTCCCTGCACTTTTCCCCACAGACCCGACTATAATTCTGTTCATCACATCACCTCATTCCTTACCTCCACTTGAGAGAATTACCCGCATATCTATTGCCTTCGCACCGCTTCCATGCTCATACACAACCAGCGGATTTATCTCTATTTCTGAAATCTCACTGGTTGCCTTAACAAGTGCACTCAATCTCATGATTGTATCCACGATGCTTTCAACATCTTTTCTTTCTTCGCCACGAACACCCATAAGCACTGGGTATGCTTTAATCTTTCTAATCATGTCCGTAACCTCTTTTCTGCTCAACGGCAGTGCACGGAACACCACATCCTTCAAAACCTCCACATATATCCCGCCCAGACCAAACATGCATATTGGGCCAAAGATTTTATCCCGCCTTGCACCCACGATAACCTCAACACCTGGCTTTACCATCTCTGAAACCTGGATTCCCTCTATTCTCGCATCAGGTCTATGCTGCTTGCATGAGAATATTATTGCCTGGTATGCATCTATCAGTTCGTTATCGTTTTCGATGTTCAGTGCGACTCCGCCCACATCACTTTTGTGCAGAATGTCCCTCGATACAACCTTCAATACCACGGGATACTGCATCTGCCTGGCAAGTGCCAGGGCTTCCTCGATGCTCCGTGCAACACCGCTTTTTGGAAGTGAAATCCCTGCTGCTTTTGCCAGTTGCTCAAGTTCACCATACAGCAGTGTTCGCCTCCCTTCCTTTCTTGCGTTGTTTATCACTTCCTGTATCAAGTCGATGTCAATCTTAATCTCCTCCTGCGATGCTTCACCTGAGTAGTACTTGTTTCTGTAATGCTGGTAAAGCACACCCAGACAGGATATTGCTGTGTACACCTCTGAGAACGCTGGTATTTCCTGGGCTCTGAGACGCTGTATCATTCCTTCTGTTTTTGCGCCGCCAAAGAATGCAAAGACAAACGGCTTAGCCACATGTGTATTGATTAATCCCTCTAAGCGCTTAGCAAAACTGTCCATGTCGAACACCGCGGTCTCACAGCCAATGCATATTATCGAATGTATCTCCTCGTTCTTCAGGGCAACTTCAAGAATTTCTTGATAGTCCATATCTGATGCCTGGCCTGTAAGATCCACGGGATTTCTCGTTGAACCAAATTCTGGTACAAATTTCGAGAACCACTGATGAAGTTTCTGCGTATCATCATACAGGGAGATACCGTACTTCTCACATGCATCTGCAGCCATAACGCCAATCCCGCCTCCATTCGTGATTATCACAGCCCGTTCACCCTTCGGTTCTGGTGCAAATGCGAGGAACTTGCACCATTCCAGCGCTTCACTGAGTGTCTCTGCTCTCAGGGCACCGCACTGATATGCAATATCTGAAAATACCTCGTCTGCACCAGCAAGAGAGCCAGTGTGAGATGCAGCAGCGATTGCACCTTTCTTTGACCTACCAGATTTTATTATCACCACGGGTTTCTTCTTCGTTGCCTGTTTAAGAACTTTTACAAAGCGTTCGCCGTTTTTTATTCCCTCGATGTACATCAGTATGACTTTCGTTTGTTTGTCTGAGATAAGATACTCAAGAAGGTCTGTTTCATCGATATCTGATTTGTTCCCAACCGAAACGATTGCAGAAACCCCGATATTTTCCTCCTTTGTTTTTCCCATCATTGCAATGCCAAGTGCACCGCTCTGTGTTACTATTCCGATACTGCCAGGTAGTATATCCTTGGGCCCGAATGTGGCATTTATGGGTGCCGCTGACGAATATATCCCGAAAATATTCGGACCGAGGACTCGCATGTTATGTTCCAGTGCATATTTTACGATCTTTCTTTCCTCTTCAATATTTCCGATTTCGGAAAAGCCAGATGAAATTATCACGAGGAATTTGACCTTTTTTTCAGCACATTCCGTCACCGCACTGAACACATTCTTTGCAGGCACGACAATACATGCGATATCCACGATGTCATCGATCTCAAGTATGGATTTTTTAACAGGAAGTCCCAGAATACTGCCGCCATTCGGGTTTACAGGGTACACCTTGCCGGGATACCTGCTATCAAGAATATTCTCAACAATCTTGTACCCGATTTTATCTGGCTTGTGAGATGCACCGATTACCGCAACACTCCTTGGTTCGAACAGGTATTTTATATCAGGTGTATTCTCCATATACCTTCACCACCTCACCTGAACGCCATTTTAAGTTCATATGTGCCTTCCACCCTTCTTTTCTGAATGTCAAATCCCATCTTTTCAAATAGATGGAGCATCGGTGTGTTTGTGGCAAGCACCTCCGCAGTGAAACCAAGCAGTCCTTGCTTTCTAGCCAGCATCGTCAAATATGATAGCAACTCCGTTCCTACTCCTTTGTTCTGAAAATCATCCCTTACAACGAGTGCCACTTCTGCAGTGTGTGTAGTTTCATCGATACTGTACTGCCCTACACCTATGACTTCTTCTTTGTTCTCAGACGGGAGAATTGCCAGAATTACCATTTCTTTCGTGTAATCAATGATGACGAACTCCTGGAGCGTTTCATGTGGTATATCCTTTCTAACTGAAATGAACCTCCGATATAAGCTCTCATCCGAGAGAGAATAAAAGAAGTCCTTTAATATGGGTTCATCACTCATCTTTACCGGCCTTAGCAGTATCTCCAGCCCGCTCCTGGTTGTCCTGTATGTCTCGAGGTGCTCCGGATATGTCCCCTCTTTACCCGGTATGAATGCCTGGTCTTTGTAGATGATATTCAGGTTCTTTGCCTCTTTAATAAGCCAGGGTCTGAATTTTGGATGTGCTATTGCGATTAATTCCATTGCCCGCTCACGAATGCTCTTTCCATGGAGGTATGCAATGCCATACTCAGTTACTACATAGTGTATATCACCCCGATTCAGTGTCACACCAGCGCCCTCAGGAAGGCATGGCACAATTCTTGATACGGTACCGTCCTGTGCAGTAGATGGCAATGTAAGTATTGTCTTTCCTCTTTTCGCAAGCACTGCACCGCGCATAAAATCTGCCTGCCCGCCTATACCGCTGTAAAATGTTTTTCCGAGTGACTCCGCAGTTGCCTGGCCTGTAAGGTCTACCTGGAGTGCACTGTTTATTGCGCACATATTTTCATGCTGGGCAATGATGAGTGGATTGTTTGTATAATCTATTGTTCTGAACTCAACAGCGGGGTTGTCATTGATGAATGTATAGGTGTCCTTCTTCCCCATGCAAAATGTAGCTACGGTCTTCCCACGATTAATTGTCTTCTTTGTATTGTCAATAACACCTTTCTTCATGAGTTCTACAATTCCATCTGTCAATAGTTCCGTATGTACTCCCAGATGTTTCTTGTTTCCGAGATTCGCAAGAATCGCATTTGGTATGCTGCCATACCCCACCTGAATTGTATCTCCATCCTGCACGATTCTTGACACATAGTACCCGATTTTATGTGCAATTTCATCAGAGACCTGCGCTTCGTATTCAAGCAGTGGTTCGTTGTAAGGAATTATAAAATCCACATCATCTACATGGACGAAACCATCTCCGTGCGTTCTTGGCATGTTTTCGTTTATCTGAGCAATCACCAGTTTGGCATTATCGACCGCAACCTTTGTAATATCCACGCTCACGCCTAAACTCATGTATCCATGCTTATCAACTGGAGATGTCTGGATAATTGCTACATCAATGGGAATAACCTTATCCATGAGTAGTTTTGGAACCTGGGATAGAAAAATCGGTGTGTAATCTGCAAGCCCCTGGTTAACTGCATCTCTCGTGCTGTTCCCGATGAAGAACGAATTGTGGCGGAAGTTATACTTGAACTTCTCCTCCGTGTATGCTGCAACACCGAGTGTCCATATGTGAAATACCTCCGCATCAAAGAACGCTTTTGGATGTGATTCTACATACTTTATAAGGGCACTGACAAGATACTGAGGTTCCCCGCAGCCAGTTCCAATAAAAATGTGGTCTCCTCTATGTATATTGCTAAATGCGACTTCTGGCGTAACAATTTTTTTATCGTAGTGTGAGTTAGCGTTATACATTTGTTCCCTCAATATGCATGTGTATTTTAATCTTTTGCGAGCAATGAACGCACATGCCAGCATAGATTATGATGCTAAACTAAAATAGTTCGACCTCGAACCGTTTTGTTTCGAAATATTTTTATATCAAAAGCGTTTGCGGGCATTGATGAAGGCCATACTGCAGTTTACATGCAAGAACGGGCGTGGCAGGGGCAAGGGCCTCCTCATGCTCTACATTCTCCACACACTCCAGAAATCGCCAAAATCTGGATATGAGATAATAAATGAAATACGGGAAAAAACAGGCGGGCGATGGATGCCCAGCAAGGGCACGGTATACCCGCTGCTTGCACAACTTGAGCGAGAAAAAATGATTCGTGTGTTGAAAACTGAGAAACGCTCAAAGAAAATTTTCTGCATAACCGAGCGTGGAAGGAAAGTACTGACAGGTTTCAGAGCACGGAGGGCAGAGGCGATAAAAAATTTTGAGATGTTCAGGGGAATCCTTGTTGAACTTCTGGGCAAGAGGGAGGTGGATGAGTTGCTTTTTATGCTCTGGCAGAACGCTGCGAAGGCGTATGAATGCAATCCGCTTGAAACACGCAAGGTAATTGAAAATTGCATTTCAGCACTGGGTGAGATAAATGAACGAAATTGAGGTAAGAAATCTAACAAAGAAATTTAACGGGTTCACTGCAGTCGACCACATCTCCTTTGATGTGAAGAAGGGCGCGATATTCGGATTGCTGGGTCCAAACGGTGCAGGTAAAAGCACAACGATGCGCATGCTCTGCACGCTCACAAAGCCAACCGAGGGCAGTGCAAAGGTGGCTGGCTACGATATAGTGAGTGAGGATGCAAAGGTAAGGGACCACATTGGACTTGTTGCAGAGAAGCTAATCATGTACAACGAACTCACTGCCTGGGAGAACCTGAAATTGTATGGAAAACTCTACAATCTGCCCGATGACAAACTGGAAAAGCGGGTTGATAAACTGCTGAAGTATGTGCGTATGGAAAAGTGGAAGAATGCAAGGGTGGGCACTTTCTCCACGGGCATGAAGCAGAAGATAAATGTAATCCGTGCAATGATACATGAACCCGAGATACTGTTTCTTGATGAACCCACACTTGGACTTGACCCGCAGTCCACCGTGGAAATCCGTGAGTTAATACGGAGAATAAATTTAGAACTGGGAACAACAATGATACTCACCACACACATCATGGTCGAGGCAGATATGCTCTGCAATCGCATCGGCATCATTGATAAAGGCAGAATTGTAGCACTGGATACCTCACCTAACCTGAAAAAACTTGTTTCTGGTGGTGTGCAGACAATGGAATTTGAGATTCCGAATTTGAGTTCAGAAATGCTCAGTGAGATAAAGGGGATGAGTTCAGTGGTCTCAGTGGTGCAGGAGAAGGATACACATCTTAAAGTGAGAACCCGTGGTGAGAACACATTTGATGCATTGCTGGAAGTGATAAGGAAGCATGGTGGGAAGATAAGAACTGTGAGAAATCTCGAGCCCACTCTGGAAGATGTATTCATTCATTTAACAGGCAGGGAGATGCGTGAGGAGACAGCGAGCAAAAACAGTGCTGGTAGAAGGCATCGCAGATTCATGTCGGGGCGTGTGAGGTGAGAACATGAAGTTAAAGAATGTAATATCACATAGTTTCTGGATTTGCTGGAAAGACCTTGTGGAATTCTCGAGGAGCAAGATGCGGGTTATAATGCTCGTGCTCATGCCGCTTTTCATGATGTCAATGGTCGGATTCATATTCCCCTCAAACAACACAATCTCAAATCAACCTGTTGCCATTGCAAACATGGATACGGGTTATGAAGTGCATAATCCAGTGAACAATACGAGCACACACATCTACATGAGCCAGACATTAATTTCACAGATTGAGTATGTGAATAATCAGACGGGAATGATGAAGCTGAGCAGTGCAAAGGACTTTGAGGAAATAAAAGCGAGAATACAGAACAGTGAGCTATCTGCGGGCATAATCATCCCAGAGAATTTCTCCACAAATCTGATGCAGGGAAAGCAGGGGTATGTGCAGATTGTTACAGACCAATCAAATCCACAACTTTCTGCAACCATGCAGATTCTCCTTGATAAGACAATTAATGCAATCGGGACGCAGGTGGCAATGTACAATCTGAACAAAACATACAACATCTCATTTAATTATACAATCGCATATGTGAAGCCATACAATGTTGAGTACAGAGGCATTGTTGAAGGAAACACGAATTACTTCCAGTTTGTTGCACCGGGTATAATTGCATTGACGCTGATGATGTCAGTGATGACTGGCTTACCGCATGCAATCTCATATGAGCGGGATGTGGGAACACTGGATGGCATGCTCATCGCACCCATCAGCCGCCTTTCGATAATTCTTGGCAAGGTGCTTGCCCAGACCATCCGTGGCCTTATACAGGCGGCAATCATATTTGCACTTGCGGTGTTCCTCTTCGGAGTTACCATTCAAGGAAACATACTGCTGGCAATCGCCCTCATCCTCCTCACCGTGTACAGCTTCGTGGGACTGGGTATCCTGATTACCTCATTCTCAGACCGTGAAGAAACAGCAACGATGGTGATGATGACCCTGATGTTTCCAATGATGTTTCTCAGCGGTGTGTTCTTCCCGATACAGCAGATGCCTGACTATATGCAGGTTGTTGCGAAATTCCTGCCTTTAACCTATGCCACAACTGCACTTAGAAAGGTAATGGTGCTGGGTGCGGATGTATCTGCAATCTGGTTCGAACTTACAGTCCTGCTTGCCTTCGGTACTGTCTTGCTGGCAATTGCAGTGCCCGTGTTCAAGAAGGCAATGACACGCTAGAGCCCGAGTTTCGCCCTTGCCTTTGCCTCGTTCCGCTTTACTTCCTCAGCGAGGTTAACGAACATGTTCTCTCCACTTGCTGTGATTCCCACAACAAGCGGACCGAAGTCCTTTGCATCCATTATCCACACTGCCTCTGGCATTCCGAGTTCCTCGAGGTATACTCCCATCACCCTGTTCAAGCCCCTGGCAGCGAGAATTGCAGCACCACCAGTAAATGCAAGATACACGCAGCCGAATTTTGCCATTGCATCGCTCACGCCCTTGTTCATTCCGCCCTTGCCAATTATTGCCTTCACTCCGGTTTTTTCAATGAATTCTGGCTCCAGTGAGTTCATCCTTGAACTGGTTGTGGGACCGGCAGCAACGAGTTCCCATCCATTATCCAGTTTTCGGACAATGGGACCGCAGTGATAAACTGCCATGCCCTTCAGTTCAACGGGTATCTTCTTGCCCGCCTTTATATCCGCAAGGATATGCATGTGTGCCTCATCTCTTGCCGTGTATATTCTGCCAGAAAGGTACACAATGTCTCCGAGCTTGAGTTGCTTTATATCCGCATCCGTAAGCGGTGTTTTGAGATGATATTCCATTAACACACCCCCTTCTCATACTCCAGGCGTCCATCTGCATTTATTCTGCAACTTGACCTTCTTGCAGCCCAGCACTGCACATTCACAGCCACAGGCAAACTGGCTGTGTGGCAGTATGCATACTCAGCATTCACACAGAGCACCGTGGTCTTCCCACCGAGCCCCATCGGGCCGATGCCCAGCATGTTAAGTGCTTCCTTTAAATCTTCCTCGAGTTTTGCAATTTCTGGCTCCGCATGTCGCTGCGTGATGGGTCTGAGCAAGGCCTCCTTTGCCAGTTTCATTGCGATGTCTGCTGAGCCCCCAATACCCAGACCGATTACTGTCGGGGGACATGGATTGCTTCCCGCCTTCATCACCGTATTCAGCACAAATTCCTTGATTCCCTTTATGCCCTGGGATGGTACAAGCATTGCCAGTGCACTCATGTTTTCAGAGCCCGCACCCTTTGGAAATGCAGTGATTTCGATGTATGGCTCATCGATGAGTTTGTAGTTGATGTATGGCATATTCATGCCCACATTGTTGCCTGGATTCTTCCTCGTGATTGGATGCACTGCGTTAGGCCTGAGCGGTATTTTCTTCGTTGCCTCCGCAACTCCATCGATGATTGCCTTGTTGATGTTTCCATGCTCAACCTTCCCCAGTTTTACATAGAAAATGGGCACTCCCGTGTCCTGGCAGAGGGGTTTTGTACTTTTACATGCAATATCCACATTCTCGATGATTGCCTTCAACTGCATTTTTGCAGCAGGCAACTCCTCGTTCTCATGCGCAGATTTCAGTGCTGAAATAATATCTGGCGGCAGCGTTGTCGATGCTCTTGTAAGCAACTCCACAACCACTTCTTTGATTTTCTCCTCAGTTATCATTTAACCACCGTACCCAAATCTGAAGTAATAAATAAAGGTATTGGGCTTGGATTTTTGCAGTGGTATCCCGAAATCGTTTCGCTTCTCATTTGCTCTATACCCAGATGCCAATGTTATTGCGACGATTATCTCACTGTAGTATCAACCAAGGTCGTAGACAAATATGCCCAAATACTTCGTCTCATCTGCAAGTGTCTACAAGGTCCCTTGATAATACACCTCCGTCCACCATGTAATCTTCACCTGTAAATGCTTGTTGCACGGTCAGGTGTGAGCGTGCATGCGATAGGAGCGGGAATACTGTTGCGTTCACAAATCCGTACGCAGATGTCACTGCGCCTTCATCAGACACAAACTTCTCCTCCTGCACAGGATCGCCTGACATTGTCTTGAAGTATCGCAATCCAATTCCATAGTCCTTCACGGTTGTGTTAATCACGGTAATTCTTGCGTGTGTTGCTGGGTCTTCTACGCACCAACCATCTGTGCTCGGTGTAATCGTACCGTTAATCCCAAATTTCTGAGCAATCCAGAGTACATCATTTTTCGTGGTGTATAATGTAATGTTATAAATTCCCTCATTCAGTGTGTTCTCTAAATTAAGCCCATTGGAACTCTCAATCCTGCCGTGGTAAATGTAACTGCCAGTACTTGTAGCCATCCTCGTGAAGTTAATATTTGCATTCTCATCACACGCAATAGGTCGATTGCTCTCAATCCACATAAATGTGGATGTCGCTATGATTGCACTCAGCACCACAACGCAAATTATTCCAACTACCACTATTTTTCGCATTTTATCACCAATGCTGAAATGTATATAGCGGTGTATTACACTTACTGGTTACTGTCTAACTGTTTTTTTGCTTTGAATTGCAGGAGCATATAGATAAATTGTAACCGCAGTAGCAACAACTAACAGTGAGATGCCCGCATAAATGAAAAACTGTGCAGAGGTGCTTTCACTGGTGCTGGTCTTTAGCGTCTTCTCGGGTATATCAAACGGCTTCACAGAAGGATGATAGTCAATATATCCATATCCATATTCTCTCGTTTTTGGTTGGTCTACAATCCCATCACCATCTGCATCAGGTGCAGTCCAGGAATCCCAGTAATTCCCGGTTTTATTATCAGGCGAGGAGAGTGTGAGATCCGGGGTTGCGTAAAATTCCGAGTGAATGATGTTGTTCTGATAAACATAAACGCCGTTTCCATGGAAAATGATGGCCATAGATGTATTGCGAAATATATTGTGGTGTATCAAGGCAACCACACTATTGTTTTTTCCATCGCCTGGTTTCCAATCTGGAATGTATCTCCAGATTTGTATCTCACCATCACCCCAGCGACCGCCAGAGCCTGGCAAATCCGTTCCCGGTGGTGCAGGAAATTCCTTTGTAGTGAGATGCAGGGGATAGAAACCTCCACTGAATGTATTGTATGCCAGTGTTACATTCTGACAACCCTTTAGTTGTAGACCCCTATGGAATAGGTTGTTTTCAATTATGCAGTTGCTCACATTATAGAGATATACGCCAAGTGCATCAGATACTTCACGATAGGTAAATACGCAGTTTCTGATGATAATATTGCTTGCATTGTATATCTGAATGCATTCAAGTGGATATGTATATGTAGCTCCGCTGTAGTCAAATACGCCCGCTTCCATATATAGATTCTCAATTACCTTCATACCGTTTTCAACTTTGAACTCGTGCCAGCCAGGGTCGTTCTCACCTTCCAGAATGAATCTGGGGTGCGTAGAAGTAACATGCGTAAAATAAGGGATAAACCAGAGACCGAAAATAAGGTAGGTTACACTGCTCATAAAAACAAGAAGAATTAAAAAAATTTTTTTATGTCTTTCTTGCAATTTCATGCTTTCACACTCAGATAGTCCACCAGCTTTTCAACAGGCATGTCTGTGTAGAACACCGTGTAGTTTATGCGGTAGTACGGTGTAAATTTCACTGAAACGCTACCGTCTGTGTTAATCTGTGGTAACGGTGCGTACATTATGTTTATATCGGTTATCACAACATCCGTTACATTTGCTGGTGGGTGATTCACTGGTATTCCATGCGCCTGATAGTAAGTCATTATATCTATCGGTGTTCCAATGTACATTGTCTTTTCTCGCTCAAGCGAGAAATCCGCTGGTGCATAGCAGGATGTGATTTCTCCCAACCAGTTCACATTTATGCTGATACGCCATGAGATTTCGTACCCTTCATAGAAAACCTTGAACTCCATGTTCTTTGTTGTTATTCTTTGCACACCTGCAGCGTAGGAACTCGAATTACCCATTGTGTACTGTTCAATACTTATCTGTGTCCTGGCATGTGAAAGTGCAGGAAGCACCGTGCTGTTTATGAATGCCCAGCCCGCTTTCCATGCGTCTGCATCGGAGATGAACTCAGAGGGCAATTTTTCCATGGCAATCGCATCACTGAAATATCTTATCTGGATTGCATGGGTTTTTACATTTGTGTTGATAAAATACACTTCACATTTCCCATCTGACACCTTCCAGCCCTGTGCATCATCAGCAACAGTACTTGCGTTAACTCCGTATCGCTGTGCAACACTGAGTGCGTTCTCTTTAGCGATGTATAACCTGGTATCATATACCGCACGCTTCGAGTCCCATGTATTTATTTTACCCTGCAATGATTCCTGAAATCCCATATTCTTTCCTGTGTATGTGTACATACCACTACCTGCCGTGGTGCGTTCAAAATTCACGGTAGGCGTTTCTATAGTGTTCTGCCCCTGCTGATGTGGCGTATACAAGTATATTGCAATCCCTGCAATCCCTGCCAATAGCAAAACCGCACAAATTGTTACTACAACTACCTTTCGCATTTTTTCACCTCCTTAACCGTCTACATACCAATCGTAATATACACCATCATAGAAGTACCATATACTTCCAGATGTCTTATCAAATGGGTCTCTCATCGGATTCTGAATTGTGTCTTGATAGAAATAGTAATCATATCCCATAAATTGCCCATCCCAATAAACCGCACATCGTGCTGCCATGGAGCCACCCCGAATCGAATAATGCGCACCATTCCATGGATCGTGTGCATCATCATAGGTTGCACGCTGCCATGCAAAACCTACCGCTTTTTTTAGATACCCATTCTGATAGCCCTCATCAAACAGATAAACTGCAAATCGCTTGCCTCGAGACCAACAATCGCCTAAATCCCAGTATCCATACTGATAACTTGTTGTGCTGTATGCATTTAGCACATGCAGACCTGTATGAACATTGTCACCCCATGACGGCGGATAATAGTGTCCCTGACCATCATCTGCAAGATGGAAAATGTCACAGGCAGATACTGTAAGCCATTCTAAATCGAATTTCCCTAATTGATCTTCATCACGTGCATCACAAGTAATGGAACTAAAGTAATAGTCTGTTCCACCTTCCGGACTCGGATCAGGGCTACCAGGCTCCTTTACACCGAACACAATATCGCCGTATGACCACATCTGCCCATTTATGTCCCTGCGATTACCGTACGCTCCATGCCCTGAGAAATATGCAATGTCCGATGACCGATCTGCAGTAGCTGGATTGTTATATGCTACGGAAAAATCTGCAGGCGTTGCAAGGTCATTTCCATGAACAAATACCCCAGTCCAGCTTCGTGAGGTCATCTCGCTATAAAATCCGTTTTTGTAATACTGGAATGGCCAGACACCATACCATTTTCCGTGAGCGTCTACATCACTCCAGTCCAAGTTAGGGGCATGACCATGGTAGTCTTTCACATACACTGCACACACCTCCTTCGTGTCTCCGTCGTCGGTTGTTGCCTTTGCTGGTACGCTGAACACCGAGCTAAAGAGCAACACACAGAGTATTGCCCCGATTCCAAGTATTGTGATTTTTTTGTTCATTTAGATACTTCCAAGATGTATGATGTTACTATTCTTCTTAAATGCAATCTGTGAAATCACACATTATGTTTATATATAAGAACTTTTTCACCTCTTCAATACGCAATGAAATGTTGAATAGTTGCTCTCTTCTCACCATAAGTGCGTAGATTTAAGGTCACGATTTCTCCGAACTTAAACTTATGTAACATGATATCTTGCGTTTTGCCCTCAATTAGGCACTACAATAAGATATATATAGTGCTACGCTATTAGGTACTACAATGACGCATATCGTGGTGAAAGAAATTAACGGACGCTACTACCTGTACGAGTACAAGTCCGTGCGTGTGGGCAAGACCGTGAAGAAAAAATTCGTGCGCTACATCGGACCCTGCTCGGGCACAGTTGCGGCTCAGATACAAAACCCACCCCACAGTAAATTTCCACTTGTAAAATCCGACACTGCCAGACACGAAACGGAAGGCACTTCGATCACCACACCCGAGTTCGCCATACAGGTAGCTGAGGAACTCAATCCGAAGGAACGAACGTATCTGGAAGCGGAAATCCGAACGGCGCTAGAAAACATCCGGCGGCTGCGCGCGTGGCAAACCGAAAAGGCAAACGGCGGGGTTGTGGTGGGTGTGGGAGTGCAGGGGGAGCGGGAGGAGAAGGGACGAGAAGGAAAGAAGGAAGGTGTGTAAATGGGTTCGGTATATGAACGGGAACTGAAGAAGCTACTTACTGCGAATCGATTCCTGGTCGTGCGTGCTGCAGGCTCGCTTGGTGTGGACCTCGTGGCAATTAATTCCAATGTGGCATTCCCGATTGAAGTCAAGGCCTCGAGAACGCCACGCCTGCAGTTCTCCGCATGTTCCGGCCGTGCACAAACGCAAGCGGAAGTCGTCAAGATACCAACTTCTGCGTACAATCTTTCTGGTGCTTAAACTCATGACTTTCACTGTTTACACACCTAATTTCTACTTGTAAAAACCAACAGCAGGTAGCAATCCCTGGCTTGATTCTCTGAATGTATGTTCATATAATGAATACCTCAATAATTCGTACCGTATCCCACCCACACATCATTTCTACTTGTAAAAACGAGTATCCAGTAGGTGCATTAAAACATTAGTTCCGTTTTTAGAACTCGAGATTTGATTATTAGTGCTGATTAGAACGCCCCGCTCTCTTGCTGCCTTCCCATTTTCTCGTGCAGTACTATCTCCACTGCCCCTATCCACACACCCGGCGTTCCGTCTCCATATTCAGGATTGCTTTCGACTGCTCCATTATTCCCGGTATGTGCCAGGCACCACCTTTATCCAGCGCTCATGCAGTGCAATTACTCTTACCGCATCCACTGCAAAGCGTCTCATGTGCAGGAGGAGCACGAGCAAGAGAAGCCACATCACCATCCTATCACTTCCCTGTCTAAATTGGATTAGAGTATACTGCGGCATCACGCTATGTGCATGAAGACCGCCTATTTTATTCGCCCAATCAAATCAATGACACTATCCAGTTTCCCGAGAAGCATGAAAATATCGGAACGCACCTGTTCCAGTATGGGCTGTTGAATAAATACGCTCACATCCGTCGCTTCTCCGTTTTTTTCCGCAATGATTGCGACCATTGCCTGCATATCCGCACAGAGGAGATAGCCCCATGGTCCAAAGTGCACTGTACGATACCCTGCGCTTTCCATTACTTTTCTTATTTTTTCAATGCACGATTTTGGATTCTGAACGCCCTTCACAGTTGTGCGTTTGTGCACGGTTGGATGCTCTGGCAATAACCAGAGCACATCTGCATCCGAATATATATTTACATACCACATTCTAAGTAACCAGATCACAGGAAAGAATAAGAAAAACAGAATGCCACCGATGAGAATAATACTGCATACACTGCTAAACCATAATGTTGTAGTGCGACCAAGGAATATGGCACACATCATCACAGACCACGACACCAGAACTGGAACCATAAACGCACCGGTGTCTCTTGCTGTAATACGCACATTTCTTGAGAGTAATGCACCACGCACCCAGCGTTCCTGAATATATGAATACTTTTTCAAGGTATCTATTCCTCTCACATAGGCGAGTGCTTTTTTTGTTAGATATATTCCGACGAGAAAGTACAGGATTGATGCAAATCCAATCAAAAGCGGAAGGGCATAGAACAGTATCTTCGATCCGGGCTTTATTCCGTTTTTCTTTGCGAGCCAGAGATATGGTATGTACCACAACGACGCATATCCCAGCATGATGAGGATGACAAATATCCATGGATTATTGTACATTGTATAATGAAGTTCAAAATTGCGTTCGTCAAGATTGTATCCGGTTTCTACAGTACCTTCGAGGTCATAATCTGGCTTATTTTTTGTTTCAAACAGGTAGCAATGTTTGCCACCCATCTTTACATACTGCATATCCACATTCAGATTTTTGAGTTTGTAATTCTCAGGCAATCTGAGCATGAGCGATATGTTCGGATTTCCGTACCAGAATGGTGATGTGCCCAGCGGATAGTATATTTTACCATCACCCAATGCTGCATTCAATCTTATCTCTAAGCCCTTGTAACTCCTGCCTGTGCCATATATCACAGAAAGTATCTCACTCAGCGTGTCTACGAGGTCTTGTGACGGAGAATGATTTGTCTCTGACATAAATGTGTTGTAGATATCTGTAGATAGTGAATATACCAGACTGTACGAAGAACCCGCAGGGAGAGTAACCTGGGGGTGTGTGTGCACAAACTCACGAATTTTTACAAATGTCATGGGACACTTTTCAATAAAGCGGGCAAACGCATTTTCTTCAACGGGTGGCATCGTCTCGGCATCAATCAGCACGAAATAATCATCCGCATATCTCTCCACAATCTTCTGATTCTCTGGGCTTACTGTGATGTTCATCTGGTTTAGAAAATCTTTCAGATTCTGACTGGTGTTGAACTGCAACACTGAAACGGAATAGCCCTCCCCGTATAGCTCATAATATGTCCCACCAACTCCTCCCATCATTCCCATAAGAGGTTCACGGATGATTATGTATCCCATGAGGGCTCCGATTGGAGTGGTCATTTCAGAGAGTGCTGTGAAAGTTGCAGTATCTGATATAACATCAAAAAATGCATGTTCTTTTTGAGCATAATCGTTTAAAATCATCCTTGCATCATTAAGGTTAGCAGTGAACAATGTATCGTTTGTAATATTAATGCTCTCAATTGCGGGCAGGACAGGTAAAGGTACAAGATACTTTATGTGCACGCCCGGGTCTAGTGAGATAAGCGATACAAACATGTCTATTGTCTCGGTTCCGTTTTCATTCACATCAATATATGCCAGTTGCCTCGGCTGAATGAATATACTGGAATAGGTTTCATACCTGGGCTGAAAAGCCATACCGTCTCCGCGTACAGGGACACAGATGGGAAAGAGGAAGAACAGTATTACACACACCGCAAGTACTCTCGAAACCGTTGTATCACCCCACATAACTGCAACTGGATACTACATCACACAGATTGCTCAATTTCATCACCATGCGCCTCGTCTAATGGAAAAGCAGAGAAAGTAAATATACATTTTGGTATGGTAGATAAATTTGTATTATCGGTATAGATGTGAGCTGCAAATAAAATGGGGGCGGGGGTGGGTTTCAAGTGGAAAAGGGCAGGGGCATGTGCTCCCCTGATTAGGCAACCCTTTCCACCTGCAAGCAGATTTTGAAATTGTCCTCATTGCCATAGGTCTTTGTCAAAAACTTCAGTTTAATACCCGGGTACGAGTCAAGAATGGATGTGGTATTTATGATTACATTTTCTACCAGAGATTTGAGATGGTCTCCCATTCCCTTCACTATTCCCTTGTTCGGTCCGCATCTGGCAACAATGGTACGAACCCAGTTATTTTTCATTCTATTACCATAGCCCTTGATGTCTGTAATATCCATCTCGCTTGATTTCCCATTTCTCACCGCCTCTTCAATAAGAACTTTTACATATGCCAGCTTTTTTTCATCCCAGTATACATCATATTTGCTATGACAGTGTCTCATGATATAACCTCCTGCTCACGATATAGCGCCCCGGTATAAAAGGACATATCTCACTCTGCTTGCTTAGATTCCTGCACTGCACAATTTGCACATCCGATACCACAGTATCTTAGAAAGATATATATCCCTTCCTTTCATTCCCTTTCATGTTCCCCGCTATGCCATCAAGAGGGAACGAAGGTGTGTGTGATGAAACTATCAGAGAAAGATGCGGAACTCTTTTTTATGCTCTATCAGCCCTTGCTGCTGTACACAAATAAGAAATTGAAGGTGACAAGGAGAATAAAGTCCATTGCAGACATCCGGAAGGCCTCGCTTGACCCCGAAACTGGTGCAGTACGGGATGCATTGTACAAACACACGGAAGTGATTGATGAATTTATCTCAGAGAATCCCTGGGATTTCAGTGACGAGGAACTGCACATTGTCGAGGACTGGAAGAACTTTGTAGCAAGTGATTACTTTCTCCTCTACAGCTACAAAAAAGAACATGCGCTGTTTATAGACCTGTCGCCGCCCACCAAGGTATATGGCGTGCTCGCACTTCATAAACCGTTTAAGACGCTCTTTGGTTCAAACCTGCCCATAATGCTCCGTGCTGTGCTTCTGCCATTCAAAGGCAAAATTGTGTATGACGGAATTACTGTGAAATACCCCTTTACATTTGGTCCAGGCATGCTAGAAATGTTCGATGTAGCATACAGTGAGGCAGAAGAAAAGTACGGGATAATCACCAAATTGCCGTTCATTGAAAAAGAGGCACTGACAAATACCAGGAAAGCATAAAACCATACAATCTTCTTGCTGTGCACATGGCCATCCTGCGTGCGATGCAAAAGGGGGCGGAGGTAGGTTTCAAGTAGAAGAACGGAAATAATTGCGCTCGAAACACATCTCGCAGGAATCTACTGCTTCACCTCAACCCATAACTTTACGCTGAAGTTTTCCTCATTACCAACGGGTTTGCAATGAAACACGAGCGTTTTACCGAAACATTTCTGCAGGATGTCGGGATACTTCTGGGGAAGAGATTTTTTTAAAACCCTACCTAAACATATCATATGTGACCCACCTTGCTCTGAAATTAGAATTTCTCCGCTTCTACACTGTATCTTGTACATTTTATCCCAGTACTTCATCTTCCTTCCTTCTCCTTTCTTTGGTCCCTTCTCCTTGCTTATATATACAATCTCGGAGACAAAAATTTCTTCCGATTTTCCGTACTGCAGTGCCTCCCTGATTATCTTAGCAATATCATCAAGTTTGCTCTTCCAATACTCTTTGTAGATACTGCAGAATTCTTTCTCTTCTGAATATGACTTTTCAGTAGCGACTGTACTAGCCGACTCTTTTTCTTCTTCTCTTGTTGGGAGAACTAAGCGTAATCTATTCCTCAGCAAGATCTCTCTGATTGTTTTGTTGTCTGGTTCCTCATGCCCACATCTGTTTTTAACTGCCATCGCCAGCAGTTTCACTAACTCCTCATTTTGTTCTGTAATTATCTCGTTCCAAACTTCGGGTAGGACTCTTTCTATTTCCTTTTTCTTCTTTTGCTGTTCGTAAATTTCCTCTGCAAGCTCTTTTGCTCTATCCGTAGCGATATTCTCTTTTGATAGGAAATCAATAAACTTTGAGGTCACTTCGTCGGGCGGTTCATTTATAATATCTAGCATGTAAAATTTTTTCTCTTTCCACCTACCTTCCTTTGAAGGCAGATAAAACCACCAGTCCTTGCCGTTCGTTAATATGGCAAAAGGAACTGTTTCGACAGCAACATAATCCCTTAACTGGTCTTCGTGGTTTTGTAATTGTTCCTTTACTCGTTTAACTTCGATGAAAACCTTATTGGCACTTTTGATTCTTAATGCAAAGTCAACCTTAGTAGAAGAACCTCTCGATTCGTCAACTCGATATTGCTGTTTAACTTCATCCTTGTTATCTCTGTTCCATCCAAGGCGAGCCAAGAGGGGCAAGACAATTTCCTGGATTGTATCTGTTTCCTCGTATTCCTCCAATTTATTCCCCTTTTCTCTAAGTTCTTTAATGAAACTAACAATCCTTTCTTTCATTTCTTCTTCAGTGGGCATCATTTCTCAACCTCCACTAGTGAAGTTTCCTTCCACGCTCTTCTACTTACTTCGTGTGTTTCTTGCAATTTATACACCTTCTTGAGTTATAATTAATTTTTTCTTCCATAAACTTGTTACAACATCCATTTGCTGATTATGGGCCTTATCACAATCTACATTATTATTTTCTTTTTTTAGTTCTTCTAGTACTCTTCTCCAAAGTTTCTCTTGGTTAGAGGAAAGTGTAGGTTCCTTTTGAAGTATTTCCACAGCTTTAATAGCGTATTTTTTGTTTTCTTCAGATGTCGTATAGTTGCCTGGTGGTATCCCTTCAATCTTTCCTTCTTCACAAAGAGCGAGAAATGTGCATCTGGGACACCCTTTTTGCCGACTTGTATTGTCTCCAAAAATATCGGCTGTAGCCTTCTCCCAGGCATCTTTTGGGTCGTGCACCTCTCCAGATTTTTTAAGTAACTCAACTGCTTTAACTGCAGCCTTTCCATATCTTCCCATTTTTATTCACCTCTTGATTGGCTGTGATACTGTTCTTTTCTGTGTTCTTCTATACAATTACACCCCCATGGTGTGTTAAATACATCATCTTGATATTTTTTAAGTGCATTCTTTCTGTTAGTCAGCGGTACTTTTGATGGGGGGTTTGTGCCTGTATCGACAGTCCAAAATCCCGCCCCAGGATTAGATGAACTACTTCTCACTACTATGGCTGATGGATAAATTGAGGGGTTTGTATTTCGTGAAACTTCTTCGCTTACGGTCCCAACGATGTGCCCGATTGTGCCTCTATTAATTTTCTGACATCCCCTGAGTTTCAGTTCATTCATTAGCTCACCATAGGTAATTGTTTGTTTTTTCTGGGCACATTGAAGAATGATATTGCATGCAACCTGAATAGTTTCTGCAGATATCTGGATGTTTCCTGTCTCTCGATATATAGTTATATCTCGCCAATTGCACATTTTCCTCACCTCAATGGCTTGATGTAACAAATACATTCCTATTAATATACCTTTTTGTAATGTGAATGAATCGGGACCAGCATGTCAGGATAGTATATTAAGATTTGAATATTTGGTTTTGTCGTGATACAAATTTTACAGATAGACAATCTCTACATCATCCGCCTCTCCCACCTGTTTCTTAAGCCAGGCAATGCGCACCCCTATCGGCATGCCATGAAGTGGCTCGTGCAGATGCCTCAGATGGGGTCGAAGGAATTCGATGTAGCGTTCTCCTGCAAGCACTATGAACTCATCCACCTCAAGGTTTGCAACCTCACATAGCTGTGCTATCACTCCTTCCGCCCATGCCCTCCGTTTTGTCGCTGACATACTGCTCAATGTCTCATCGTAGGGCTCGATTTCTTTGTCCAGTTCGAGGAGTCCATACCTGGCAGAAAGAATGAAAGTCCTGTCGGGCTTCAGAATCCTTTCTGCATAGCGTAAGCTCAGTGTGAAGAGCACGCTCGTATACAACTCCCGTGCCCGTGCTTTGCATGTAAGTTTTTTCTTGACACACCCGATCAAACAGATGCTTGCCATACCTCACCTACCCCCCGCCTACACATGCATCAATCCGCTCTATCAACTCATTTATTCCAACACCGCTATGCACCGAGATAAGCACGGGTCTGGCATGATAATCTCGCTCAATCAGGTCTGAGACCTGCTGGAGTTTAAGTTCATCTGCACAGTCGATCTTGGTGAGCACATAGAGTATCTTCTTATCTGAATTATTACTGCCACCAAACTTGTTCGCATACTGTTTTATCTGGGATGTTACTACATTGAGTTTTCTAAGCATCTCTGGAATATCATCTGAAGCGTCCACGAGCACGAGCACAACATCTGCCATGTAGATTTCTTCATAAGTGGAGCGAAATGCATCAATCACATAGAGGGGCAGGCCATCAATGAACCCAACCGTGTCTACAATCAAATACCTCTTCTTTTGAACAGATATTTTTCGTACCAGTGTAGAGAGCGTTGTGAACATGTGCTCATCTGCCAAGCTGTTCTCGTTTGTGAGCGTGTTCATGAGTGTGGTTTTACCTGCATTTGTGTAACCTGCCAGTGCAACTGTAAAGAAATTCAGTTCTGCACGCCGCTTCCGCTGCAACTCCCGCGCCATCCTGTACTTCTCAAGCGTTGCCTTGATTTTCACCGCTCGCCTCTTTATCAGGTCATAGTACTGGTCCACCAGGTATTCGCCGCCACCATAAGCACCGCTGTGCTCCCCTGTTTTGTACCGATGCACATATTCCCGCATGAGTGGAATCTCGTACTGAAGTTTCGCTAGTTCAACCTGCAGTTTCGCCTCCACACTGTTTGCATTCTTTGCAAATATCTCGAGAATCAGCAGGGTTCGATCAACCACCTGTGCGCCAGTTTCCTTTTCAATGTAGTATATCTGCGTGGGATGCAAGGGGTCATTTACAATGATGCGCTGCACACCCAGTTTCGCAATAAGTTCCTTTATCTCCTGCAGTTTCCCCTCGCCCACATAGTACTTTTTGTCTGGAAATGAGCGTTTCTGGATAACGCACTCTCTTATCCTGTACCCCATTGTCCTGATCAACTCACTTATTTCCCGGATGTCTGTGCGGATAGATACAAGCAGGACTTCCTGTGCATCCTGCCCGCCCTTTTTCCCTTTCTCGGTTGCAGTGGAAGAGCACCCCCCGCCCCCTTGCTTGCTTTCCTCCGTTCCTTGCAAATCCTCCTCTGCAGTAGAAATGTACCCCCTCCCCCGCATCACACCTCTTTCACGCCTTGCAGATTTTTCCTGCAGTGGAAATGCACCCCGCCTACCTTAGCATGGGAATCTTTACCCCTGCCTTCTTAGCAAACGCAATTGCCTCTTCATAGCCCGCATCCGCATGCCTCACTATTCCCATACCAGGGTCTGTTGTGAGCACCAGTTCGATACGCTTTTCAGCACTCTCGGTACCATCCGCAACCACAATCATGCCCGCATGCGTGGAATAACCAATTCCCACACCACCGCCATTGTGGATTGCCACAAGGTCCGCACCAGCAGCCACATTTAACATTGCATTCAACAATGGCCAGTCCGCAATCGCATCACTCCCGTCCTTCATACCTTCTGTCTCACGGTATGGCGAAGCAACAGACCCACAATCCAGATGGTCTCTCGTGATGGTCACAGGTGCCTCCAGTTCTCCATTTGCTACCATCCTGTTTATAATCTTCCCGAACTTCGCACGCTCGCCATACCCAAGCCAGCAAACTCTTGCAGGCAGGCCCTCAAATGGCACATACTTCTCAGCAAGCTCAATCCAGTTTACCAGCTGTTTATTGTGTGCAAACTCCTGCATCACAACCCTGTCTGTCTTCAGTATGTCCTCCTTATTCCCGGAAAGTGCAACCCATCTGAATGGACCCCTGCCCTCGCAGAACATGGGTCTTATGAACAACGGCACAAAGCCCTGGAATGTAAACGCCTCCTTGAACCCACGGCTTGCAGCCTGTGCACGGATGTTGTTTCCATAATCAAACACGACCGCACCCTTCTCCATGAACTTAACCATCGCCTTTACATGCTCCACAATCGAATCCAGTGCCATGTTGATGTACTTCTCAGGGTCATTTTTTCTCAGTTCCTCCGCCTCCTTCACACTCAATCCCTTAGGTATGTATCCGTTCAGTGCATCATGTGCACTTGTCTGGTCGGTGACGACATCTGGCCTGAACCCCATCTCCACAAGTTTCGGTTCAATCTCAGCACAGTTTCCCACAAGTCCAATCGATAACCCTTCTCCCCGCTTCTGCGCATCCATTGCAATCTTGAGGCATTCATCAAGGTCATAGAGCATCATGTCACAGAATCCACGCTCCACACGCCTCTTGATTCTCCGCTCATCAACCTCAATATCGATGCACACACCATGGTTCATCTTCACTGCAAGTGGCTGTGCACCACCCATGCCCCCCATACCACCAGTAAGTACAATCTTACCTCTGAGCGTTCCATCAAAGTGTTTCCTTGCAGCTGCAGCAAATGTTTCGTATGTGCCCTGGATAATGCCCTGCGTGCCAATATATGCCCAGCCGCCTGCAGTCATCTGCCCGTACATTATCAAACCCAGTTTCTCAAGTTCGTAGAATTTCTCCCATGTTGACCATCTTGGCACAAGGTGTGCATTTGCAATGAGCACTCGAGGTGCATTTTCATGCGTTCTGAACACACCCACAGGCTTTCCAGATTGCACGAGCATTGTTTCGTCATTCTCGAGCTGGGTGAGTGTTTCTACAATTGCATTGAAGCAATCCCAGTTCCTTGCTGCCTTGCCTGTACCACCATAAATTATTAGCTCATCTGGCTTCTCTGCGTTCTCAAGATTGTTTTGAAGCATTCTGAGAATTGCTTCCTGGCGCCAGCCCTTACAGGCAAGTGCACTACCCCGCCTCGCAGTGATGCGCAAATAACCACCTCACTTCTTCTTTTTCTTTTCATCTGATTCTTCTTTAACAACAGAGACAAACACAGCATCTCCGTTTCTTACCTTTATCGCCTCAGCATCCGCTTTCTTCAGTCGTATTATGTTCTCCTCGTAGATGTCGTCTTTTACGACCTTCAACTTGATTGCACCATGGGCACTTCTCACCTCAATAGTTTCATCGCCCTTCAGTCCCATCGCTTCAAAATCTTCCGGGTTTATCTTCGCCACACCACTTCCCGGTATTGAACTTATCCAGGCACGCATCGTAATGATGTCCTGCATTTCCGCTCACCAAGAAAAGATAAGCGGTATGGATAGAAATAGGTTTCGCAGGAGGGGGCATAGCCCCCTTCCAACCCCCAGTGGGGTGTGCTGACGGACACCCCTCATGGACATCCGCAAATTGCATATACTTGCACCTATTTTTCCAAAACATGGAGAAGTATACCGTTGTTGTGGAAGTCGAACTGAAAAAAGGGATCACAGACCCAGAGGGCGAGAATACGAAAAAGGCGCTTGCACTTTTAGGTTTTAATACAATCGAAGCAGTGAGAGCTGTGAAGGTGTATGAGATCATGGTCAGCGCAGAGAGCAAGGAGAAGGCACTGGCAATTGTTGAGGAGAGTTGTAAGCGTCTGCTTGCGAACCCAGTAATACACAACTACAAAATCATGCTCAAAGAGCCGTGAGAACAATGTTGCTCAAAAAACATGGAAATCTGGATAATTGTTTTGAGGTTGAGCTCAGGGACGATGAAAAATACCTAATGGAAGTAAACGAAAAACTCGGGCTCAATCTCAGCATTGAGGAGATGCGTGAGATAAAGAGGTACTTTGACAGCAAGGGCAGGAATCCCACAGATGTTGAATTGAACGCAATTGCCCAGGCATGGAGCGAACACTGTTGCTACAAGAGTTCAAAGGTTGTGTTAAAAAAATACATATTTCCGCTGGAGCACAAGGATATGCTCATGAAAGGCGATGCTGGTGTGATGAGTTTCGATGACGAGTATGCGTACGCGATTCGAATAGAATCACACAATCATCCTTCTGCTGTGGAGCCATATGGTGGTGCAGCAACAGGCATCGGGGGTATAATCCGTGATGTACTTGCAATGGGTGCACAGCCAATTGCACTTGTTGACCCTCTGTACTTTGGTCCTCCAGACCTTCAATTCGAGCATCTTCCAGCTGGTGTGAAGCATCCAAAATATATTCTATCAGGTGTTATTGCTGGAATAAGAGATTATGGAAATCGTGTAGGCATCCCAACAGTTGCAGGTAGCGTGAGTTTTGATCCGAGTTATACTGGAAACTGCCTCGTAAATGTGGGCTGTGTGGGAATTGTAAAAAAGAGCAATGTGAGAAAAAATGCAGTTTCTGGCGTTGGCGACCTTTTTGTGCTCGTTGGTGGATTGACTGGCAGGGATGGAATACATGGTGTGAATTTTGCGTCTGCAGTGCTCACGGACAGGAGCGATATAGAAGCGCGACCATCAGTGCAGCTTGGAAATCCAATCATGAAGGAGCCGCTGATTCATGCATGCCTTGAGTGCGTGGAAAACGGACTTGTGGAAGGTATGAAGGACCTGGGTGGAGGAGGTCTTTCGTGTGTGTGCGGTGAAATGGCACTGGCTGGAAACTGCGGTGCGGAGATATACCTGGATAAAGTGCCGTTGAAGGAAGAAAATATGTCGCCATGGGAAATCTGGGTATCGGAAAGTCAGGAAAGAATGATGCTGGCTGTGAAGGAACATAATCTGGCAAAGGTGAAGGAGATTTTTGATTTATATGATGTACCATGCACGGTCATCGGCAGGAGCATTGCGGAGAAAAAGGTGGTGCTGTACTACCATAACGCAAATGTTTTTGAGCTGGACATTGATTTCTATACCGGTGGACCCGAATATGTGCGTCCCTATGTGATAAAGAAACGGGAGAAGCAAAAGGAGAGGGCATTACCTCCGCAACCGAAACCAGAGGAACTTGCAGGCATCTTTTCAAGATTACTCTCTGACCTGAATGTGTGTTTCAGGGACTGGGTTGTACGATGTTATGACCATGAAGTGCGAGGTAGAACGGTAATTAAGCCCATCACAGGAAGACCCTCACACCAGACACATGCGGATGCGGTGGTTATAAAACCGCTTGAGGATTCTTATCGTGGGCTGGCAATCGCAACCGGGTCAAATCCATGGATTTGCGCACTCGACCCATATATGGGTGGAGTAATCAGTGTGGATGAAGTTGCCAGAAATCTTGCAAGTGTTGGTGCAATGCCGCATGCAATCACAAACTGCATGAATTTCGGAAATCCAGAGAGACCAGAGGTGCTCGGTGATTTCTATGAAGTGCTCCGTGGGATGGGTGATGCTTGCAGGGCATTCAAAATTGCGGTGCCATCTGGCAATGTGAGTTTCTATAATGAGAGCCATGCGGGTTGCGTGCTACCCACGCCTGTGATACTGGGCACGGGTATTGTGCGTGATGTGCGTATTTCTGCAAGCACAGACCTTGCCTCGAACGACGGATACATTTATTTGATTGGAGAAACACAGGAGAAACTGGGTGGCTCCCTCTACGCAAGAATTTACGGCATAGATGATGCTGCGCCCGTGTGTAATCTGAACAACGCATTCAGGTATGTGTCTGCAGTGGTATCTGGAATAGAGCGTGGAATAATCAGAAGCTGTCACGATGTGAGCGATGGTGGAATTGCGGTTGCAATTGCCGAAATGTGCATCGGGGGGAATGTAGGCGTGGATGTAAACCTGGATGGCATTAATATGCGGGATGATGTATTCCTGTTCTCAGAGTCCCCGACAAGGTGGATTGCTGAGGTTGATGAGGAGAATCATGAGGAATTTGAACGGGCATTCAACGGGTTAAGCATATACCGACTTGGACGTGTTTCAGGTAAGAACATTGATTTTATGCGTGGCGGAAAGAAGGTATTTGGCATTGAGGTTCAGGATGCGAAAAAGATCTGGAGCGAGGCATTGTGGAAGATTATGGGATGAAAATATCTTATTAGTGGTGCTTTTATCTGGACATTTCTACTCCAACGGTAAAAAATATTAATATATGTCCTTGCGTTCATACATACAGTTGTGGAAAGGTTGAAATCATGATGCAGAAGGAAAAGATTAAAACTGGAATTCCAGGTTTAGATGAAATGTTACATGGCGGGCTTATACCTCAGAGGCCATACATCGTCTCCGGGCAATTGGGCTCAGGAAAAACTACACTTGCAATGCAGTTTCTTCTCGAAGGTGCAAAAAACGGTGAAAATGTGTTGTATATCACAACCGAAGAACCGCCTAACGAAATAAAAAGAAACTTTGAGAATTTCAACTGGGACCTGAGCAAGGTAAAGGTATTTGATGCCATACCGGATGTAATGACATACGAAATTACACCAATTAAAGATATCACCGCACTCAGAGAGATTGTGAGTTTTAAAGATGTTCCATATACAATCAGAAAAACGCCGGAACACGGGGCACCGGAAATGACCTTCAATGCACTCCAGAACGCACTACGACTGGCACTCTCAACGAGCGATTACAGCAGGATTGTTGTGGATTCACTTACCGCACTTAAGTTTTTCTGCATTCCTTCATATGACCACAACCTTGGAGTTCAGTCATTCATCCGCTTCCTCTCAGAACTTAAAATCACTGCACTGTTAACAGTTGAGATGCCATTTGAATACCAGTTCGAACCAGAGCTTTTCCTGGCACGCGGTGAAATTAGATTGCTGAAATGGCGGGATAAAAACGGAGAACTGAAGCGGGGAATTATGATTGAAAAGTACAAGGGTTCTTCACATGATATCCATATACGACCCATGGAAATTACTCCAGATGGTATTGTTGTTCATGCTGAGCTGCATGTAGAGAAATCACCACTTGAGGCATACCTTGAGGTTCTGCCAGTAGAGGCGGTGGAAGCAGGTGAAAACGCAGGAGAGGATATGCAGGCGGAAATCACAGAAGAACCAGCAGTGGGAACGGAAAAGCAAACAGGCACAGCAAAGGTACATGGGAAAGCTAGCGAGAGTGAAAGCACTGCAATTGCAGTTGAGACAGCAACGCAAGTTGCAGGCAAGCAAGATGTTGCTGCCCCAGCGCCTCCGCCGCAGGAAAAAACCGTGGTTGAAGGCATTGACCGCGCCACATTTGAAGAAATAACAAAGGAAATAAAGAGCTTGCAGGACGACACAATGGATGCAGACCTGATTGGTGTTGATGTACACGAGGTAACAAAGATGATTGGCGATGCAATGAACTTTATGTCTCTGGGTAAATTCAATGAGGTAAAAAACTTGATTGGAAAAGCGAGAAAATTGCTTGATGAATGTATTGAGGCATTCCACACGGGTGAAAAGGTGGAGAAGGTAACTGCGGAGATTGCAACTGCATCGCAGAGTGGAGAGAAAAAGATTGAGGGTGAGGTGAAGCAAGCAGTTAATGTCGAACCTCCGGCTACAACTGCAGAAACACCTCAACCAGAGAAGAAGACAAAACGAAAGAAAAAGGAAAAGGAAGAGCGGAAGGAAGAAAAACCGGAAACAAAGAAAAAAGGTGCTAAAAAAGGCACTAAGAAAACGACAAAAAGGAGTGAGTAACAATGCCAGAAGATAGAGTAAGCACTGGAATCCCGGAACTTGACTATATGCTGGATGGGGGCTTAATAGCAGGGCGGCCATATCTTGTTATTGGTCCACCAGGCAGTGGAAAGACCACGCTCTGCCTTCATTTTCTAAGAGAGGGGTTGAAAAATGGGGAAAGATGCATGATTGTCACGCTCGATGAGCCACCGAATGAGATAAAAGACAACATATCTGTGTTCGGCTGGGATTTAAGCGGCATTGCAGTACTTGATGCCACGCCAGATATACGAAGTTATAGAAAGGCGAGCGACATTCTTGAGATAAAAAGCATGAAGGACATCAAAACTCTGGGAGAGGTTGAAGATATACGACAGAGCTCTGCGGTGAATCCGTATGACATCACAATTCAGTCAATATACATGAAGTTGAGAAAAGAATTTCAGGACAGGAAGTATGATAGAATTGTGCTGGATTCCTTCACATCACTCCGATTGTTTGCTGTGAAAAGTGAGAATATAGACAGTGAACGCAGGGAGATTCAGTCACTGCTAAGATTCATAGCAGAGTCGGAAGTGACTGCACTGATAACATCAGAATATCCGAGTCCAACTCGAATAGACCCGGAATTCCTGGTTTCAAGAGGAGAAATACGACTGCACAAGGAAATCATAAAGGGTACCGTGGTTCGCGGCATTTCAATCGAGCGATTCAGGGGCTCAAAGCATGATATCTGGATACGCCCGATGGAATTCACAAAGGAGGGTTTGAAGATTCGTATTCCTGTAGTGTTCCAGAAGATGCAGGCAAAAAAATCAGATGTGCTATCAGATACGGAAATCCGAGATATTGTAGAGCAGATTCAGGAAATGATTTCATGGGTTGAATCAAAGCTTGATAAATGTGTGGACATTGGCATAGATGTAAGCCAGATTGAAAATCTTGTTGATAAATCGAGAACATTGTTGAATTCTACAAACTACAACGAGGCACTTGAATGTGCAAAGGAGGCGTGGAACATCACGGACCACAAGCTCAATCAGTATTTCACAGCGGTTGAACGCTGGAGAGCGAAGCAAACAAATGCGAAGGACCTCCAGGATTATCTTACGAACTTGCCAGATGCGCCAGTTTGTCATATTTGTGGTTCCAGGGAAATAATACTGCTTGAGGATGGCCGACTGCAGTGTAGAAGGTGCGGAAATATCCTGTGAGCGGGTCTGTGGGGCCGTCCAGATTTGAACTGGAGTCTCTAGCACCCCAAGCTAGAAGGATAGTCCAAGCTACCCCACGGCCCCTTGCTGCACAATAAAATAGAGGGAATATAAAAAGAATTTGGGGTCGCTGCGTGCTTGGGAACTGAGCAAAATTGATATATAATAGAGGAGAAATAATGGTATAGAGTGGATCTGTGAAATGATAGCTGAAAGTAAGTTTATAGGCAGGGAGTCATACATTGCGCTCCTCAATAAAAAACTCAATGACGCCATGGAAGGTAGAGGCAACGCTATCGTGATTTTTGGTGATACTGGTACTGGTAAAACACGACTTATTAAAGAGTTCATCAAAACAATCGATAATAAAGCATTGGTGATGCAATCCGCATGTGCTTCGAGTACCAGTGTTCCCTATGCACCCCTCAGGGATGCACTGAAAGGAACTGGTATGGACATGCTATTTGAGTACAGTAAAAACCCGAAGCTTGAGGCAATTTTTGCTGTCACAAAATCTGGCATATTATTATCAAAGATGGAATCCCAGCACAGAATAGATTCAGACATTCTGGTTGGTATGGTCAACGCAGTTACCGCCTTTGTAAAAGATACACTATGTCAGATGCAGGAATCCGAAAACATGAGTGAGGATGTGCACAGCATGCGATATGGCACATTCAATCTTCTCAGTGTGCCTGGCGAAACCATTAATCTAATTGCAGTTCTTACAGGTAGAGAGAACGAACTTCTTATATCAGATATGCAAGAGGTCATTAGAAGAATTGAGAGAGAACATAGAGATGCACTGCAGAACTGGGATGGAAATCTCAACAAAATGGCGGGTTTGAGCAGATACCTGTCCGTGCTCTTTTCTGAGGGGCAATACAGCGGTGTATCATACGCACAAAACATTCATATTGAGAAACTGAACCTGTACGAAAATGTACTGTATGGTTTCAGAAGAAAGACGGAGCAATCACCACTGATTCTAGTAATTGACGACATCCAGTATGCAGACCCCGCTACATTTGACCTGCTTGTATTCCTGATGCGCAGTATTTCAGATATGCGTGCATTTATTATATGTGCATGCAATGAAAAAACCGGCAACGGGGCACAATATATGGAGATGCTGGGCACACTTGCGAAGGATGAGATTATAAAAACCATAACGCTGAATGACTTGAGTGAGGCAGAGACCATTGCACTGGTAAACAGCATTCTTGGTAATGCTGGAGATGAAGAACTTCCACGGCAGATATATCAGGTAACACGGGGCAATCCCTTGTTTACAATAGAAACGCTTTCTGCACTGCTGGAGGAGGGTAAAATAAAGCTTAAAGGGGACTATTACGAGTATGAGCTTGATAAAATTCGACTGCCGATAAAAATATATGAGATTCTGGAAGCGAAAATCAGGAAACTTGATCTGGATGCTTTGCATGTGCTCCAGTGTGCGTCGATAGAGGGGACTGAATTCCATGCAGGATATGTTGCAAGATTGCTGGATACCACAAAACTGAAGGTGCTCAGGGTGCTGAGTACACTGGAAAGCACTGGCCTCGTAATTCGTGTTGAGGGGGAAAAATACAGGTTTGTTCAGCCGCTCATGAGAGAAGTCATTCACACCTCGATTGATGAAGCATTGAGGAATGAGTATCATAGATATTTCGGTGAAATTCTAGAAACGGAATACCTCGCAGGAAAGCACGATTCAATGCTCCCGATGATTGAAAATTATATAACCGCCGGGGATGTAGAGAAGATTAAGAAGTATGCACTCGTGGCAGGAAGATTTGCACTTTCATGCTTTGCTAACGAACGAGCAGCAGATATACTGATGCGCAGTTATGCACGCCTTTCCGAAATGCACGGGAGTGAGAGAATAGAGTTTCTTAGAACACTTGTAGATGCACTGGACTCGGATGGAAAGTATACCGATGAAATCGCCTACATCGATGAAATTCTTAAATTCGTTCGGTGTGATGAAAAACTCACAGATAAGAAGAATATAGAGGTCTGGGCATATGGAAAAAGAGCTGAATGCAATATTGCCCGCAGTAATTATAGCGAGGCAATGGGGGATGTGAAGAACGCAATTTCAATATTATTTGATGGGACGCAAAACCGTGGAAAGTTACCGACGGGGCTGGAAACAACATATGGAAAGCTGTTGTGCATAGAAGGACTGGTTTATGAGAGATTGGCTGAGCACAAACAGGCAATTAACTACTATATGGATGCGATAAAGCAACTGGAAAATTCGAATGCACATCAGGAGATTGCATATGCGTACCATCGCATCGGAACCGCCTATCATTCACTGGGCATGATTGAAGACGCTGAAAAATTCCTGCATAAATCCCTTGAAATCAGCAGGAAGAACAATGACCTTAAGGGCATTTCCATTACTTCAAACAACCTGGGTGAACTTTATCGTGGACTCGGGGAAAAAGAAAAGGCGATAAAATACTATGAGACCGCACTGGCAATAGACAAAAAACTTGGAGACCGCCGTGGACTTTCTGTGGTTTACAGCAGTCTGGGAGATATAGCACTGGACTATGAGGAATATGCGCATGCAATAGAGTACTATGAGCAAAGCAATAAGATTTGCAGGAGAATTGATAATAAGTATGGAATTGCATGGAATCTGTGTGGAATTGCAGAGTGCAGGGTGCGTATGAAAGAGCATACTGATGTAATTCAAAATCTCACAAAAAGCTTCGAAATTGCATCCAGAATCGGTGCAAGGGATGTTATGGGCTGGGCACATCGGGTAAATGCACTGTATGAAGAACTGTCAGAGAATCTGGAGCGGGCAAGGAATCTCTATGAGAAAAGTGCTTCAATTTTTGAAAATGCGGGTATGGAAATCGAGCGAGCGAAGACGCTGATGGAGCTCGGCAGAATGTACTTGCAGAGGGGAATACATCGGGATAATGGGATTTCACTGCTTAATTCCTGTATCGAACTCTTTTCAAAAAAACATGCAAAGAACTATCTGAGAAAATGCCAGCAGTACATGGGAGACAGGTAGGTTTGTGCAGGGGATATGTACTGGGACTATCACTGCCACACGCAGAAAACCTATATACCTGTGAAAGTATTAGGTAAAATAAAGAGTGGATGGTGAAAAAATGTGGAAACATACCCTCGCTAGCATTTTACTCCTGATGTTGATGCTCGGAAGCACTGCAAGCATTTCTGATTTGCACAACACTGCACATGCAGAAGGAATTACATCTAAAGATACTGCTCTAGTAGCATACTGGAGCTTCGATGAAGGCAGTGGGGGCGTTGCACACGATAATTCAGGGAATGGAAATGACGGAACAATCTACGGTGCAGCATGGACATCTGGGGTAAGCGGTTCTGCATTGAGTTTTGATGGATGGAATGATTATGTGGAAGTTCCAAATTCACTCACCCTTAATATTACTGGGCATGTGAGCATGTGCCTTTCTGCATGGGTAAAATCCTATAAATCATACACATATAGTCCGGCAGGTATCGTAAGTAAATGGGGACCGGGTGGAGAGGAAGATGACCAATATGCGTTATTTCAATCCCAAGATAAATTTATTTTTCAGCTTTCAACCCCCCAAACAGCAGTATTATCAGCAAATAGTATTACAACTGATAAATGGTATTTTGTAGTGGGGGTATACGATGCCCTCGAAAATAAAATAAAAATTTATGTAAACGGTGTGTTAGAGAATGAAAAAGATTTAATATTTTCAATCTGGGATAGGAGCCAACCGGTCCAGATTGGTTTGGTAGATGTAGGGTATTGGTATGGTATCATCGACGAAGTGCGCATCTACTCCCGTGCCCTGAATGCCAGTGAGGTGCTCGACCACTACCTGAGCTACTTCCCATCACCGCCCGCAAACCTGCAGGCGTATGGCACTGGCTCGAGCATCGTGCTCAACTGGGAGCCACCGCTTTACACAGGTGGCTCAACAATCACGAATTACAGGATATACCGGGGCACTGCATCTGGCACCGAAACACTGCTCACAACGCTGGGCAATGTAACCACATACACGGACACAGGCGTAGCTGTGGGCACGACATATTACTACTATGTCACTGCAGTAAATGCTGTTGGCGAGAGCAACCGCTCGAACGAGGTGTCTGCCACGGTGCTTCCACCACAACCGCCATCACCACCGAGAAATCTTACTGGCTATTCCTATAATGCCACTGCATGCCTGAAATGGGAAGAACCAGCAAACACGGGCAATGCACAGATTACAAACTACAGAATTTATAGAGGCACGACACCCAGCACTGAAACACTGTACGCAATTACAGGCAATGCACTTGCCTACACCGACACAAATGTAACAACTGGAAATACATACTACTATAAAGTCACCGCAGTAAACACTGCTGGAGAGAGCGATTTCTCAAATGAAGTAAGCGTGAATGTAGTCGCACCTGCAGCACCATCGCCACCCAGAAACCTCGCCGCATACAGCGGGAACAACAAGGCAGTGCTCTCCTGGGATGTGCCTGCAAGTGATGGCGGAAGCCCGATCAAGGGCTACGACATTTATCGCAGCACGATAGCTGGCTCTGAAGTTTTTTATGCAAGCGGAGGCAACATCACCACCTACACAGACACGAATGTGTCAATCAACACAATGTACTACTACAAGGTAAAGGCAGTGAACTGGTTTGGTGTAAGTGATTTCTCGAACGAAGCAGGTGTGTTTATACAGGGTCCAAGTGTGC
>Ga0078972_1003872_pt1 | contig 43228 bp, 36 predicted proteins | sample YelNatPaOPGAMG01_FD_67568 | JGI IMG/M metagenome (GOLD analysis project Ga0078972, IMG submission 67568) | Hot spring thermophilic microbial communities from Obsidian Pool, Yellowstone National Park, USA - OP-RAMG-01 (SPADES assembly) (version 2) | ecosystem: Environmental > Aquatic > Thermal...
GGGGCGGTCAGTTCGAAAACCTCAGCCGCGCCGCCGCCAGACTGAAGTGGATCCTCCCCCTCACCGTCGCGCTCATCTTCATGATCCTCTACTGGTCCTGCAACTCGGTGCGCCGTGCGGCTCTGATCCTGCTCTGCGTGCCATTCTCCATTGTGGGCGGAGTCGCGGCGCTTTGGCTGCGGGGCATTCCCTTCAGCGTCTCGGCCGCCGTTGGATTCGTTTCTCTGTTCGGTGTGGCTGTGATGAGCGGCGTCTTAATCGTGCTCGAGATCCAGCGCTACGTCGGCCGCGAGGGCTACACGTTAGACGAGGCTATCATTACGGGGACCATCACCTTATTCCGGGCGCGGCTGACCGTGATCGTGCTGGCTATGCTGGGCATTCTGCCCGCCGCTCTGGCCACCGGCATCGGGTCCGACATACAAAGGCCTTTGGCTACCGTGGTTTTTGGAGGCCTGATCTCCACCTTGCTGTTGTCGTTTTTGGCCATTCCCGTCTTCTACCGGCTCGCCGAAGGCCGTCGCGCGAAGTAAGGGTTGGGACTCCCGGCCGTTGGTGTACCATATGTCATTGACCCCATGAGGCCTCTGTTCGAAGTTCTTACCCCGGGCAGCGAGGAATGGAGCCTGGCCGAATCCATCGACCCGGCGCGCCTGCCGGCCCACATCGCCATCATCATGGATGGCAACGGCCGCTGGGCCCGCGGCCGGAACCTGCCCCGTGTGGCGGGCCACCGCGCCGGCGCGGAGGCCGTGCGCCAAACCGTCGAAACCTGCGCCCGCCTCGGCATCCGCGCCCTCACCCTCTACGCCTTCTCCGCGGAGAACTGGAAGCGCCCCGCCTCGGAAGTCAATACTCTCTGGAAGCTGCTCCATCTTTACCTGCGCCAGGAGATGCCCACCCTGCAAAAGAGCAACATCCGCCTCCGGCCCATCGGCCGCATTGAGGCCCTGCCCGAGGCCGTCCGTGGGGAGCTGCGCGCCGCCGAGCGGGCCACCTCCTCCAACACCGGCCTCCAGGTCTACCTGGCCCTGAACTACGGCGGCCGCCTCGAGCTGGTCGACGCCTTCAACTCCATCCTGGATCACGCCCGGCGAACCCGGAGCCTCCATAAGCTGCAAATCGACGAGGCCATGATCGCTTCCCACCTCTACACCGCCGGCGTCCCGGATCCCGACCTGCTCATCCGCACCTCGGGCGAAATGCGCATCAGCAACTTCCTGCTCTGGCAGATCGCCTACGCGGAAATCTACGTCACCAACGTCCTCTGGCCGGACTTCACCCGCAAGGACCTCCTGGCCGCCATCCTCGACTACCAGCAGCGCGACCGCCGCTTCGGAGGGCTGGGCGCGGACGTCACTCAACCGGCTGCCGATCTGAGCCACGCGGGTCTCGGCTTGTGATGCGCCGCATCCTCACCGCCGCCATTCTGATCCCAGTGGTCGTCTACGTCATTCTCTGGGGTCATCTCTACGTTTTTCTGGCCGTGCTCTGCACGGTGGCCCTGCTCTGCTTCCGCGAGTTCTGTTCCATCGCCGCAGCCCACCGCATCGATCCGCCCGGCCCGCTCGGCTACGCCGCCGGCCTGGCCATTCTGCTGGCGCCCCGCCTCGATCTCCTCGTCGCGGTCTTGGCCCTGCTGGCGGCGCTCAGCCTGGCTAGCCGCGCTCCGGATCTGGCCCGTGTGCTCCCTGGCGCCGCCGCGTTCGCCTTGGGCATCCTCTACATCTTCGGCGCCTGGAAGAGCGGCGCTCTACTGCACGCGCTGAACCCCTACTGGCTGCTCTTCGCCCTGGCCCTCAACTGGGTGGGCGATACCGCCGCCTTCGCCGTGGGGTCCAAGTTCGGCCGCCATAAGATGGCGCCCCGCCTCAGCCCCGCCAAATCTTGGGAAGGGAGCCTCGCCTCGCTGGCAGCCTCCCTCGCGTTCGCCTGGTTCTACCTGGATTGGCTGATGCCCGCCGTGCCGGCGTGGCAAGGGCTGCTGCTGGCCTTCGCGGGGAACGTCGGCGGACAGGCGGGCGATCTCGCCGAGTCGGCCCTGAAGCGCGGCGCCGGCATCAAGGACAGCGGAAACCTGTTGCCCGGCCACGGAGGCTGGCTCGACCGGACCGACAGCAGCCTCTTCGCCATGCCCGTCGTCTATGCCCTCCTGCTCTGGATGGGCGCGGCCGCCGGCCGCTGATATCTGACCCGCGCAAGCGAACGGCCTCAAAGGGTCAGAATCAGGTACGCCGCCCCTGCCGCCAGAGTCAACAGCGTGACCGGAATCCCCACCCGGCAATACTCCCAGAAGGTGATGGGCCTGTGCCGCCGCGCGCGCTGCACGACAATGAGATTCGCCACCGATCCCACCAGCGTCAGATTCCCCGCCAGCGTCGAGGACATGGCCAGCGTCAGCCAGCCCGCCCGCGGATCGCTGAGGCGCCGGATGAGCGGCGCAAACAGCAGCACGGCAGGCACGTTGCTCACAACGTTGGAGATCAGCGCCGACCAGCCGCTCAGCACCCACACCTGGTCCAGCCGGAACCGCGCCGCCGCCGCGGCCAGCTCTTCTTCCACGGAGGTCTTCTCAAAACCCGCCACAACGATGAACAGCCCCGCAAACATCGCCAGCAATTGCCAGTCGATCTCGTGGTACACCTTCTCCGGCTTCACCCGGCGCGTAATGAGCAACACCGCTCCCGCCACTACTGCGACCTTCGCCACCGCCCAGCCCCAAAAGAACAACCCGATCATCGCCGCCGAAACCACGAGCGCTTTCCACAGCAGCACCCGGTTCACCCGCACCCGCACTTCGGGGATCTCCATCGGCGCCTGCCGCCGGAACTCCTTGGGAAACAGAAGAACGATCACCGCGAACGTCAGCGCCAGCGAAACGGCCGCCACCGGCGCCAGCGCGGCGCTGAACCCGCGGTAGGAAATGCCTGAAAGGCTCCCGATCAGCATGTTCTGAGGGTTGCCCGTCAAGGTCGCCACGCTGCCCGCGTTGGACGCCATGGCTACGCCCAGCAGGTAAGGAAGCGGATCCCGCTCCAGCCGCTCGGTCACCTCCAACACCAGCGGCGTCAAAACCAAACACATGGTGTCGTTTACGAAAAACGCCGAAAACACCCCGGATACCACCACCACCGCGCCCAGCAGCGTGCGCGGCTGATGGGCGTGCCTCACCGCCCAGGCGCTGACCACCCGGAAAAAGCCGCTCAACCTTAGATTGGCGACCACAATCATCATCCCGAACAGCAGCACCAGCGTTGAGTAGTCCACCGCCCGCACGGCTTCCTCAAAGGTCAGCACGTTGAAGCCGATCATGAGGCTCGCGCCGATGATCGCCGCGCCGGTCCGGTCCAGCCGGAGTCCCGGAAAACTCCCTACGGCCAGAACAAAGTAGGTGCCCAAGAATATCGCAAGCGCAATCACAACCCTTTAGTGTAGCTGCACGCCCCGCGCCGCCCATCGGGTAAAATCTGTGAGATGAAACGTTGGTTGACCCTCGCCGCTTGGTTCGGAGTCGCTCTCGTCGGCGCTTTTAGCCTGGCGGGCATCGCCTTGAACCGTGGCGAGCCCGTCAATAGCGCCTGGCTGGTCGTCGCCGCGGTCTGCACCTACCTGACCGCGTACCGTTTCTACGCCAAATTCATCGCCGCCAAGGTGATGTTCTTGGATGACAACCGCGCCACCCCCGCCGAGCGCCTCCGCAACGGCCACGACTTCGAGCCCACCAACAAATGGATCCTCTTCGGCCACCACTTCGCGGCCATCGCCGGCCCCGGTCCGCTGGTCGGCCCCACTCTCGCCGCGCAGTTCGGTTACCTCCCCGGGACTCTATGGATCATCGCCGGGGCGGCTCTCGGCGGCGCGGTTCAGGACTTCACCGTTCTGTTCTGCTCCATGCGGCGCGACGGCAAGAGCCTCGGCCAGATGGCCCGCGAGGAGATCGGCCGCTTGGGCGGCCTGATCGCCCTGCTCACCGTTCTGCTCATCATGATCATCCTGCTGGCCGTAGTTGCCCTGGTGGTGGTCAACGCTCTCGCCAGCAGCCCTTGGGGCACATTCACCATCGCCGCCACTATGCCCATCGCCGTCTTCATGGGACTCTACCTGCGATACTGGCGCCCCGGTAAAGTCCTGGAGATCTCCCTGATCGGCTTCGGCCTGGTGGTTCTCAGCATCTTCGGCGGCCAGTGGATCTCCCAATCCCCCACGCTGGCCCCCTGGTTCACCCTCAGCAGCATGACCCTCGCCGTGGCCATTATCATCTACGGCTTCCTCGCCAGCGCCCTGCCCGTCTGGCTTCTGCTCGCGCCCCGCGACTACCTGAGCACCTTCGTCAAGCTGGGCGTAGTGATGTTGCTGGCGGCGGGAATCATAGCGGTGCGGCCTCATCTTGCTCTGCCCGCCCTTACGCAGTTCACCGATGGCAACGGCCCGATCTTCGCCGGCAAGATCTTCCCCTTCTGCTTCATCACCATCGCCTGCGGCGCGATCTCGGGCTTCCACTCCCTCATCTCCTCGGGCACAACCCCGAAGATGATCGCCAAGGAATCCCACGCCCGCCCCGTCGGCTACGGGTCCATGCTCTTGGAAGGATTTGTGGCGATCATGGCCATGGTCGCCGCCGCCTCCCTGCATCCGGGCGTCTTCTTCGCCGTCAACTCCCCGGCTGGAATCGTCGGCGCCACCCCCGAGGCGGCCACCGCCACCATCAGCAGCTGGGGCTACCCGGTCACGCCCGCCATGATGGATAACCTAGCCGAAGAGGTAGGCGAACAGACCCTCTACCACCGCACCGGCGGCGCTCCTTCGCTCGCCTTGGGCATGGCCGAGATCTTCGCCCGCGGCGCCGGCGGCCGTGCCATCCTCGGCCTTTGGTACCACTTCGCCATCATGTTCGAGGCCCTGTTCATCCTCACCATCCTCGACGCCGGCACCCGGGTGGGGCGCTTCATGCTTCAGGATTTGCTGGGCCACGTCTGGAAGCCCCTCGGCCGCGTGAGTTGGATGCCCGGCGTCTTATTCACCAGCGCCGCCGTCGTGGCCGCCTGGGGCTACTTCCTCGTCCAGGGCGTGCGAGACCCCCTCGGCGGAATCAATTCCCTGTGGCCCCTGTTCGGCATCGCCAACCAGTTGCTCGCCGCCGTCGCCCTCTCCGTGGCCACTACCGTGCTCATCAAGATGCACCGCGCCCGCTACATGTGGATCACTTGCACGCCGCTCGCCTGGCTGGTTGTGGTCACCTTCACCGCCGGTTGGCAGAAGATCTTTTCTCCGGAGCCCCGGCTGGGTTTCCTGGCCCAGGCGGCCGAGCTCAGCCAGAAGCTCCAGACCGGCGCTCTGAGCGCCGCCGAGATCGCCCAAACCAAGGCGCTCATCTTCAACGCGCGTCTCGACGCCGCAGTCTGCGGGGTCTTCCTGGTTCTGGTGGGCGCAATCCTGATGGACTCGATTCGTCTGTGGGCCGGAATCTTGCGCGGGACTCAGACGGCCGAGGTCAAGGAGTCGCCTTTCGTTCTTTCAAGACTCAAGGCGGAGGAGATATGAAGGCCATCCGGGGAGCGCTGAGAGCGATTTGGAGCCTGTTGCGGGAACTTTCCGACGAGGCGGCCTACGAACGCTTCCTGCAAGACCGGGGCGCTGCGCCCTCCCCCGAGCAGTGGCGACACTTCTGCCGCCACCGGCTTGCCGCCAAGTACCAGCGTCCCAAGTGCTGCTGACCGCCCGGCGGGTTACTGCACTTCCACCCGGCTGATTCCAGGCGTCTCCTGCCACGCGTAACCGGCCCGGAGCACCGTCACGATGTGCCTGCCCTTGTCTGGACCCAGCTTCCGCCGCAGCCTCTGAATGTGCACGTCCAACGTCCGGGTCTTCGTCCCGTTGGTGTAGCCCCAGATCGTCTCCAGCAGATACGCCCGCGACAGGCATTTCCCAGGATTCTGTTGCAACAGCGACAACAGCTGCGATTCCTTCCTCGTCAGCTTTAGGTTGCTGCCGGAAGGTTGGGCGCTCCCGCGGTAATTCAGCGTGGGGTTGCCCCGTTCGGGTGTGTGTCCTAGCATACAGCCCCCCTACCAGCTTTGGATAACGGAGAGCTGCCTCAGGTTGCAAAAATCACATCCGTGGCAAGACGCTGGCAGGACACTACTTAAACACAGGCGGCCGCTCCGGGATCACCCATAGGTAGATCCGGGCGCCGTTCACCGTTTGCTGCGCCTGCGGCGCCCACTCCCCCATATCGTGGATGTGGCTTACCACCCGCGTGCCGGGCTTCAACTCCTTAAGCAGCTTCGGCCGTAGCTTCAGATTCACCGAGGGCCACAAAAACAGCGTCACCACGGTCGCCTCCCGGATGTCCGCTTCAAATAGGTCTTCCTCGATGAACTTCACCCGGTCGGTCACCCCCGCCTTCCGCGCGTTCTCGTTGGATTCCTCGATGCGCTTCGGATCGATGTCGATGCCCACCCCGCGCGCGCCAAAGTCCCGCGCCGCCGCGATCACGATCCGGCCGTCTCCACAGCCCAGATCGTAAACCACGTCCTTGCTGGTGACCTTCGCCAGCTTCAGCATCGCCGCCACCACCGCCTCCGAGGATGGTTCCCACCAAACGTCCGGCTCCCGCTTGGGCGCGCGCTGGCTCCAAACCAGGCTCGCCGCAACGAGCAACAACAAACTCGCCGTCCCCAGTCTTCTGCGCATTTCTGATTTCCTCATCACAGGCCGATTGTAGCGAAATTCTCGCCCTCCAAAGCGGCGGCGCTTGAGATATACTTGCCATTTCGCAAACAGCGAAAGGGAGATCAAGTCCCATGGACGAGAACCGGATCAAAGCCGCCTATGAGCTGGCCAGAGACGCTTATGGAACCTACGGAGTGGATGTCGAGGCGGCCATCGCGCGCCTGTCTCAAATCCCCATCTCCATTCACTGCTGGCAAGGGGACGACGTGGGCGGCTTCGAAACCGCCGGCGCCGCCTTGTCCGGCGGCGGAATCCAATCCACCGGCAACTACCCAGGCAAAGCCCGCACCATCGCAGAGCTCCGCCAAGACTTCGAAAAGGCCCTCAGCCTCATCCCCGGCCGCCACCGCTTCGCCCTGCACGGCTCCTACCTCGACAACGGCGGAGTTTTCGTCGACCGGGATCAGATCGAACCCCGCCACTTCCAAAGCTGGATCGACTGGGCCAAGCACATCGGCATCGGCCTCGATTTCAACTCCACCTTCTTCTCCCACCCCAAAGCCGCCAGCGGCTTCACCCTCAGCCACCCCGACCCGGCCATCCGGGATTTCTGGATCGCCCATGCCATCGCCTGCCGCAAAATCGGCGCCGAAATGGGCCGCCAGCTCGGCTCCACCACCGTCACCAACATCTGGATCCCCGACGGCTACAAAGATATCCCCGTCGATCGCCTTGGGCCCCGCCAGCGCCTCCTGGATTCCCTCGACAAGATCTTGGCCGAACGCATCGATCCCAGCATCCACCTCGACGCCGTCGAGGGCAAACTCTTCGGCATCGGCGCCGAAAGCTACACCGTCGGCTCCCATGAGTTTTACCTCGGCTACGCGGTCTCCCGGCAGGTCCTGCTCACCCTCGACGCCGGCCACTTCCACCCCACCGAGTCCATAGCCGACAAGATCAGCGCCGCGCTCTTGTTCTGCCCCGGCTTGATGCTCCACGTCAGCCGCCCGGTGCGCTGGGATAGCGACCACGTCATCGTCCTCGACGACGAGCTGCAAGCCATCGCCAAAGAAATCGTCCGCTCCGGCCGGCTCGAAAAGATCCACATCGGACTCGATTTCTTCGACGCCAGCATCAACCGCGTCGCGGCCTGGGTCATCGGCACGCGCAATATCCTTAAGGCCCTCTTGATCGCCCTTCTGGAGCCCACCGAGAAGCTCAAGGAGGTGGAGCTTCAGTTTGACTACACCCAACGCCTGGCGATGCTCGAAGAGCTGAAAACGCTGCCCTGGGCCGCAGTCTGGGACTACTACTGTTTGCAGAAAGGCGTCCCGGCCGGCATGGACTGGTTCGGCGAGATCCGGTGCTACGAAGCCGGTGTCCTCGCCAAACGCGCCTCCGCCTAAGGCGGGCGGCGGCGGGAAGGGAGAGAAGCATTCATGAACCCCGCTACGGCCGGCTCGGTGAATGCGCCGCTCGGCATCCTGATCTTCATGTTGGGAGGGTTGGCCGGCGCCATCTTCTACCTGCCCTTCAAGAAGGTCAAGAACTGGGCCTGGGAGAGCTACTGGCTGATCTACGCCGTCTTCGGCCTCGTCGCCGTGCCGTGGATGTTGGCGTTTTCCACTTCGCCGAATGTGATCGCGGTGCTCAAGGCGGCGCCCGGCAATCAGCTCGCCTACTGCTTCTTGTGCGGCGCCGCCTGGGGCTTCGGCGGCCTGACCTGGGGCCTGATGATCCGCTACCTCGGCTTCGGCCTCGGCCTGGCGATGGGTGCGGGCCTTACTTCCGCCGCCGGCACGCTGATTCCACCGATGCTTAAGGGCAGCGCTGCAATCCAGGCCATGTTCACCACCCCATCCGGACAGGTTTCCGTGGCCGCGGCATTGGTCTCGCTCGTGGGAATCGTCTTCGTCGGCATGGCCGGCATGTCCAAGGAGAACGAACTGTCTGAAGAGGAGAAGAAGAAAGCCGTCGCCGAGTTCAACTTCCGCAAAGGCGTGGGCGTGGCCATCTTCTCCGGCTTGATGAGTTCCGCCATGAGCTTCGGCCTTCAGGGCGGCCCGGAGATCGAGCGCTTAGCCCGCACCCTCGATCCGCCCACCGCCTTGGCTTGGGCCGGCATGCCCGTGCTCGTGGTCGTGCTCCTGGGCGGCTTCGTTGTCAACGCCTCCTGGTGCCTGATCCTCAACGCCAAGAACAAGACCGCCGGCGACTACCTCCGCCAAGACGCCCCCATCCTGGCCAACTTCTTTTGGGCCGGGCTGGCCGGCGCGATCTGGTGTTCGCAGTTCATCTGCTTCAAGACCGGCGAGCCCAAGATGGGTGCGACCTCCTACATCGGCTGGGCCGTGCTCATGGCTAGCTCCATCCTGTTCAGCCAGTTGCTCGGACTATGGCTCGGCGAGTGGAAAGGAACCAGCCGCCGCACCATCCTCCGTCTGGTGAGCGGGTTGGTCTTACTGATCCTCTCTGCGGTCCTGGCGGGCATCGGGCCTTCGCTGGGGTAGCGGCCCCCGGCTGGAGCAGGAGAGAACGCATGGATCCAAATAGCAAACTCGCCGGTTTGGCCCGCCGCATGGACCGGCTTTACGAATACGACCGCGAGCCCGTCTCTCCTTCCAAGCTCCAGGGCGGCGCCCGGTTCGCGGGCCTGTTCGCCGGCGAGCACGTCGCCGCCACCGAGTTCGTCATCGGCGCCTTCTTCGTGCTCCATGGCGCGAGCGCCCGCGACTTGCTCCTAGGCCTGCTCATCGGCAATTTCCTGGCGGTCCTCTCCTGGACCTTCATCTGCGCCCCTATCGCCGTTCAGACCCGCCTGACCCTCTACTGGTATCTCCGCCGCATCGCCGGGCCCGGCTTGACGTTTTTCTACAACATCGCCAACGGCTTTCTGTACGCCATCCTGGCCGGCGCCATGATCTCGGTCTCTGCCTCAGCCGCAGGCCTGGCCTTCGGCGTGAAGACGCCCGCTCTCACCGATGTTCTGCCCGCCAGCGGCGGCTGGGTGGCGCTCACTCTCTCCCTCGGCGCCGCCTTCACCATCCTGGCCATCCTCGGTTTCGAAAAACTCAGCCGCTTCGCCCAGGTCTGCTCCCCTTGGATCTTCACGATCTTTATCGCCGGCGCCGTGGCCACCTTGCCTAAGCTGGGCGTGCACACCAATCTGGACAACCTCTGGGACGTCCTCCAGACCCGCGTCTGGAACGGCGTGCCCAGCGCCGGCCAGGAGCATTTTAATCTCTGGCACATCATGTTCTTTGCCTGGTTCGCCAATCTCGCCTTCCACATCGCGCTTTCCGATATGGCCCTGTTCCGCTACGCCAAGAGCTGGAAATATGGCCTGTACTCCGCCTTCGGCATGTATCCGGGGCACATGCTGGCCTGGTTGTGCTCCGGCATCATGGTGGCCGGCATCAATCGCGAGATGAATCCCGGCCTGATGGCCTTTGAGGCTGCGGGACTGGCCGGCCTCGCTGCCGTTGTGCTTGCCGGTTGGACCACCGCCAACCCGACCTTCTACCGCGTCGGCCTCGCCCTGCAAACCGTCACCCCCAACTGGCCCCGCTGGAAAATCACGCTGGCCGTAGGCGTGATCACTTCGGTCGTCGCCGCATTTCCGGTCGTATTCACCCGGCTGCTCGATTACGTGGCGATCTACGGGCTGATCTTGATGCCGGTCGGGGCCATCGTCCTGGCCGAGCATTGGATTTTGCCGCGCGTGGGCGTCGAGCCATACCAGGCGGAGAAATTCCGCCGCCTGTTCAACTGGCAGGCGGCCGTCGTCTGGATCGGGACGCTGGCCGTTTGCGCGGCCATGCCGATGCATCTGTATTTCCGCTGGCTCCCCGGCTATGGGATTGCGGTCGTGGGTTACACCGGTCTGATGTGGCTAACCGGACGCAACACCGCCCGGCCGCAGGAGGGAGGATGACATAGCCATGCGCTTGTTGTTTGGTTGGATGAGCCTCCTGTGCTTGGGACTTTGCCTCGCGGTCCCGTTTCTGCACTTCTTCGGACAGCTCGGCGAGGACGCCTTCAAGCAGATCCTCGCTTTTTCTTCGGCGGGCTGGTTCCTGTTCGCAACCTTGTGGGTCTCTCAGCGGAAACGCTCATGAACGAGCTCCGCTACCTTCTCGCCCTGGCGACATTGATGTTCGTGCCGGGTTCCGTCCTCTTTTGGTTTTCGCTCCATCCCTTCGTCCGCTTCTGGCGCAGAATGGGTGCAAGGCCGGCCCTGGCCGTCCACTACTTGCTCATCGCGGCCATCGGCGCCCTGGTCTACTGGCAGCGGCGGCGCTTGCTGGCGGTCGAGTTCGGGACCAACTGGTATCTCGCCGCCATCGGGATGGCGTTGCTCTTCGCCGGCGCTATCCTCAAGAAACAGTTCGGCGTCCATCTGCGCTTCCGGATCCTTACCGGGCTGCCGGAGTTGGATCCGGAGCGCTATCCCAGCCGCCTGCTCACCGAAGGCATCTACTCCCGCATCCGCCATCCGCGTTATGTGCAGTACGTGATTGTGGTCCTGGGCTACGCGCTGATCTCGAACTACCTCGCGGTGTATATGCTGACTGCTCTGCTGATCCCCGCGCTGGCTCTGGTGATCCGTTGGGAGGAGCGCGAGCTGCGCCAGCGGTTCGGCCAACAGTACGAGGATTACTGCGCCCGCGTGCCCCGCTTCATCCCCCGCCTCCACTGGCGCAGACGCCCCCACTAGCGCAAGCCCCCTGTCCCCGCCCAAGCCTTCTGCCTTGAGACAGGCCGTTTTTACGGAGCATTCCTCCCGGCCTTCTGCCAATCATCGCTGTGCACCGAGCTCGTTCCTGGGGCAGGTGGTCTTTGTGGGGCATGGTGCTTTTGCGGGGCGGGCTGTCGTTGTGGGGCAGGCTTTCCAGCCGGCCTTGGCCCCCCTTACCCACTGCCCTCCCTTGCGCTCAACCACGCCGCCTCAAGTGGAGCAAGCCGCCAGGCTTGCCATGCCGGCGGTCCCGCCGGCAGAGCAACACAATCCCGAGCAGTACGGGAGTTCCAAGCGCCATCCGCCGCCATGACTGGCGGCGTCGCCCGCAAGACTGCGCGCTCCACCTCAACCCGCCGCCTCTCTCCCCATCTCCGTGTCCTCCGTGTCCTCTGTGGTTTGTTTTTCCTGTGCCCTCCGTGTCGTGTCCGATGTGGGGCAGGCTTTCTAGCCTGCGGCCGGCTTTCCAGCCGGCCTTGGCTCCTTTACCCACCACTCTCTGCTCACACCAATGCCATGCCCTGTAGGGGCGGACCAGCGTGTCCGTCCCTTCTCTTCCCCTCTCCGTGTCCTCCGTGTTCTCTGTGGTTTGTTTTTTCTGTGCCCTCCGTGTCGTGTCCGATGTGGGGCAGGCTTTCTAGCTTGCGGCCGGCTTTCCAGCCGGCCTTGGCCCCCCTTACCCACTGCCCTCCCTTGCGCTCAACCACGCCGCCGCAAGTGGAGCATCCCGCCAGCCTTGCCACACCGGCAGCGAAGCGTCTCTTATCCCCCGTTGTGCGCCCCCACTGAACTGCCACTGGCGAACCGTGGGATTTACTATAATCACCCTGTCTTCCAGAAAGGAGGTGAGGAAGCATGGATTACGCGAAGATCACCCGCCGCCAGGCCATCGCCGGGCTGGGCGCAATGGCTGCTTCGCGCGCGCTCGCGGCAGAGCCTCCATCCGCCCCGGTCGCAGTGCTCCGCTGCCGTAGCTATGGCCAAGAGTTCTACGAGGCCCTGAAGCAGTCTTTTGACATGATCGGAGGGATCGGACCTCTGGTGAAGGACAAGACCGTGGCCATCAAGCTGAACCTAACTGGGAATCCGGCGCGCTTTCCCGAACGGCCCGATCTGCCCTACCGCACGCACCCGGCCACGGTCCTGGCCACGGCGCAATTGATCTCGGACGCAGGCGCCAGGCGGATCCGCATTCTGGAGGCCTTCTTCCCCGCCCGCCAGGATTTGGAGTTGTGGGGGCGCTATGGGCTCGATGTCAAGGCGATCAGCAACGTGGGCTGCAAGGTGGAGTGGGAGAATACACAAAATCTGGGCCAAGGCAAGCAGTACGTTCGTATGAAGGTCCCCTGGGGCGGGTACGTCTTCCCCGCTTACGATCTGAACCATTCCTTCGCCGACTGCGACGTCTATGTGTCCATGTCGAAGTTGAAGAACCACTGGATCGCCGGCGTGACCATGACCATGAAGAACAACTTCGGCAACACGCCCTGCTCGCTGTACGGCGGCGACTGCGGGGAGAGCGGCAACGAGGACCCGCGGCAGGAGCGCGGCCCGGTGTGCCACAACGGCAAGATCCCCCCGCCCAAGGGAGTCCCCCAGGAACTGGACCCCACTAGCCCTCGAGATCCCGGCTACCGCGTCCCGCGGATCGTGGTGGATTTGGTCGGTGTCCGCCCGGTGGATCTATCCATCGTGGACGGCATCGAGACCATCCGGGGCGGCGAAGGCGCCTGGAACCCGGGCGTCCAGATGCTCAAGCCCGGCTTGCTGTTGGTGGGCCGCAACCCCGTCTGCGTGGATGCGGTCTGCACCGCCGTGATGAGCTACGACCCGCTGGCGCAAAGGGGCGAGAAGCCCTTCCTGAGAGGAGACAATACGAACCGGCTGGCGCAGGAGGTGGGCATCGGCACGGCGGATTTGAACAAGATCGAGATCGCGGGGCTCAAATTGGAGGAGGCAAAGTTTGATTTTGGGCCCGGGCCCACCGGAGAGCCGGTGTGAACTACGGGCGCGGACATAGAATGGACTGGAAAGGACAACGCTCATGAAAAGAGTTCTGCTGATTGCCACTTTGCTTGGAATCGGGCTGCCCTTGCTGGCGCAGATTCCCAAGGGATTCACAAACATTACTCCCGGCCCTGGCCTCAAAGGCTGGCATCGCAGCTTAACGGTGGGTCACGGAAACACCGAAGCCTGGAAGGTGGAAAACGGCGTCGTCTCGGGAACCCAAGACCGCGAAGGCAACGGGGGCATCATCCTCACCGACCGCAAGTACAAGAACTTCGAAGTCTACCTGGAGATGAACCCCGACTTCGGATGCGACAGCGGCCTGTTCCTGCGCTCCAATGAGCGCGGGCAAGCCTACCAGGTGATGCTGGACTACCTGGAAAAGGGCAACATGGGCGGCATCTACGGCGAAGGACTCAAAGGAGTGCGCGGCGCGCCCTCCAAAGACTGGGAGCAGTATTGGAAGAAAGGCGAATGGAATTCGATCCGCGCCCGCATCGAAGGCGACGTGCCGCACATCCAGGTGTGGATGAACGGCCAGCAGATCACCGACTGGAAGGATACGGAGAACCACCTGCCGGACGGCGCCACCGAGGGCATGATCGCGCTCCAGGTGCACGGCGGCAGCCGCTGCAAGCCGGGCCTCTACCACCGTTTCCGCAACATCGCCGTCCGGGAGCTCCCGTAGGCGGCCGCGCCGGCTGCCTTCTCACCTGGCGGCCGCCCGGCCTGACGCCGCCCGGGAAAACTTGGAGCGCCGTTTTTACGTGAGCGAAGGCTCGGGCCGCAGCTCGCCCGTGGCCTGGGTGCGCCGCCGGAACCAGGACTGGATCTGCGCCAGATAGGTGTAATAAACCGGCGTTAGGTACAAGGTCACAAGCTGCGAGAAGATCAGCCCGCCGACCACCGAAAGCCCCAATGGCTGCCGGGCCTCGCCCCCCGCGCCGTAGCCGAGCGCAATCGGAAGCGCGCCGAGCATCGCGGCCATCGTGGTCATCATGATCGGCCGGAAGCGGATGAGGCAGCCCTGGTAGATCGCCTCGAGCGGCGGCTTGCGCTCCTCGCGTTCGGCGGCCAGCGCGAAGTCGATCTGCATAATGGCGTTCTTCTTGACAATGCCCACCAGCATGATCAGCCCGACGAAGGAGTAGATGTTCAGCTCGACCTTAAACAGCATGAGCGTCAGCAACGCGCCAAACCCCGCCGAAGGCAAACCGCTGAAAATGGTGATCGGGTGCAGGAAACTCTCGTAGAGAATCCCCAGCACGATGTAAACCACCACGATGGCCAGGATCAACAACACCCACAGATTCTTGAACGACGTTTGGAACGCCTGCGCGGTCCCCTGTGGTGAAGCGCTGATCGTGTCGGGCAGCACCCGCGCCGCAACCTCGTCGATCTGATCCAGCGCCTGCCCGAGGGAATAGCCGGGCGCGAGGTTGAAGGAGATCGTCACGGCGGGCAGCTGGCCCAAGTGGTTAATGGACTGCGGTCCAATGGTTTCGTTCAGGCTGGCCACGGCGTCGAGCGGCACCAGGCGCCCGTTGCCGCTCCGCACATAGAGCATCGAGAGCGCCTCTGGACGGTCCTGATACTCCGGCTGAGCCTCCATGATGACTTGGTACAGGTTGGACGGAGTGTAGATGTTGGAGATAAACTGCGTGCTATAGGCGCTGGCCAGCGCAGTCTCGATCTGCTCGGCCGTTAGGCGCATGGCGGCGGCCTTATCGCGGTCAATCGAGACGTTCAGGATCGGTTTCTTGAGCAGCAGATCGGTCTGGACGTCTTGCAGCGCCGGCAAGTGAGCGAGTTCCTTTTCGAACTCCTGCGCACTGGCGTAGAGCTCTTCCACGTCCGGCCCTTGCAGCGTGTATTGATACAGCGCCCGGGTCATCATGCCGCCGACCCGGATGGGCGGAGGGTTCTGGATGTAGACCTGGACGCCCGGCAGGACCGAGAGCTTCCGGCGCATCTCCATCATGAGCTGATCGGCGGTGAGCGGCCGCTCGTCGCGCGCCTTCAGCCGCAGCATCACGCGACCCGTATTCGACGCGCCCCCCATGCCGCCGCCGACATTCGCCTGGATGCGCTCAACATTGGGGTCCCGAATGGCCAGGGCCGCCACTTGGTTTACATAGCGGAACATCTGTTGAGGCGGCGTGCCCTGCTCGGCCTCCACGGTGACGTTCAGCGAGCCGGTGTCTTCACTCGGGATGAAGCCTTTGGGAATCTTGTACAGCATGTAGCCCGTGGCCACGATCAGCAGGATCGAGATCGCCATGCTGACGGGGCGGAACCGCAGGCTGTAACGAAGGGTTCGGGCGTACAGCGAATGCATCCCGTTGAAGAACGCCTCGGTCAGGTCATACAACCAGTTCCGGCCCTTCGCGGCGGGCGGCCGCAGGAAGCGGCTGCACAGCATGGGGGTCAGCGTCAGCGAGACCAGCCCGGAGATGAGAATCGCCACCGAGATGGTCACCGCGAATTCACGGAACAGACGCCCGACAATGCCGCCCAAAAACAGCACGGGGATGAACACGGCGGCCAGAGACAGGGTCATGGACAGGATGGTGAAGCCGATCTCCCGCGAACCCCGCAGGGCGGCGACCATGCGGACCTCTCCGTGTTCCTGGTGACGGACGATGTTCTCCAGCATCACGATAGCGTCGTCCACCACGAAGCCGACGGCCAGAATCAGCGCCATCATCGAGAGGTTGTTCAGCGAGTAGCCCAGCAAGTACATCACGCTGAAGGTCCCAATAATCGAGAAGGGCAAGGCGAGGCTGGGGATCAAGGTGGCCGAAGCGCTCCTCAGGAAGAGGAAGATGACCATGATGACCAGGCCCAGCGCCAGAACCAGCGTGAACTGGATGTCGTGGAAGGATTCGCGGATCGACTGCGAGCGGTCGTAGACCACATCGAGATTCACCGAAGGCGGAAGCTGAGCGCGGAAGGTCGGCAGCAGTTCGCGGATCGAATCGACCACCTGAATCGTGTTGGTGCCCGGCTGTTTCTGAATCGCCAGAGTGATGGTGCGTTCGGCGCCGCGGTCCCGGGTGTAGTACCACGCGGCGGACTTGTCGTTTTCGATGCTGTCGTAAACCTTGGCCACGTCTTCCAGGCGCACGGGGGAGCCGTTCCGGTACGCCAGCACCATGGGGCGGTAAGCCTCGGCGCGCGTGAGCTGACCCGTGGTCTGGATCGTGTAGGTGCGGCTCTGGCCGTAAAGCTCACCGGTCGGCATGTTCACGTTCCAATTGCGGACCGCGTTGGCGACCTCGTCAATGCCGATCCCCCGCGAAGCCAGCGCCGTAGGGTTCACCTGAATGCGGACCGCGTAGGTGGCGGAACCGTACAGTTGGACCTGAGCCACGCCGCTGACCATCGAGATGCGCTGGGCCATCTTGGTCTCAGCGTATTCGTTGAGCTCGTACAAGGGCAGCGTCTTGGAGGTCAGAGCCAGAAACAGAATGGGGGAATCCGCCGGATTCACCTTGCGGAACGAGGGAGGGTAAGGCATCCCCGCCGGGAGGGACCGGGTGGTGCGGCTGATGGCGGCTTGCACATCCTGCGCCGCGGCATCGAGATTTTTCTCCAACGAGAATTGCAATGTGATGCTGGTCGAGCCGAGGCTGCTCGTCGAGGTCATCGAATCCAGGCCCTCGATGGCGGAGAACTGTTTTTCCAGCGGGGTAGCCACCGCGGCCGCCATGGTCTCCGGGCTGGCCCCTGGCAGGCTGGCCGAGACCATGATCGTGGGAAAGTCGACGTTCGGCAGGTCGCTCACGGGCAGTGAGAAATAAGCAACGACGCCGAAGATGGCGACAGCCAGCATCAGCAAGGTCGTCGCGACCGGTCTGCGAATGAACAGCTCAGAGAAATTCATTTCTTGCCCTCCCCTCTGCCCCGGACGGGCATGCCGTCCGCCAGCCGGAGCTGCCCTTCGGTCACTACGATCTCTCCGGCCTGAAGCCCTCTTTCAATGACCACTCTTTCACCCGCCCGCAAGCCCGTCACGACCGGCCGCATCCGGGCTACGCCCCGGTCCACGACATAGGCAAACTGGCCCTCCTGACCGGTTTGAATCGCCGCCACCGGCGCCACAACCGCATTGGGAAGGGTCGTCAGCCGGAGCGTCACGTTGACGAACTGGCCCGGCCAAAGCCGGTTGTCCCGGTTTGGAAACACCGCCTTGAGCCGGATGGTCCCAGTGGTCGTATCCACGGTGTTGTCGATGAAGGAAAGCTCGCCCACCGACGGCGCCGGATCGGCCGCGCTCGCCGCCGCCAGCACGCGCAGGGTCCCGGACGCCATGTACTTGCGGATCTCCGGCAGGCGCGTCTCCGGCACTGAGAAAGTGACAAAGATCGGCTGAACCTGGTTGATGGAAACGAGCTCCGAATCCGAAGTCCGCACCAGGTTTCCCTCCTGAATCAGAACCGCTCCCGTCCGGCCGTCGACCGGCGAGCGGATCTCGCAATAGCTGCGCTGAAGCCTTGCGTTCTCCAGCGTGGCGGTATCCGCCTTCACCGCCGCGCGGGCGCTTTCGATCGCCGCCTGGCTGGCGCGGACGGCCTCTGCCCGCGCCTCGGCATCCGAGTTGTACTGATCGGCCTCCTGCCGCGAGCCGATGCCTTCGGCGAACAGCTTCTGGTAGCGCGCCGCCTGATCCCGGGCGAACTTCTCCTGCGCGATGTCACGTTGCAGGTTCGCCTCCGCCTGGCGAAGCAGCGCCGTGCTGCGGGCCAGGTTCGCCTCCGCCTGCCGGATGGCTTCGTCGTAAGGCCGGGGGTCAATCAAGAACAGAAGATCGCCGGCCTTGACGTCCTGCCCCTCTTTGAAATAGACCTTGGTGAGCTGCCCGTTGACCTGAGCTTTGACGCGGATGGAGGTATAGGGCTCCACGCTGCCGATCACTTGGATATCCACGGGCACGGGCTCCTCGCGGACGGCCGCCGTGGTTACGACGGCGGCTTGCTTTCCCGCTCCTTTCATTTTCGGGGGAGCCGTCTGGTTCGAACATCCTGCCAGAAGCAGGGAAAAGACGCAGAGTACGGGAACGGGCGTGGAAGCGCTCAAAGCCGGGGCTTTCATTAGGACAGACCTGTTAATCCAATTTTATTATGGCGAACCCGCACCCGGCGATGTTACGGCCGGCCCTTATAAACGATGTCGGCCGTAGTGCCCCCGTCCGAGGTGGCAATCGTGGCGGTCAACGAGCGGCCGCTTTCGCGGTTTTCCCCCGTGAGAATCACCATTTGGGCGCCTCCGGAGGCGGCCGCCTGTCTCTTCACGGACATCCCCGCCGCCTTCATCGCGCCCTCATAAAAGGCCGTGGCCTGCTCGACCGAGCCGCCGCAGCGAATCTGTAACATCCCGGTGTCTTCCTTGAGGCTTTGCGCCGAGTAGGCGCCGCCAGGCTGCGCGCCGGGGCAGAGTGGAACCCAGGATGGCAGCTCCGCCAGCGAACCTTGTCCGGCGCGAAACTCCCCTTCGGGAGTGGTCACCCGGAGCGCTCCGGACTTCCCTTCCCCTTCCGCTTCGATATCCACCCGTTCTCCGCCTTCTCCTTCGAAGCGAATCCGGCCCTTTTGAACGTCCCGAAAGTCCATCGTGACGGTCTTGCCGGTCTTCTTTTCCCGCAGCGTGATCCGGCCCGTAGCCTCATCGGCGCTGACGACTTCGATGTCCGGATTGAGCGCAGCGACCATTTTCGCGGCGGCCATGGCCGGATTCTTGCTGATGTCGCCGGCCTTCTGCCGCACGAAAAGACCCAGTGCTATGGCCGAGACCAGCGCCACGACGACGAGCCCGCCGCAACCCAGCAAAACGTAGGTGAGAACCTTGCTCTTCTGAGCCGGCGGCGGGGCGGCAGCCGGCGGCGGGGGCGCGCAGGGCGCCTCGGAAGCTTCCCCGCTCTTGGCCCCGCACCGCGTGCAATACAGGCCTTCCATGGGAGCGCCGCAATTGGTGCAGAATGGCATATTTCCTCCGTAAGGCCACAGTATCCCAACGCGGAATGTTTAGCAAACCGTTTTCCCACACCGGCCGACTCGCGCCTCCCGCAACCCGCCGCCCTCAACTGGAGCAAGCCGCCAGGCTTGCCATGCCGGCGGCCACGCCGGCAGAGCCACACAATCCCGAGCTGTGCGGGAGTTCCAAGCGCCAACCGCCGCCAAGACTGGCGGCCTGGCCCGCAGGACTGCGCGCTCCACCTCAACCCGCCGCCCTGTAGGGGCGGACCAGCGTGTCCGCCCCCTCTCTCCCCATCTCCGTGTCCTCCGTGTCCTCCGTGGTTTGCTTTTTTGCGTGTCCTCCGTGTCCTCCGTGGTTTGCTTTTTTTGCGTGTCCTCCGTGTCCTCTGTGGTTTGCCTTCTCCCTGCCCTCCGCCTCCGTGCCCTCCCCACCCCCAGTCACAACGATCCGCAGAACTTTTTCCCTTTCCTTTTCAACCACTTACCCACTCCCCCTTTCTTCTCCTCTTGCTCCTATCTTGTATGTTGAAAGTGAAAGGTGCGGCTGACGCCCTCGTGGGGGCCCGCACTGCGGACGGCGCAAGTCCCGGGCAACAGCGCCGACGCCTACAGCCACTGCCCTCACCGGATGGGGGTGAGCTCCGGTCCCTGAAGCCGGCCGCCGGGGGTGAGCAGGCGGGAGGAGGCCTCCTAACTTAAAGAACACAAAGAGGCAACCAAAACCAGCAACCAGCCCAACAAGGAGTCAAACAGCAGCAAAAACAACCCAGAAGAACCCAACCAATCAGCACAGACCACCAAGAATCAATACCAACCCGCACAAGCGGAACCCACACCACACCCCAACTCTGCCCGTCCACTCCATACCCTGCCAGTCTTTCGTCGCGGCATGTCCCAACTGCACCTCGAGCGTCATAAGTCTGCCGACTTACACTTCCGCCGCGTCCCGACCTTTCGCATCATTTGCGCAAGCCCCTCTCGTGGGGCAGGCTTTCCAGCCGGCCTTGGCCCCCTTTACCCACCGTAGTTACTTCGACACGCCCCTCTGCCGCAAGTTTCTCGGCTTGGGAGCCGGTCAATCCCCGTTCACAACTAAGATCCTCAGATATGTCTTTTATTTTTGAAAGGTTAGAAGCGAGCCCGCAGGCTTGGGCAAAGGCCTTGTGTTGAACTGAAACCGGGAAGCCCTATCGGCCAAATCGGGCCAGGCAGGCGCTCTCCCATACAAAGGAGGAACATCGTGAAGCGATACCTTTTGGGTTTACTGGTCGTGGCAGGATTGCTATCCAGCCAGACCCGGATCGACTTAGGCCGTCAGGGCAAGCGGCCCGACTTTGCCGCAATGCAGGAGACAAAACCGGCGCAAGCTGCAGCCGAGTTGCCTTCCACTTGTTCGGTGGGACAGCTCTTCTTTAAGACCGGCGCCGGCGGCGCACAGTCGCTCTATGCCTGCGTCTCCCAGAATCGCTGGGAGCCAACCAGCGGCTTACGAGACTGTTCGGTCGACGAAAACAACAATCTGAGTTGTCCGGGAGATCTTCTCTCCGGAGATGCTTCCAGGCCCGGAGAGCTCGCCCTCTACGAGCTGCCAGCCAATGGAGGTGACTTCATCTCTTGGCTTGCACCTCAGTCCATTCCCCTAACCTACCGTCTGCGCCTGCCCGCCGCGCCGCCCGCTTCAGGGCAGGTCTTGACTTTCTCTGCACCCTCCGAAGGCGTTGCCCAGGGTTCCTGGACCACGCCGGCGGCCGGAGGTGAAACCCCTCCAGCCATCGACCCGTCCACTCTCGTGCTTGTCGACGAATTCCTGCCCACGACGGCCCTGGCCGGAGGAGGCGCCTTCGGTCAATTAGGCTGGCAGCCCGTCGGAGGCGGGGTGAACTACAAGGAATCTTCGAGCACGAATCCCTGGCCGGGCCTCGTCGAACTCACCAGCAACGGGGGCGTCAATCAGGCCGTGGGCATTCACAGCGCGGGATATGGCTTCAGTTATCCCTGGTTCTGGAATGCCGCTCAAAGGACCGGCTGGGAATTCGAGTTCGCCTTCAAAAGCGACCCCTACTTCAGCTCTCAGCACATCACCAGAGTTGGCTTGGTGAACGCTTCCAGCCAGACCCCCAGCGACGGGATCTGGGCGGAGGTGGTCAATAACACCGGATGCACCCTGACCGGCAGCAACGCCAACTGGACCTTTGTCGCCCGCTCGGGAGGAACAGGCTCATCGCCGCTTGACAGCGGCATAATGTATGCTACAAACACATACTTCAAGATTCGGATGCGGTCCGTGACGGCAGGATATGTCTTGGTCTCCATCAGCGCCGGAGGAGCGGCTTATTCCAACGAAGTTGCCCTGCCCATCACCACAACCGGGGCTTTGGCCCCCGCCTTCCTCCTTTGGGGCTGCGACGGTCAGAACCACCGCCTTATTGTGGACCGATTCCAGGCGGTAGTGGGGAGGTAGTCGATGAGCAAATCCTCTCTCGTGGGCCTTCTCGCCAGGAGCTGGCTCTTGCTGTTGCCTCTGCTTCCTTCCTGCTCGCTAGGGCAATTCAGTGTGACTCCGGCCAAACCCGTCGTGCAGGCCGGTGAAACCATCCGATTCCAGGCCAGCGATACGGTCGTCTGGTCGATGGCGCCCGGCAGCCAGGGCAGCATCGACCCCGATGGCACATACCATGCGCCTGTGCGAGTTCAAGCGAAGCAATCGTTGGGAGGCTGCCAGCTCCTGCCCAATAACCACATCTTCAACACCAGAATTGACCATCTGCCGGTGCATGCCAAATCGCAGCTCTGGATGGCTGCCGCCAACACCGGCTCCGTCCATTATTTGCCCGCATTTCCGCTAAATACGATCACCAGCGCCTTGGAACCGACCCAGATGGTCTTCGCCTATACCGCAGTCAACAATGGGCTGTTCCGGGTGCCGTCCATGCCGGGCCTGAAAATGGAGTCCGGGTGGTATACCCCCTACTTCTCCAACTACGACCGCCACATCGTCGCCATCGAGACCGACACTTGCATCGTGCAGGAGATGTACAACTTCTACCCGGTCGGCGCCAATACCTACAACCCTTGTCCCCAGTGCAACAGTCAGAGCGGCGTGCGATACAGCAACACAAGCTACGACCTGCCCCTGGGCGCAACCGATGCGGCGGGCTTGTTCCTGCTGCCTTTATCCCTTCACCGGGATGAAATCCTCGCCGGCGCAGTCCGGCATGCCCTTCGCGTCACCGTGCCCGCCTCCGCCGTTTCCGCACGGCACGTTTGGCCCGCCATCGCCCACGCCGGCTGGAACCAGAATGATGTCATGCCATTCGGCGCCCGGGTAAGGCTCAAATCCGACTATCAGCTCCAAACCAACAACCCCTATACCCAGGTGCTGCTGACCCAGTTGAAGCAGTACGGGATGATTATTTCGGACATCGGCGGGGCTTGGGAAATTCAGACTGCCGACACCGACCTTTACTACGACCCGCAGATCCTGGCCGCCTTCGAGGAGATCCGCGCCAACGTCACCCCCGCCTTCCTCGAGGTCGTGGACGCCTCGTCCCTGATGGTTTCCGAAGGCTCTGGGTTCACCGAGATGGACGCCGAAGTCGTGATCGCCACCCGCGTCTCCGACGGGGCAACCGTCCGCATTCCGGTCGCACTGCTGGGCGTCACTATCGGCGCGGAAACCCAATACGAGGTTTTCCAGGCAGGGGCTCCCAGTAAGCAATTGAAAGCCTGGGTGAGGGGAACCGCCAACCCGTCCATTATTTGGACCATGTCACCCGAGGTCGGCTCCTTAACCAGCGACGGCGTCTATACCCCTCCCTCTGAGGCGTCCAACCTGCTCCAACTCACGATTACGGCAACCGCAGCCGCGGATCCCGCCGTGTTCACCACCATCCAGGTCACGATCCTTCCAGCCGGTCCGTTAAGGATCAATGCCGGCGGCCCTGCCTACACCGACTCCCAGGGAAAAAGCTGGCTGCCCCATTGCTGTACCGTGTCCAAGACTTGGGACTACGGCACATCCGGCTGGTCTCCGCACCCGGACCTTGCCCTTTACAAAGATAGCGCCGTCTCCTACGCGGATCTGGATTACCGGTTCTACGTGCCCCCAGGCAACTACCGCATTCGCGCCCGCTTCGGCGAGGCTTCGTACTCCTCTCCCGGCGTTCGCGTGATGCACTTGGAGTCCCAGGGTCTGTTGATCTACCGCGACGTCGACATCTATGCCCAGGTCGGCTTCAAAACTCCTGTCGATTTCGAATTGCCCGCCGTCGTCGGCCCGGACGGTTTCCTGCGTTTCGTCGTCCGGCATGTGCGCGGCGAGCAGACCATGCTCGCAGCCCTGGAAATCGAGCCGGATGAAGGCCGGCCATTTTTGGCCGTGACCCCATCAAACGGCGGCGAGGTCCGCATCCTCCAGCAAAAACAGTTCTACGCGGTCCCTTGGTACTTGGCCGATCAACGGGTCACCTGGAGCCTTTCACCTCCGGTTGGCAGCATTGACTCCCAAGGACTGTATGCCGCGCCGTCGCTGCCGCCTCCTGAAGACGTCGTCGTCACCATTCGGGCTACGAGTGTCGCCGATCCGTCGCTTACCGCCGCTGCCTCCATCACGGTGAAGGCCGGCGTCCCGGCTATCCGCGTCAATTGCGGCGGCAGCCAATTCCTCGACGCTACAGGCGCCGAGTGGTCTGGAGATTACGGTTACTCCGGCGGCGTCACCTACGGAGAAACCGTGCCCATCGCGGACACGACTCCTGACATGCTCCCGCTGTACAGAACCTCCCGCTACGTCTACCAGGGCGAGCGTTTCTCTTATTCTTTCAAGACGCCCAACGGGCTCTATCGCCTTCGGCTGAAATGGGCCGAATACCGGGATACTTCTCAGGGCAACCTGATGCGGGTGGTTGCGAACGGCCAAACCCTGCTCATCGACTTTGATCCGGTGAGCGCGGCGGGCGGGGTCCAAAGGGCTGTGGACCGCAGTTTCGAAGTACGGGTGACCAACGGCGTGCTGCGCATCGAATTCATTGGTTCTCCCAGCTCCGGCTACGTCAGCGCCACCATCAATGGGATTGAGGCGGTGCCCCTTACCATTGACGGCATGGCCCCCGATTCTTGGAACCGCCGGATCTCTGGCGGTGGAAGAATCAGCGGGCCCGTGCGGTAAGGAGGCGTGCCCTCGCCTTCGGCGCTTCACGGGACGTCCCTCTGTTTCGAGAGGACAACGTGCATCCAGATGGGGCGGGCGCGCACAAAAGCGCGTTGCGCCCGCTCCAACCGCGCCGCAACCCCGGCCAGAACGCGTTGGAACCCGGAGATCCGCCCGGCAGGCTTGAGAACCGATCCGCAATACATGCAAGGCTCCTGCTGATCGTAAGTGCCATACGGGTTCCCTGCAAGGTCCATCAGGAAAGCGGAAACGGGGTTGGTCACCTCGCGCGTGGCCCCCACGAATGAGGTGCAGGTCAAAGTCAAGCCAGGAAACAGAGACAACAAGCGGCGCTGGTCAAAGCGATGAAGGTGACCATAGGGTGGATTCCTCTTTCCGCACGCCGGACACTTCGTTCGTCCAACCCGCAGGTCCTGCCAGTATGGCGTCCCGATGATCACCTCATGCCGGGCTACGCGGGCAATTTCTGCGGCCGCGGCGGAAACGGCGGGGATGTGCTCCATCACTTCCGCACACAACACACAGTCGAAGGCATCGTCCCGGAAAGGCAGCCTCGTGGCGTCACCGGCAATCGGGCGCACTTGGGGATGCAGCACCGGCGGAGCCTTCAGATCCAGAGCCACCACCAGTGGGAAAACATCAGCCGCCAAGGTTGCGATCTTCCCATCTCGCGTTCCCACGTCCAACAGAGAAGCCCTGCCTCTGGGCAGAATCCGCATGAGGTCCTCGATCCTGAGGCGTTGTATGTCCGGCACAGGTGTCACGTTTGGGACCTCCTTAGGACAACGATCCTCGAGCGGGATCTGTCCCAAACTTACGCCGGACTTCCTGCAACAATGAGGTCAGCGCCGCCTTCTCATCGGGGCCCACAAAACCCGAAATCAATAATAGCAGCGGAAAGGCCAGCGTGATCATCACGGCGGTTGCCCAGCTCTGCCAGCTCTTCGCCGGCTGGATCCAAAGACTCAGCGCCGCCAGCGGCACGGCCGTCAACACCAGGTGAATCAGGCGCGAATTCTCTAATGGGAACGGGCGGCGCCGCACCGACACCCACCGCGCCCCTGCCGTAAGTACAACGAAAGCCGCCAGCGTCGAAGCGACCGCACCCCACAGCTTGAAGCTGGGAATCAAAAAGGCATATCCCAGCGTGCACACAGCCGCTGCGACCCAAACCAGCGCCGCATCGGTTCCGGTTGCAGCGTCCAGATACAGCGTAAAGCGAAAATAGTCCGCTTCCACCCGCAGCACGTAGGCCAGAACGATCCATGGCACATATTGGACGGCCGCCGCATACGGGGGCGCCGCCATCAGGGCCACCACCGGCGGAGTGAAGCTCACGATCGCCAGCCCGCCCCAGACTACGGCCGCCATCAAATACGTGTTCACTCGCGCGAAAACCCGCGGGCCCTCCGGGCTGCGCAAAATCTGATATCCCTGCGCGCCCCAGTATGTGCCGAAGGCAAGCTGAATCTGGCTGACCAGCATGCCCAGCTTGTACGCTAAGGCGTAGATCCCGATCTCGCCTAGGCTGGCGTAGCGCTGGAGGAAGAACCGGTCGCCGAAATGAATCAGAAACAGGCCGATGCCCGCAATGCCGAGCGGAACTGCGAACCGTAATGTCTTAAGAAACACCGCCGCGCAAAAACCAATCCCCGAACTCCACACGGACGCCGCCGTAAGCGCCCCGGCCAGCAGGACGGTAGCCGTCAGATTGCTGTACAGAACCCCATCCACCTTCATTCCCAAAAAAACCACCAAATAAATCGTCAATGCCAGCGTGAGGCAAAGCCGCGCCAGGGACGCTGTCACGTAAAGCACGGGCCGGTCCATGGCGCGCAGGCGGGCGAATCCCACTTCCACCGGGATGCCAAGGCCGAAGCTCAAAAACACGACCTGAAAGTAGCGCGCATACGAAGGATCTTGAAACACTAGACGGCTGATGAAAGGCGCCAGCAGCCATCCGCAGGCCGCGCCGCCCATCCCAATCAGCCAGGCCCCCAAAGTGACCGTGCTCAGCACCCGCCGCTTCTGCGCGGCACTCTCCGCCAGGCTGTAATGGTAGTAGAGAGCGTCCGCAAATCTCCCGCCAAGCAGAAGCCCGACGACGAACAGCGTCGTATCCAGGAGCTCCAGGGTGCCGTAATCGGATGTCGCCAGGTAACGCGTGTAGACCGGAAGCAAGGCGAAACTGGCAAACCGCGCCGCCACGATCCCGGCGCCGTAAACCGCAGAGGATTGGATGATCCTTCGATACGCAAAAGAACTCACGCCGTCCTTGGCCGGTCACCCCGGCTGCAAATGGCAGTGTAATCGGCCCGGCTGCGGCCAGGCAACCCGCAGGTCCGCTCCCAACCCCCACCTTCCAGTACAATTACGTTTCGGGCAACGCCGCGCTGATGCCGGCTCAACCAGACAGGCAAGGTGAACGCGATCCGAATCCTGACTCTGCTGGAGGCTACAACAGTCTCCGGTTCCGCCAAACCCGTCCTGGTCTTCGCCCGCCAGGCGCAGCGAGCTCCCTCCGAGCTGCCGCGGGCGGATCTCACGGTGGCTCTCTTTCACCGACAGGGCCAGCCGGAGGAAAATAGCTTCACCGCAGCCGCCCGCCAGGCAGGCCTCCCGCTGGAATTCATCCGCGAGCGCGGAAGATTCGACGTTGCAGTCCTGCGCCAGCTTAAGGAGATGGTGGAAAGGCTCCGCCCGGACGTCCTCTGGACCAACGCCGTGAAGTCTCATTTCTTAGCGCGTGCCGCCGGTTTGCACCGCAAAGCCCGCTGGCTCGCCTTCCATCACGGCTACACGGCGACGGACCTGAAAATGCGGCTCTACAACCAGCTCGACCGCTGGTCGCTCCGCGCCGCCGCCCGCGTGGTGACCGTGTGCCGCCCCTTCGCTCAAGACCTCGAGCGGCGGGGCATCCCCTCTGCCCGGATCCGGATCCAGCACATGCCGGTGAGCCCCTTGGCGCCCAGCTCGGAGCAGGCGCTGGAATTGCGCCGCCGTCTGGGCGTGGCCGCCGGCGAGCGCATAGTGTTGACCGTCGGCCGGCTTTCTCAGGAAAAGGGACACGCCGATGCGCTTCGCGTCTTCCGCCTGTTGCGGGACCGCATGCCGGCCCAGCCTCTCCGGTTGCTGATTGTTGGCGATGGGCCCGAGCGCCGCCGCTTGGGAGCGTTGGCCGGCCGGCTTGGACTGGCCCAGAGCGTGATCTTTGCCGGCCACCAGGATCACATCGCGCCCTTTTATGCGGCCGCGGATGTCTTCCTGTTAGCATCCCACAGCGAAGGCTCGCCCAATGTCTTGCTGGAGGCCATGAGTGCGGGCCTGCCCGTGGTGGCCACGCGCGTGGGCGGCGTGCCGGAGTTGGCCGAGAACGGCGAGGAGGCTCTGCTGGAGGACCGCGGGGACCACGAGGCGCTGGCGGATGCCGTGCTCCGTCTCTTGACAGATCAGGATTTGCGCGCCCGTTTCGTGGAGCACGGCCGGCGCAAGGCTGCGCAACTTTCTCCGGAGTGGTTCTATGGATCGATGATGCGGATCCTCTCGGAACTTCTGGAGCCTTGAACCATGCCTGTGAAACCGATCCCTGTGCTCTTGGCCGTACGTGAGCTGAATTGCGGCGGCATCGAACGGGACGTCGCCAAGATTGCCCTGAATCTGGACCGCGCGCGTTTCGTTCCCCACGTCGCCGCTTACTCCGCCCGCGGGCTGCGCTACGAGGAACTGCACGCCGCCGGCATCCCCGTCCTCGAGTTGCCCGTGCGTTCGCTAGCCTCCTGGAGCGCCGTGAGAGCCGCGCTCAAAGCGGCTCAATACATTCGCCGGCACGGCATCCGCCTCGTCCACGCCTGGGATCCCACGGCTGTTTTCTTAGTCCCGCTCGCCAGGCTCTTGCGTGTGCCCGCCGTTCTGGCCAGCCAGCTCGGCCACCGCGGCCTGTCCGACCCGCGCACCAGAAAAGAACTGCGCGTCGTGGACCGCATGGTGGATGCGGTCGTGGTGAACTGCGAGGCCATGCGTCGCCACATGGTGGAAGAGGAAGGCCTTCCCGCCGGGCGGATCCGCCTCTGCTACAACGGCGTCGACCTCACCCAGTTCTTCCCTGGGCCCAAGCCCGATCTCGAATTCCTCCGTGGCGCTTCGTTGACCATCGGCACGGTCGCGGTCCTGCGGCCGGAAAAAGCTCTGGAGGTCCTGATCGAGGCCTTTGCCAAGCTCCGGTCCTTGCAGTCAGGCCTGAGGCTCATCATTGTGGGGGATGGCCCGGAGCTCGGCCGGCTGCAAGCCCGCAGCCGGCGGCTTGGCCTGGAAGGTGACTGCCTGTTTCTGCCCCCCACTCGCGACGTCCCGCCGCTTTTGCGCGCCCTTGATATTTTTGTGCTCTGCTCCCGCTCGGAGGCCTTTTCCAACGCGTTGCTGGAAGCCATGGCCTGCGGCTGCTGCGTAGTCGGGACTGAAGTGGGCGGAACCCCCGAGCTGATCGGGCGCAACGAGCGGGGCCTGCTGTGCCGCCCGGCGGATCCAGACGACCTCGCCGCCCAACTCGCTGCGCTGATCCAGGATGAGCCCCTGCGCCGCCGGCTCGGCGCCGAGGCCGCCCGCTATGCCCGGCAGAATCTAAGCATCGAAGCCGCCGCCCGGCGCATGGCCGAAATTTATGCGGAATTCCTGGACTCCAGCGTCTCAGCGAGGCGTTGACCGCCGGCCCTCGCCGACCGCGGAGCCCCGGCCGAACAGAAAAGCGGCAACCGGCGGCATCAAGAACGGCTCCAGGCAAAAAGTGAACCGCGACGATCCGTAAAACACCAAAGTCGTCACCAACACCACCAGAAACACCGCCCAGAGCAGTGTGCTGTACCACAGGTCTGCCGGCCCGTGCCGGAGCAACAAGACCAGAAACGCCGCAAAGAGCCCCAAACGGAATAGCGACCCTAGATACGAGCCCAGGCGCGGAACAAAGGGAACCGCACGAATCCGCGCACCAGCTTGCCCGCCTCCATCTTGGGGATCAACTCCCAATTCTGCTTGAGAAAAGACAATCCCTTGTGGCGGTAGTAGCGGTTCAATCCCGCCTCATCCATGGTTTGGGCGAGCTTCTGCTTGGGCGTCTCTCCGGGGATGCGGTCTGGAAAGATCCAATAGCCCCAATGCCGCCAATCGCCGGCGGTCACCGCGTTGTTTCCCCCGTAGAAAGTCTCTCCTTCCAAAGCGCTAAGCACCGGGAAGGCTCCGGATACCGAATAGTTCCGCAGAACCCATAGTCCCGGGGGAAGCAGGAAGACCGCCAGCAGAGTCAGGCTGCGAAGGGGCCGTGGAAAGTTTCTTGGCCGGAGAATCCATCCTGCGGCGGCTGCCGTAAACGGCAGGATCAGAAAATTCGAGCGCACCAGAACTGCGACTCCGGCCAGTAGCGCCCCGGGCAACTGCGCCGCCCCACCACGGCGGACCAAGAGGATCCCCACAAGCGTCAACGCCAGCCAGCAGGGCTCGGGATAGCCTTCGTTCAACAAGGCGTAAGCGGGCGGATACAAAGCAAGCATTACCCCCGCCGCCGCTGCAACGCGCAGGCTCTTCCAGAACTGATAGGCGAGGCAAAGCAGCAACGCCGAAGCCAGCGCGTGAAAGAAAACCGCTGAAATCCGCAGCACCGCAAATTCTCCGGCTTGCGGAAACACCCGCAACGGCAAGCTCAACAGGAAAGGCCACGCCGGCAGCCGGCCCAGGTGAGGCGCTTCCGGCCAAGGGCTCCGAGCCAGAACGTAGCCCTTCCCTGCCGCCAGCGATACTGCCAAGCCGGAGTAATAAGGCCCGTCCCCTTCTGCGCGCCGGTTCAAGTCCCCGCTCAGCCGGACGAACGACAATCCGGCCAGAAACGCGAGCAAGAACACGCCGGCGCAGGCAAGCAGCAGAGGTCTCATCACACTCTAACTCCGCACAGCCATGCTTCAAAATCCAGCCGGCTCACCCCGGTCTGATCCAAGACCCGCGGCAACAAGAGCCGGTTCGAAAACGGCCCGGCCGCGCCCAGCTCGCAGGTCACGGCGCTCTCGACGCCGGTCTCCGACAGCCACGGCAGAAACTCAGCCGCATGGACGCCGCTCGGGTAGCAGAAGTGCGATGCTCTGCGGCCCGTCATCTCCCGGATCCGCTCCCGGTTGTCCTCGATCTCCCGGAGGAAAAGCTGCGGGTCCAATGGGACACGGTGCCGGTGAGTGTGAAGCTGCATATCGATGCCAGCCCGGCTCAACTCCGAGACTTCCTCGGGCGCAAGGATTTGCAACAACCGGCGGTTCAGGATTTCGGCGTAATCCACCCCCAACAGCGCGGCCAGCCCCGCGGCAACCTCATTGCGTTCCGCCGTGCTCATTTGCCGCTGTTCACAGTATTCCAACAAGGCCCTCACCGAGTTCTGCCGCTCCTGATCCTTGGACGAACGCAGCCGCAACGGAATCCCAAGCATATGCAGATCGGCCTCGGCCGCGCCGGATTTCCAAAGGACATAGCTGACCGCCAGGTTGAACACCGGCACACGGTGCAAACAATAGTGCGTCGTCAAGTACAAGGTCGCCGGATAGCGAAACTCCCGCAAGATGGGCGCCGCCTGCGCTCCGAAGTCCACGAAACCGTCGTCAAAGGTGATCACCACGCTGCGCGGCGGCAAGGACCTGGACGTGAGCCGCTCCAGCGCTTCTCCAAGGGGCAGGACATTCGCCTCCCAGCGTTTCAGCAGTTCCATTCTCTGCCGCAACTGCGCGGCCGTAATATACAGGCCCGGGTTCCATTCATGCTCATCCGTCAGCGAAATGCCGTGGAAACCGAGGATCAGCAGCCGGTTGGTCCGGCGGGTGGAACCAGCCGCCAGCCGGTAGACCCCGCAACGGCGCATTAGCCAAAATCCGGCATCCTTGATTGTACGTTTCAGTGCCAACGGCGATCCCTCGCGCGTAGAGTTCAACCGTTCCCACCCTACGAGCGCACCCATTGTAACGCGCCCCTTCCCGCGGCTGCACCGATCATCCGAAGCTCTATCCGCGCCGGGGTGTCGGCGGAACGTCTCCCCGTTGACTCCGCTCGCGGCATCAGCGAGGATACACAACATGGCCAAGAAGCGCGCCTGGCTTGGCGTCTCAGCCATTGTCGCCATCGCTGCCCTTTTGCGGTTGTTGATGCTTAACAAGGAAAGCCTGTGGCTGGACGAATTAGCTTCGTGGTTTTTCGCCGGGCAAGATCTCGCCAAGGCGCTGCGCGCGGAGCCGGCCAACCCCCCGCTCTACTTTGTGACCCTCCACTTCTGGATTCGGCTTTTCGGAGCAAGCGAAACCGCCATGCGCAGCTTAAGCATTCTGCCCAGCGTCGCTTCGGTGGGATTGTTATACGCTTTCGCCAAACGTTTGGCCAGCGAGCCGGTTGCCTTGCTCGCCAGCGCCTACCTGGCGGTCTCGAGTTTCCAAATCGAATACGCTCAGGAGGCGCGGGTTCACGCCTGGCTCTGTTTTCTGATTCTGTCCGCTTCCCTGTTGCTTTGGAAGGCTCTCCATGCGCAGGATCGCCGTGCGCGCTTGGGCTACTATGCCGCTTATGCGATTCTCTGCACGATCTGCTTGTACGCGCACTTCTTCACTGTCTTCTATCTGGCGGCTCATGGACTTTATGTGCTCCTGTTCTGGCGAAAACAGCTGCTGTACCTTCTATCGGCCGCCGGAGCGGCATTATTAGCATTCACTCCATGGTTGATTGAGATGCTGCGGGCCGCCTCGGCGGGCGGCCAGTCCCGCCGGTATTTGTTCCTGAAGTTTCCTCAGGCCTACTTCAGCCTCTTGTTCGGCGATTCGCTGATCCCCTTGGACGAGCAAGCCGTTCAGAGGGCCGCCCAGGTTTTGCTCGCCCACTGGCCGATTTTGGCAGCCGCTCTGTTCTCCGCTGCTGTTTTAGCTGCGCACCTGTGGCCGCGCTTGCAGCGGCGGGAAGCCCCTCTTTTATTCGCGCTGAATCTGAGCGTAACTCCCGCGATCTTGGCATTCCTCGTCTCTTTCCGAATCATGGTGTTTGACGAGCGTTACCTGTTGTCTTCTAGCCCTTTCCTCTCCTTCCTGGCCGCCACCGCGGCCCTGGGGGTTGTCCAAAGAGAGCCCGGCCTCAGCGGCAGCCCTTGGAAGAGGGGCGCCGCATGGTTCGCCCTTGCTGCATATGGGACTCTGGTCCTGCTCTCTTTGTACAAGTACTACTTCGATCCCCGCTTTGGTAAGGAACAGTGGCGCGAGGCCGTCGCCTACATGGATCGTCGCGTAACCGGCCGCGAGACGGCCATGGTCGTCTTCGAGCCGGATTATTTGCATTTTTGCTACGACTACTACACGAAAGCGCCTCTGGAACAGCTAAGAGTCACCCCCGTCCTGCTGGCGCAGCTGGAAACCAATCCTCGCCTTCTGCTCGATGGGTTGCACGGCCGACAGACGGTCTGGCTTGTCCGGTCTCATTTCTACGGCGAGCGGGTGCTGGAGCTCCTGCAATTCGAGTTTGCCGAAGTGGAGCGGCGGTTCTTCCCCAAAGCCAAGGGAATCGACGTGCGGCTCTTTGAACGGCGAGCGTCCGTGGACGCGGTTCAGAGGCCGTAGCCGGGTGTCAGGTGAATTGGCGCGACCGGCGCCAGAGCGAAGGCGGCTCGGCTTTCACGCGGATTCCAGCATTCGCGCCAAGCATTCGGCCTGACGCGGCGCGGAGAACTCCTCTACAAAGCTCGCCGCCATAGGCAGCGCTTCGGACGGCAAGTGGAAGTAGCTGATCAGAGCCCGGTCCATCTCCTCCGGCGAGGACCGCGGATAGGCGCTTACGTAGCGTATGCCGCTCTTTGCCAGCACCGCTTCGGTCTCGGAGCCGGGCGGCACATGCGCGAGAATCGGCCGCCCAATCTGGATGTATTCGAAAAGCTTCGCCGGCACTTGAATCGCCGTGTGGGGCTGAATCAGCAGGAGTCCGTCCGAGGTTTGCGCAATCCTCAGAGCTTCGGACTTTGGCACAAGGCCGGGCCTCAATTCGAGCCAGCCCTGCTCGGCGGCCTTGTTGAGCAGCGGCTCGGCAGGGAGCATTCCGGGTTCCATCGGACCGGCAAGAAGAATCCTGTGTTTGCGCGGGTCCAGCCGGCCGGCCTGAACCAACCGCGCGACCGATTCCAGGAGCGTCACGGCCGAACGCCCCCCGTAAAGCTCGCCTACGTGAGAGAACAAACGGTAGGGGCGCGCGGGCAACGGCAAGGGATGGATCCGCTCTTCTGGATCGAATCCGTTCCATATCGTGTGGACCTTGCCGGCCGACTCCGGACGCCGGCGGCGGAACTGCTCTGCTGCTGCATCGGTGTTCGCCACGATCACCGCCGCATCCTTCGCCGAAGCTCCTTCCAGCCACAAAGCCGCCCGCCGCCGCAATGGATTAAGATGTTCCCAGCTGCCCGGAGAAAAAGTCATCGGATCGCGGAAATCCGCAATCCACGGCAGTCGCGCGGCTCGCGCCAGCCGCCAGCCGGCCAAGTGAGCCCCGAGCGGCGGAAAGGTTGAGAAAACGAATGCCCGGGCTCCAGATCTGCTCTTGAGGATGGCCTGCGCCGCCTCGGCCGCTCGCGCGGCCCAACGGATCCCCACCGCTCCCGGCCAGAGCGTCTTTCGCAACGCCCTTTCCATCTGCCACCCGGCGCTCCACCGCTTGCCGTCCGCAAACGGATCCCGGATGCGGAACACCGGAAATGGCCCCTCCTGAGACTCCTGGCACGCGGTGAAAACGGCCACTTCGTAGCCGAGCCGGGTCAGATACTTGGCGAAGCGATAGGGCCGCAGGCTTCCGGCGCTGGGATCCGGCGGGAAGTGGTAAGCCACCATCAGCACCAGACGCTCAGACATCCCGCGCCTTTCTCTCCGGCTCCACAAAAAAGCGGCGCAGCGCTCGCCGGCACCGCTCCGCCGCATGGCCGTCCCAAAGCGGCGGAAGCGCGCCCCGTTTCGGATTGGTTCTAGTCTGCTCCCAAGCGGCCAGGATGCTCTCTCGGCTCGTTCCCGCCAAGCGGTTTGTGCCGCACTCGACCGTCACGGGTCTTTCTGTGTTCTCTCTGAGGGTCAAGCATGGAACCCCGAGCGCCGTGGTCTCCTCTTGAATGCCCCCGGAGTCGGTCAATACGACCTTGCAGGTCGCTTCCAGACACAGAAAATCCAGGTATCCGAGCGGTTCGCACAGGTGGATGCTTTCCGGCAGCGTTGCGCGGTGCGCTTCCAGACGGGCTCTGCTCCTGGGGTGCACCGGCCAGTAGAGCGGAACTTCAGAGGAGATTTCCGCCAGCGCCGCCAGGATCTCGCTCCGGCGGTCCTCGTCATCCACATTGGCCGGCCGGTGCAGCGTCACCAGCCCGAACTCGCCTCCGATCCCCAAGCGGGCCCGGATGTCCGATTGCAGCGCCCGATCGAGGTGCTTGCGCAGAGAATCAATCATCACGTTGCCCACCAGCTCGATGCGTTCTTCCGGCACGCCCTCCCGCGCCAGGTTCCGCACGCCGCTCTCTTCGGAAACCAGCAGCAAATCCGAAACCGCGTCGGTGACGATCCGGTTGATCTCCTCCGGCATCGTGCGGTCGAAGCTGCGCAGCCCCGCTTCCAGGTGGACCACGGCGATGCCCATTTTCTTCGCCGTTAATGCGCCCGCCAGCGTCGAGTTCACATCGCCGGCGACAACCACCCCGTCCGGCTGCTCCTGCTCCAATACGGGTTCCAACCGCTCCATCACCGCCGCCGTCTGCCGCGCATGCGAGCCGCTTCCCACCGCCAAATGGTAGTCCGGTTTCGGCAGCCCAAGTTCCTCAAAAAAGCGGCTGGACATGTTCTCGTCGTAATGCTGCCCCGTATGCACCAGCCGCGCCGCAAAGGCCGCATCCTGCCGCAGAGCTTCCATCAGCGGCGCAATCTTCATGAAGTTCGGGCGGGCCCCGGCGATACAGACCAAACGAACAGCCATTCTTCTCCATTCGACCATAGCGGCTTCATCCATGGCGCGCTCGCACCTCAGCCGCCACAGATGCGGTTGCGGATCAGTTCGCGGTGGATCTCGGCAAGCTGCTCTCCCAACCGGCCCCAATCGTAGCGTTCACAAACCAGGGCGCGCGCCTGCTGCGCGATTTGGCGTCTCCTGCTCGCATCGCCCAGCAACGTGCTTACCGCCTGGGCAAAATGCCCGGGCGAGTCCGCGATGAGCAAGTGCTTCTCCGGCTCCAGTTCAAGTCCCTCCGCTCCCAGGCGCGTGGAAACCACAGGGACCCCGGCCGCCATCGCCTCTAAGATCTTCAACCTCGAACCGCCGCCCACATGCAGCGGCACGACCGCCGCTTCTGCCCCTCGGTAGAAAGGCCTTGTGTCTTCTACTTCTCCTGTCACGATCACCCGCGGCAAGGCCAGCGCCCTGACTTCCGGGGCCGGATTCCGCCCTACAATGACAAATTCCAGATCGGGGTGTTGCGCCGCCAACTCCGGCCAGACCCTCTGGCAGAACCACCGCACGCCGTCGATATTGGCAAAGTAGTCCATCGAGCCTACAAACAACAACTTCCTCCGGATTTGCTCCGGTTGGCCGCCGGCTGCGCCCAAGTTGGCCTCGCAAACTTCCCAATAGTGACCGGCGTCCACCCCGTTGGGAACGCAATGCACTTGCGCCCCCGGGCAGCGCTCCACGAGCGCCTGCCGGTCGTTCTCGCTCACCGTCACATGCGCCCCGCACGTTTCCAGCAGACGGTTCTCCAGCTTCTCGATCAAGCTCGCCGTCCGTAACGCAAACAGCCGGTGAGCCAGGGAAGGCGCGTGCTGGGCATAGCGATGCATCAGCACCGACTCGATGTTGTGCCAGTCCATCAACACCGCCGGCCGCCCCGGCGCCCGCAGCACCAGCGGCAGATAAGCCGCCAAGGGAGACCCCACGATGTGCACCACGTCGAATCGGTGCTCCGCCAGCAAGCGTTCCAACTGCTTCGCCGCCTCCCTCGAATAGCAGTTCCACGCCGTCACCGGCCAGGGACCGGTCAGCCCGCGCAGCAATCGCCCCGGGCTGTAGGTGCGTCCCCGGGAGGCCGTAACGAGGCGCACGAAGCCGGCATCGGGCGCGCCCGTTTGAGCGTCATCATTCGGGTGCAACAACTCCAGGAATGTGACCTCGTGATGCTTCGCCAGCGCCCGGGCTAGATAGAAGTCTCGCACCCGGGCCCCCGTCGTCAGCGGCCACAATTGATGCGGCGCAAAGAAAAGAATCCTCATCGCACGAATCGCAAGCGCGGCCACCTTGAGCGCATCGCCGCGCCGGAGACGATTATACTGAGAATACTCCTGGATGCCGAAACAATCTCTTCCCATCCCGCCCTTCGCCGACAAACCGCCGAGCCAGACTCCGCCCACTGCCGGCATCAGGCCAAGCCCCCTGGTCCCCGCAGGCGCGGCCTTGCAAGATGAGGACATCCACAACCCGCTGCGCCGTGTTGGCTTCTTTTTTGCGCTGGCCTTTGTCTTCGTCCGCTTCACCACCCTGCACGAGGTTCTCACCGTCAAGCTCGGCTTCAATCCCTATTTGCTGTACTGGGTCGGCGGGCCCGCCATCCTCTTTCTCATCCTCACCGGGGGTCTTCAACGCTCCTGGTATTGGACGCCAGTCCGCTTTTGGCTCCTGTACCTGGCCTGGATGTACGCCGCCGTTCCGACCAGCACTTGGCGCTCGGATTCCCTCCGTTTGGCGTTCACCTATTCCCGCACAGAAATGGTAGTCCTTTTCCTGATCGCCGGCTTGGTGCTCACCTGGCAGGAGTGCTGGCGGACGCTGCGCTGGCTGGCTCTGGCCGCTTTCGTTCTTGTGTTGCTGGGCCACTTCTTCTCTGAACAACTGAGCCCAGAGGATCCCCGCCTTCAACTGGTCGCCGGCACCATGTCCAACTCCAACGACTACGCCGCCCTCATGGTGATCGTGCTTCCTTTTCTCGTCCTGTTCGTCATCGCCCCAGGCGTGCCGGCCATCTTCCGCCTGGCAGCGGGACTGGCATTCATTTATGGCCTGTACCTGGTTTTGGCGACGGGTTCCCGCGGCGCTTTGATCGCCTTAGTTGTCACCGCCTTGTATGCGCTGTTCCGCCTGCCGCTGGCCGCCAAAATTGCCGGGCTGGCTTCGCTGTCGGTCCTCTCGCTCCTGCTTTGGTCCTTCCTGCCCGACCGGATCACCACCCGGCTCCGCACGCTCAGCGCCACCGACGAGAACGTCGACATGACTGCGGCCGAATCCGCCTCCGCCCGCATGTACTTGCTCAAGCAGAGCCTGCGCTTCACCTTCGAGCGGCCCTTGTTTGGCGTTGGCCCCGGCCAGTTCGCAAATTTCGAAGGCGCCAGCGCCCGCCAGGAGGGCGAACACGGAAGCTGGCATGACACACACAACGCGTATACGCAAGTCTCCAGCGAAGCCGGAATCCCCGCCTTTCTTTTCTACGTGGGGGCCATCTTCTCCACGGGCCGTCTGCTCAGCCGTGTCTACAAGAGGGCGCGCAGCCAGCCGCCCACCCTCGAGAACCGCCGCATCGCCGCCGCCTGCCTTTGCGTGATGCTGGCGTTCGTCGGCTTCGCCACCTCGGTTCTGTTTCTTTCGCTCGCCTACCGCTTCTATCTGCCGGCCCTCTCCGGCCTCACCATCGCCATGGCTCGCGCAACAGACCACCTCTGGTCCACGCCGCCGCCGGCCTCCTGACCCAACGCCTCCCTGCACGTGCCCTGCCCGGACCGCCCAACCCTGCCCGCTGCGTCCTACTCCAGCAACACGGCCCTGGGCGCGGAAAGCAGCACCCCCGGCGGAACATCTTGCAGCGCGCAAGCCCCGGCCCCTATGACCGCGCCTCTGCCAATGCTCAGGTGATCCCGCACGGCGGCGCCGATCCCGATGAAGGCGCTTTCCCCGATCCTGCAAACCCCAGCCACGCTCGCCCCGGGACCGATAAACGCATAATCCTCCACCTCGGTATCGTGACCCACCGAGGCATTGCGGCTCACCATGACGTGCCGCCCTAGCCGCACTCGCGTCCCGATCACCGCGCCAGCCGCCACCACGCAACCGTCCCCCAGCCTGGCCCGCGGCGACACAACAGCCGCCGGGTGCACGAGCGTCGCGAATAAGAATCCGAGCGCCTCCACACGCCGGATGAAGTCGGTGCGTTCCCGCCGGCCCGTTCCACAAATGACCCAATGATCCTTGTGCCGGTCCCGCACATCCTCGAGGAAGTAGACCGGGTACCCCTCCAGCCGTTCGCCGCGCCGTTCCGGCCATAGGTCTTGCACAAAGCCGGCCACTTTGTATCCGCCCGACTGCTCCGCGATTTCTGCGATCTCCAGCGCCAGGCCGCTACAGCCAAGGATCAACAGCCGGCGCGCTTCTTCGCTCACCTGTTGCCTCCGTTGGCGAACTCGCGCACGGCCGCGATCACCTCCGCTGCCTCCTCCTGGGTCAGGTCGCTCGCCAGCGGCAGCGACACAATCTCTTCGTACAACCTCTCGGTCACCGGCAGGCGGACGCCCGGTGCGGCGAACAGCGGCTGCATGTGGCACGGAATAAAATGAACCCCAGTCCCGATTCCCCTTTGCGCTAGTTCTCGAATCATCCGGTCCCGGCGTCCGCCCCCTGCCCGGACCACGTAGTTGTGCGGGAACACGCCCTCGATTTCGTGATCCAGCGTCTGGATGCCGAGCAGCTCTCTGAACGCCTCATCATATTGCCGGACGATTTCCAACCGCCGCTGACGGAATCGTTCCAATTTCGGCAACTGCGCCAGCCCGATCGACGCGTTCATGTCCGCCATGACGTTCCGCAGCCCGGTCTCTGACACTTCGTAATACCAGGGACGCTCCGTGCTCAACCTCCGCCAAGTATCTGTGTCCACGCCCACATTCCGCATCCGGCGCAGCCTTGCTGCCAGCGCGTCGTCGCCCGTTACGATGGCCCCGCCCTCCCCGCACGTGATGTTCTTAATCGGGTCGAAACTCAAACAGCCCGCATCTGCCAACGTCCCGGCGTACCCCTCTGTGCACCTTGAGCCAAACGCGTGTGCCGCGTCCTCAAGGATCCAGATCTTCTTTCCGCCCAGAGCGCGCCGGAGGGCGCTCATATCGCAGATCCGGCCGCCATAATGCACCGCGATCACGGCCGCAGTCTTGAAGGTAATCCGCCGCGCCACGTCTTCCGGATCCATCAAAAGATCCTGCTCCCGCACCTCGCAAAAGACCGGCTTGGCGCCAACCGCCAGCACCGCCTGCGGGGTAGAGACGTAGGTCATCGAGGGGACGATCACCTCATCCCCGGCTTTCACGCCCAACGCCTGCAACGTCATCCACAGCGCGGCCGTGCAGTTGCTCACTGCAATCACGTGCCGCGCGCCGATGACCGCCGCGGTCTGCTTCTCGAATTCCTCCACCAGCGCGCCCATCCCCAGCCAGCGGCTCTCCAGAACGCTGCGCGCCGCACGCAGCTCCTCCTCTTCAATCGTGGGCCGGTAGACCGGTATGCGAATCTTCACTCGTTCTCCTCTCCTGCGCGAAAGCCCGCAGCGTCAGCGCCAGTTTCTCGATGGAGCGCGAAACGTTGCACTGCCCGGTCGCCAGCCGGCAGCCGTTCTCGGCGATCTCCCTGCGCTCCTTTTCGTGCGTGAGATAGTAGCGGATGACCTCTGGCATCTGTTCGTAGCTGGCCTCCACGTAATGCTCTCCTGGCACGAACGGCTCGGGTTTGTAGAGCGGCTCGGAGACGATGAGGGCCTTGTTGGAGGCGCCAAGCGCGAACCTAAGCAACGCGAACTGCCCGCGAAAGCGCGGGATGTTCAAGAAAATCTTGCTGCGGTTGATCAGCCGCGTCCTGGCCTCTCCCCATAACGACGGATCTTTCCAATCGCCGAGAGCCAGCACATCCACGCCGCGGCGCCTCAAGTACGCCAGCTTCATGCGGCGCCGCAGCGTCGGCGCCCCCAAGAACAGCACGCCGATGTCCCGCTCCAGCCCCAGATCCTCGCCTTGGCCTTCGTAATAGCCCAAAGGCAGATGCTCCGACTCGATGCCGCGCTCCTGCAAAAACTCCACCCGCTCCAGCGTGGAGGCAAAAAGCTTCCATCGCAGCCCGCGGCGGTGGACCCGCCGGAGCAGGAAATAGTTGGTGTACGGATCCGTGGCCCGCGGATCCCGCAACAGGATCTTCGCAATTTCCCGGTAGTCCAGCCAGGGCCACGGCAATCCCGAGGCCCGGGGCGGCGGCAGCGGCTCGCTGTGCCAAATCACCACCGGCGGCAGGGCGCGCGGGTCTTCCTTTAAGAGCTGCTTCTTGACCGCGGGATACCAGTTGAGATTCCCGTTCACAAACAGGACGTCGCCTAATCCCGGCCGCCAAGGCCCGCTTCCCAGAGAGCACACCTCGATGCCATAAGGCTCAAACAGCTTGTCCAAGCGGAAAGCTCGTCCCTGCGCCCCCGAGATCTGCCGCTGCGGCGCTGCAACCCGGACCCGATCGTCTGTCTGCGTAGCCATCCGCCGCTTCACTTCTCTTCCAGCTTGCGCAGCCGCGCCTTCAGCTCCGCCAGTTCCCGCCGGAGTTCCGGCAGCTTGCCCAAGTTCGCCAGCAGTTGCAGATACTCCTTAAGCGGTCGCGCCGGCGTGCCCCACACCACCTGCCCCGCCCGGATGACCTTCGAAGTCAGCACCCCGCAGCCGCTGCCCAAAACGGCCCGGGTCTCGATCCGCGCTTTATCCCCGATGCCCACCTGCCCGCCGATCACCGCGTAATCTTCCACCACCACCCCGCCCGACAGCCCGGTCTGCGCCGCGATCACCACATGGCGTCCGATGCGGCAGTTGTGCGCGATGTGCACCAGGTTGTCCAGCTTGGTCCCCTCTCCGATCCAGGTCACCCCGAGAGCCGCCCGGTCTACGCAGGAGTTTGCTCCGATCTCCACGTCGCTCGCGATCCACACCCGCCCCACTTGCGGAAACTTTTGATACCGGTCCCCTTCCAGCGCAAACCCAAATCCATCGGCCCCAATCACACAGCCGGAGTGCAGAATCACCCGGTCGCCGATGTCCACATCGTCGTAGACCGTCACGTTGGCGTGCAGCCGGCACTCCTCGCCGATCATGACCCTCCGCCCGATCACCGTCCCCGCGCCGATCACCGTGCCGCGCCCGATCCGCGACCCCTCGCCGATCACCGCCAGTGGGCCGATCGACACCTCCGGGCCGCACTCCACCTCCGCGCCGAGCACCGCGGTGGGATGGATCCCCGCCGGCGGCTTCGTCTCCGGGTGCAGCCGGCTCACCGCCCGCGCAAAAGCCGCCCGGGGATTCGCGCACCGGATCACCGTGCGGCCCCCTGGGTTTGCAAAATCGGGAGGAACGATCAGACAGCCCGCCGCGCTCGCCGCTGCCTGGGCTGCGGCCTTCTCGTTCGCCACAAAGGACAGCTCGCACGCTCCGGCCTTGTCGAGCGCGGCCGCGCCGCTCAACTCCCGCTCGCCGTCTCCTTCAAAGGCCGCTCCTAACCACTCGGCCAGTTCACGGACACGCACGCCTTCTCCTTCCGCCGGCCTCAGCCGGTCTCTAAAGTATCATACAAGTCTATGCCGGCCGATCCCTCCGCCATCATCTCCCCCACCGCCCGCGTCGATCCCGGCGCCGCCATCGGTCCCCAGACCGTCATCGGCGACTATTGCGTCATCGAAGGCGACGTCTCCATTGGCGCATTCTGCGTGCTCGAGCCCTACGTCTACGTCAAGCGCTGGACCACCCTCGGCGACCACAACCAGATCTCCGCCGGAACCGTGCTCGGCACCGATCCCCTGGATAAAGCTTTCACCGGCGAGCGCAGCTACCTGCGCATCGGCAACGGCAATAAGATCCGCGAGCACTACACCATCTCCCGGGGCACCCAGCCGGAGTCCGCCACCATCATCGGCGACGGCAACTACATCATGACCTCCGGCCACATCGCCCACAACTGCAAAATCGGCAATCATACCGTGATTTGCAGTTGCGCTCTCATCGCCGGCCACGTCGAGATCGAAGACCAGGCCTTCATCTCCGGCGGCGTGGCGGTCCATCAATACTCCCGCATCGGAAGACTCGCCATGATCGGCGGCGGCGTCCGCGTCAACCTCGACGCTCCGCCGTTTTTTCTCTACTCCGGCCTCTACATCGAACCCAACGGCGTCAACCGCGTGGGCCTCGAACGCGCCGGCTTCAGCCCTGAACGCATCGCCGCTCTCAAGCGCGCCTACCGCCTCCTCTACCGTTCCGGATTGCTCCTCGATCAGGCCCTGGACCGCATCGAACGCGAGATCCCCGGCGAGGACGCGCAGCATCTGGTCCGCTTCATCCGCGCCAGCCGCCGCGGCATCTGCCGCCCGCGCTCAACGCCCTCCGGCGCTTGACCTCGCGCCGCGTTCCGCCCTCAGCGTCAGCGCCAAAAGCAGCAACGCGCCGATGTAGCACGCCGCCCCCGCCGCCAGCGTCCTTTGCAGCCCCGCATAGATCGCCACAAAGATCGCGGTCACCGAGCCCAGCACGCTGGCCGCCGAGTTGACCGCCCAGGCCCACTTCACCGTCGGCTGGCGCCGCACCTCGAGCAGGCTCAGCCCGGTTGGAA